>OLZV01000579.1_pt1 | contig 15166 bp, 12 predicted proteins | sample 1644531 | NCBI WGS metagenome assembly OLZV01 (sample SAMEA103958115, study PRJEB25191) | human gut metagenome | biome: human-associated habitat [ENVO:00009003]; feature: intestine environment [ENVO:2100002]; material: feces | place: Germany | collected 2013/2015
TGGCCCGCGTGATGAGCTACGAATACCTGTGGCACAGCATCCGCGAGGTGGGCGGCGCTTACGGCACCGGAATGCTCTCCTCGGACGGCGTGGAGTACCTGTACACCTACCGCGACCCCCATGTAAAGGAAAGCTACGACACCTTTGTAAAAGGCCCGGCAGAACTGGCAGCCCGGGAGTACACCGAAAAAGATCTGAACGATTTTATCGTGGGTGCCGCAGCCAAGCTGGATACTCCCCGCAAGCCCCGCGCCGAGGCCCGGGAGATCGACCGCCGGTACTTCTGCGGCATCACGGACGAGATGGTGTCGGCCGACCGCAGAGCCCTGTGCGCTGTGGATGCTGCCCTGCTGAAGGAGCAGGCCGCAGAGCTGGGTGCCGCCATGGCAAACGGCGTGCGGGTGGTGTTTGGCAGCAAGGATGCTGTGGAAACCGCAAAAGAATTGTTTGATACGGTGGAAACATTGTAAATGAATTTTAAAAAGTGCCTGATGATACGAAAAATGTCATCGGGCACTTTTACTTTTTGTAAAGAAACGGAAAAATTTTAAAAGCAGGGTTGACGCGGCAAAAAAGCAGTGGTAAAGTAATGGGCGGAAAAGGCAAAAAGTGTCTTTTTACAACAGGAAAACGAGGTGGTTGTCATGGAACCTGCTGGCAGTAGCAGCAGTCTTTCTCCCCGATTACTTTATATGATGGCAGCCGCCGTTTCTGCTTTGCGCAGACCCTGCTGTGTGTGAATGCACACGGTGCGTGTTTGTGTTCCCTGAAAAGAAGAAACGAGAGCTGCCACTGAAAAGGAGGCAGCTTTTTTATGTCTGAAATTTCGATCGATACCCTCAAGACCATGCTGGCCAATCTGGACGATGCCAAAAAGTACCAGAGCCTGCGGGACGTGATGGAGACCCTGCCTGCACCCGATCTGGCTGCAGTGTTCGAGGATCTGCCTGCGGAAAAGCTCCCGGTGCTGTTCCGCCTGTGCCCCAAAGACCTTGCGGCAGATGTGTTCGCCGAGCTGACGCCCGCGACCCAGCAGCAGCTCATCGATGGCCTGACCGATACCGAGCTGAAGGCGGTGGTGGATGAACTGTTCGTGGACGATGCCACCGACCTTGTGGAGGAGATGCCTGCGAATGTGGTCAAGCGCATTCTGGCTCAGGCAGAGCCCGCTACCCGCCGCATGATCAACGAGCTGCTCAAGTATCCGGAGGACTCGGCCGGCGGCGTGATGACCACCGAGCTGATGGCGCTGCGGCCGGATATGACCGTGGCACAGGCCATGGACACGATCCGGGAAAACGGCTTTGATAAGGAGACCATCAACAACTGCTATGTGACCGACAGCAGCCGCAGGTTGGTGGGTGTGGTCTCCCTGCGGGCGCTGGTGCTGGCAAAGAACACGGAGGAGCCTATCAAGGACCTGATGGATTCCAATGTGGTCAGCGTGAGCACCACCACGGATCAGGAGGACGTCTCCAAGCTGTTCGAGAAATACGGCTTTCTGGCCATCCCGGTAGTGGACGCCGAGAACCGGCTGGTGGGCATCGTGACCATTGACGATGCCATCAGCATCCTGCAGGATGAGGCCAGCGAGGATATCGCAAAAATGAACGCCATCGGCCCATCCGACAAGCCCTACTTCAAGCAGAGCATGTGGGACCTGTACAAGAGCCGTGCGCCGTGGCTGCTGTTCCTGATGATCAGCGCCACCTTCTCCAGTCTGGTCATTCGCGGCTACGAGGACGCACTGGCCGCCGTGACCGTGCTGACCGCATACATCCCCATGCTGACCGATGCAGGCGGCAACGCGGGCAGCCAAAGCACCTCCACCATCATCCGCGGTATGGCGGTGGGCGATATCCAGCCCCACGATCTGCCCCGCATCCTGTGGCGCGAGAGCCGCGTGGCCCTGCTGTGCGGCGGCACGCTGGCGGTGTGCAACTTTGCAAAGATGCTGCTGTTCGACCGCATTGCGGCTCCGGTGGCACTGGTGGTGTGCCTGACCCTGATCTGCACCATCCTGCTCTCGCAGATCATCGGCGGCATCCTGCCCGTGGCAGCAGAAAAGCTGCACGTAGACCCCGCTGTGATGGCTTCGCCCCTGATCACCACCATCGTGGATACCACCACGCTGCTGGTATACTTCAACATTGCAAAGGCACTGCTGCATCTGTAAAACTGAAAGAACCGCTGTCTGAGCTCCCGGAAAAGGCCGTATGACCTTCCGGGAGCTTTTTTGAGCCAAAATACGATGTACGGCATTGCCGGGAACGGCAGACATTTGCAGAAATTTGCGGGAAAAGCGATCAAAACCGCAAAAAATGACGGCAGAACTGTCCCTGAAAATATTTTTCAAGATATACAAGAAATACACGGCGTCCCCAAAAGAGACCATGCAACATTTTGTAATCTTTTTGAGAGAAAAATGACATAATTTTTTTGCTTTTGTAGGAAGGTTGCAAATGTATGAAAAATTGTGATGTTTCGAGAAAAGAAATTGGCGAGCCCAAAAAGCATTTGTTGAAATGGCACAAAAGAACTCCTTCAATCTTGTGAACTTGTTCTCTTGCACAGGGGGCTCTGCAAGGGTATAATACGAACAGGAATTACAGGAACGTGCAAGAATGCTCCTGTGAAAATGCTGAGATACGAATTGAAGGAGAACACTATTATGAAAATGATTTCGCGTCGTGACTTCCTGAAGGCATCTGCTGTTGTTGGTGCAACTGCTGCTATGACCGCCTGCGGCGGCTCTTCCTCCACCAGCACCGCTGCTTCCAGCGTTGCTTCTTCCACCGCTGCTTCTGCCGCTGCTACCAACGGCTCTGCCAACATCGGCGTGTGCATCTATCAGTTTGCTGATAACTTCATGACCCTGTACCGCTCCGATCTGGAAGAGTACCTGAAGGATATGGGCTACTCCGTCACCATCATGGACGGCAAGAACGACCAGAACACCCAGACCGAGCAGATCAACACCTTCCTGCAGCAGGGCGTGGACGTGCTGGTCATCAACCCCGTGCAGACCACTTCCGCACAGACCATCGTTGATACCGTCAAGCCCTCTGAGACTCCTATCGTCTTCATCAACCGTGAGCCCGACAAGAGCGTTCTGGACTCCTACGCAGACAAGTGCTGCTACGTTGGTGCTGACGCACGTCAGTCCGGTACTTATCAGGGCGAGCTGATCCTGGAGACCGAGACTCAGGGCGATATCAACGGCGACGGCAAGATCACCTACATTATGTGCAAGGGCGACCCCGAGAACATCGATGCTCAGTACCGCACCGAGTACTCCATCAAGGCCCTGACCGATGCAGGCAAGGAAGTTGAGTGCCTGTACGAGTACCTGGACAACTGGGATCAGACCACCGCTCAGCAGGACGTTGCAAACGCTCTGTCTCAGTACGGCGATAAGATCGAAGTCGTCTTCTGCAACAACGACGCAATGGCACTGGGCGCTCTGCAGTCCATCCAGCAGGCTAACCGCACCGTCGGCAAGGACATCTATCTGGTTGGTGTCGATGCACTGGCTGAGGCTGTTCAGGACGTTCTGGATGGCAACATGACCGGTACCGTTCTGAACGATGACGTGGGTCAGGCTACCGCAGCTGCTGAGGCTACCAAGCTGTACGTCGAGGGCTCCAAGGTCGAGCAGTACTACTGGGTCGACTATGTCAAGGTGACCAAGGACAACGCTTCCGAGTACGTGAAGTAAGACCAAAGTTTTCCTGAAACAATGCAAGGTGCGCAGTGGACCTTGACGGCTTGAACAAAGCTATAAAGCGCGTGCGTGCGAGAAATATTCTCCGCGCACGCGCCTTGTTTTGAAAAAAGGTTTTTCTGCGGCCTGATAATAAACGACAAGGAGGCTCTGCGGAATGTCAGAATACCGTCTGGTAATGAAAGGCGTGGTCAAGACCTTCCCCGGCGTCAAAGCGCTGGATCACGCCCAGTTGGAGCTTCGCCCCGGTAAGGTCATGGCGCTGATGGGTGAAAACGGCGCCGGTAAGTCCACACTGATGAAATGCATGTTTGGCATTTACAAGATGGACGAGGGCGAAATTGAATACGAGGGCGAAAAAGTTACCATCACCACCCCTCTGGATGCACTGAACCGCGGCATTGCCATGGTGCATCAGGAACTGCAGCCGATTCCGGCACGTACTGTGGCCGAGAACATCTGGCTGGGCCGCTACCCCACCAAAAAGTACGGTCCTGTTACGGTGGTGGATCACGCCAAAATGTACAAGGATACGGAGGAGCTGCTGAAAAAGCTGAAGCTGGAGATCAATCCCCATGCAAAGCTTGGCTCTCTGAGCATCGCACAGATGCAGATGGTGGAAATTGCAAAGGCTGTTTCCGCAAACTGCAAGGTGCTGATCCTGGACGAACCCACTTCCTCACTGACCGCAAACGAAGTTGAGTCGCTGTTCCGCATCATGCGCGAGCTGAAGGCTCTGGGCGTGGCACTGGTCTATATCAGCCACAAGATGGACGAGATCAAGGTGATCGCGGACGAAGTCACCATCATGCGCGATGGCCAGTACATCGGTAAGTGGGACGTTGCCAACATGACCAAGGAGCAGATCATTGCAAAGATGGTCGGCCGTGAGCTGTCGAACCTGTATCCCCCGCTGGAGAACCATCCCTCGGACGAGGTCATGATGAAGGTGGAGGACTTCACCTCCATCCATCCGCGTTCCTTCCGCCATTGCAGCTTTGAGCTGAAAAAGGGCGAGATCCTGGGCGTGGCCGGTCTGGTGGGCGCACAGCGCACCGAGCTGATGGAAGGCATCTTCGGCCTGCGTGCCCATACCTCCGGTAAGGTGTGGATCAAGGGCGAAGAGGTGAACATCAAGCAGCCCCGCGACGCCATCCAGAAGAGCGTGGCTCTGCTGACCGAGGACCGCCGTGCCACCGGCATCATGGGTGTGCTGAGTGTTGCGGATAACATCTCCATTGCATCGCTGGATGCCCTGCGCAAGGGCCCCATCATGCTGGACAACAAGAAGATCCTGGATCTGGTGGCTACCAACAAGGAAAAGATGGCCATCAAGGTACCCAGCCCCAAGACCCAGATCAAGAGCCTTTCCGGCGGCAACCAGCAGAAGGTGCTGATCGCCCGCTGGCTTGCCAACAACCCCGATGTGCTCATTCTGGACGAGCCTACCCGCGGCATCGACGTCGGTGCAAAGTATGAAATTTACTGCATCATCGCCGATCTGGCCAAGCAGGGCAAGAGCATTATCATGATCTCCTCCGAAATGAGCGAGATCATCGGTATGTCCAACCGTGTCATGGTCATGTGCGATGGCCGCATCACCGGCTTTATCGACGGTAAGGATGCCACGCAGGAGAACATCATGGCGCTGGCTACCCAGTTCGAGACCGCACCCACCGCTGCGGCAAATCAGTAAATAAGGAGGCTGTCTATCGTGGAAGCTACCAAAAAATTGAATGGCAAGGCTGTGGGCAAGTGGCTCAGCAACAACGCCATTATTATGATGATGCTGGCCATCACTCTGATCGTTGGCATCATGCACCCCAACTTCTTCTCCGGCACCAACATGATCAACCTGTTCAAGAACGTGTCCATCCGCTACATCATCGCGCTGGGCATCTCCGGCTGCCTGATCACCACCGGCAACGACCTGTCCGCAGGCCGTCTGGCTGGTTTTGCTGCCTGCCTGGCCTGCATCTTTGCGCAGACCGAGGGCGCTGCCGGTAAATTCTACCCCAACATGCCCACTCTGCCCACCCCTGTGGTGTTCATTCTGGTCATTGCCATCTGCGCCATCGTGGGTCTGTGCAACGGACTGGTGGTCAGCTACCTGAAGGTGCAGCCCTTCATTGCTACCTTGGGTATGCAGCAGGTGGTCTACGGTATCTGCCTGGTCTACACCGGCGGTACCCCCATCGGCTCCCTGAACAAGAACTTTACCTCTCTGGCCTCCAACACCATCCTGAAGGTCCCCGTGCTGATCTGGATCGCCCTGGTCGTGGCTGTGTGCTTCTGGTTCCTGTACAACAAGACCCGTCACGGCAAGTACATGTACGCCATCGGCGGCAACGAGGCTGCTGCTGAGGTGGCCGGTGTCAACGTGCACGCTACCAAGATCCGCATCTACATCCTGGCCTCCTGCATGTTCGGTCTGGCAGGCTGCCTGCTGGCTGCAAAGTCCGGCGGCGCATCCGTCAACACTGCAATGGGCTATGAGCTGGACGCCATCGCAGCCTGCACCATCGGCGGTGTTTCCACCACCGGCGGCGTCGGCACCGTGCCCGGCGTTCTGGTCGGCGTTCTGGTCTTTGAGCTGATGAAGGTCGCTCTGCAGTTCATGAACGTGAACTCCTCCTACACCTACATCGTTCAGGGCCTGGTCATCATTGTGGCTGTGGCCATCGATATCCGCAAGTATCTGGCAAAGAAGTAAGAGCTTTTTCTGTGGGTCGTCTGCTTTTGGGCAGACGGCCCGCTTTTTTTATCTGCATTTGTGTGGTATTATAATAAAAACACCATCAGGAGGTACGTTATGGCACAGGAAAAACAGACGCCCGAAGAGCGCGAGGCTGAGCTTGCCCGGCGGGAAGCTGCCCTTGCGGCCCGGGAAGCACAGCTGGCGCAGGAACAGGCGGAGCTGGCAGACCGGAAGGCAGACTTTGAGGAAGGAAAAAAGAACCTGCTGAACAACGGCGACAAAAACTTTGTGAATGCGAAGGAAAAAATGTACGACCATTTTCCGCTGACAGTGCACCAGATGGATATTATCATCAGGGTACTGTTTGCACTGATCGCACTGTTCCTTGTGCTGGGGGTGACCCATACCAGTTTCTTCGGGCTGTTCGGAGGGTAAGTGCATTCCTTTTCTGCAGCAGGTGATTGCATTTCATCCGCAATATGCGTATAATTTAGGATAAAAGCTCTGCCGCACTGCGGCGGCAGGAAGAGGAGTGGTGATCTTGAAAAAGAAATGGCTCGCGGCGGCACTGGCAGGCATTCTGCTGGCAGCTGCGGTTCTGAGCGGATGTGCATCGACAGAAAAGGCCAAACGGCTGCGCTTCGGTGTGGCTGGCGAGGGCGGCATCTACCGGGAGTTTGGTGAGCGGTTCGCAGCATTGGAAAACGAGACGGACAACGGGCAGGTGGAGCTGAAGGCTACCGCCGGTTCCGCAGCGAACCTGCGCCTGCTGACCGGCGAATACCTGCAGCTGGCCATTGCACAGGCAGACCTTGTGCAGGATGCCTATGACCAGACCGGCATCTTTGCCGATGAGGAGGAGGACCGCGGCTTTGGTGCCGTGGCGGCGCTGTACACCGAGACCTGTCAGGTGGTGGTGCGGGCGGATTCCGACATCCGGTCCATTGAGGACCTGCACGGCAGGACGGTGAGCATTGGCGCGGAAGAATCCGGCTCGGAGCAGAACGCGCTGCAGATCTTATCTGCCTATGGTCTGAACGACAAGATGGTGAGCATGGTAAACCTGAACTATGAGGATGCCGCTGCCCAGCTGAAGGCGGGCAGGGTGGATGCCATCTTTATGACGGTGGGCGCGCCCAGCCCGGTGCTGACCGCTCTGGCAGGCGAGTGCGGCATCCGGCTGCTGAAGGTGGACGGTGCGGCGGCACAGCGCCTGATGAGCGCTTACAGCGCCTACAACACGGTCACGCTGCCGGCAGGCACCTATCCCGGCCAGACGGAGGAGGTGCAGACGGTGGGCGTGAAAGCCGTTCTGCTGGCCAGCAACGCGCTGCCCGCAAAGCAGGTACAGCAGCTGACACAGCTTCTGTTCTCCAGCCGGGAAGGGCTGGAAGAGCAGCTGGGCATCCCGCTGGACCCGGAGGAAAACGCAGTAGAGGGCGTTGGCATCCCGTTCCATGCGGGCGCGGCCGCATACTATAAGGCGGCAGGAATTACGGTCAATCAAACGGCTGGGAACTGAGGGAAAGTAGAGCAATGAAGATCGAATTGGATATGTATCAGACACTGGCCGTTGCCGTGCTGGTGCTGATGCTGGGCAAATTTTTGCGGGCAAGGGTGCAGGTGCTGGAACGCTTCTGCATTCCGGCCCCGGTCATTGGCGGCGTGCTGTTCGCCATTTTTACCTGCGTGTGCTATGTGACCGGCGTTGCCGAGTTTGCATTTGATGATATTTTAAAGGAAGTCTGCATGGTGATGTTCTTCACCTCAGTGGGCTTTCAGGCAAACCTCAAGGTACTGAAAAGCGGCGGAAGAGCGATGATCGTGTTTCTGGGCGTGGTCATCGTGTTGATCGTCAGCCAGAACTTTGTGGCCGTGGGGCTGGCAAAGCTGCTGGGCGTGGATGCACTGGTGGGCCTTTGCACCGGCTCCATCCCCATGGTGGGCGGCCACGGCACCGCCGGTGCCTTTGGCCCGGTGCTGGAGGACTTTGGCATTCAGGGGGCCACCACCCTGTGTACGGCAGCGGCCACCTATGGCCTGATCGCAGGCAGCATGATGGGCGGCCCCATCGGCAAGATGCTCATTGAGCGGCACAACCTGCTGGCCACGGTGGTACCGGAGGATGACAGCCTGCTGGTGGAAGAAGAAATGAAGCACGAGCGCCACACTACCATGTACCCGGCGGCAAGCTTTCAGCTGATCGTCGCCATGGGCATCGGCACGGTGCTGTCCAGACTTCTGAGCCTGACGGGCATGACCTTCCCCATCTATATCGGTGCCATGATCGCGGCGGCGATCATCCGCAATGTGGGCGAATACAGCTGCCAGTACACCGTGTATATGGGCGAGATCAACGATATTGGCGGCATCTGCCTTTCGCTGTTTCTGGGCATGGCGATGATCACCCTGAAGCTGTGGCAGCTGGCAGAGCTGGCCCTGCCGCTGATCGTGCTGCTGGCCGGGCAGACCCTGTTCATGATTTTGTATGTGGTGCTGGTGGTGTTCAACATCATGGGCCGCGACTACGATGCGGCGGTCATCGTGTCCGGCACCTGCGGCTTTGGCATGGGTGCAACGCCCAACGCCATGGCAAACATGCAGGCCATCTGCGATAAATATTCGCCCTCGGTCAAGGCGTATCTGCTGATCCCGCTGGTGGGCAGTCTGTTTGCGGACTTCCTGAACAGTCTGGTCATTACGGTGTTCATCAATTTTATCTGAGTGTATCTGGCGGTCCGGGCGGAGAGCCGCACCGGGAAAGGAGACGTGCAATGTCGCTTTATCACCATCTGAAAACGTGGCTCGGAAAAAAGCAGGAGCATCCCCAGGAGGAAGAAACCGTGGCCGTGCCGGAGATCCATACCGGCAAGGTGGCACATCATACGGATGCGGACGGCACTCCGGCGGCAGATAAGCCGATCCACTATGATAACGTAGCGATCCCGGAAGTGCATATCCACCCGAGACACAAATAACCCTGATTGTTAAAAAGAATAGTTCCACGCCGGACAGCCCGGAGCGAATGCGCAGGCTGTTCCGGATCACAGAAAGCAGAAAAGCTCCCGTCCATCATCAGGACGGGAGCTTTTTTGCTTGCGGTAAGATCAGCGGCTTAGAGGAACACGTACTTGAGGATGAACAGCACGGTCAGCACATACATCAGCGGGCTGATCTTCTTTTCCTTGGCCTTGCCGGAGACGACGTTGATGATGGTCCAGGAAATGACGCCGATGGCGATGCCCTCAGAGATGCTATAGGCAGTGGGCATGGCCAGAATGGTGAGGAAGGCGGGGATGCCCTCGCTGGGGTCGTTGAAGTCGATCTTGACGGCAGAGCCCATCATGTAGAAGCCCACGATGATCAGGGCGGGAGCCGTTGCAAAGGACGGGATGGTGAGGAACAGCGGGCTGAAGATGGTGGCCAGCAGGAACAGGATGCCGGTGGTCATAGCGGTCAGACCGGTGCGGCCGCCCTCGGTGACGCCGGAAGCGCTCTCCACGAAGGTGGTGGTGGTGGAAGTGCCCAGCACAGCGCCTGCGCAGGTGGCGATGGAGTCGGCCATCAGTGCGCCCTTGATGTGGGGCAGCTTGCCGTCCTCGTCCAGCATGTCGGCCTTGGAGGCAACACCGATCAGGGTGCCCAGCGTATCGAACAGGTCAACGAACAGGAAGGAGAACATGACGGCAAAGAAGTTCAGGATGCCAACGCCGGAGAAATCGGTCTTGAACACCTGACCAAAGGTCTTGCCCAGCGCGGAGAAGTCGAAGCTGACGAAGGCGGTGGGAATGACGGAGTACATGCCTGCGTCGGGGTTGGGAACATAGATGCCGGCGATCTCGCAGAGGATGCCCAGCACCCAGGTGATGAGGATGCCGTACAGGATGCCGCCCTTGACCTTCTTTACCAGCAGGATGGCAGTGATCACGATACCCAACAGGGCAAGGATCGCGCCCATGCCCACGCTGGAGAAGGTCTCGCCCTTGAAGTGCTGGTAGGTGACGAGGGTGGAATCGCTGTTGACGATCAGCTTTGCGTTCTGCAGACCGACGAAAGCAACGAACAGGCCGATACCCACGCTGACGGCACTCTTCAGGGTCATGGGAATGGCGTTGAAGATGCCCTCACGGACATTGGTGAGGGACAGCACGATGAAGATGATGCCCTCCACAAAGACGGCCATCAGGGCCAGCTGCCAGCTGTAACCCATGGTGAGAACGACCGTGTAGGAGAAGTAGGCGTTCAGGCCCATGCCGGGTGCCAGTGCAAACGGATAGTTGGCAAGCAGAGCCATAAGCGCAGTTCCAACAAAGGATGCCAGCGCGGTGGCGATCAGAACAGCCTCGGAATCCATGCCCGAGGCGGACAGGATATTGGGGTTGACCGCAAGGATGTAGGCCATGGTCATGAAGGTGGTGATACCAGCCATGATCTCGGTCTTGACATCGGTGTGGTTTTCTTTCAGATGAAAGATGTTTTCTAACATGAAGAACCTCCTGATTTTAAATAAGAAGCCGTTTTCATAAACACAGCATACCGCCTGAAGGAGGTTGCCCGCATCCGTTCGGCGCACCCTGCTTATAAACACAGCTCCCAAAACATCCCGCCGGTGCGTGCGGCGGGAAAGAACAAAAGCTATTGTAGCATGTTCCACTTGGATTTGTCCACAAAATAAACACACTTTTTTCATTTTTTTGTCCAAAAATCGCAAATGAGTATGACTTTAAACGTTTCCGGGAGATTTGCCACAGGTTTCGCGTGAAAAAATACACTGCTTTCCAAAAATGACAGGATAACGTTGTTTAAAATACAACTTTGTTATACTGTAGGGATTTTTACAAATCAAATATACTGTTCGGCCCTGAAAAAGTACACCCTGTCGGAATGCGGCAGACGGTGGTATCCTTTTGCCATAGCCCAGCACATCGGGGCAGAAAGGAGCTGATACCTACACCATGGGGCAGATAAAACAGGCCAAAGGGCTGGAAAGCCTGAGCCGGGCCACCGACACCCTGAGCACCCTGCTGGCGCAGGAGGTACGGGAGCTGAATGCCCGCCAAAAGGCTGCAAAGAAAACCGGCGCGGCAGACGGCAGCACCATCAAAGGCCTCAAGGAGGCCACGGCGGTGCTCAAGGATCTGGCCGCTGTGGCCAAGACCCTGAACGATCAGGGCACGCAGACAGAGGGCACAGGATGCGGCGTGGTGATCCTGCCGCCCGTGGAGGAAGAAACATGAGCACACAGGAAGCAAGAGCGCCGGTGGTCTGGCGGCCACAACCCAGACAGGCCGAGTTCATGCGCCGCCCGGAGCCGGAAGCGCTGTACGGCGGCGCGGCAGGCGGCGGAAAAAGCGATGCACTCATCATTGAAGCGCTGCGGCAGGTGCATATCCCGCACTACCGGGCGCTGATCCTGCGCAAAACCTACCCGCAGCTTTCCGATCTGGTGGACAAAAGCCAGATGTACTACCGCAGGGCTTTTCCGCAGGCGCAGTACAACGCCACCACCCATGTGTGGAACTTCCCCAGCGGGGCAAAGATCTATTTTGGCTCCATGCAGTACACCAAGGACCGCACCAACTATCAGGGCAAAGCCTTTGATTTTATCGGCTTTGACGAGCTGACCCACTTTGAATGGGAAGAGTACAGCTACATGATGAGCCGCAACCGTCCCACCGGCCCGGGCACCCGGGTGTACATGCGGGCCACCACCAATCCCGGCGGTGTGGGGCACGGCTGGGTGAAAGCCCGGTTCATCACGCCTGCCCCGCCCGGCACCCCCATTGTGGAGGAGCACACGGTCAGGCTGCCGGACGGCACCGAGCAGAAGCTGCAGCGCTCGCGGGTGTTCATCCCGTCCAGCATCTTTGATAACCCCGCCCTGCTGGCTAACGATCCCGGCTACCTTGCAAGCCTTGCCAGCATGCCGGAGGCGGAAAAGCAGGCCCTGCTCTATGGCAGCTGGGACAGCTTCAGCGGTCAGGTGTTCACCGAGTGGCGCAACGACCCGGCCCATTATCAGGATCAGCGCTGGACGCATGTGATCGCACCCTTCACCATCCCGAAGCACTGGACCATCTACCGCGGGTTCGATTTTGGCTTCTCGAAGCCCTTCTCGGTGGGGTGGTACGCTGCGGACGAGGACGGGCGGCTCTACCGTATCCGGGAGCTGTACGGCTGCACGGGCCGCCCCAACGAGGGCCTGCGCATCGACCCGGTGGAACAGGCCCGGCGCATCCGGGAGGCAGAGCAGAACGACCCTCTGCTGCGGGGCAGGGTGATCCACGGCATTGCCGACCCGGCCATCTTTGATGAGAGCCGCGGCGAGAGCATTGCTGCCATGATGGAGCGGGCACCCTGCTTTTTGCACTGGGCCCCCGGCGACCACACCCGTCTGGCCGGAAAGATGCAGTTCCACTACCGGCTGAACTTTGACACGGACGGCAGGCCGATGCTGCAGGTCTTCAACACCTGCAAACACTTCATCCGCACCATCCCGAACCTTGTGTACGATGAGAGCAATGTGGAGGACATCGACACCCGGCAGGAGGATCACATCTATGACGAGTGCCGCTATGTGCTGATGGAAAACCCCATCAGTCCGCCCTGCCGCTGCGCTGCGCCGCCCCTGCAGGACGACCCGCTGGAGCTGCACAAACAGGCAAGATTTTACAGAATTTAAAGGAGAAACGCGATGGACGATTATGAGAACGAGAGCCTGCCGGTGGGCGAAGCACAGGTGGCCGAGGCCATGCAGACGCTGCAGCGCTACAAGGCGGGCAAGGCCGCGCTGGACAAGCGCATTGTGGACAACGAGCTGTGGTTCCGCATGGGCCACTGGAAGAATTACCAGAACCCCATGATGCCCGGCAAGGCCCAGCCTTCCAGCGGATGGCTGTTCAACAGCATTGCCAACAAGCATGCGGACGCCATGGACAACTACCCGGAGCCCAACGTGCTGCCCCGGTCGGCAGATGACGAGGACACCGCACGGGCACTTTCCAGCGTATTGCCGGTGGTGCTGGAACAGGCCGACTACGAGCAGGTGTACAGCGACTGCTGGTGGCGCAAGCTCAAGACAGGCACCGGCGTGACCGGCATCTTCTGGGACCCGGCAATGCGCGGCGGCATCGGCGACATTGCGGTGCGCAGCGTGAACCTGCTGATGCTCTACTGGGAGCCGGGAGCAGCAGATATTCAGGCGTCGCCGGACTTTTTCAGCCTGAGCCTTGAGGATACGGCCCAGCTGAGCGCCCGGTATCCGCAGCTGCGGGGCCGCACCGCCAGTGTGCTGGATGTGTCCCGGTACATCCACGATGAAGGGCAGGACACCAGCACCAAGAGCGTGGTGGTGGACTGGTACTATAAGCGGCCGGATGCCAGTGGACGCATGGTGCTGCACTACTGCAAGTTCTGCAACGGCGTGGTGCTGTACGCCAGCCAGAACGACCCGGCGCTGGCAGAAAGGGGCCTGTACGACCACGGGCAGTACCCCTTTGTATTTGACCCGCTGTTCGTGGAGGAGGACAGCCCGGCGGGCTTTGGATACATCGATGTGATGAAGGACTGCCAGACGGCCATTGACAAGATGAACCATGCCATGGACGAGAACGTGCTGCTGAGCGCAAAGCAGCGGTACGTGCTCAGCGACACGGCAGGGGTCAACGAGGAAGAGCTGGCCGATTTCAGCCGGGACATCGTGCATGTGGTGGGCCGTCTGAACGATGACAGCTTCCGTCCCCTGCAGACGGCCGGCCTGCAGGGCAACAGCCTGAGCTACCGCCAGAGCCGCATTGAGGAGCTGAAGGAGATCAGCGGCAACCGGGACATGACGCAGGGCGGCACTGCCGGTGGTGTGACCGCTGCCAGCGCCATTGCGGCCTTGCAGGAGGCAGGCTCAAAGCTTTCCCGCGATATGCTCAAGAGTGCCTACCGCGCTTTTGCCAAGCAGTGCTACCTGATCATCGAGCTGATGCGCCAGTTCTACGACGAGCAGCGGGTGTTCCGCATCGTGGGCGAGAGCGGCGAGAACCGGTTCGTGCCCTTCTCGGCGCAGGCACTGCGGGCTGTGCCCGGCGGCAGCGTGGGCGGCGTGGAGCTGGGCAGCCGGGAACCGGTCTTTGACATCGTGGTCAGTGCCGCCAAGAAGAGCACCTTCAGCCGCCTTTCCCAGAACGAGACCGCAAAAGAATGCTATCAGCTGGGCTTTTTCAAGCCGGAGAATTCCGATGCCGCCCTTGCGGCACTGGACATGATGGATTTTGAAGGCATCGAGAAGGTGCGCCAGCGGGTGCGGCAGAACGGCACCCTTGCCCAGCAGCTGGCACAGCTGCAGGACCAGATGGTGCGGATGGCGGCGGTGATCGAGATGCAGGGCAGCGGCCAGAGCGATGCCGATGGCCTGACCCGCAGTGTGAGCAGCGCGTTCACGCAGAAAAACGGGCAGGCTGCAGCCACAAAGCTGGCGGGCCTTGGCAGCGCACTGCCGGTGGCCGCTGCTGCAAGAGCCATGGATCTACATTGAAAAGGAGGTGAATTTTTATGATGAAGGTTGTTTACAGCGAAATGGATACCCCGGCCGGGATCAGCTGCCGGTTGGAAGCTGCCGGTCACGCAGGCTATGCGCCTGCCGGGCAGGACATCGTGTGCGCCGGTGCCAGCACCGTGATGCAGGGGCTTGTGTGTCTGCTGGCAGGCGAAGAGAGTGCCCGCAGCGATGCCTTTGACGAGCCGGACGGCCCGCG
>OLZV01000581.1_pt1 | contig 15131 bp, 8 predicted proteins | sample 1644531 | NCBI WGS metagenome assembly OLZV01 (sample SAMEA103958115, study PRJEB25191) | human gut metagenome | biome: human-associated habitat [ENVO:00009003]; feature: intestine environment [ENVO:2100002]; material: feces | place: Germany | collected 2013/2015
TGTGACTAAAAAAACTGTCAGCTTCCACATGGAAAAATCCATAGCAGAAACTGACAGCCTTGTTTTAAAAAGTATTGTTTATAAAGCCTTGATTAAAAAGCTTCATTTATAACTAACAGCCGAGAGGTCTCAACTATTTGCTTTCATTAATACTCACCCCAAGCCTTGATGCCAATATCCTCAAGCTTCGTTGTGCAGAAGGCGTAGATGAACGCACTTGCAAGACGGGCATTGGTAAGAAGAGGTACGTTAAGGTCGATAGAGGCGCGACGGATCTTGTAGCCGTTGCTAAGCTCAGAACTTGTGAGGTTTTTCGGGATGTTGACAACCATATCGATGGTATGGTCGTGCAACAGATCGAGAGCCTTGGGCTCATCACCCTCCTCTGATGGCCAGAGCACATGGGTGTTCTCGATGCCGTTCTCTGTAAGGAACTTGCTTGTACCGCCTGTAGCATAAAGTTTGTAACCATTGTCAATGAGCTTCTTTGCAGCATCAAGCATTTCAACCTTTTGCTTGGCACCACCTGTAGAAAGAAGAATGTTCTTCTTCGGTATGCGATAGCCTACAGAGAGCATGCTCTTAAGCAAGGCTGTGTTTGTATCGTCACCCAAGCAACCTACCTCGCCTGTAGAACTCATGTCTACGCCAAGCACAGGGTCGGCCTTCTGTAAACGGTTGAACGAGAACTGCGAAGCCTTGATGCCAACATAGTCGAGATCGAACAGGCTCTTGTTGGGCTTTTCTACGGGCAGACCGAGCATTACGCGGGTGGCAAGCTCGATAAGGTTGATCTTCAGCACCTTGCTCACGAACGGGAATGAACGCGAAGCACGGAGGTTACACTCGATAACGAGGATATCGTTGTCGCGGGCCATAAACTGAATGTTGAACGGGCCGTTGATATGAAGCTCCTTGGCAATTTGACGGCCTACACGCTTACAACGGCGAACGGTCTCAACATACAGTTTCTGAGGCGGGAACTGGATGGTGGCGTCACCGGAATGAACACCGGCATATTCAATGTGCTCCGAGATAGCGTAGGCGAGGATTTCGCCATTGTCGGCGACAGCGTCGAACTCGATCTCCTTGCTACGCATATAGAACTTGCTGATGACAACCGGGTGCTCCTGAGATACTTCCGCCGCCAGGCTGAGGAAGTGACGGAGTTTCTCCTCGTCGTGGCAGACATTCATAGCGGCTCCGGAAAGCACGTACGACGGTCTCACCAGCACAGGGAAGCCAACCTTCCTGATGAAATTGTCCACCTCGTCGATGGTCGTAAGCTCACTCCATTCAGGCTGGTCAACCCCGAGGTTGTCCACGATGCTGGAGAATTTGTGGCGGTCCTCGGCCTTGTCGATGTCCTCGGCGGAGGTGCCGAGAATCGGAACGTTGTGCTTGTGAAGCTTGAGGGCGAGATTGTTAGGAATCTGGCCGCCCACGGAGACAACGACACCGTGAGGAGTCTCAAGGTCGATGATGTCCATCACCCTCTCGAAGGTAAGCTCATCGAAATAGAGCCTGTCGCACATATCGTAGTCTGTGGAGACGGTCTCCGGGTTGTAGTTGATCAGCACTCCCCTGTAGCCCTGCTTCTGGATTGTCTGGAGGCAGGTCACCGAGCACCAGTCGAATTCCACGGACGAACCGATCCTGTAGGCTCCCGAACCGAGGACAATCACCGACTTGCCGTCACGCTCATATTCAATGTCACTCTTCGTGCCGTTGTAGGTCAGGTAGAGGTAGTTCGTCTGTGCCGGGAATTCGGCGGCGAGGGTGTCTATCTGCTTCACGACAGGGACGATGCCGTGTGATTTTCGATGTTCACGGACAACATCCATGTTGGCTGTCGAGGTTCCTTTGTCCTTCCAGATGGCTCTCTGGATCTGAAAATCGGAGAAGCCCTCCTGCTTGGCAAGGCGCAGGAGCTCCACCGGCATGTCCTCAAGAGTGTCGTAGGAGTTCATGTCCTCGTAGGTCTTCACGATGTTCTCCAGCTTATTGAGGAACCATTTGTCGATCTTGGTGAGGTCGTGGATCTGATCTACCGTGTAGCCGGCGCGCATAGCCTTGGAGATCACGAATATACGCTTGTCGGTCGGCTCCCGGAGAGCCTCCTCCAAGTCGGCGACCTGGAATTCCTTGTTGCCGACGAATCCGTGCGCCCCCTGGCCGATCATCCTGAGGCCCTTCTGGATGGCCTCCTCGAAGCTGCGGCCGATGGCCATAACCTCGCCCACGGATTTCATCGAGGAGCCGATTTTGCGTGAAACGCCGTGGAATTTGCTAAGGTCCCAACGAGGAATCTTGCAGACGATGTAGTCAAGAGCCGGCTCGAAGAATGCCGGAGTTGTCTTTGTGACAGAGTTCTTAAGGTCGAACAGACCGTAACCCAGGCCGAGTTTCGCGGCCACGAATGCGAGTGGATAGCCAGTTGCTTTAGAGGCCAGGGCCGATGAGCGGCTCAGGCGGGCGTTCACCTCGATGACGCGGTAGTCCATAGCGTCAGGGTCGTAGGCGTACTGGACATTGCACTCACCAACTATTCCGATGTGACGGACGATCTTGATGGAAAGTTCGCGCAGGAAATAGTAGTCGTTGTTGGACAGGGTCTGGGACGGAGCCACGACGATGCTCTCTCCGGTGTGGATTCCGAGCGGGTCGAAGTTTTCCATATTGCAGACCGTGATACAGTTGTCATAACGGTCGCGGACAACTTCATATTCAATCTCCTTCCAGCCTCTAAGTGACTTTTCGACAAGTACTTGCGGGGAGAAAGAGAAGGCTTTTTCGCAGAGTTCGTCGAGCTGCTCATCGTTGTCGCAGAAGCCTGAGCCGAGTCCGCCGAGGGCGTAGGCGGCGCGCACGATGAGTGGGAATCCGAGCTCGTGGGCGGCTTTGCGGGCCTCCTCTATGTTGGAGGCAGGGTGTGACTTGATGGTCTTCACACCGATCTCGTCCAGTTTTTTTATGAAGAGGTCACGGTCCTCTGTGTCCATAATCGCCTGGACCGGAGTTCCGAGAACCTGGACATTGTATTTGTCAAGTATTCCGTTCTCGTACAGTTCCACGCCGCAGTTCAGTGCTGTCTGGCCACCGAACGAGAGGAGAATGCCCTGAGGTTGCTCCTTGGCGATGACCTTCTCGACAAAGAACGGGGTTACCGGCAGGAAGTAGATCTTGTCGGCCACGCCTTCCGAAGTCTGCACGGTGGCGATGTTAGGATTGATCAGGACTGTCTCGATGCCCTCCTCGCGCAGGGCCTTGAGGGCCTGTGAGCCGGAATAGTCAAACTCTCCCGCCTGACCGATCTTGAGTGCGCCTGATCCGAGGATCAAAACCTTCTTTATATTCGTGTTTTTCATAAATTCTTCTTTATCCGAAAGTTACAATTTGCTGATAAACTCGTCAAACAGGAAGTTCGTGTCGGTCGGGCCGCTGGAGGCTTCCGGGTGGAACTGTACCGAGCAGAAAGGCTTGGTCTTGTGGCGGATGCCTTCGTTGGTGCCGTCGTTCATATTCACAAACCAAGGCTCCCAATCAGCTCCGAGGGTCTTGTCGTCAACCGCGAATCCGTGGTTCTGCGAGGTGATGAAGCAGCGGTTCGTGCCGACCATACGTACAGGCTGGTTATGACTGCGGTGCCCGTACTTCAATTTATAGGTGTTGGCCCCGCCGGCTCTGGCGAGCAGCTGGTTGCCCATACATATTCCGAAAATTGGCTTGTCGCCTTCCATCGCCTTGCGCAGGTTAGCTACGGTGACATTGCAGAACTGCGGGTTGCCAGGGCCGTTCGAGATGAAGAGGCCGTCGTAGTCAAGTTTGTTGAAATCGTAGTCCCAAGGCACTCTGACTACTTTCACTCCCCTCTCCATAAAGCATCTGAGGATGTTGTGCTTGACTCCGCAGTCTACCATCACGACAGTCTTGGAGCCGCTGCCATATTCAATGACATCCTTGCAGCTGACGATGGCGATCTGGTTGGCGAGGTTAGGGTCATCGATCGGAAAATCCTTCTCGACGCCGTCCGGAACAATCATTCCAAGCATCGAGCCCTTCTCGCGGAGAAGTTGCGTGACGGCGCGGGTGTCGATCCCGAATATTCCCGGAATCTTCTGCTCTTTCAGCCACTCGTCGAGGCTCTTGACCGCATCCCAGTGGCTGTAGTCGAAGGAATAGTCGCTTATGACGACTCCCCTCACCCAGATCTGTTCCGATTCGAAATTCTTTGAGATTCCCAGTTCATCCGCTCCTTCCTGTGGAACTCCGTAATTACCTATCAATGGGTAGGTAACACAGAGTATCTGCCCTGAATAGGAAGGGTCCGTAAGACTTTCCGGATAGCCTACCATCGCGGTCGAGAAGACGACTTCCCCGTCAGCCGGGCCGTCGTAGCCGAAGGAGAATCCACGGAACTCCGCCCCGTTCTCCAACTTTAATGTCGCGCCTTTTCTTTCTTTCATTTCCTTGTCAATAATTTTTGACTTATAACTAAATCCAACTTTTTCCTAAAAACAGACTTTTCAACTTATTCCACCCCTCAGTCGCTTCGCGCCAGCTCCCGGTGGGAGCGCCACCCTCCACCGCCTCCCTCGCTTGGAGGCCCTGTCGGCACTGCGTGCCTCCTTTTCTTATTCAGGTGGTCGTGAAGAATAACAGGAGGCATTCAAAAAAAACGACCATCTCAAACAGTGATGAAATGGTCGGTGAAAGTCAATGGAAGAACATTCCCACTGTGCATCCTGGGACGCACTGCCGCTCAAAGGTATTAAAGTCACGTCAAGCATAAGGAAGTCCGTTTGTTTTGCAAATGTACGCAAAAAATGGGAATAAGCGGCAAAATATTCAATGAATATAAATTCACCGCTTTACGGTCTGGCGCTTCCTGAAAAGACTGAAAGAGACAATCGAAAGGAATGTCAGCGCCTCTGTCGCCGGCAGAGCGAGCCAAATTCCGTTCACACCGGCAAAAAGTGGGATGACAAGAAAGCAAGGCACAAGGAATATTACCCCGCGCGAAAGCGAGAAAATGGTCGCCGGAAGCGCGCGTTCCACACTTTGGTAATAGCCTATGGCAGCGACGTTCACAATCGACAACGTGAATCCGATGGCCATCAGAGGCACACCGTGAGCCGCTATTGAATATGCAGGAGCGTCTTTGCTGAGGAACAGTGCCGCCACATAACTGATACCGAACGCCAAGGCCAGAGAGACCACAATTCCAAGCGCAAAGGCAGTTAGCAGAGAGAATTTGCGAGCTTCCAGCACACGGTTACGGTTACCGGCACCGTGGTTGAAACTGATAATCGGCTGTGCGGACTGCGAGATCGCGTTTCCGGTCATAAAGATGAACGGCATAATGTAGCAGGCGATGGAAAACGCCGCCACACCGTCTTCTCCTAAATATTTCATAAACACATAGTTTCCCACGAATATAAGCATCGAGATGCTGATCTCGCCAAGGAAAGCAGACAGTCCGAGACGAAACTGGTACCACAGGTTGCGCAACGACAGGCAAAGGCTTTTCCACGACATCTTCAATGGGTAGAGCCTCATTGTCTTGGACAGGAACAGTATGTAAAACAGCACCATAAGGCCTCCGGTCCAGCATCCGATCGAGGTGGCGACGGCGACTCCTTCAAGTCCTTTGTCAAGGATGAACAGGAACACATAGTCCAGCACGACATTCACGATGGATGGAATCGCCGCAGCTGCGGAAGCGTACTTCGGCGAGCCGTCCAGACGGATGATCAACAGTCCGACCGACTGGAGGAACAATGCGCAGAATGCGTAGGAAAGCCATTTCTGATAGTCAAGGACGTACGGCAGAAGTCTGTCCGATGAGCCGAGAAGACAGGCACTCTTGGTGCTGTGGCTCTGGACCAAAATCGTCAGGGCCACAGTGACAAGCACACCGAAAATCAACGTCTGTGTCATATTGATGCGTGCCGCCTTCTCGTTGCCTTGGGATAGATGGACGGAAGAAACGACCGAGCATCCGATGCCGAACAGCATCCCTAATCCGGTCATAATCATCCAGAAAGGTGCGAATATATTGACGGCGGCGAGCGCGTCGCTCCCCACCCCGTGGCCGACAAACACCCCGTCGATGGTCGTCATCACTGCCATACAGGCCATCCCTATCAATGTAGGAATGAATATTTTTCTGAAGAGTCCCGGAATGCTGTCGGAACCGAAATCGATGGCGTCTCTTTTCATCTTTAAGTTTATTACATTTCCTAATCGGGCTGCAAAGATAGGCCAAATATATTCAGATAAAGAATTTTTGTGAAGTTCGGGAATAAGTGGGCGTTATAGTTTCCCTTTCCGGCGCATCACTATGTAAACAGTGACGCAGATGATGACGGAGAGAAGCGAGCCGGCCGGAGATGCAAGGCCCATCGGGAAGAGCGTGCCGGGATATTCAATTGAAGTCAGATAGGACAAAGGGATGCGGGCGCACGTGATTGATATGACGTTGTGTATGAACGAGATGATGGAATAGCCGCAGGCGGTGAAGAAGCCGCTGAAGCAGAAATGTATGCCGGCGAATATGCAGTCCCACACGTAACCTTTTAGGTACTGGCCTCCAAGGGTGATGACACTGCTGTCGCTCGTGAATATTCTTACGGCATATTCAGGGATGAATTGGAGAATCACTGAGGCCACGGTGCCGAATCCCACCGCGATCGCTATTGAATATTTCATTGTCTTTCTGGCCCTTTCAGGCTTTTTCGCCCCGATGTTCTGCGCCGCCATCGCCGAGACGGTCGCCAGCATCGCTGAAGGGACGATGAATAGCAGTCCGATGAATTTTTCCACTATTCCGACCGCCGCCGCATCGTTCAATCCCCTGCCGTTCGCGATCACCGTGATGGCGATGAACGCGATTTGGATGAAGCCGTCCTGGAGCGAGATTGGCACGCCGGTTTTGAGGATGCCTGCCATCGTGCGCCGTTCAGGCCTTAGGTCTTGGCGTGTTATGCTCATCAGGGACTTCTTTTTGATCATTATCGCCGCGACGATGACGCTGACAGCCTGTGACAAGGTCGTGCCGAGTGCCGCGCCCGTCGCTCCCATTTTGAAATGACCTATGAATATGTAGTCGAGCGCGATGTTTACCACGCAAGCCACAATCACGAAATACATCGGACTTTTCGAGTCGCCGAGACCTCTGAATATGGATGCGATGATGTTGTAGGCTATGATGAACGGGATGCCGATGAAGCATATTCTTAGATAGTCTATTGTGCCTTTGACAGCTTCTTGCGGAGTGTCTATTAGGTTGACAATGCCTTTGTTAGCTGCTAATAGTATGGCTGTTGTGATGATTGCGACGATGGTGAACAGCGTGAATGTGTTGCCGATGTTTCTTGCCGCGTTTTCCCTGTCGCCCGCGCCGATCGCCCTTGCTATCCGTACCGTCGTGCCCATCGCAAGGCCGATGATGACGACGGTGAACATATGCATTATCTGCGCGCCGTTGGACACCGCCGTCGTGCCGGCGACATCGCAGTATTGCCCTATGACGAACAAATCCGCCAATCCGTAGAGGATCTGCAGGAAATATGACATCATATATGGCAGCGAAAACTTCCGGATGTTGCCTAGAATGCTGCCTTGGGTGAGGTCATTCTGAGCCATAGAGTAGATTTTGCGGTGCAAAGATAGCGAGTTTGGTGTGAGTTTTCACGAGTTTGTCGGTTATTCCTTGAATATGTTGGGGAATGTTGATAAATTTGTCTTTTGTTGTCGCTTCGGTGGAGGGCTTTGGGGTCCATTGTTAAGTAAGTTGGGAGATTGGTCCCTGAGCCCGTCGAAGGGACGTAAAAGAACAGATATGCTCAACATAGAAGACACGATCTGCGCCCCCGCCACCGTCCCCGGAACCGGTGCAATAGCCATCATCAGGATGAGTGGAAGAGATTCCTTCTCCATAGCTGATAAAGTGATAAGATGCAAGGGTGGTAATATTTCAGACACTGAAGGTTACAGGCTTAAATATGGAGTCGCGCTTGAAGCCGATGGAACCGATCTGGACACCGTCTTGGTAAGCGTGTTCCGTGCCCCGCATTCCTACACCGGAGAGGACTCCGTTGAGATATCCAGCCACTCCTCAAAGTACATTGTGGAAAGGCTCCTGCAACGCTTGGTCGATTGTGGTGCCCGCGTCGCCGGTCCTGGAGAATTTACCCAAAGGGCTTTTGTAAATGGCAAGATGGATCTTGCTCAGGCCGAAGCCGTTGCCGATGTGATTTCCGCGCAGAGCGAAGCAGCGCACAAAGTAGCATTCAGTCAGTTGAAAGGCGGCTTCTCCAAAGAGTTGAAAACCCTCAGGGAGGAGCTTCTGAAAATGACTTCCCTGCTTGAATTAGAGTTGGATTTCAGCGAGGAGGATGTTGAGTTCGCCAGCAGATCCGAACTGTCCTCCCTGCTTGATGGAACACTTGCACATATTCATTCGCTGACCGATTCCTTCCGCTACGGCAACGCACTTCGCAATGGAGTCCCGGTCGCCATAGTCGGTGCCGTCAACGCCGGCAAGAGTACCCTCCTGAACGCTCTCCTTCGTGACGACCGTGCCATCGTCTCCGACATCGCCGGCACCACCCGTGACACCATCGAGGAGACAATGACCATCGATGGCACATTGTTCCGTTTTATCGACACCGCCGGTCTCCGCGAAACCTCAGATGAGGTCGAAAAGATCGGCATTTCCCGCTCGTATAAGAAGATGAACGAGGCCTCGATCGTCCTTGCCCTGCTTGATGTCACCGCCTCCGAAGAAGAAAACGAGTATTCGATTTCTGACATAGTCTCAAATCTGGATGTAAAGTCACAAAAGTTGATCGTTCTGCTGAATAAAGTGGATGTTTTGGGTAATAACATTAATGTTAGCCTAATCAACAATTCTGTTTCTAATCCTAATGAAAAAGTAGTTAAGTTATATATTTCCGCCAAGACTGGTTTCGGTCTTGATGAATTGCGCAAACTGTTGTCCGACTCCCAAAAGTCCGCAACTTTGGATTCTGACCAGACAATCGTCACCAACCTAAGGCACTACCAAGCCCTGATGAAAGCGTCCGAATCCCTCGAAAACGTCAAACGTTCCCTCGCCGCCGGCCAGACTCCCGACCTCCTCTCCGAAGACCTCCGCCAAGCCCTCCACCACCTCGGCACCATCCTCGGCGAAGTCACCACGGACGAGGTGCTGGGGAATATTTTCGAGCATTTTTGTATCGGGAAATAATAACATCTAAAAATTATTTTCCGTGTCTACTTCTCGCGCAGTACACGTCTGGTACAAGTCCGGCAAAACTCGTTGGAAAAATTACGGCTAACTGCCGAAAAGTCGTTAGAAAAATTACGATGGGTATTTGAAAAGTCGTTGAAAAAAGTGTATTTTTGCTTCCAGATAAAGTGTAATACTATGCTGAAAAGGAAAATTGAAGACGCTCTCATCGCGTGGAAAAACAGGCCCGAACACAAGCCTCTGATGATAATGGGCATCCGCCAGTGCGGTAAAACATATATCTCGCAGCACTTCGCTGAGCAGAACTACAAGAATGTCGTCTACATGAACTTCATCAAGCAACCGGAGCGAATCAATGCCTTCGTCGGATCAAAGGATGTGGACAGCATTCTGCTCAACTTGTCGGCGCAGATCAAGGGCGTCAAGTTCATCCCCGAAGAGACCTGCCTGATCTTTGATGAAATCCAGGAATGCCCCGAGGCCAGGACTTCGCTCAAGTTCTTCAAAGAGGACGGCCGCTTTGACGTGATTGCCACTGGCTCCCTGCTGGGCGTCCAGGGCTACGGCGATGAGCTCAAGAAACGGCGTCGCAAGATGGTTCAGAAGAAAGATCTGGGAATCAACTCTGTTCCTGTAGGCAGCGAGGACATCATCGAGATGTACCCGCTGGACTTCGAGGAGTTCCTCTGGGCCAACGGTATGAATCCGGATGTCATCGAGGCTCTCCGGAAGTTCTACACGGAGGAAACGCCGGTTCCGGAAGGAATCCACGTGGCCATGAGGCAGTATCTGAACCTCTATGTCGCTATTGGTGGTCTCCCCGCCCCCATCAACGCATTCCTGACCACCAATAATATGAACGCCGTCAGTGAGGAATACAAGGGTATCTTGAAGGAGTACCGCGACGATATGGTCAAGTATGCTCCGGACAAAGACAAGCCCCATATCCGCGAGTGCTTCAATTCCATCCCCAAGCAGCTGGCCAAGGAGAACAAGAAATTCCAATACAGCAAGGTTAAGCCCGGCGGACGAGGTGAAACCTATCTTGGCTCTCTTCAGTGGCTGGAAGACGCCGGCATTATCTGCCGCTGCTACAATACCGATATCACCGGTCTCCCGATGGAAGGCAATGCCAAAGACAATGTGTTCAAGGTTTACACGGCAGATATCGGTTTGCTCATCGAGATGCTGGGCCCTGGGACCAGGGCGGATATACTGCAAGGCAACCTGGGAGGATTCAAAGGCGCCATCTTCGAGAATCTGATGGCAGACACTCTTCACAAGAAACAGCAAAGCCTGTACTACTTCCTGAAGGACTCTGGCCTTGAGCTGGACTTCCTCGTCCGGATGAAAGGCGAATGTGTGCCACTTGAAGTGAAGGCCAAAACGGCCCAGGCCAAGAGCGTCCAGACTGTCTTGAAGCATGCGGACAAATACCATGTGAAACACATCATCAAATTCGGCGACTACAATGTCGGCCGGGAAGGTCAGTTGCTAACACTCCCCAACTACATGCAGTTCCTCCTAGACCTGGAGCCAGAAAAAATCGTCCTCGAACCAATCGACGTGGACGCCGTCAACGCCCTAGCAAAGAAGATCCTTGGCTAATTTGAGAACCCGCTTCGTGCCTTGAGACTATGATGGAACGGAATGAAAGATGTAAGTGTTTTCTTTGTAAACATATGCTGGCCAATAATTTCCTCACTTCTGATTTCCTGTGCCATAGCCGTTATTTATTACCAAGATTAGAATTGAGCAAATCCTTCACATCCATGTTCAAATGCTGTGCTATTTCAAAAAGCTGCTCTACTGACGGTTGAGATTATTATCTTCCATAAAACTATATGTTTGTGTTTGGTGGCAAAAATCAAAATATCGCCACCTTAATCACCCCGTCCAGCTTGTTCTCGAAAACGCGATAAGCCTCTTCGATTTCGCACAATGGGAAACGATGCGTGATAAGTGGAGTGGTGTCAATCTTTCCTTCTTTAATCAAGCTGAGGACTTCTTCGCAATCGCATCCATCCACACCACCGGTTTTAAAGCAGAGGTTCTTGCCATACATTTGGGGCAGGGGAAGAATTTGTGCCTGGTCGTATAGTGCGACTACGGTAACTATGGCGTTGGGGCGAGCACACTCCCACGCCAGTCGGAAGGTATCTGTAGCTCCGGCCACTTCGAGCACTCTGTCAGCACCGCTATGGTCGCTATGCTTCAAAACAAACTCCTTACATTCTTCGGGAGTTGTGAGGAGTACTTCGGGGTAATGCTCTTGCACAAATCGTCTTCTCTCTTCAGATTTTTCACATACGATGATGCGTTTGGGATGATTCAACATCACGCAAAGCAAAGTGCAAATGCCTGTGGGACCCGCTCCAATTATCAGTACAGTGTCGCTTTCTGCAATCTCTGAAATACGAGCTGCCCAAAAGCCTGTGGCCAAGACATCGCCCACCAACAAAGCCTGTTCATCGGAAACACTATCGGGAATACGATTCAATCCTTGATTGGCAAGCGGCACACGAACATATTCCGTCTGTCCGCCATCGATACGGCATCCTAATGCCCATCCGCCATTGGGGGTGGTACAGTTGTTCACATAACCGTTCTTACAGAAGAAACACTCTCCGCAAAAGGTCTCCACATTGACGGTTACCCGGTCACCTGGCTTCACATTAGTGACTTCAGAACCTATTTCTTCAACCACACCCACCATTTCGTGCCCAACGGTGATACCAGGAACAGCACGAGGGACACTACCGTGCTTAATATGCAGGTCACTGGAACAGATACTTCCCATCGTCACGCGCACAATGGCATCCGTGGGCTCAATCAATACAGGCTTCGGTTTCTCCACCAAAGCGAACTTTCCTTTTTCGATATATGTGTATGCTAGCATAAAGCTTAATAAAACTCTTATTATTCAACGGGGATGTTTTCCATTTAAATGAACACCCCATTAGACATCCCCATTCGATAAACCACCTAGATCAACTTTGTATTCTATCGGCGCCGCCGCACCTTTATCCAAGAACATCACCATATAGACCGGCACATAAGTAATTCGACCATCAACTGATAGATTGTCATTGTTCAACACCAGTGCTTCCTGGATATCATACTCATCGCAATCCATAATGTTGGAGAGGGCACGATGGTAGGTATAATCCTTCCCGGACTTAACCTCGATGGGAAGAATCCTGTCCCCTTGCTCTATGACAAAGTCCAGCTCTCCCCTCTTCTTGCTGTTGTAGTAATAGGACTCCAGACCGTGTGCGACAAGTTCCTGCGCCACCACATTCTCATAGATAGAACCGAAGTTGATGTCTTTATCGCCCTTGATAATCCGCATCTGGATGCCGTTGGCATATTGGGCTGCCAGTAGACCAATGTCGCTGAGGAAGAGCTTGAGAAGGTTGCGGGAGCGAGACAGCAGCAGAGGGACCTTGGGTTCCTCTACATTATACACGGGTATGGCAACACCAGCATGCTTCAGCCAGAGAAAGCTGTTCTCATAGCGTTCATACTTAGCATTCTCGTTGAGGCGCTTGAGGATAAAACGCTTGTTCTTGGCATTGAGTTCCGGCGGAATTAGGTTGAATATCTCCTCGATATACAATTTATTATACGGATCGTACTTGGCTATATCCTTCTTATAAAGTTGAATTATCTCTTGCTGTACCGCCAACACATCCTGCAAGTTATTGCTTTCAAGATACTTGCTGACCGCTGCCGGCATACCCCCTACAATCAGGTAGAGCCGGAACAGCTCCATCATCTTGTTATGGATGAATCCATCGACCGGAATCCTTTTCGTCCAGGCATCTTTTAGCGTGGAAATAACATTTTCATTGATTCCCACACAAGTAATGAACTCTTCGAAATCCAACGGAAACATCTCCTTCACGCCCATATAGCCGACAGGGATTGAACGGATATCTTTCAATTCCACACCGAGCAGAGAGCCACTCAAAATATAGCGATATGAGCCTTCATCCACCAGAAACTTGATGGCGGTCACAATATCCGGACACTCCTGAACCTCGTCAAAGAATATCAGCGTGTCCCCTTTTATCATTGGCACATTCGTGATGGTCGACAAACGCATCAGTATGTCGGCGCTTCCCTTAGCATCCTTGAACAATCCAACGACATCGGGATTCTCGATGAAGTTGATCTCGATGAAACTCTTGAAAGTCTTGCCGAACTCGCGGATGGAATAGGTCTTTCCGACTTGACGTGCACCCGTTATCAGCAATGCATTAGAAGATTTTTGGTAATAATCTTTTAAATAGCTGTCTATCTTTCTATTAAGCATACTACATCCTTTTTTCCAACGCAATTTATGGACAAATTTCCACTTTTCCAAAGGAATTATGAGGATTCCTTCCACTTTTCCAAAAACAAGGAGGCCGACAGTCTCTGAGGTGAATACGATGTAAACACAAACACGTCGCTTAACTTTCTTGACAGCATCACATAATATGCATATATTTGCATTGCCCATCTCAGTTCTGGTGACGACCGCCGGAAATGGTGGGCGTTTTTGTGCGACTTCGGCGCCCAAAATAGGCCCAAGAAAATGCTTCATATTGACTCTCAGATGATTAAGCGTTGTGCATCGGGAAATAGCCGAATATCAAATTCCATCGAGATTAAGAATAAGAGAACTCCTATGCTAAAATAATTTGATAGTGCCGAGAATTAGAGATATTGACATTTATTTATATTGTTCACATCCATTGTTGTTAGTATGTAATCACATTATATCTGAATGAATCCGCAACCGCCAGAAGCCGCGTTTTATCATTTTAATGCTCCCGCCGCACGCATTATTGTCCTCGACGGGTGCAATATCGTATGTTTTTGCGCCACCTCTGTTCGCCGTTCAAACTTCGGCGAGTAAATTTATCATTTATAATCAACCCATATAGATAAGCATAGGATATTTATCGGATTATCATTAAATTCGCTACCGAATAAAACTAAAATATCCAAAACATTTATGGAATCCGGAAAAGGTTATGTTTACATATTGACAAATCCTTCATTTCGTGAGGATTGGGTCAAGATCGGCAAGAGTTCACGTCCTGTGGATGTTCGCTCGAAGGAATTGGACAACACTGCGGTTCCACTGCCGTTTGAGGTTTACGCCACGCTTTACACCAGCAAATACAGCAAGGTTGAAAAGCAGATTCACAAGCAGATAGACAGGCTGACGGATTTGAGGATCCGCCAGAACAGGGAGTTTTTCAACATCGCTCCCGCTGTGGCACTTGACATTATGCGTGATATGGCCGATCTTCTGGACGATGCGGAACTGGCCATCTATGTTGACGGAAAACCGGTAATATCCCAGAATAAGGAACAGGACAACGCCATCAAGAACGAAGAGGCGGAGAAAAAGAAGCGGATAGCCAGGCCAAATTTTAAATTCCATATGGTTGGAATAAACATAGGAGACACGGTCATATTCGATGAACTGAATATTCCATTAAAGGTCGCGACGGATGACAAGGTTGAATATGACGGGCGGCTTTATAGCTTGTCAGCCTTTACGGGAACGTTTCTTCCTGTTGAAAAGCAGAACACTTCCGGAGCTTACCAAGGTCCGAAATATTTCAGTTTCAAAGGGAAGGTTCTTGCGGATCTACGTAATGAGATCGAAAAGGAGCAGTGTGGAGGCGATAATTAGGCGGCAAGAATAATCGTTTAAATATGAAACGGATAGCGGTTGTTATATTCATAATGATCCTTGCTTGCGTGGTGGCGGACGCGCAGTCTTACATCAGGCGCGGGAAGGATGTTTACTCGGCGCCCTTGTACAATTGGGACGGAAGTTGCCTGCGGGCGGGGAACAGTAAATATTCAGAGG
>OLZV01000585.1_pt1 | contig 15049 bp, 10 predicted proteins | sample 1644531 | NCBI WGS metagenome assembly OLZV01 (sample SAMEA103958115, study PRJEB25191) | human gut metagenome | biome: human-associated habitat [ENVO:00009003]; feature: intestine environment [ENVO:2100002]; material: feces | place: Germany | collected 2013/2015
CTGGGACAAAAATGACAAGATCGCCCTTTGGGCGACCGCCGACGGCAGCAACTATACGCTCAACGCCCAGCATTTCTCGCTGGCCTACTTCACCCCCAGCTATTCGACCGCCGTTTTCAGCTCGACGGTCGCCGATATGCCGGCAGGAACCTATACCTACACGGCCGTCAGCCCGGTGCCCGAAAGCGTCAGCGGCACGCAGGTATCTTACCGGATCCCGGCAGAACAGACGGGCCGTTACGAAGGCAAATGGGATATTCTGGCCGCCGATCCGCTGACCGCCGACGCGCTTCCCCTGTTCGAACAGTCCGACCAAATGCTCGAAACTCCACCGTCGCACGCGCTGCGCTTCCGTCACAAATGCCACGCACTGCGAATCGAAGTCCCTGCAGGCCGCAACATCTGGGGCGAACCGATCACACGTCTGGTCATCGATTTCCCGACAGAAGTCGTCGGAACCGTTTCGTTCGACGCTGCCGATCCGTCGGCCCCAATGTCCCTGACCGAAGGCTCGAAGAGCATCACGCTCGATCTGAATACCCCGCTGACGGACGAAGCCGAAAACTATGCCTGGGCCTTCATCAACCCCACGACGGTAAGCGGCGACATCTCTTTTACGGCCTATACAGCAAACGGATACCGTTCCCACACGCTCTCCGTCCCGATCGACCGCGAAATGGCGGCGGGACACATCACCCCCATTACCTTGACGATCCCGACCGAGTTGCCGGTAAGCTATGTCGATTTTTCGGTCACGGGCGACTCCTCGAATCTGGGTGAAGAGCCTTACAACCTGATCGTCAAAGCTCCCGAAGGAATGACTTTCCGCGACGGGACGACCGAGCAGACCTTCCCCATCGACGAATCCAACAAATACACGGTGGCTTTCTACGGCGACCTTTACGGCGATCTGCTGGCTCAACAACCGTTGCAGGTCAGCTTCGAAACCGAAAATGCCCTCGTGCCGCAAAATGTAAGCGTCGCTTCGTTCACTCCCGGCGAACATCTGCCGATCGCACTCAAAATCCCGTACCTTCTTTCGGAAGATTTCGACGATAAAACCGATTTCGAATACAAAACAGAAGCTACGACATCCAATCCGGACGGTATCTCTCTGTCGCAGTACGGCTTTGACGAGGGTTGGACGGGAACCCGTCTTCAGGTTTCGCAAAAGGCGATGCGTATTTCCGTCCGACACGAAACCATAGCCCAGTATCCGGGACGGCTCGACACTCCGCCGCTCGCCTATATCAAACCCGGAAAAACCGTAAAGCTGAAAGTGACCTTCAATGCCAACAAGGACAACGACTATCTCTATTGCAGTTTCGGAACCCTCACGGATACGGCACCTAAAAAAGGTAACGACGGCCTCGAAAACACGCTGAAAGAACAGATCGACAACCTCAATACACTGAGCGGCGTATCGTTCGGAAATATTCAGGGAGTATGCACCTGCGAAGTTCCCGCAGCAACGAATGCAACGCGCCTGTCGTGGCTGACTCAGAGAACATACAACTTCACCGGCAACGGATGGGTATCGAGAACTTGGTATATGTACCTCGACAACATCCGCGTAACCATCGTAAAATAAACCTCCAAATCAATAACCCTATGAAAAAATACCTGTTGATTCTAACGACCCTTGCACTGTTGGGGGGGGGCTGCTCGAAAGAGGAAATCCCCGAAACGACAGACGGGGAGGGCTCGGTCGAATTCCGGACCACGACCTGCTCCGAGGTCGATTCGCAGACGACCCGGGCGCAAACGTCCCTGCCGGACAACTGCAAGCCGTCCGGCAACAGCTTCAAGCTGGTCGTAAAAGGCAAAGAAGGCACCGCGACAGCGGAATACCTCGCCGAATACACCACGCTCAGCGAATATACGGCCCCCTTCATGCCCAGCGGCGACTATACGGCGACGATCAGCTACGGCGATCCGCAGCAGGAGGGCAGCACGGCTTTCTGCTACCAGGGAGCGCTCGACTTTACAATACTCGCCCGCAAGACGATTCAAAAGACCATTACCGCCTCGCTCACGAACTCGGTAATCAGCCTCGAATGCGGCGAGTGGTTCAAGAAATACTATTCCGAAGCGCAATTCACCGTCCAGACCGAAGCGGGCAACAATTTCAGTTTCACCCACTCCTCGTCGCCCGATACTCCGATCTTCGTCAAGCCGGGAAGCAAACTTCTGCTCAAAGGTACGGCGGTGAAGGCGCAGAACGGCGTGAAAGTGGAATTCCCGCAGCAGCAGATCGGTGTCACGACGGCCCGCACCTGGCACAAAATCCGGATCGACGCTTCGCAGGCGGGACAGGGCAGCATCAGCATCCGACTGGACGATACGCTGACCGAAGTACCCCCGCAGGAAATCGAACTCAACCCCGAAGCATAACCCCGTATAAAATAAGCTAAAAACAGATCCTATGAAGACTTTTACCAAATATTTGCTCTTGCCGCTCTGCTGTCTTTTCATGGCGGCGGGATGCGGAAAAGACGATCTCCCGACGGGCGAACAACCGGAAGGACCCGGTTCGGAAACGGGTATCCTGAGCTTTGAGAACTGGGACCTGACCGTAGCGGACGACATGGAAATTTTGCCGACGGACAACGCTCCCGGCACCTCTTCGACGCGCAGCACGGTGGACGCACCGGACGATTATATCGTAAAGATTTACAATTCGAAAAAAGAACAGGTCGGCAGCTACACCTATGCTGAAATAAAGACCACGGGCAATATCGAATTACCGCAGGACAGCTATACCGTCACGGCGGAATCGCCCAATTACGCCAGCACACCCGACGTGGCGTGGGAAACGCCCGTCTATTACGGCGAAATTTCGGTCAACGTAATCAAAAAGCTCACGACCACGGTCAATAACCTGGTCTGCAAATTGGGAAATATCAAGGCGACGGTCGGACTTTCCGCCGATTTGGACAGCCTGTTCAAGCCGGACGACGAAACAGACAAACTCACCGTCACCCTTTCGATCCAGGACAATTCCCTGGTTTACGGACGCCCCGAAGCCACGGGCGAAACGCTCAAACCCGGTTTCTTCCGCGCAGTCGATACGGACAACACCCTGAAAATCGTCCTTTCCGGCCAATACAACAAAGCCGGCGAGGGAGAGCCAGCCTCCTACGTGCCGGTCAATTGGAGCCAGGAGATACAGAACGTCAAAGCCGGACAATGGCGCAAGATCAACATCAAGATCCTGCATGCCAGCGACGGCAACGTCCAATTCCAGGTTACGGTCGAAACATGGGTTTACGACGAGAAAATCGACGTGGATGTCATGTCTTCGTTCTATTCTTACGGCGAAGAGGAGATTCCCGACGAAGAAATTTCGGACGAGAACTCTCCGGCAGTAACCCTCGAAAACGGGGATATCGCCCAGCCCTACCCCATCACGACCAGCATGTTCGACTTCGACGTTCAGAGCTGCTCCCCGATGATTACGGCCGTCGTAACTCCTTACCAGGGTTCGACCGTTGCCTCGCTGGAGGTTGTCTTCGATTCGGACAACGCCCAGTTCCTGGAAGCTCTCGCAACGGCCGGCTACAGCAACAACACGGTAGCCCTCTGGCCGGGCGAAAATCCGGCCGGCGACTACTGCGTAGTCAAGCAAAGCGGCTCCGATCTGCTCGTCAAGGTCAATTACAACGGTATGAAAGGATTGTACGACCACACGGGCACCCATACCGCGAAGTTCATCGCCATCGACTCCGAAGGCCGTCGCTCCTACACGACAATGACCATCAAGGTCACCCACGACAGCGGCACCGCAGAGGGACCGAACATCTTCTGGAGCACCAATCCGGAAGGTACGGATATTGTCGATATCGACTCCCGCCACACGCTCACGGAGGAGGGTATGAACGTCTTCATCAACCTCGCCTCCGAGAGCGGAATAACCGGCCTGACGGTCGATATCATCAGCGATGCCCTCACCGCCGAAGTCCTCGAAAGCCTCGGTATCGGCTTGGAAGCGCATATGGATCTGGTCAATCCGGCTTCCGACAAAATGGACGAAGGACTCCACTCGTTAGGGTTTAAGACCAAAGACGAAATCGTCGGACAGAAAACCCTGCAATTCGACATTTCTCAGTTTATGACGATGCTCTATGCCGTAGCTCCGGGCAACACGGACTTCAAATTGACCGCAACGGATGCTTCGGGACAGAACATCAAGTCCATCATGCTCTTTGTTCCCCAACAGTTAACTGAAACAGTGATGAAAAAGATTCTTAAATATATTTCGCTGCTTGCAGGCGTGGCCTTCCTGACCGCAGCCTGCTCGCAGAGCGACATCGACGGCAACGCCTCGGAAGAGATGGGAACCCTGCGCCTGAGCGTCAATATCGGCGGCTCGCGTGCCGACGCATACAACGCTCTGGATCGGAGTATCATGCGCGTCTATAAGATCGAAAACGGAGAAGAGAAGCTGATCCGCAAATACCAGCCGGCTACGGAAGCTCCGGGTGATTTCTACCTGGTGGCAGGGTCCTACCGTATCAAAGTGGAAGCAGGGGACCAGAGCCAGGCGACCTTCACCAACAAGAGTTATTACGGCGAATTGGACGTCGATATCGAACCCCAACAGACCGTCCTCAAAGAGGTAGTCTGCCCAACCACCAACATCGGCGTCAAAGTCGTCTTCGATCAGACGATTCTGGACAAAATGGATCCGGGATTCAAGGCTTACGTCAGCGCCATCGACACCTTCTCCAAAACGGAAGCTGAAAACGGCTCGGTACCGACGCTCAAATACACCGAGAACGCAACGGGTTATTACCTGCTGCCCGAAGATGTTCACAACCTGAGTTGGGGCTTTTACAGCTCGAGCACGGAGTTGGGTAGCGTTTCTAAAACCGGAGTCATTCCGACACCCGAAAGCGGCAATCTTTATACGCTGACATTCAAGTATTCGAAGACTCCGAACGGTTACCTGGGCATCACCGTACAGGTCGATCAGGACGGAGAGATCCACGAAGATCCCTTCATCTTCAGCCCGCAGCCGACGATCAAGGGCGACGGATTCGACATCAACTCGGTAATCGGATTCAACACGGACGACATTTCGTTCGCAGTATCCTCGGTACAGGCGCTTTCGGGCATCTCCATCAAGGCCAACGACGAAACGATCCAGGTGTTGAGCGACGGCGCGCTGCTTCCGGAAGCCGCAGCCAAAGGCATCAGCTACACCAAGACCGACGACAACAGCGGCAAACTCTCCCTCGGCGGAACCTTCTTCTCCACGTTCGCCGGCGGCATTCACGAAGTAGAATTTACGATGACCGACGTCGCACAAGCCGAAGGTACGGGCAAAGCCCGCATCGCAACACCCGGACTCACCGACCTGGCGGTGTACGACCTCTGGCTCAATACGGCCGATTTTCAGGCAATCGTCACCGATCCGGCGCTCACCAACGTCAAAGTACGTTACCGCGAACGCGAACGCCTGGCGGAGTCGCCTGCCTTCGGTGAGTGGAAGACCGTAACCGCCGTTGCGGGTGCCGACTATACCTATACGGCACAAGCCATCGACTTCGCCGCAGACCGCGATTACGAATACCAGTTGCTCATCAACGATGCGGAAACGGGCGAGATACACAATTTCTCGGCCGCAACGGGCATTCAGCTTCCCAATGCGGGATTCGAAACCTGGACGAACAGCAAAACCTGGTACCCCTGCTCGGCGGACGAAATCGGCTCGAACGGCATGGGTACAGGCTATACCGGATTCTGGGGTACGGGTAACCCCGGTGCCAATGCCGCCGGTATCGTGGTGACCGAACCCGCAGACGATCCCCGTCCGGGATCGACCGGGAGCAAGTCCGCCCTGCTCAAGACCCAGAGCGCTTTCGGCGTAATCGCTGCCGGCAACCTCTTCATCGGAGCCTTCGGCGGTGTTCACAACATCACTAAAGGCGATGTGTATATGGGTCGTCCGTTCACCTTCAACGCCCGTCCCAAAGCGATCACATTCTGGTACAAAGGGACGGTCGGGCCCGGCGACAAGGCCCGCTTCTTCGTCTGCATGGGCAAATGGAGCTCCTACCACAAGATCGACACGAACGACCAGAGCACCTTCTTCGATCCTTCCCAGGAAAGCCTGCCCGAAGGCCCCATCTACGGCCACGGGGACTGGCTCAACGATACCTCCCAAAGCGATTGGAAAAAGATCGTAATTCCCATCGAATACCGCAGTGATGAAAAGCCCAATTACCTGATGGTAACAGCCTCGGCGAGCTACCGCGGTGACTACATGGAAGGGAACAAGGAGAGCAGAATGTATATCGACGACATCGAATTTGTATATTGATTTTCATGCGAGGAACCGTCGCCATCCTGACACTGACACTGTCACTGTGTCTATGTTTTGCAAGCAATCAATCGCAGGCCGCTCCGGGACCTGCGATTGATTCGGCAATACCGCAACCCGATTCTTCGGAAACCGTGAACACGGGCTCCGAAAGCCCTCGGCCCGAACATCCGCTTCGAACCGATGCACAATCGCCTGCTCCGATGGAATCCGCCCCGGGGCGTAAGGCCGATCCTCGCGCAGAACGGGGCCTGACTTCCATGTCCAACCAGTTCGTCCCCCGGGGACAATGGATTTTCGGAGCCTCCGCCTCCTATTCCACCCACACGAACAAAGATTACACGTTTCTGGTAATCGAAGATATCAACTCAGACGGCTACACCTTCAAAGTCACCCCCCTGATCGCCTACGCGATCCGGGACAACATGGCTATCGGCGTCAAATTCATCTATTCCCGCTCATTGCTCCGCATAGATAGCGGCAGCATCAAACTGGGCAGCGACATCGACCTCGGTGTCGATTTCTACAACGCACTGCAACACAACTACTCCGGAGCTTTCATCTGGCGTCAGTACATCCCTCTGGGACAAAACAAGCGCTTCGCCCTGTTCAACGAAACCAGCCTGACATTGGGCGGCGGCCAATCCCGGTTCGCTGCGGACTCCCCGATCCGGGGCACTTACGAAACCAATTTCTCCGCCTCGATCGGCATATCGCCCGGCCTGGTAGCCTTCGCGACCAACAACCTGGCTTTCGAAGTCAATATCGGCGTAATGGGTCTTTCCTACACCCGAACACGCCAAGTACACAACCAGGTAACCGTCGGAAAGCGAACTTCGAGCCTGATGAATTTCAAGGTCAATATCCTGTCGATCGGACTGGGAGTATCTTTCTATCTATAACGCGGAAATACGATGAAACGACTGATTTTTACCATACTGATAGCCGTCGCAACGGTTTCCATGCTCCGAGCCCAGGAACCGACATCCCCGGAGGCAATTCCGTCTTCCCGCTTGCAGGACAGCCTCTCCGCCACTCCGGTTCCGACGACCGTCCCTGTCATCGAGGAACTTCCGGCCCCGACGTTCTACGCCGATCTGAGCGACTCGTCGGCATCGATTCCTGCCGATGAAACGGAGAATCGACCGTGAAATCAACAAAATCAAATTCGCCTACGCAGGTGAAATCGCCCTGGGCCTCACCGTATCTTACGGCACCCTCTCAAGCGACGACACGGACTACCTGCTGATCCTGGACAACCTGAATCTGAACGGCAGTATCTTCACCATCAACCCCTCCGTAGGCTACTTCTTCAAGGACAACATGTCGGCCGGCGTCCGTTTCGGATACACCAACATCAACGGAACGCTAGACACGGGCAATTTCAATCTGGGAGAGCAAAACGACGTCAATCTGGCCTTCAAAAACCTCCACCTGCAAAGCAGTGCACTGTCGGTCGGCCTCTATTTCCGCTCCTATGCGGGATTGGACAGCAAAGGACACTTCGGGCTTTTCGGTGAAGTAGATCTTTCGATGAAGACCGGTAATTCGGAGTTTACCTACGAAACCGAAGGCACCCTCAGAAGCACGTTCAGCGACGACCTGAAACTGTCGCTCGGGTTCAACCCGGGTCTGGCGGTTTATATCTTCCCGAACGTGTGCAGCACCATTTCCTTCGGACTGGGCGGTATCGAATACACCAAGATCAAACAGAAAGATGCCGACGGCAACGAGATCGGGCAACGAACCGCTTCGAAAATGCGGTTCCGGCTCAACCTGCTCAATATCCGCATCGGCGTTACCGTTCATCTATGGAACAAGAAAGCCAACAAAGCATGATGAAACATCTCCGACATATACTTATCGGCATACTCCTGCTGCTGACCTCCTGCATCGAAAATTCGATTCCTTATCCGGTCGTCACGCTGCAAATCCTCGGTGTCGAAGGCGAAGGTTTCACCTGCGCACCCGAAGATATCAATACCCAGGAACGAATCGTCACACTTCATCTGGACGAACAAACCGACATCTCCAACGTAAAGATCGACAAAATATCGGTCACCGAAAATGCCCGGTCGTCGAAACCCCTTTCGGGGACATTCGACCTGCGGACTCCGCTCTACATCACCCTTTCGTTTTATCAGGATTACGAATGGACGATCGTAGCGGACCAGCAGATCGAACGTTATTTCGAAGTCGAATCGCAGATCGGCGCTGCGGAAATCGACGTCGATCAACTTACGGCGAAAGCATACGTTCCGGAAGGGACCGATTTGAGCGACCTCAAGGTCACGCGGCTGAAACTCGGTCCGGCAGACATCACCACGATGACACCTCCGATCGACGAGCTGACTTCGTTCGAATCGGTCCGCTACGTTTATGTCACCTACCACGGCTTCGAAGAGAAATGGTCGCTTTACGTCGAAGTTACCGACACCAAGATACGCTTCACGCAGGTCGATGCCTGGAGCGGCGTCATTTGGGCCTATGCCGAAGGCAACAGTGCCGCCGAACTGGGTTTCCGTTATCGCAAGACCGGCGAGGAGACGTGGATCGAAGTCGATAAGGAGCAAATCAACATCTCGGGCGGCGCATTCGACACCTGTATCACGGGACTTACCCCGGAAACCCAATACGAAGTAGTCGCCTACTCCGGCAGCGACGAAACAGAGGTGGCGAGCGTCACGACCGAAGCGGCACCGCAACTCCCGAACGGAGGTTTCGAAGAGTGGGAAACGATCGACAAAGTCGTCTATCCCTACCTGGCCGACGGCATTCATTTTTGGAACTCCGGCAACAAGGGCGCCAGCATCGGCAACGCTACTCCGACCGACAAGACTACGGACGTGCGTCCCGGCACATCGGGCATCTATGCCGCACAGCTCTCATCGAAACTCGCAGGTCTGGTCGGTGTCACCAAACTGGCAGCCGGAAATCTCTTTACGGGAATATTCTACGGCATCCGCAACATCACGCACGGCATCGTCTGCTTCGGACAACCCTTCGAAGCCCGTCCTACGGCTCTGCACGGCTGGTTCAAATACAACCAGGGAATGCTGACCAACGTGGGCAGCACCCAGCCGCCGGGAATAAACCTCAAGGTCGGCGACCCCGACAACGGCATGATATACATCGCCGTCGGCACCTGGACCCCGGAAGAGTACGGCATCTCGCAGGGAGAACAGTTCGGATCGGCCGAAAACCCGATCGCAATCGACACCCGCAATCCCAGTTCATTCTTCGATCCGGCAAGTCCGGCCGTAATCGGCTACGGACAACTGCCGCTCACGACCAGCTACTCCGAATGGCAGGAATTCACCATACCGCTGAAGTACGTGGCGACGAACCGCAAGCCGACCCATATCGTCGTAGTCTGCTCGGCTTCCCGTTGGGGCGACTATTTCATCGGAAGCACTTCGAGCGTACTCGTTGTCGATGACCTCGAACTGATTTACGACCGGCTGGACAAAACCGGTGAATAGGTATATTCGCCGTCAGACTATCCCTCCGATCGGATACGAACGACGAAAACCAAACGCTGAATCCGCAGCGCTTTCCAACAAAAAAGCAGGGAGTGATTCCCTGCTTTTTTGTTCTGCTATCGGACTTACCCTCTCGGCGCCCTCCGGATCAGAGCTGCGCGATCCGACAATACTTATTATAACGATTCATTACGTCCTGCACGAAAGCCCGCGTCTGACGGTAGCCGGTAAATTTGCCGCACTTCACGACCTCGTGCTGGTAATAGGCGGGATCGGACTTGAGTTCCAGGTAGCGGAGCACCACCTCCCAGGAATTGGGGTCTTCGCCGTTCACACGGGCCAGCCGCCGGGCATCATTGACATGACCGATTCCGCCGTTGTAGCAGGCCAAAATCATGCTCATTCGATCTTTCTCGGAAATTCCGGCCGGCAGGTCGAGCGTCGAATCGATCCGATTCCACACTTTATTAGCCAACAATACATTGGTTTCCGGATCGAGCAGAGCCTCCTCCGAAACCACATCGAACTGCCGGGCCACCGCAGGCATGATCTGCATCAATCCCCTCGCTCCCCGGCGGGAAACGATATCGGCCGTAAAACGCGACTCATGATAAGCGATGGCACTCATCAGGCGCCAGTCGTTCCCCTCCCGTTCGCTGATATTCCGAATTACGTGATCGTAAGGAGAGATCACATACCGGGCTTCCATTTTCTCCTCCAGGGTAATCCCCGCTTCGGACGACGTCGAAAAATCGGCGTTGAATCCGTAAAAAGTGGTCTGTAATGTTAAAAATACGAAAATTAAACAGGTTTTCTTTAACATAAAACTTGCTTTTGCAGGCAGCTTCCTGTGCCGTACAGTACGCTAATCATAGAAACCCCACGAGATACCCATCTTGAACATGCCCGGATTGAGCGGGTACTTCGCAATCGCGAAATATTCGCCGTTTCCGAACAGGCCCCGGTTGATATGCTGATATTTCAGGAATATCCGCATTCTCTTCCACTTGCCCATCAGGAAAAGATCCATGTAGGGATAATTCCCCACCTCGATTTCCCGTTGATTGAAGAACTCCGAGAGCGCAGGGTTGTAGCCGGGCGCATAGTAGCGCGTATTGAAATGGCCATCGACACCGAACTGCACCCGGAGCACGTCGCGCACCGCCCAAAACTCGTAATAATACGAGAGGAAGGCGCTGACGAGCGGAACAGGTATGACACTATGATTCGTACTCCACTGCAACAAAACCTTATGGTCCAAATGAAGTCCGGCGATCCGGAAATCTTTGCGGGCGTACACGCTCGTCACGCTGACGGTTCCGTTGTCCTGCGTTATCTGGCTGTCGGCGCCGTAATAAATCTTATCGGTGACAATGCCTTGCCACACACCGACCTCGAACGCATAATCGGGGACACGGAAAGCAACTTCGAAACGAGTTTCATTCTCCTTGCGCAAAGGAGTCAACCACACGTAGTGGTTAGAGAATAGATTCTCCTGCCAGTAATCCGGCGAACGCGTTTCCATACGGAAACGCCCTTCGAGAATCAGGGGACGTTTGCGGATATATCCCGTCAGGGTCAGGTTGGCCCCGAACGAAACGTCACCGCCGCGATATCCCGACGGGTAGAACTTGGCGTCAGCTCCCCAATCGACATATTTCTTGATCTTTCCTTCGACCGATCCATACACGAAGTAACTGCTTTTACCCACCTTGTCGTACTTACCGTTCAGGTAGGAATCCAACCTGAACTGCGAATAGGTGTGCAGGTCGAGTCCTACACCTCCGTTCACCGTACCGACCACACCGTTGCGATCCCAGGGCTGCGCCTGAATGAACACCCGGTTGGAAATCACCCGCTCATAGATCGAGTCGCGCGTCTGCGTGGGATTGATGAACCAGTTCTTGTAATATTCGAGTCCATCCTGCGGCACAAAATTACCATCTGCATCTCGCTCGTAACGGTCGTCGGTATAGGTTCCCCGAATATCCTTATAAACCTTGCTCCAGGAGTTGTATTCGAACGAATGACCGATGAATACGGCCGGCAGATTGGCGATCGAAAAGTCGCTTTCGGTAACCGGCAGCAACGGAATACCGTACGACTGTTCGACGAAAAACGCATTGTTGCGGTATATGTTGGTAGCCTGCGAGCTCGTCAGTCTCATCGGCACGCCCGACGGCATTTCGAAAGTCGTATCCCGGATCGCCCATTCACCCACCACGCCGCCGTTCTCACGCGTCTCGATGTGGTTGTTGATGAATCCGGCATGCACCGAATAACGCTTTCCCGTATGCGAAACGGCGACCGAAAGGTTGTGGTTCTTGGTACGGGACCACTCGTAAAGGCCCTTGGTACCGCGCGACCGATAATTGACGTTGAAGCCCGTAGTCGGCGAAATATTATGCCCCAGCGTCAGGCTGAAATTCTCCTCCCGGAACTTCTTCTGTCCAGACTCAAGGTACATGAAGTGAAAATACGGCCGTTTGAGGTTGTAGAAGGGGACGTTTTCCATGCGATAGGTATAGACATCGAACCCTTCGGCAAAAGAGAAGTTGCGGTATTGGGGACGTTCAAAATAGTTGTACGGCAACGAAGCCTGTCCCAACGCACCCACGGCAGCATGGCCGACGCCTTCCTTATAAAACGGGTAGTCGATGCGGAAAGTGGCGAGGGTGGTATCGAGCGGATTGATATGCACCTGGTTGTAGTCCCGCGAGATCGTCCACGAAAAGTTGGGCAGCGCACGGATCGAATCGTTGAAAAAATAGGATTCGAGAGGCTTTCGAATCCGCTTTTTCTTGGTCGAATCGGTCGGCATGGCGGGTTGTTCCTCGCCGTTCTGCGTCTGGAACGGGTTGCTGCCGAGCATATTGTTCGGATTATTCGGGTCGTTCGGATTCTGATTGTTCTGATTTCGCAGGATCGCGCTGGCGTCGAATTGAGCGGATGCCTCCAACGTCGGAAAGGCCAGCAGCCCTCCCCACAGCAAAATCCACAGAATTTTTTTCAACACCTTCGGAAACATCGGAATACGTACGCGCAAATCGCGGCAAAGATAGTAAAAAATCAGGCTTTCGGTGCTTTATCGGGATTTCCCGAGCGCATGCAGAGCCAGCGAACCGCCGACACGACGATATATAAAACGATAATTACCGGGATAGCGTATGTACGAAGTATAATTATCAACACGATACTCGCCAGCAGAAAGAGGTACCTCACCTCGTTTCCACGCCAGCCGAAGCCGTGGAACTTGAGAGCGAACATACGGATCGGAGAAACGAGGAGCAGGGAGGTCAGTACGGCGATCAGCAACACCCCGTCCGAAGAAAGAGCGACCGCCCCTTGCTGCCACAACATGCCGAGCGAAGCGCAGAGAAGCGATCCGGCAGGCGTCGGAAGTCCGCAGAATTCGACCGTCTGCGTTTCGTCGATGTTGAACTTGGCCAGACGCAGCGCGGAAAACGCCGTCAGGACGAACACGCCATACCCCAGCTCCCAGGCCGCCGGCAGACAGCAAGGTTCGGTTTGCAGGCAAACCTGCCAGAGCACTGCGGCAGGAGCCAGTCCCGAGGTAATGACATCCGCCAACGAATCGAGCTGCACCCCGATCGCCGAAGACGAATGCAACAGACGGGCCACGAAACCATCGAAAAAATCGAACACGATTCCTGCGACTATCAGCCAGAAAGCAAGTGTCAAATCATTGTACATCAGTGCTGCCACGACGGCAAACGACCCGCAGAGCAGATTCATGAGGGTCAATAAATTCGGTATCGTGAAAAGTCGTATCCGCATTTGTAAAAGAATTAGTCCACCTATTAGTAGGCAAATATAGGAAAAATCTATCGGTTACACGCACACGACCGTCGTAAAATGCACATCGAAAAAATTGCCGAAAGCTATTTTCACCCTCAACATCCATATTTTTCAGAAAAAAGTTAACTTTGGAATCCTGTTTGTTGCTTTTTCGGCAAACAGCTTCTAAACACACACGACCGATGAAAGTTGGACTTTTCATTCCCTGTTACATCAACGCGCTCTATCCCGAGGTGGGCGAAGCCTCTTACAAGCTACTCACACAGTTGGGTGTAGAGGTGGATTATCCCCTCGATCAGACCTGTTGCGGCCAGCCGATGGCCAACGCAGGCTACGAGCGCGACGCCAAGGCCCTGGCCGAGCGGATGGAAGCGCTGTTCGCCAAATACGACTACGTGGTGGGGCCTTCGGCCAGTTGCGTGGTCTTCGTCAAGGAGGGATACCCCCGCCTGCTGAACGACTACCGCGAACATGCCTGCATCGATTCCCGCATCTGGGAGATCTGCGAATTCGTACACGACGTCGTAAAACCGACCTCGCTCCCGGCCCGTTTTCCGCACAAAGTGAGCATCCACAACTCCTGCCACGGATTACGCAAGCTCGGGCTCGGTTCGCCGAGCGAGCTGAACCTGCCCTATCATTCGAAACTGCGCGACCTGCTCACGATGGTCGAAGGCATCGAAATCGCCGAACCCTCGCGCATCGACGAGTGCTGCGGCTTCGGCGGTATGTTTTCCGTCGAGGAGAACGCTGTTTCGACCTGCATGGGACGCGACAAAGTACGCGACCACCTCTCCACGGGCGCCGAATACATCACCGGCGCCGACAGTTCGTGCCTGATGCACATGCAGGGCATCATCGACCACGACAAACTCCCGATCCGCACCCTGCACATCGTACAAATCCTCACCTCGACACTATGAGCAGCCACTCCAAAGCCGCAGCGAAATTCATCGCCGACGCACCGCGCACCGCCTGGCACGACAAAGCCCTGTTCGCCGTACGCACCAAGCGCGACAAGATGATGCACGAAGTTCCCGAATGGGAGGCGTTGCGGGAAGCTTCGTCACAGATCAAACGCCACACGCTGAGCCACCTGGCCCATTACCTCGAAGAGTTCGAACGCAACGCCACCGCCAACGGCATCGTCGTCCACTGGGCTGCGGATGCCGACGAGATGAACCGCACGGTCTGGGAGCTCATATCGGCTCACGGCGGCAAGAACCTCATCAAGAGCAAGTCGATGCTGTCGGAGGAGTGCGGACTGACGCCCTATCTGCTCCAGCGCGGCGTCGATGCCGTCGAAAGCGACCTGGGGGAGCGCATCATGCAGTTGCTGCACGAGCCGCCCAGCCACATCGTGCTGCCCGCCATCGGCGTACGCCGTGAGGAGGTCGGCGCGCTTTTCGAGCGCGAGTTCGGC
>OLZV01000607.1_pt1 | contig 14618 bp, 10 predicted proteins | sample 1644531 | NCBI WGS metagenome assembly OLZV01 (sample SAMEA103958115, study PRJEB25191) | human gut metagenome | biome: human-associated habitat [ENVO:00009003]; feature: intestine environment [ENVO:2100002]; material: feces | place: Germany | collected 2013/2015
AAGCTCCTGCCGTTCCGCTCGAACGTGCCGTACCTGTCGGACTTCTGCCTGACGCCCGTGGACGCGACGTTCCCGGCGCGCGCGAAGAAGGAAGGCGGCGGCATCCTCGTTGCGGGCATGAACTACGGGCAAGGGTCGAGCCGCGAACACGCCGCGCTTGTCCCGCTGTATCTGGGTATCCGCGCTGTCGTCGCGAAGTCGTTCGCCCGCATTCATCAGGCGAACCTTATCAACAATGGCATTCTGCCACTGACGTTCCAGAATGAGGCGGATTACGACCGCATCGCGCAGGGCGACACGCTGAGCCTGCCGCACGTCCGCGAGACGGTGGAAAGCGGCAGCGACACGTTTGTGCTGCACAACGACACAAAGGACGAGGATTACATTGTGCTGATGCCGCTGACCGCGCGCCAGCAGGGCTGCATCCTCTATGGCGGACTGCTGAATTATACAAGAGAGAGCGCAAAGGCAGAATAAGATAGTTTGTCCCCCGGAAGTATGGGCTTCCGGGGGATTTTGCGTTATTATTTCAGGGGGAATAGAGAGGCTTGCGAAAATCTGCTGCTTTTGCTACAATCAAGGAGGAAGGAGGCTGCCCTGATGAAAAATATCAAGTACACCGTCACGCATCCTATCTTTGTGTTCATGAAGAAGCATTTCTGCCCGCATTGCAAGGCAGCACTCACAGTGGAAACGGCGCATCATTTGGTGAACTCCCGTTCCGAAGAAGCAAAGAACTACGATTTTTCCACGGAAGACGGCAGGATGATTGGCACAGTTGACTTCCGCAATCCGTATTTTGCCTGCCCGAACTGCCATGCGGAGTTTTCGGTGGAAGAATTGTGGAAAATGGAGCAGGAGAAAAGGGCAAGCAGATAACGCAGGAAAATTGAAAAATGCCCCCGGAGGCATGGCTTCCGGGGGCATTTTCATATTATAGGTACTTCTTGAATACTTTCTTGAATTTCAGTGACATCTCCATCATCCAGTCAAACTGTGCATTCCACGCGCTGCGATTGTCAAAATCGACCTGTCGTGTCAGCATAATGCGGCTTGCTTTCTTTTCTGGAAGTTCCCGCCAGTCAAGCGTAACGCCCAATTCCTGCTCAATGGCATTCTGTTTTTCAAATAACTGATGATAAAGATCCTTGTCGCCGCGAATATACAGTTCAACAACAAGCAGATTTTCTGTTTTAACCGCGCGTAAGCAAATATCATAAACAGATGAGCCAATGCTCAGGTGCATCCACATTTTGTTTGATGCTTTTCGCTTGCCAAATTGCCTTGCGAACTGCGCGTTTGCATACGCATATTCATTGAAGGCTGTCCAGTAATCCAAGCGGAACTGCTGGCTTTCTGTCTGCTGCTGATTCTTTTTAACGCTCTTAATCCAGTCATTCGGCTTCTCAATCACGCTGAACTTCACCGCAGGATTTGAACTGCCGACTTTATACAGGTGGATTTCGCACAGGAAAAAGCCAATGTCGTCATCCGTGTGGTTATTCAGCCACTCAATCGCCGCGCGGTGTTCCTCGCGTGCGTGCTTTACCACCCAGATAATCGTCTGCGCATCTTTTCCGGCGGCGTAAGTGATGAGCTTGCCCAGATGGTCGTGGTTGGTATCTTCCAGCTGGTTTTCGATGATAACCTTCTGCCCTGTTGCAATATCGGTCGCGATAATATCCACGCTGAAATCGCCCACAGCAGATTCTGTTCCGTCGACTGCAATTTCCATGCCGATTTCATTGCCCAGAATCGCGATGTTCTCATCCTTCGCCAGCCACGGCGTAAAATCCAGTGCCTCATGCGGCCAAACCTTCCGCAAATCCTGTACTTCAGTCAGAAATTCAAGCTGCTCCATCGGGCTACCTCCTTTTGTGTGCGGCATATAGCGGGCGCTTATCTTATGATAGCAGATAGGCAGGGAAACGTCAATCGCAAGTATGTTTTTTTCGCAGCAAAACAGCCGGGGACTGCCTTGCCAGCAATCCCCGGCTTTGTAATCCCAATGAACCCTTACTTGACTTCCAGCAGGTTCTTGCATTCCGCGAACGCGCGGCGGCCAATGATTTCAATCGTCGCGGGCAGGGTTACGCTCTTGAGCTTCGTGTTGCCCTCGAACGCCTGCGCACCGATTTCCACCACCGGCAGACCCGCCACCGTGTTCGGAACGGTCAGCGTCGATGCCGTGCCGTTGTACTTGACGACCACAATGCCCGTCGAGTCGTCACGAACCGCGAACACGAAGTCGCCTGTCACCGTGAATGCCTTGTTGACAGATTCCAACTCCGTATTGCCGGACAGCGCCTTGATTGTGATGGTGTAGTCGCCCGGCTGCAGCAGCTTCAGACCCGGCACCGTGTAGTTCAGCGCCGCCGTTTCGCCCAGCAGCGCAGCCGTGCCGTCGGACGTGGTCAGCAGCAGCTGATACTTCGTTGCGCCGCCAGCAGCCGTCCACGTCACCGTCAGGTCCTCGCCCTGCTTCGCGGCAGGAACGGTCACTGTCAGCGGATCGTCGGTCACATACAGCGTCAGGGACTGTGCCGGGGAAAGTTCGCCAGCGGTCGTTCCGTAGTAGGGCTTGAACTGAATCGTGCGGACACCGTTGCCGCTGCCCAGCGAAGCGAAGGCGCGCTCGATAACCGTCACATCGCCAGTCGTCGGGTAGCTGGTATTTGCCTTGCCGTCCACATACAGGACGACTTTCGTCGCGTTCTTGGTGTTGACCGTGAACGTCACCGGCACATTCAGCTTCACGCGGCTGGGATTCATGGTGAAGTTGACGACTTCCGGCTTGTTGACCACGGTCGTCGTCAGTGTAATCGTGTACGCCTTAAACTTTTCGCCCGCGGTCGTGCCGTTGTAAGGCTGGAACTGAATCGTACGGACGCCGCCATTATTCCCCAGCGACGAGAACGACATCGTGAACTCGTACTTCGACATGCTGGTCGTTACGTCCTCAAAGCGGCGGTTCACCTGCCCGTCGACATACATCAGCAGCTTCGTCGCGTTGTCCAGATAAACAGTGAATTTAATCTGCTCGCCCAGCACCGCGGTCGTCTTGTCAATTTTGACATTCGCAATCACGGGGGCAGCAGACGAACCGCTCGTCAGGGAAATGGTGGTTGCGGTGGTCTTGTCGCCGCCGACTGCGCCGTTGTAGGCTTGGAACGCAATGGTACGCTTGCCCCCGTTGTTCCCCAGCGAAGAGAACGCCATGGTGAAGGTGTATTCCGTCATGTCAGGAGTGATGTTCTCGAAGCGGCGGTTGACACTGCCGTCGATGTACATCAGCACCTTCGTGGCGTTCTTGATGCGCAGGGTGAAGGTGATATTTTCGCCCAGCGTCGCGTTCGGATTGCTGATTTTCAGCAGCTCAACCCGCGGCTTGTTCGCCACGCTGATGGTAATCGTCTTGGTGTCGGACATAGCGCCGGGCGTGTTGCCATTGTAGGGCTGGAATGCCACCGTGCGCACGCCGCCGTTTGAACCGAGCGTCGAGAAGGACATCTGGAACGTCGTTGCGCCGTCCTTCACGTCGTAGATGTAGCGGTTCAGCTTGCCATCAATGTAGACACGCATCTTCGTCGCGTTCTTGGTGTTGATGGTGAAGGTGATGGTTTCGTTTAAATCAACCGTGGATTTGTTCAAACTCCAGCTGGTCACGGTCGGTTTGTTCGGGCTTTCGTTTGCGACAGTCACAACACGTTCGGAGGTCTTTTCGCCCGCCGTCGTGCCGTTATAGGCTTGGAACGCAATGGCGCGCTTGCCACCATTGCTTCCCAGCGACGAGAAGGACATGGTGAAGGTGTATTCCGTCATATCGGGGGTGATGTCCTCGAAGCGACGGTTGACGCTGCCGTCGATGTACATCAGCACCTTCGTGGCGTTCTTGACGCTCAGGGTGAAGGTGATGTTCTCGCCCAGACCCACGGTCGTCTTGTCGATATTCTTTACCGTTACCTGCGGCTTGACAGACGGCTTTGTCAGCGTAATCGTTTGTTCAGCGGACTTTTCGCCGGGTGTATTGCCGTTGTAGGCTTGGAACGCGATGGTGCGCTTGCCCCCGTTGCTCCCCATCGAGGAGAAGGACATGGTAAGCGTCGACGTGTCGGTGGGCACGTCGTAGATGTAGCGGTTCACGCTGCCGTCAATGTACATCAAAATCTTGGTGGCATTCTTCGTGTGGATGGTGAAGGTGATATTCTCGCCCAGCTCCGCCGTCGCCTTGTCCATTTCGAACGTCGGTTTGCCCGGAATAATCACATCCGCGCGGTCGATGTTTTCGAGGTCATCCGGCACGTCCGTAGGCGCGGGGGTCGACGCGGGTTCCTCGGTCGGCACGACAACGGGTTCCTCGGTCGGCACGACAACAGGTTCTTCGGTCGGCACGACAACGGGCTCTTCGGTCGGCACGACAACGGGCTCTTCCGTCGGCTCAACTACAGGTTCTTCCGTCGGCACGGGCGTGGGTGCAGGGGTCGGCACGGGTTCTTCCGTCGCAGCCGCAAGCACCAGCAGGGCACAGGGCATTTCCACGCCGCTCGCGAAAACACCGGTGTGACGCTGATTCTCAATGCCCTCTTCCGGCACAGGATGCACTGCATCCGCCGCCAGATAGCCATATGCAACGCCAGCCGTCTGGTCATACACGCAGACGGAAATCCGTTCATTCAGCTGACCCTTCTGCGGACGATGCGTCACATACACCACGCCGGTTACCCGGCCAACCAGCTCATCGCCCGTCGGATTCAGGTACAGCTGTGCGCTGCTGAACGTCGCGGCAAAGCCGGAGTCAAAGAACTCGTTATCCAGCACGGAGCGGCTGTAATCTACGGCTGCTTCGTCCACGATTTCGGGTGCTTCCGTTGCTTCAGGAACATCCGTCGCTTCGGGGATTTCCGTTGCTTCGGGAACATCCGTTGCTTCCGGTGCTTCCGTCGGCACGACCTCAACCGTTTCCGTCGGCGGAGTTTCCGGCTCTTCTGCAGCCGCCGTCAGCACTGTTCCCATACTGCCCGTCACCATGAATACAGCCAGCAGGAAAGACAATGCCTTTCGCATCCACTTTTTGTCCTTCATCGTCCTCACTCCTTGTTCCGTGCAATCTTCCGGCACGACGTATGGTTGTGCCAATGGCAAGCGATTGCTGCTTTCCATCTTTCTTTTCGCGGCGAGCCGCAGTGCTCCCGGTGGATATAGCAATCTCTTTCCCAATTCCAGCTATATTGTAACAAATTACAAGTCGGCTGTCAATACTTACCGCGCAGAAAGCCGCATTTTATACGAAAATCAAGGCACTTTCTCTGCATCTGTCTCGCGGAACTGATTTTTCCATTGCCGAATTGCCGTGGTCGGCAAATCAATTTGCGTCTCCCATGCGGAACAGATTCGCTCCTCCAGCACATCCAAATTCCCGCCGCGGGGCAGGACGGGCAGATTCGTGTCCTTCGCGATTTCGCTTGCGCGGTTGTCTACCGCCAGAATCAGGCTTCGGCAGCCCATATTCATTGCGTGGATGCCGCCGTGCAGCCGCGTGCCAACGTAGTCAATCCCGCCTGATGCCAAAAGCGCTGTGTAATCTCGCAGATTCGGCTGAATCAGGTGCAAATTCTGCGTCACACGCGCATCCATTTGGCGCAGGCAGGCGTAGTCCTCAACTGCTTGCAGCCACACATACACCTCGCGATAGTGCTTTTGCAGCATGGTCAGCATCTGCTCATCCTGATCCGGGCTGCTGCGGTAGTCCGTCAGCGTTGTCACGACGCGCTCCGCCTTGTGCGTCGGAATCTGCGCGCATTTGTCGTCTGTCAGCCCCCACATTGTCGGACACGCCGTATTCAGCACGTTCGTGATGCCCAGCTTCAGCAGGCGCTGGCGCGTGTATTCGTCGCGCACCGCGTGCAGGTACTGCCCATCCAGCAGCGTTTTTAGAATCCGCTTCGTGTATCCTGTCGGCTCGTCCTGGTATTGATACCATCCCGCGCCCAGCAAAATGACATGCGTGCGCTGAAATTTTTCATGAATCAGGCGGAAATTCAGCAGCTCCCGCTTGTGCAAATCGCCGCAGCGCATCATCACCGCGTCCCGCAGGCGGATATTCCACATCCTTTGGCGGCGCATGTCCGAGGAAAGCAGATTCGTCCCGCAGACAAATGCGTAATCCGCACTGCCGACGTGCTTCATCGACACTTTCGACAGCCTGTCCCGAACCGGCACGGCGACGGACAGCTGCACAGGAAAGCAGTCGTGCAGCACATGCTCGCAGGCGTTGCGGATGATGAAATCTCCCTGATTCGCTGTTGAAATGGTAGGGTCAAAACGCACAATTTTACGGCAGTGCTGCATTTCCTGATCGATCATGCCTTCTTCCTCCATTTGCGCAAGAAACTCCGCCCTTTTTCAAGCATCCAGCGATATTCTGCCGTCCGCCCCAGCGCCAGCGTGTACAGGAGCGCCGTCACCGCCGCGCAGGTGATGCCCTTGATGATAATCCACATCAGCGTATGCCCCATCCGCGCGCACAGCAGCAGCGACAGCGCCATCACCGCGCCGTTGAGCAGCAGCAAGCCTCCCTGCGCCTTGAAATACGCGGCAGCGCTGCGCCCGAAGGTGCGATGGAACAGCACTTTCGGCTCATACCAGAAGATGGTGCAGAGCCGCGCCAGCCCTGTTGCGCCGATGATGCCCGCCACGCCGAAGAAGTGCCCCAGCAGGATGGACAGCAGGATGTTGACCAGCGCCGTCATAAACATAACATACTTCATTTGCCGAAAAAGTCCCAGCGTTTCGCGGTACATCCACACAGGCGCGACGATGGTGCTCAGGTAGAACGTGAACAGCACCGCCGCCACTGTCCCTGTGTCCATCAGGTATTCTTCGCCCACCCAGACGGGGATGAAGTCCTGTACAATCGCGCCGTATGCGGAGACGCAGAAGCCTGTAATCGCCCCGAAGAGGACAATCAGGTTGCGGAACATGGCGTATGACTTTTCCGAATTCTTCTCGGCATTCAGATTTCCCAAGCTGGCGGAAATGCCGGTAATCACGATGGAAACGAACGTTGTCACATACGTCGTCAGCGACGCGTAGTTGGAGTAGTAGCCGACGAACACTGTGCCCAGCATGACGGAAATCAGAATGTTGTCCGTGTTGTTGATGAGTATTGTCGCCAGCTTGTAGAGAAACATGGAGCGGATGTTGTCGTTCAGCTCCTGCTTGCGGTGCATCGGCGCACATTTCTGCTTTTTCCGCAGGAAGGGGTACATCTTGTCCGCTAAATGGCTCAGTACCGCATTCTGCAGGAGGGTGCAGGCAATCTGAATCAGCAAATAGCCAAGATAGCTGCCCCAAATCAGCAGGCACGCGATCTGCGCCGCATACTGCAACACCAGCGCCGCGGCGGAAACCATGTTCTGCAAATATGCCTTCTGGTCAGCCTGAATCAGCGTCGTTTTGTAGATGACCAGATAGGATGCCACGGAGTTCGTCAGGTACAGCACATAGTAGACGATTAGCTGTGCCATCGGCAGCTCACTGCTGATGATGAGCGGCAGGAAGGGGATTACCGCCGCGCCCAGCAGCGCTACCGCCAGCGCAATCAGGCGGTAAATGCGACGATAATAGCCCAGCAGGTGCTGGATTTCGCCCGCATCGCCCCGGTGCAGCGGTGCGTACAAGCTGTACACCAGCACGTTGCCCACACCCAGCTCCGCCAGTGACAGCATGGCCAGAATGTTGCTGTACAGCCCGTTGACACCCGTATAATCCGCGCCCAGCCGGCGCACAAACACCGTTCGCACGGCAAAAGCCAACAGCAGCGTAACCACCTGCCGTACTGCGCCTACACCGATGTTGCGTGCTGTGTTTTCGCTCCTTGATGCTGTGTTCATGATTCCTCTCCGCCTGTTTCGCCTGTCTGCTCCTGCGCCGCGTCCTCCGGCTGCGGGTTAAACGTCAGGCGCAGTTTTTCCGGCGGCACAGTGCAGCGCCTCCTGCGTTTCCTCTGCCTGCGCGCATTTGCCGGCAGATCAGGCGCTTCCTCCGCGTCCGGCTGCCACTTGCCCAGCAGCCCCAAAAACAGTATGTTCAGGAAAACGCCCTCTGTGTTGATGCACAGGAAATACAGCAGGAAAACGCCCAGCACATACAGCAGCCGCTCCTTGGCAAATTTGGTGCGGATACCGAGGTACATCAGCCATAGCCAAACTGCCGGGAGAATCAACCCTGTATCCATGACGAAGGCGGCAAAGCCATTGGAAATGTTCTGCACCCTGTGTTCCAGCAGAATTTCCGCCTTCCGCTCCGAGAAAATGCCCTGTCCCGCAATGGGGGATTCCAGCCCGATTTCAAAGCCGCTGAAGGTGTCGTTCCACCGCGTGTAGAACGAACCGCCGGAATTTCGTCCGACAATCTTGCGTTCCACTACGCCCGTGACAGACTCGATGACAAACAGCAGTACCAGCCCAACGAACGCCGCCATCTTGATGCTGCGCGCCATTTTCCCGCCCTTTTTGCGGAATGCCACCGTCAGCAGCACAACGCCCAGACAAATGAAGCCTGTTGTGGACAACGTGCTGAGGATGGTAACGATCAGCAGCGCAATTGCCCAGCAGTATTTCTTCTTGCTCATGCCCATGCGCGTTTCGTCGCTCATCAGGAACAGCAGCGCGAAGTTCAGGAAAATCTGGTGGCTGCCCGGCTCGTTGAACATGCCCGCATTGCGGTGGAAAACCGGGATGTTCAGCCAGCCTAAGGTAAAATAAGGCGTCAGATAAAATCCGTTGACGCTGGAAGCTTCGTAGTGCAGCAGCGGCAGCGGCAGCGACAGCAAATCACCGATGACGAAGGAAATCAGGCTGATGGCCGCCTCTGCCAGCATGACTTTGGTATACAGCCGCATATACGTCCGATACCCGATGCAGCTTTGCAGAACCAGCACATAGCCGATGTTGCAAAGCCAAATGACAATATCGTTGATGTGGATGCCGTTCTGCGGGTTGACGAAGCTCGTCAGCAGCAGCGCCGCCGTCAGCAGCAGCGTCAGGCGTATGTTCTGGGCGCTGATTTTCGGATGATGCGCCCGCGTCAGCAGCAGAATCGACGCGATCAGCATGGCTGCCATCAGCGGCATCCGCAGCACCTGAAAATACAGCGAGCCCATGCCCAGCACGCCAATCAGCACGCAGAGTGCATCCACATGGTTCCTTGTGATTCGGATTTTCATCGTGCAATCTCCGTATAAATCTGATGCAGTATCTCCAGATTCTTCTGCGCATCATGCGTTTTTCCAGCGTGTTCCCGCCCGGCGCGCGCCATCTGCGCCGCTTTTTCCGGATGCGCGAACATCTCGCAGATATCATGCGCCAGCAAATGCGGGTCGTCTGCCGGATAAATCAGCCCTTCCACGCCGTGCGTCATCAGACAGCGCACGCCGCCGACATCCGACGCAATGCACGGTACGCCAAGCAGCATCGCCTCGCCCAGCGAATTGGGGGAGTTTTCAATGCTCGACGGCAGCACAAACACCTGACTTTTTAGATACCGCTCCTTCATTTGCTGTGCATTCAGGCTTCCGGTAAAAACAACATGGTCGTAGAGGTCGCTTTCGCGCAGCAGACGATGGATGTACCGCTCATAGGCATTGCGCGCAAGCGGCGGAATGCGCCCATAGTCCTTGCGCCCCACATAGAGCTTGACATCGGGATAGCGCTTGCGGACAATCGCCAGCGCCTGCAATAGCAGATGCAGCCCCTTGAGCGGCACATGCGCCTGACTGCAGAAGAGGCTGTGCGGCTCGCAGCTGTCCAGCGACCATTCGCCGGTGTAGAACTCGTCCCGCAGCGTTTCGTTGTTGAAATGATAGGCCGCCTGCGGGGCAAGCTCCGCCATGCAGGCAGCATCCCAGTCGGTGCGCCCGATAACGTGCTGCACCCTGCGCAGGGCTTCCTGCTCATACTGCCCGACGCGGCGGTAGATTGCTTCCTGCCGGACGATATTGCCCTTCACCAAATCCTTCAGCGTGTGCCCGTGGCAGACGTGTTCCGGCAGATAAGCGCGATAATGCTCCGCGTATATGGACAGAAGCCCCTGAATGGAAATTACAATCCGCTCGCGCATCCCCATGTGTTCCGCCGCATCAACCATGGCCAGCGTGTGCTGATTTTCCGTGCCCCAGAGGTGAATGACATCCGGCTGCTCTTTGCGCAGGATTTCCTCCAGCTGCCGGGTGTAGGCTTCCCCGCAGCGCTGCGTAGGGCGTGTGGGGTTGACCAGCCCGTAATAGCGGTAGCCGTCCACTTCGCCCGTCAGCGCTTTCGGCGCGTCAAACACATACGTCAGCGCCACATCCGGCAGCTGCGTCAGCCGCCGCGACAGCCCAACCAGCCAGCCCACGATATACACCGGGGGAAGCGATTCTTTTTCCGCAATGGCAGGGAGGATAATATTCCCCATCCACATGACCTTCACGCTTCAGCCCCTCCTTTCACTTTGCGCTGTGCGGCATGGTTATTCCACCGCGCCCCGCGTCAGAAAATCCCGCAGCTTTTCCCGCTCCTGCGCCTGCGATTGGCAGTAGCGCGCAATGTTGCGCACATAGCGGTCATGCACGGCTTCATCCAGCAGCCTTTCCGGCGCAAAATTCGCCATGCTGGATACCGTTTTGCCCAATTCGTTTGCTTCCACCATTTGCAGCGTCCCGCAGCGGCTGCCCACAATCGGCACGCCCCGGAAGAGAATATCGAATACAACGCCGCTGCTGTGTAGGGAGTAATTCTCCGAATAATTTAGGATGCAGTAGCGGCATTGGCGAATCGCCTCGTCATACGCCGCTTCGGACAGGTATTCCAGCCGCAGCTCGATGTTCTTCGCCCCCGCGCAGACTGCCCGCAGCTCCGCCTCCAGCGGCGCTTCCTGCACCCGACCCGCAATCAGCACCCGATACGGCGTGTTCCGCAGCTGCTTTGCCGCTTCAACAACGCCCTTGTCCGACGTAATCAGCCCGACCATGCCGAAATCATAGCGCTTCTGCGCATACGGCACAGGCGGCTGCACCGTTCCTGTGCTGATGTAATCGGACACGACGCACATCGGCCGCCCGTACGCCGCGCCAATGGCCGCATTGGGGCAGATAACGCCGCTGATTTTCCACCTGCACAGCGCATACAGCCCCCGCTTCAGCACCGAATTGACGCCGTCGGTGCTGTACTGGATGGCGTAGACCCGCGTTTCTTTCTTCTTGAACAGCGCAAGCCCCAGATACGCTGTTGCGACGGCGCTGCACTGGAGGACAATCACGTCATCCTGCGCTTCCCGCAGCAGCGCGCGCACGTTCTGGAACACGGCGCGTTTGTTGCGCACCGCCGAACTGCCCACGATGTAATCATGCGGCAGACGAATCAGCTTGTCCCCGAAGCGGTCGCCGTACACCGGCCCGCCCGCAATGCGCACATCCATCTCCGCGCCGAACAGGTCAAGATAATTCTGCGCGACGGTGAAATAATGCCCAGCGGCAATGCCGTCTGTGCTGGTGCTCCGTACATCTGCCACAATCAGCCGCATGATGGTTCGTTCCTTTCGCCACTTTTCTGCATCGCCTTGCTGTAAATCGCCATCAGCTGACGATAATTTGCTTCCGCCGTGAAATTCTCCTGATACGTTTTCAGCGCGCCCTCGCTGACGGATTCCGCGTGCTGCAGCCGGTTGAGCGTCTGTGCCAGCTGTTCCGCCGAGTCCGCCGGAAACTTGAAGCCCGTCACGCCGTTCGAAATCAGGGAACCCGCGTTGCCTAAATCCGAGCAAATCACCGGCGTGGCGGCGCTGAAGGCTTCCACAATTGTCATCGGGAAGCCTTCGTACCACTGTGTCGGCAGAATCAGCGCCTTGGACTGCCCCATCAGCGCCCGTGCCGCCGAATTTGGCACAAAGCCGCGCAGCTCCACCTGCTTCAGCTTTTCCCGCGTCAGATATTCGCGGCACCATGCTTCCTCCGGCCCTGTGCCGCAGATGATTAGCTTCATGCCCCCGCCTGAACGCTCGTAGCGCGCCCACGCTTCCAGCAGCAGCCGAATGCCCTTGAGCGCATCCAGACGACCGATGTACACCACCTGATTTTCGCGCGCCGCATATGGCACAATCGTCTCCGGCGGTTCCACAAAGTTCGGCTTTACGGACACGTTTTCCGGCGGAATCTGCTTAAGCGCCAGCAGCTTCTGCCGGTTGAAGTCCGTCAGGGTGATGTAATGCAGGCGGCTGTACGTTTTGAGGGCACGGTGCAAACGTGTGCTGAGCACGCAGAGCACCGTCTGCAGGCGGCTGCCGCGGTAGCAGCGGTGCTTCACCGCGCAGTGCAGCCCCTTTTTCGTGCAGTCCTCGCAGATATGGCCGTCGCGGTAGAAAATCGCGTTCGGGCAGAGCAGGCGGAAGTTGTGCACCGTCTGCACCACGGGAACGCCCTCGCGCAATGCCGCGTAATACACTGCCGGGCCAATCAGCGGCAGCGTGTTGTGCACATGCACCAGCGAAATCCGGTTTTCGCGGATGCTCCGTCGAACCTCGCGGTATGTACGGATGCTGAAAAACATCCCCAGCGCACTGCGGATTTTCTCCAGCGCTCCCATGCGCGAAATCTCCTCGTTCCGCCGCGCATACAGCGCCGCAGCGTGACCGTGCGTTTCCAGCAGGTGCTTCTCGTTCGCCACAACGACATCCTCGCCGCCGGGAATCTGATAATAGTCGTGTACCAGCAGTACAGCGGGCTGTTTTGTCGCTTGCTGCATTTACTTTCTCCTGATGGTTGCGTTCCAGATGAATTTCAGATTCGTGCTCCAGTAGCGCTGGAATAGCCGCTTCGGGTCTTGCATCAGGCGATAGAGCCATTCCAGGCTGTGCTTCTGCATCCATAACGGGGCGCGCCTCACGTTGCCCGAAAAGAAATCAAAGCCCGCGCCGACGCCAATCATCAGCCCATGCACACGCCCTTGGTGCGCCGCCATCCAGCGCTCCTGCTTCGGCGCTCCCAGCCCGACCCACACAAAATCCGGCTGCGCCTGATTGATGCGCGCCACGGCAAGCGCATCTTCCTCCGGTGTCAGTTCGCGGAAGGGCGGCGCGTCTGTGCCCGCAATTACCAGTCCCGGATACTCCTGCTGCAGGCGCGCAATCATTTTCTCCTGCACTTCCTGCGTGCTGCCGTAGAAATAATGCCGCCAGCCGTGTGCCGTGGACTGCCGAAAGACCTCCATCATCAGGTCAGGCCCGGTTGTCCGCTGAATCTGCGGATACCCGCGCCGCCGCGCCTCCTGCGCCAGCGGATTGCCATCCGGAATCGCCATCAAACCGCCGTTCTGCACGGCACGGTAGTCCGCATCCTCGTAACTGACGACGGTTGTATGTACATTCGATACGCAGATGTAATCTCCCTGCAATTGATGAATATTCTGCGCCAAATATTTCAGCAGCCAATTCATGTTGATGACTGCAATATTGACCCCTAAAATCGGACAGACCGGAATTTCACGCTTGTCCACTTTGCGGCAGTATTGCGCTGCTCCTTCGTGCGCCGTGGCAAACACCCCTTTCCCCACTTCCCCAGCAAGAAACCTTGATACTATTTCCAGATTCATCTGCGCCATCTGCTTGCGCCTTTTCCCTTCTGGCGTCCGCTCATTCCACTTAGCGTAGCGCTGCTACGCTGCGTTCCATTCACGTTAGCCAGAATGAAAAATTCGCCGCGCATCTTGGCGCATTCTTATCTGGAAATAGTATGAATCATAAATTACCATTTTCATTATAACGCAAACATCAGTAATTTGCAAGCATTCCCATTTCAGTCGATGAAGAAATTTCCTTTTTTTCTGCGGATGAATTGCCGCCCCATATTCGTTCTTTCATTAGCATACCAATGCGAAAGGAGTATTCTTTATGAAGAACTGTATTTCCCGTTTCTGCCTGCTTGCCTTGCTTTTCCTGATGACCATCGCCCCTGTCCGCGCGGAAATTATCGGGCAGACGACGGAGAACGAGTACATCCACCGCCTGATTGCGGACAATGGGCAGGAACTCTGCTTCGTGTCCGGCGAGAAAGACCCGTACCTTTCCTATGCGGATGTCAACTTCGACGGCATCAACGATGTGGTGATACTGACACAGCGCGGCGCGAGCAATTTCGTCTACCAGTTTTTCATTTTTGATGGCGAACAGTATGTTCTCTGTCCGCTGACGTTCACGAATTACGACCTTGATGCGGAACACAAGATTGTAAGGAGTTCTGTGAACGGCGGCTTGGCGGGCGGCATTCACAGAGAAACGCTGTACCGTTTTGATGGGACGGAGGCGGTACTGCTGCGCTGGGCGGTTGGCGAGGAGAAAGAGGACTGGACGTTCGACGCGGATGGTTATACCGTCCGGCACTACAATGATGTGCTGACCCTGCAGGTTTGGGAACATGACCCGGATATGGACGGCATCCTGATTTTTGAGCAGGATGTATCTACTGAAGATGAAAATGCGCTGAGGGAAGCGTTTCAAGCGGAAAATGACGCGCTCTGGTCGGGCATCCGCTAAGGCACTACCGCACAATTCGGCGGCGCGTCTGGCGATGTCTTTTCCGCCATCTG
>OLZV01000608.1_pt1 | contig 14618 bp, 8 predicted proteins | sample 1644531 | NCBI WGS metagenome assembly OLZV01 (sample SAMEA103958115, study PRJEB25191) | human gut metagenome | biome: human-associated habitat [ENVO:00009003]; feature: intestine environment [ENVO:2100002]; material: feces | place: Germany | collected 2013/2015
CTAATCCCCAATCCCTAATCCCTAGATACTCGTCCCTGCTTTCAAACTTCAGGGTTCGGTGTGTAGTAGCGGCTTCGCCGCAAATCATATATGGTGCAACGCACGAAGATGGTATTCCAGTCACTAGTCACTAGCCACTAGTCACTGGTCACCAGTCACGAATCCCTAATCCCTAGTCACAAGTTCCCTTGACAAAGCTCTCTAGACGCGCTATAAAGATGTTGAAAATAGTTTTCAACAAGGAGGAGCTATGACAGATACATTTTTGGGATTATTGATCCCATTTCTGGGAACGTCGCTGGGCGCAGCGTGTGTCTTTTTCATGCAGGGGAAGATGAACCGCGGTGTAGAGAGAGGTCTCACGGGATTTGCCTCCGGGGTCATGGTGGCGGCTTCGATCTGGAGCCTTTTGATCCCTGCACTGGATGAGTGCGAAGCGATGGGCCGCTGGGCGTTTCTGCCGCCGGTCATCGGCTTTGGGATCGGGATGGCGTTTTTGCTGCTGCTTGACCATGCGATCCCGCATCTGCACATGAATGCCAGGGAAGCAGAAGGGCCGAAGAGTCATCTGGCGCGGACGACGATGCTGGTGCTCGCGGTGACGCTGCACAACATTCCGGAAGGGATGGCTGTCGGTGTGGTCTATGCGGGATTCTTATCCGGGCATGAGAGCATCACGGCAGCGTCGGCCATGGCGCTCTCTCTGGGGATCGCGATCCAGAATTTTCCGGAAGGCGCGATCATTTCCATGCCGCTCAAGTCCGCAGGGATGGGGCGCTGGCTATCCTTCGCCGGCGGGGTGCTCTCCGGCATAGTGGAGCCTATCGGCGCTGTAGCCACCATTCTTCTGACAGCGATGGTGGTGCCGATGATGCCATATCTCCTTTCTTTTGCGGCCGGGGCGATGATGTATGTCGTGGTGGAGGAGCTGATCCCGGAAATGTCAGCAGGTGAACACTCGGATGTAGGGGTCATCTCTTTTGCCATTGGATTCATGATAATGATGGCTCTGGATGTCGCACTGGGATGAGAGTGTGTTTAGCAGATAAGAAAATCAGAATCAGGTATACGGCTCCCCTGTCACTTATGACAGGGGCAGCCGTCTTTTTTTGTGATAAAATGATAAGAATCACAGGTGTGCTTCTTTACGAAAATGATTACATTTTGTATAATTTTATAGAAATTTTATCGTTATCTGCGGTTTATTATGTGCAAGGGGGAAGATCTCATGCATCAGGCGTACAAAAAGGCGGCCGTTCTGGCGATCATTACTTTGCTGGGATGGGGCGGTATACATTCCTATTATCGCTATACCCAGGACATGATCTATCAGGAAAGTACCGACAGTCTGCGTGCGACCTATACACAGGTGGGGACTTCTTTTCGTCTGTTCACGCAGCGCAACTGGAATATTCTCTCAGTGTATGAAAAGAATATTCATTTATTGCCGGCGGAATATCGGACGGATGATCGATGGAAGGTGCTTCTCGGGGAGCGAGACAAGTGGATGTATAGGGATTTCTATCTCTTTGAAAAGTCTGGCCATTTTGTGACAGATGGCGGTCGCAAGGGGCAGGCGGACAGCTTCCAAGCGGTCGTTGAAGCGGTAGAAAAGGAAGGGAAGCCGGTCCTTTCGAGCTATGTGTCGACGGATGGCACGCGGCGTGTCGTCTTTGCCGTGCCTTTCAAAGAACCTTTGACGATCGATGGGATCGATTATATGGGGATCGCTGCATCGTATGACAATCAGGTGGTGGAGCGTCTCATCACGGGCAATATTTACGATGGGGAAAGTGACTGCTATGTCGTCGATGAGGCGGGCAATGTGGTGCTGTCCCTGACACCGAAGAGTGAGATCCCGGAGCATGTGGATAATATTCTTTCCTATTTCAAGGTGCATGATGCAGCCGAAGAGAAGGGAAGCCTGGAATGGATGGCGAAAGGCATTCGTGAGGAGCAGGGAGGAAGTCTTCTGCTCTCTCTGGCGGGAAGGAAGTACTATACCGTCTATCGCCCGCTTGGTATCGGTCATCTGTCATTGGTGGGGATCGTCCGTGACCGCGTGGTGGATGAAGGGCTTGTGCGCGTGCGGAATGCAACGATCGTTGCATTGGCGGCTGTCTTTTCCCTGCTGGCTTTTTTCATGATCGGTGTGACCATCAAGGAGGCCAGACAGAGACTGCATGAGAAAGAGCAGGAAAAGAAGATACTCACCAGCCAAAAAGAGATGATGCGAGAGCTCTTTGGCGGGATGGGGCGCGTGGCGGATCGCTTCGTCGTGGCCGATCTGAAGACGGACCAGTATCATTATGGGGAGAATCAGCTGAAGAGATCTCTGTATCCGGAGACGGGTGCTTTTTCAAAGCTCGTGGAAGAAGTCTCCCGGACATATGTCGCGACGGGGGACGCGGAGCATATGAAGCTCAGCCAGCTGCTGTCCAAAGAATATCTCGTCAGCGTTTTGAGAGAAAAGGATGATCTCATGCGCTTTGAGTACTGTGGCCGCCAGAAACAGATCTTCCGACTTATGACGGTGGTGCCGATCTCTTGGGACAAAAAGGGAATGCTGGAAAAGGTGATGTGCATCAGTCAGGATATCGGGGAGAAGCATGAACTGGAAACCTTAGCGAATACCGATGGGCTGACCGGACTTTTCAATGAGCGCTATTTCACGATGATGCTGCAGAACAAAGAGAAACAGAAGCTGCCTTTCGTGCTGGTGTATCTGGATCTGGATCGGTTCAAGCCCATCAATGATACCTACGGACATGCGATGGGGGATAAGCTCTTGCAGGAAACGGCGAAGCGCCTCTTGCTGTGCATTCGTAAAAATGACTATGTATTTCGCATCGGCGGCGATGAATTCACGATCCTCTTCAGCATGGATTTCGATGAGCATATGATAGGAGAGATCAAAAAACGGCTGAAGGAGATGCTGGAGAAGCCCTTCCAGATCGATGATCACACACTGCACGTGGGATGCAGCATAGGCTTTGCCGCGTATCCGAAGGAGTCTGGCGACACAACATATATCCGCATCTTGGCCGATCGGCGCATGTACGAGGAGAAGGAAAGAAATCACAAGGAAAGATGATGAAGCAGAGCGTTCCTTGATTGCGTTTGAAAGCCTCGAGTGAATGAGAAATTAGAAATTAGAAATTAGAAATGAGAAATGGTGGTGCGGCGCATACAATTAGGAAGCGCCGCGGAGTATAAATAATGGCGATGCCATGGACGGGCATTCCAGTCACCAGTCCCTAGTCACTAATCCCTAGCTACCAGTCATCAGCCACTCCTAGCTTCCAAAAACTATACCCATAGTCAATTATTAAAAAAGAATAAAATTGAAAGTTTCCTCTTGCAAAATGAAAGCAAGGGACTTATAATGCAAACATCAAATTCATATTGGTGGATGAAACATGTGGGAGAAAGCCGTAAGGCTTACCGAAGGAGTAACACTCTCAGGTATCTCGAAAGAGGTGGTACCGCATGTGGACACACTCTGGAGAGTCTCATAATAAGAGCGCCGAAGGTGTAAGGGTCGCAAGATCCCAATCTCTCAGGCAAAAGGACAGAGAAAAAACGTCACACTTCCTGTGATCGTTAAGGTAGACAATGCCGGCTTCCAGAGTTATTTTTTATTGGAAAAGCCGGCTTTTTTATTTATCTTACTTTCCTGGAGGGAGACAAAGAAATGGATTTGAATCTTGAATTGCTGAATGCGATCGATAGTTTTGTATGGGGACCGCCGCTCTTGGTACTGCTGGTAGGGACGGGTATCCTCCTGACGCTTCGTCTGAAGTTCTTGCAGATCTTCCGGCTGCCGAAGGCACTGGGACTGATCTTCAAAGCACAGAATAAGGGAAACGGGGATATCGACTCCTTCAAAGCTCTCTGCACAGCACTTTCTGCTACGGTAGGCACAGGGAATATCGTAGGTGTCGCGACAGCGATCGCTGCCGGCGGCCCGGGCGCTATTTTCTGGATGTGGATGGCCGCATTCTTCGGAATGGCCACCAAGTATGCCGAAGGTCTTCTGGCGGTGAAATATCGTGAAGTGGACTCCAAAGGCGAGATCGCCGGCGGCCCGATGTTCTACATCAAGAATGGTATGGGTCCCAAGTTCAAATGGCTGGGATCGCTCTTCGCCATCTTTGGTATATTGGTCGCTTACTTCGGTATCGGTACTTTCGCTCAGGTGAATTCTATCGTCGATATCACCAAAATGACGATCGGTCTCGATCCTATGTGGACCGCTCTCATCCTGACTATTCTGGTCGCAGCCATCACCTTAGGCGGGCTGCAGTCTATCGCATCGGCCGCTGCGAAGATCGTTCCGGCTATGGCAGTGATTTACTTTATTTCTACGATCGGTGTACTTGTGTATTTCGCAGACAAGGTGCCTGCAGCCATTCAGACCATCGTGTACAGTGCCTTCTCCGGAAGTGCAGCAGCCGGCGGTTTCCTGGGTGCGACAGTGATGCTCGCGATGAGAAATGGTATCGCCAGAGGCGTATTCTCCAATGAATCCGGCCTCGGCTCTGCTCCTATCGTAGCTGCTGCCGCTAAGACCAAATGGCCTGCAGAACAGGGTCTGATCTCTATGACCGGTACCTTCATCGATACCATCATCATCTGCACGCTGACCGGTCTTTCCATCGTCGTTTCCGGCGAATGGATGAATGGTCTCAACGGCGCAGCACTCACGAATGCCGCTTTCAAAGATGCATTCCCCGTATTCGGCGGCTATATGCTGATGATCGGGCTGATCCTCTTCGCTTTCACCACCATCCTCGGATGGAACTACTATGGGGAACGCTGCATGATCTATCTCTGCGGCACGAAGGGCGTCCTTCCCTATCGCGTCATCTTCATCATCCTCGTCGCAAGCGGCGCATTCCTGAAGCTTGAAGCCATCTGGGTCCTGGCGGATATCGTCAATGGTCTCATGGCTATTCCAAACCTGATTGCCCTTCTGGCTCTCTCCGGCGTCGTCGTAAGAGAGACAGCTAAATATTTCGACCATCTCAAAACTGGTAAAGCATACGAAGAATACGAAGATTTAGATCCCAGCAAGGTCACCATGTCCAAGGCTCAAGACAGTCTCGAGGACTAGCATCAGGTCCTGATATAACATATTATTTCCTCCCTGAAGGTTTTCCCATTTTCCTTCTCGGCGGCATAATATGACACCCCATCCGGCAAAGGGCACTCCTTCGGATAAGCCCTCCTAAACTGATCCAAGGAGTTTGCCGGGCGGCGGGGAAGATTCCCAGAAAGTCTTCCCCGCCGCGGAGGCCCTACCTCTTTATAAATGGCGAAATGCATATCTTGAGCAAGGAAGCCCGCAAAGGAGATCTGATCTCCTGCGGGCTTTTGTATTTTAGTTAGAAATGAGAAATTAGAAATGAGAAATGGTGGTAGCGGCGCGAAAAAGATGGAAGCGCCGCAGGTTTTAGAGAGAAGGGATTAGGGATTAGAAAGGGGACTGGCAGTTTCCCCGGGCTGTCATCCCGAGCGAAGTCGAGGGATCTCCATTGCAGAATGGAATCAGCTCTTATAAGCCTCTATGGAAACGATGACTCGATGCATCGCTTTAAGGCTTTCAAGCAAGCGACGTTTGACGGTCTGCAAGGAAGATTTCTCGGCTGCGCTCGAAATGACGATACGGGGGATGCCTTTTCTAAAAAAGCGGAGAAGCCGCCACCACAAGTTTGAAAGAGACTATTCTTATTCCCTACTTACGAAGTCTCATAGGGGAAACAGGTTCTGAAGGTTCAAAAGGTTCACAGGTTTCCCATCTTTCGTGAATACCGACCCCTTTGAACCCGTAGAACCCACAGAACCCGCTGAACCTCTTTTGCATGTAATCAAAGGGCGGTATGCCCCACGGGCTAACCCTAATCCCTAGTCACCAGTCACTCACATCGTATAGTCGAAGGCTCATGACCTTTGAATATAGGCCGACATGCCCGGCAGATTTTCCAGTAGAGGGAATTCAGAAGCTTGTTTCTCGAAAGAAAACCAAAAGTGCATGAAAATTTCATAGTGCGTGGATGAAGTACACTGAAAAAAGGCGACCACGGGCGAAGATTTCTTCTTATAAGAGATCAGGACCTGAAAGAAGTGATAAACTTCCAGCCTGCCGAAGGAGTAACACTATCAGGCGTTCATTAGAATACGAAACTGTGTACGGACACAACTCTGGAGAGTCCCGCGGAAAGGAGGCGGGCGCCGAAGGTGTAAAGGGATCTCACCCGTGGATCCCGAATCTCTCAGGCAAAAGGACAGGGCTGGCAATGGGGTAACACCCTTATGCGTGGATGCATACATACATTTATCGACCGCCAGCCCGTAGATCTCTTACCTGGGCTCGGCGGTTTTGTTTTTAAAAGGAAACGGGCAAATCGATTAAAGGGGGATATTTATTATGGACATGGCTGCAATCAATTCAGTCGTCAATGAAATTGACAGCCTCGTATGGGGCCCTATTATGCTTACCCTGCTGGTTGGTACCGGCGTGTACCTCACCTGCTTATTGAAATTCAGAACATGGCGGAACCTGCCGTATGCGATCGGCAGTGTCCTTTCCAAAGAAGCCCGCACCAAGAAACGCGGCACGGGCGATGTATCGCCATTCTCCGCACTGATGACCGCACTCGCTGCGACCATCGGTACCGGCAATATCGTCGGCGTAGCGACGGCGATGTTCGCCGGCGGCCCTGGCGCTCTGGTCTGGATGTGGATCTCCGCCTGCTTCGGCCTCACTTCGAAATTCTCTGAATGTATGCTGGCTATCAAGTACCGCGAAGTCAATGCGAAGGGCGAAATGAAAGGCGGCCCGATGTTCACCATGAAGAACGGCTTCAAGAATAAAACGCTTGGCTCCGTCATGGGCTTTCTCTTCGCACTCTTCGCTGTCATCGCTTCCTTCGGCATCGGCAACATGACCCAGGCAAACTCCATCTCCGGTGCTGTACATACCACCTTCGGCATGTCTCCTGAAGTCTGCGGTGTCATCCTGACCATTCTTTCTCTCATCATCATCGTCGGCGGTATCAAGACCATTTCCAAGGTCTCCTCGGTTGTTGTTCCGGCTATGGCTTTCTTCTATGTCATCGCTGGTCTCCTCTGCATCATCCTCAATATCCAGAACATTCCTCATGGTCTTTATCTGATCTTCATGATGGCCTTCGATCCACAGGCAGTCGGCGGCGGCGTCCTCGGCGGCATCACCGCTTCTGTCATGAATGCAGTCCGTTTCGGTGTCGCTCGCGGCTGCTTCTCCAATGAAGCCGGCATGGGCTCTGCCGCTATCACCGCAGCAGCAGCTACCACCGATGATCCGGTCCGTCAGGGCTATATCAATATGACCGGTACCTTCTGGGATACCATCGTTGTCTGCTCCATCACCGGCATCACCATCGCAGCTTCCGGCGTCCTCGGCATGACCGGCGCTGACGCCAAGCCTCTGAAAGGCGTAGAACTCACCATGGCTGCCTTCTCCACCAATATCGGTGAGATCGGCGCTCTGATCGTCGCTATCGGTATCATCCTCTTCGCCTTCTCTACCATCCTCGGCTGGGAATATCACGGTGAAAAGGCTTGGGAATATCTCTTTGGTACTCATAAATACAACATGGTCTACCGCGTGATCTTCTCCCTGGTCGTTTATGTAGGCGCTACCCAGACCCTCGATCTGGTGTGGAACCTTTCCGATATCGCCAATGCTCTCATGGCGATCCCGAACCTGATTTCCCTGCTCATCCTCTCGCCTGTCATCAAGGAAGAAGTAGAACGCTTCCAGATCGTCCTTGAAAAAGAAAAGGCAGAAAAGAAAGCCGGCGTCACCGCTGGTGAACATGCGAAGATATGATCGCTGATCACGGGTGACCGGTGTTTGGTCAACGGTCACTGTATCGAAGGAGTGCGAAAGCATCTCCCGTATCCATATCGTTGTCCCCCCTCACTTCCTTAGGAAGTGGGACATCCCCCTATCCTGTTCCTCTGAATTCCAACAGGATAGGGGATTTTTTATTGGCAGACATAAGGGAGGTCAAGGGATGCAGGCACTGTGCATAGGAGAGATGAGACATGGCACGCCAGCTTCACTGTCATTCTGTAATGGGGCGCTTTGCACCTTTTTACGTGGCCTTCGGGCATTTTCTGATGGGGAAGGCTTGCGATACATAGGAATCGACATCTAACATTTGCGGTGAATTGGCTGCCGGTATCCCGCGCCCAGACCCTGATCTTGCTGTCATGAGCATTCATTTATCATTTGCAAGACCCATCATGATACCAAAATTGATATACTTTTCCTATTGAAATTTGATGAAATTAAAGTAGCTACAAAAAAGATATAAATCATATCTGTATCGTAAGTGTGTAGAAAATATTCGTCAAAAGCACAAGAAAGAAACTTTAGTATAGCAAAAGGTTTACAATATAAAAAGTGAGAAAAATTCGTATATTGCATTTTGATTTTCATCGTGTATAATCTAGGTAAATCACTTGAGACTTCGGAATTCAGAAATCTGGAAAGTCCAAGCGAAAAATGTATGTTGCCGCATACCATATAGGTGGATGATGTACACTGAAAAATGAAGGTCTTTACGATCTTCTGCCGAAGGAGTAACACTATCAGGCGTTCAGTGAACACGAAACTCCATGGGGACAGATCTCTGGAGATCTCTTCAATGAGAGCCGAAGGGGCATAGGCGGAAACGCTGTAATCTCTCAGGCCAAAGGACAGAGCCGATTTCATGAGGAAAGCTCATGAAGCCGGTTCTGTTTTTATTTTATACAGAACCGGCTTTTTTAGGTTCGCTCACTCTTTTCAGAGAAAGGGAAAATAGGAGGAAACATGATGACAGATATTTTGAACCAGATCGACGGGCTCGTGTGGGGGCCATGGCTTCTGGTGCTTCTTGTTGGCACCGGGGTACTGCTGACCTGCCGGCTCTCGCTCCTGCAGGTACTGAAACTGCCGCGCGCACTGAAGCTGATCTTCTTTGCGAGAAACAAGGGCGATGGCGATATCGATAGCTTCAAGGCGCTCTGCACGGCACTCGCTGCGACGGTCGGTACGGGAAACATCGTCGGCGTAGCGACGGCGATCAAGCTCGGTGGCCCGGGCGCGCTCTTCTGGATGTGGCTTGCCGCTTTCTTCGGCATGGCGACCAAGTATGCGGAAGGGTGCCTTGCGGTCAAGTACAGAGAGGTGGATGACCAGGGCAATATTGCCGGCGGTCCGATGTACTATATCGAAATGGGTCTTGGCAAGAAATGGAAGCCTCTCGCTGTCGCTTTCGCCATCTTCGGCATCATGACGGCCATGCTCGGCAGTGGTACGACCACGCAGATGAATGCGATCACGGCTTCCGTGCAGGCAGGGTTCGGGGTCTCCAACTACATCACCTGTGCCGTCATCACGGTCCTTGTCGCGATCATCACCTTTGGCGGCTTGAAATCGATCTCCAAGACAGCCTCCAAGATCGTTCCTGCGATGGCAGTCGTTTATTTCATCGTCACTGTGATCTTCCTCGGTCTCAATGCGGGTGAACTGCCGCATGCGATTGCTCTCGTCATCGACGGAGCCTTCAATGGTACCGCAGCGGCCGGCGGCTTCGCAGGCGCCGGCGTCATGCTCGTTCTTCGAAGCGGTATCGCCCGCGGCCTGTACTCGAATGAGTCCGGTCTCGGCTCTGCGCCGATTGTAGCGGCGGCAGCAAAGACCAAGTGGCCGGCCGAGCAGGGACTGATCTCCATGACAGGCACCTTCATCGATACCATCATCATCTGCACCATGACCGGCCTCACCATCATCGTGTCCGGCCAGTGGCTGGGAGAGCTCAATGGCGCCGAGCTCACGCAGGCGGCTTTTGCGACGACCTACGGCGTTTTCGCTCCCTTCCTTCTGACGATCTCCTTAACGCTCTTTGCTTTCACCACCATCATCGGCTGGAACTACTATGGGGAACGCTGCTGGGAATACCTCTTCGGCACGAAGACCATCCCTGTGTACCGCGTGTGCTACATCGCCGTGCTGGCTTCCGCAGTCTTCCTGAAGCTGGAAGCCATCTGGGCGCTGGCCGATATCGTAAACGGCCTCATGGCCATTCCAAACCTCATCGCCCTTCTCGGGCTTTCGGGTGTCATCGTTTCTGAGACGAAGAAATATTTCGGACATCTTGAGATCCGCGATGCCAGACTCGCGGCGTATAAGGAACGCCGCATCGGGAAAAAGGCAGAAGTATAATGGGTGGGAAGATCCCGTCGGAGTTACTCCGGCGGGATTTTGTATTGAGGGGAAGGGGTCAGGGTTCAGGGCTAGCCTGTGGGGCGTGCTGCCCCCTTGACTGGGGATGAAAGCTTTGCTTGAATGAGAAATTAGAAATAAGAAATGCGAAATGGCGGAAGGTCTGCGGATAAGCAGGTTTCTCGTTTTGGATTCCCTGATATCGACCGCCTGACCGCGAATGACAAAGATTTCTCGCTTCGCTCGGAATGACGATGCTAGGATACCGCATCACCCACCATCTTAGGGCATTGCCCTATTTATACTTGCAGCGAAGCCGCCACCACAACCCCGAACCCTGAACCCTCCCTCCTTGACCGCCGCCCAAAACTACGCTACAATAAGTAGTCATGGAAATTCGTAGAAGCTCTTAGAAAAGGCGGCTTTCTATGATATAATAAATAGGATTATAAATAGAACAAGGGGGGCGGTCAGTCTTGGAAAAAAAGGTCATTATCAATGTCACTTCTCTGCAGCGGAATGAGGCGGGAAAGGATGAGAAAATCACCCTGGAAACGCCGGGCATCTATGGCGAGAAGGACGGTATGAAGTACGTTTCCTATGAGGAGACCAAGCTGGCCGGCATGGAAGGGACGACGACCACGCTGGAGATCCACAAAGACCACGTGCGCCTCATCCGAGACGGCAGCTTCCTGCAGGAGCAGGTCTACCGCATCGGAGAGAAGAACCACTCCCTGTACGAGACCCCGATGGGCACGATGGATATCTACGTCGTGACGCGCGAGATCGAAGACTCGATCGAGGCGGGGAAGGGACGTATGCGCCTTTCCTATGATGTGGAGCTGAAAGGCCTGTTTAACCATTTGAATGAAATTATTGTAGAAGTTCGGGAGGATCCGGAGGATTCATGGAAGTCAGAGAAGAACTGAAAGAAATCATTGAGAAAGCGAAAGAGGCAGCTATCGCTGCCGGTGAACTGCCGGAGGGCGATTACGCGGCTGTACAGCGTCTGGAAGTGCCGAAATCCAAGGAATTTGGTGATTATTCCACCAATGCGGCTATGCAGTGGGCGAGAACAGCGCACAAAGCACCGCGCATGATCGCAGAATCCATCGTGAAGCATCTGGACACACCGCTGGTCACTCGGACGGAGATCGCGGGTGCCGGCTTCATCAATTTCTACCTTGCCGCAGATACGGTGTACAGCGAGCTGAAGCAGATCCTGAAGGCTGGCCCTTCCTACGGGGATCTGCCGAAAAATAAAAAAGACCGCATCCTTGTCGAGTATGTCTCGGCAAATCCGACCGGCCTTCTCCACATCGGACACGCCAGAGGCGCTGCCTATGGCTCGGCTATGGTGAATCTGCTGCGTGCGGCCGGCTATGATGTACTGTCGGAATACTATGTGAATGATGCCGGCAACCAGATCGATCATCTGGCGGAATCCATCAATGCGCGCTATCTCCAGCTCTGCGGTCTCGACGCTGAGATCCCGGAAGACGGCTACCATGGACAGGATATCATCGATACAGCGAAGAATATCCTTGCCAAGGATGGCAAGAAGTACCTCGATATGGATGAGAAAGAACGTCTGGAGATCTTCAAAGAGCTCGGCCTTCAGGAAAAGCTCGCAGACCTCAAGAAGGATCTGCAGGAATTCCACGTCGACTTCGACAACTGGTTCTCCGAAAGATCTCTCTATCCGGATCAGGTGAATGAAGCGCTCAAAGTCCTGAAGGACGAAGACAATATGTACGAGAAGGACGGCGCTCTCTGGCTCCGCACCACAAAGAACGGCGATGACAAGGACCGCGTGGTCATCCGCACGAATGGCGTGCCGACTTATTTCTGCTCCGATATCGCCTATGTAGGAAATAAGATCCGCCGCGGCTATAACAAGCTCATCGATATCTGGGGAGCGGATCACCATGGCTACATCATTCGTCTGAAGACAGCCATGAAATTTTTGGGCTACGAACCGGATGATTTCGAGATCATGCTGCTCCAGATGGTGACACTTCTCCGCGACGGACAGCCGGTCAAAATGTCCAAGCGTACCGGACAGGCCGTATCGCTGCGCGAGCTGATGGAAGAAGTCGGCACCGATGCAGCACGCTATTTCTTCTGTGCCCGCACACTGGACTCCCAGATGGACTTCGATATCGACCTGGCCAAGAAACAGTCCAGCGATAACCCGGTCTATTACATCCAGTATGCGAATGCCCGCATTCACAGCCTCTTCCGTCAGGCGAAGGAAGCCAAGGTCACCTGGGATCCCCAGTTCACCGGCGTCGATTTCACCTGCCTCAAAGAAGAATGTGAAATGGATCTGATCAAAAAGATGGAAAACTATCATCAGCTCATTGATGGAGCCGCGAAAGAAAGAGCTCCGCAGCGTATCGCCAAATATGCGTACGAGCTGGCAGCACTCTTCCATCATTTCTATAGAGAATGCCGTATCCTTGGTGTAGACAGCGAAGTCACGCAGGCGCGCCTCGGGCTCATCACCGCCGTCCAGTACGTCCTGGTCCACGCCCTCACCATCTTAGGCATTACCGCTCCGGAAAAAATGTGATAAAAAGGGTTCAAGGTTCAGGGTTCGCGATACGAGAATATCGTTATCCCCACCAGTGGGTAATGTGATTAAGTTAAGCCGCAGAACGTCTTGGCTCCCCATCGGGGGAGCTGCCCGAAGGGCTTGTGCAAGCGAACTGGATTTTTAGGAGTGAAGCGACGCGAAAATCCAGTGAGACGCCATTTCGAACGAAGTGAGATGAGGGGGCTATGTAGCGTATATCCCACATTGTTCGATAATCGCCAGCATGCCCCTATTGCTTTCGGCACTTCCCCCGGAGGGGGAAGTAAGATACTTCAACCCTGAACCCATCAACCTGAACCCCGAAGCCACTATCATTTTCAGAAAATCGACGACTGAAGATTTCCATATTTGCGTTTTCCCATCCACCCTATCTCAAAGGAGGTCCCATGACAAAATACATCTTCGTAACAGGCGGCGTCGTTTCATCCCTGGGCAAAGGCATCACCGCTGCATCCCTGGGCAGACTGCTGAAGAACAGAGGCTACAAAGTCACCATTCAGAAATTCGATCCTTACATCAATATCGACCCGGGCACCATGAGCCCGTACCAGCACGGCGAGGTCTTCGTCACCGATGACGGCGCGGAAACCGATCTGGATCTCGGTCATTACGAAAGATTCATCGATGAAAATCTGTCCAAGGCATCCAATGTCACCACAGGCAAGGTCTATCAGGCTGTCATCAACAAAGAAAGAAAGGGCGAATACTTAGGCTCCACCATTCAGGTCATCCCGCATATCACGAACGAGATCAAAGACCGCGTGCTCCGTGTCGGCAGAAATGACAATGCAGACATCGTCATCACAGAGATCGGCGGCACCGTCGGTGATATCGAGTCCCTGCCATTCCTCGAAGCCATCCGTCAGGTCAAGAAAGACGTACCGAATCGAAATGACGTCATCTATATTCACGTCACACTCGTACCATACATCGAAGCCGCTGACGAACTCAAGACAAAGCCGACCCAGCACTCTGTCAAGGAGCTGCGCTCCATCGGCATCCAGCCGGATGTCATCGTTTGCCGTACCGTGAAGGCACTCTCTCCGGATATGAAGAGAAAGATCGGCATGTTCTGCGACGTAGAGCCGGAAGCCGTCATCAATAACCTCACCGCCAAGAGCATCTATGAAGTACCGCTCCTTCTGCAGGAAGAAGGCCTCGATCACATCGTCCTTCAGAAGCTCGGCATGGAAGACACCAAGTGCGACATGGAAGACTGGAAAGCCATGGTGGACCGCATCGTTTCCTCTGAAAAAGAGGTCAACATCGCTCTCGTCGGGAAATATGTCGAACTCCATGACGCCTACCTCTCCGTCGTCGAATCTCTGTCCCATGCCGGCTACGCCTTCGGCAACAAGGTCAAGGTCCACTGGATCAATTCCGAAGTCCTCGAAGAAGAGAAACCGGATCTTCGCGAAGTTTTCCAGGGCATCGACGGCATCGTCGTTCCCGGCGGCTTCGGCTATCGCGGCGTCGAAGGCAAGATCGACACCATCAAGTATGCGCGCGTCAATAAGATCCCGTTCCTCGGCCTCTGCCTCGGTATGCAGTGCGCCGTCATTGAATTCGCCAGAAATGTATGCGGCATGACCGGTGCAAACTCCTCCGAATTCATTCCGGACACCCAGTACCCTGTCATCGACCTCATGCCAGACCAGGAAGACGTCACCGAAAAAGGCGGCACTATGCGCCTTGGCATCTATCCGTGCAAGCTCAAGGAAGGCAGCAAAGCCAGAGAACTCTACGGCGGTCAGGAGA
>OLZV01000612.1_pt1 | contig 14564 bp, 12 predicted proteins | sample 1644531 | NCBI WGS metagenome assembly OLZV01 (sample SAMEA103958115, study PRJEB25191) | human gut metagenome | biome: human-associated habitat [ENVO:00009003]; feature: intestine environment [ENVO:2100002]; material: feces | place: Germany | collected 2013/2015
CTTAATAGCATTACCCGTTTTGGGAGTTCCTGACATCGACCACTTGAATGCGAATGACAAAGGTTTGAGGGCTTCGCTCGAAATGACGATATGGGAGTCGGATGTCTCCAAGCCACTAGTCACCAGCCACTCCTAATCCCTAGCCACTAGTCCCTAGCTACTAGAATCCAGTCACCAGTCACTGTTTAGGCATGCCTTTCGATAGCCAGAAGGTATTTGCATACATTTGTATTCCTCTATATCATAGAGCCAATGGCCGGTCTTGGCAAGAGGCGGCGCGCTTGCAGGACAGGTTGTCAGGAATGATATAATAAGAAATATATGTAGCAGGCCATCCGGCGGCTTCGGGGCGCAGAGATGATTTCCCTTCCCCCTCGATCACTGCCCTTCGCCTGTCGGGTAAGAGGTATATATGAAAAAAATAGATATGATGCATGGGCCGATCGGAAGGAAAACGATCCGTTTTGCGCTGCTCCTGGCACTGACGGGCATGCTGCAGCAGGTGTTCAATACCATCGACACCATCATCATGGGGCAGTTTGTCGGGAAGGAAGCGATGGCGGCTGTCGGGAGCAATACGCCCATCATCGGCTTCATCGTGACATTTTTCATCGGTATTTCGATCGGGGCGAATGTCGTGATCTCCCAAATGACAGGGAAGGGAGATCGGGAGGGGGTCCATCGGGCGGTCTTTTCGACGCTTGCCTTCGCGCTTGCCGCAGGGATCGTGATGACCTGTCTGAGCGAAGCTGTCGCAGAGTCTCTGCTCTCGCTGCTGCAGGTGCCGGATGCGCTCATGCCGCTCTCGGCAGAGTATCTGCGCATTTTTTTCCTGGCTCTGCCGGGGATCCTGGTCTATAATTTTGCGTCTGCCATCTTCCGAAGTCAGGGAGATACGAAGACGCCCCTCTTCTGTCTGGCGGCGGCGGGGGTCATCAAGGTCATCATCAGCTACACGCTGGTGGCGTTTTTTCATCAGGGCGTGGCAGCGGTGGCGATCTCTACGACATGTGCGACGCTTCTTTCTTCCGCCATGCTGGTGACGATCCTGCTTCGCAGCAGGCATGTGATCCATCTGGAATGCAGGGCATCGTTCTTTGATCTGTATATTTTACGGGAGATCCTTCGCATCGGCACACCGGCCGGGTTGCAGGCGGCGGTCTTCTGTCTGTCGAACATCGTGATCCAGTCGGCGATCAACAGCCTTGGCGCGGATGTCATGGCGGCAACGGCGGCGGCGTTCAATCTGGATATTCTTTGCTATATCTTTGTCAATGCGTTCGGGCAGGCATGTACGACATTCGTTGGGCAGAACTACGGGGCCGGCGACATGGCGCGCTGCCGCCGCGTCGGGGTCATTACCACCTTGCAGAATCTGGTCGTCTGCGTCATCATTGGAGCGCCCATCCTGTATTTTTCGCCATCACTGCTTGCGCTTTTTACCAGCGATGTGATGGTCATCAGCTATGGCGTCACCCGCATGGGCTATATCATTCTGGCGGAGCCTTTGAATCTGGCCATCGAAATGATCTCCGCCTATCTCCGCGGCTTTGGTAATTCACTCTCTCCGGCGCTCATCACGATCGTCGGGATCTGCGGCTTCCGTATCCTGTACATGGGGACCGTATTTCCTGCCATCCCCAGCTTTGACTGCCTTATGACGGTGTATCCGCTGAGCTGGTTCGTCACGACCGTCGGACTGTCTGTCTTGCTTTTCAAGACGCGAAAGAAGTATATTTTGGGGTGACTGGATTCTAGTAGCTAGGGACTAGTGGCTAGGGATTAGTGGCTAGTGACTAGTGATTTAAATACTACCTTCGGGTATCGCCCCATATATACTCGCGGCGCTTCCCTATTTTTATGTGCCGCACCACCACTCCTAACTCCTAACTCCTAACTAGAGAGCGCGCGAGGCTTTCACCCACAATCAAAGGGCAGCACGTCCCACGGGCTAACCCTGAACCCTGAACCTTAAACCCTAACAAAGGAGACTCTCCTATGATCCATGAAAGCATTCTTCTCAAGCAGAAAACGCTTGAAGCACATTTGAAAACACTTGGCTCGGCCGCCGTCGCTTTTTCCGGCGGTGTGGACTCGACCTTTCTTCTTCATGAGGCCTGCAAGGTGCTCGGTGATAAGGCTGTCGCAGTGACGATGAAGCTCGATTCCGTCCCCGCGCGTGAGATCGAAGAGGCGAAGGATTTCTGTACGTCCCGCGGCATCCGGCAGGTGATCGTGGAAAGGGACCAGTTCGCTGCTCCGGGCTTTGCTGACAATCCGAAGGATCGCTGCTACTGGTGCAAGACCTATCTCTTCTCGTCTCTTGGCGAGCTGGCGAAGGAGCATCAGATCGCTTATATCATCGACGGGACAAATTTCAGTGATACGAAGGGATATCGCCCCGGGCTGAAAGCGCTTGCCGAGCTGGGCGTCGTGAGCCCTTTGAAGGAGGCGGCGCTCACGAAGGAGGAGATCCGCATCCTATCGGAGAAGGAAGGACTTCCCACATGGAATAAGCCATCCTTTGCGTGTCTGGCGACCCGTTTCCCCTATGGCACGAGGATCACGGAGGAGAAGCTCCGCGCGGTCGAAGCGGCTGAGCAGCTGCTTTTCGATCTGGGCTTTTTGCAGTTTCGCGTGCGCTGCCATGAGGATATCGCCCGCATCGAGGTGCTCCCCGCTCAGCTCCCAAAGCTCGTGGAAAATCGTGAGGCAGTTATCGCGCGCTTTCATGCGCTGGGCTTTCGCTACGTGACCATGGACCTGGAAGGGTTCCGCTCGGGGTCGATGGATGGGAAATAGGGACTGGTGGCTAGTGACTAGGGACTAGGGACTAGGGATTAGGAGCCTCGAGTAACTAGTGACTGGTGACTTGAATACTACTTTCGGGCATCGCCGCATTTCTCATTTCTAATTTCTCATTCAAACGAAACTTTCAAACGCAATCAAAGGGCAGCACGCTCCGTGGGCTAACCCTGAACCCTGAACTTTGAACCTAAACCAACAACCAATCAACCAAAGGACACATATATGAGTATTCAAGAGATATTGACCCAAGTGAAGTCCGGCGCGCTGTCGCTCTCTGCGGCAGAGGCGCTCATCCGTGAGAATCCGGCGGAGCGATCCTATGAGGAAATGGGATTTGCCAAGCTCGATACGGATCGGAAGAAGCGTTCCGGCTTTGCAGAAGTGATCTACTGCCAGGGGAAATCTGACGAATTCATCGGACAGATCTTCCGAAGGCTCTATGAGGTGGAGGGGGAAGTCTTCGGCACCCGCGCCTCTCCCCACCAGTATGAGATCGTGAAGGAATTCCTGCCGGAGATCTCCTATGACCCGGTGTCGCATATCCTGAAGCTGGAAAAGGAGAAGGAGCACATCGGCTGCGTGGCCATCTGCACGGGCGGCACGGCAGATATTTCCGTCGCAGAGGAAGCGGCACAGACGGCAGAGTACTTCGGGACGCACGTCGAACGCGTCTATGATGTGGGCGTCAGCGGCATCCACCGCATCCTTTCGAAGGAGGCGATCGTGCGCCGCGCGAACTGTGTCATCGCAGTAGCAGGCATGGAAGGGGCGCTCGCCTCGGTCATCGGCGGACTCGTGAAGAATCCCGTCATCGCGGTGCCGACGTCGGTGGGCTACGGTGCCAGCTTCCACGGCCTTTCTGCGCTCTTGACGATGATCAATTCCTGCGCGAACGGCATCGTCACCGTCAATATCGACAATGGATTCGGCGCCGGCTATGTGGCGACACAGATCAACCGATTGGCGGAAATGGGACGGATTTGAAAGTAACCATATCGCCTATTTCTTGTTATGATTACGTGCCATAATTAGGAATGAAGGTGGCGGCTTCGCCGAGATCGAGGGCTCAGGTCGCAGCTGTTCTGGCATTCGTTATCTCTATCTCTCATACGACGTTTCTCGCCGCTCAGGATGATGAAACGGGGCGATACCCGCTTTCGGTATTCAAACCGCAAATCTCATTTCCCTCGGCCAGCCTCCTGCCCTTCGGGCATCCCCCCTTCCTGAGGAAGGGGGTAGATGCATCATCAGCCTGATTCCTAGCCACTAATCCCTAGTCACCAGTCACTATTCACTCGCAGCACCTGTAAACCCGTTATTCTCAGATTCCTGCTTCTTTCTTCAGCACTTCCGCTTTATCAGTATGTTCCCACGGGAGGTCCACATCGGTGCGGCCGAAGTGACCATAGGCCGCGGTCTGCTTGTAGATCGGGCGGCGGAGGTCGAGCATGTCGATGATGCCGGCCGGACGCAGTTCGAAATGTTTACGAATGAGTGCGACGATGGCTTCATCGGAGATCTTGCCGGTACCGAAGGTATCGACGAAGATGGAGACCGGACGTGCGACGCCGATGGCATAGGCGAGCTGGATCTCGCAGCGGTCAGCGATGCCGGCAGCGACGATATTCTTCGCTACATAGCGAGCTGCATACGCTGCAGAACGGTCGACTTTCGTCGGATCCTTGCCGGAGAATGCACCGCCGCCGTGACGGGCATAGCCGCCGTAGGTGTCCACGATGATCTTACGGCCGGTCAGGCCGCTGTCGCCCTGCGGGCCGCCGATGACGAAACGACCGGTCGGATTGATGAAGTATTTCGTATCCTGCAGGAATTTGGCCGGGATGGTCGGTTCGATGACATGTTTCACCATATCATCATGGATCTCTGCCTGGGTGACATCCGGGTCATGCTGCGTGGAAATGACGATGGTATCCACACGGACCGGCTTGCCGTCTTCATATTCGACAGTGACCTGCGTCTTGCCGTCCGGACGGAGGTAGGACAGTTCACCGGATTTTCTGACTTCTGCCAGACGGCGTGCCAGACGATGCGCCAGTGCGATCGGCATCGGCAGATATTCCGGCGTTTCGTTCGATGCATAGCCGAACATCATCCCCTGATCGCCTGCACCGATATCATACGGGTCGGCTTCATTGGATTTAGCTTCCAGAGACTTGTCGACGCCCATGGCGATATCCGGAGACTGCTCATCGAGCGCGATATTGATCCCTACACTGTCCGCATCGAAGCCATAGGCAGATGTGGTGTAGCCGATGTCACGAATGGTATCTCGAATGACTTTCGGGAAAGCAATCTGCGCCGTGGTGGTGATCTCACCGAAGACATGCACCTGCCCCGTGGTGACGGTCGTCTCACAAGCGACACGGCCATTCGGGTCCTCTGCAAAGATCGCATCAAGAATGGCATCCGAGATCTGGTCACAGATCTTATCAGGATGCCCTTCGGTAACAGATTCAGAAGTGAATAAAACTTTTCTGGACATAGTGTTCCTCCTCAAAAAACGATGGGATTCTATGGAAAATCATTTTGCCATGGAAATACCGCTCCAATCACAGGATCGGTGTTTCCCTAAAACTAAAAAAGCTCTCCGCGCAGGGAGAGTCCAGTCTCTCATCTGCCAGCTTGCGCTGTTGGAATTAGCACCGGTTCCATCGGAATGGTTGCTGCAGCTTCCTTGGGCCAATCCCTCTGCTGCTCTGGATGAGTGATATTCAAATCGAAAATTATTGTAACATAGATATGCGCGTTAAAGCAATAGAAAAATTCAAGTTCTAGGGCTGAGGCAAGCTGTGAGACAGAAAAACAGAGATTCGCAGTCTTTGATCCTGAAACCCCTATCCCTAGGCCATGAACATGGACTGTCCGTTTCAACAGATTCAAAAACGCGAAAAGGGCGCAGCATTCATACTACGCCCTTTTTCCTACATATAGAACAGCAGGGTATCGATGATAAATACCGGGTACAGGATCAGTATCGCCCAGCCGATATACGCGAAGAAGCCGGGCATCTTGATGCCATCCTCTTCCGCGATCGCCTTGATCATGAAATTCGGTGCGTTGCCGATATACGTATTAGCCCCCATGAAGACGGCACCTGCGGAGATCGCTTCCAGCATGAGCGGAGTGACCGTGCCGACGGTGGTCACGACGCCTTCGGTCGCGCCAAGGCTCGCCGCAGTCTGCAGGAAAACAAGGTAGGTCGGGGTATTATCCAGACAGGAGGACAGGAGTCCGCACACCCAGAACATATGCCACGGCTGATCGATACCAAGCTCTGTGCCATGGACTTTGAGAAGCACGAGCGCTGGGATCATGGTGATGAAGATGCCGATGAAAAGAATACCGACATCGATCATCGGCACCATGGAAAAAGCATTCGCCTTGTGGATACGATAGGGCGTAGTGTGAAGAGACAGGAAGGAAGCCAGAAGGATCAGTGCGATCTCCACGATCGTCGCATACGGGAATACGATGTCATCAAAGACCGCTACCCCTGCCCCATCCTTGAAGAATGGTATATATTCCGGCAGGAAACCATTGGCGACGACGCCTATGATGATGATGCCGATGTAGAGGAAATTGCGTTTCCCATCAATATGGATCAGCGGCTCACCTTCTGCCACCTTGATCTCTTCCGGCATGCGTCCTGCCGCCAGATCCTTTTTGTAATAATGGCGATCCATCATGTAAAAAATGGCAAAAAGGATGACCATATTCACCAGAAGGATCGGCGTCAGCTGGAATGTCCATGCAAAGGGTACGCCTCGCTGGAATCCCATGAAAAGCGGCGGATCACCGAGCGGCGTAAGACACCCGCCCATATTCGCCACGAGGAAAATCAGGAAAACCATGATGTGCGAAACATGCCGGCGCCATGCATTGATGCGGATCAAAGGACGGATGAGCAACATCGCAGCTCCCGTCGTACCGATCCAGCTCGCCATAAGCGTCCCGACAAGAAGGATCAGCGCATTCGTCTTCGGTGTGCCCGCCAGACGTCCGTCCACCATGATGCCCCCCGCTGTCGCGAAAAGGCCAAATAAAAGTATGATGAAGGGCACGAAGTCCAGCAGCACAGCTTCCAGAAAACGCTCGAGGCCTTCCTGCCAGCCGTAAATGTACGAGAACGGGACCAGAAATGCGACACTCCAGAACAGAGCGACCCATTTTTCATTCTTCCGCCACCACAGGCCATTCACCAAAGGCACAAGGGCTACCGAAAGAAGCAATGCGACAAAAGGAATGATACTCCAAAGAGGCAGCGACATATTCACCGCCTGATGCACCGCTTCTTGAGCAGATACCAAGGGAGAAGACCCCGCAGTCAGCAAAATGGCGTACGGAAGTGCTTTGAGGGATCGACGCATAGTTTTCACCTTCCATCAAGATTATGAGTGGGGAATATACTTTTCATTATACCAATCATTAGCGCACATGATTATTATTTATTTGTCTCCATTTCAAAGCTATATCATAGTCTGGGATTTATATTTTCAGAAAGCACGTACGTATACCGCGTGTTATCCCATAGATTATAAGCTATGTTTGAAGTGTCATATATGATATATATGTGAAAATATAGATAGCATGCAAAAACCGCGGCTCGATCGAGCCGCGGCGAGAATGAACAGATAAGGAAAGAAAGGAAAGTCAATAAGCCCTTGCGCCAGGGGCAATCGGCTGATGAAGATGCGTCTATAGGAAGCGCTCGATCAGCGAGCCCTGATCACTACCACTAGAGGTAGAATAGCAGCGTATCAAGGATGAATACAGGGAAGAGAATTTCGAGCGACCATCCGATATACGCGAAGAACCCGGGCATATGGATATGGCTGTCTTCCGCGATCGCCTTGACCATGAAATTCGGAGCATTCCCGATGTACGTATTCGCTCCCATGAAGACAGCTCCCGCAGAGATCGCTTCCAGCATGACAGGCGTCACGGTGCCCCGAGGCTCCCTGCCGTCTGCAGGAAAACAAGGTATGTCGGTGTATTGTCCAGGAAGGAGGAAAGCGCCCCCGTGATCCAAAACATCTGCCATGGCTGATTGATGCCCAGTGCAGAGCCATGCGTCTCAAGAAGGACCAGTGCAGGGATCATGGTGACAAAGATGCCGAAGAAGAGAACAGCGACCCCTTTGATCGGATTCATGGAGAATTGGTTTTCCTTATGAATATTGGAAGGCGTGGTATGGATAGAAAGCTGGGCAGCCGTAAGGATCAGAATGATTTCTACCAAAGTGGAATACGGGAAAACGATCTCCTCAAAGATCGGGATCCCTGCCCCATTGGCAAAGAACGGAAAGGCTTCCGGCAGGAAGTTATTCGCCATGACGCCCACGATGATGAGCAGGATGTAGAAGAAATTCTTTTTGCCATAGATCTTGACCAGCGGCGAATTATCATGGAGCTGCATATCGCTTGGCTGACGCCCGGCAGCCAGTTCTTTCTTGAAGTAATGGCGATCTATGAAATAGAAGGCCATGAAAAGAAGGATGAGATTCAGCACCAGGATCGGGAAGAGATGAAACGTCCATGTGAAAGGCACACCGCGCTGGAAGCCCATGAAAAGCGGCGGATCGCCAAGCGGTGTAAGGCAGCCGCCCATATTCGCCACAAGGAAGATCAGGAAAACCATGACATGCGCCTTTTCCTTGCGCCATTCATTGACACGGATCAATGGGCGGATGAAAAGCATAGCCGCACCCGTCGTTCCGATCCAGCTTGCCATGACCGTACCCACGAAAAGGATCAGCGAATTGATGATCGGCGTCCCGGCAAGCTTGCCATGGATTATAATGCCGCCCGCCGTCGCATACAGACCATACAGAAGGACAATGAAGGGAATGAAATCGAGCAGGATCGATTCCAAGAGACGATAGATCCCTTCAGAAATACCATACGCATACGAGAATGGTATAAGGAAGAAGAGCGCGCACCCGAGCGATACCCACTTCGTATTCTTCGCCCACCACAAGCCATTGATCAATGGGACAAAGGCCACTGCAAGCAGCATGACAACGAATGGGATGACGCTCCAAAAGGGAAGCGACTGATTCACCGCCTCATGAAAGACTTCATCCGCGGAAACAGCTGGAATCGAGCCAGCGGTCAAAAGAAAGCTATAGAAAATACCCTTGGTAAACTTGGACATGGGACTTCACCTTCTGAATGAATGCTTATGATTTCCGAAACGACATAGATGTCATAGACAGGACTGATAGTCAGATCAGACTTATCCACCGGACCCGCATCGTATCATTCTAAAATGAAACACTTCATTTTTAATTGCGAATTCATCATGTAAAGCAGTCATGGCTTTAGAATAATTGATGACTCTTCTCATGCTGATTCCCCCTTATTCGTGTTTTTTGGAACAATTTCAATTATAACACCATTATCTGAAATGTTTATTATTTATTCATGCCAAGTTTTTATTATTTCCATAGATTGCAATTCATATTTTCAACTTTCCTTCTCCTTGTACCCTTAAAACGAATGTGTAATCTATGAATACGTCTTCCTATAAAATATAAATATACACTTTATGGTTACTGTATATGCAGCCTATCGTCAACAGTCGTCTTCCGGTTGACTTATCCATTCCAAAAGACCCTCACCCAATAAAAAAACACGGCATCCTTTCGGATACCGTGTTTTTAAGGACATTGCTTCTTGCGCTGTATCAGCTTCTTTACAAGCTATTTAAGGAAGATGATGACGAAGCCATGTATAGAAATCCATATGAAATTCGACTCTGCGATTGAATCAGCGTTTCCTTAAAATGTATGCCGCAATAGCAGGTACACCAAAGCGCCGACAGCGGCCGTACAGGGGATCGTCATGACCCATGCCGAGACCATCTGGTAAGCGACACTCCAGTGGACCGCACGAAAACGCTTCGCCCAGCCCACGCCCATGATGGAGCCGGTGACGACATGCGTGGTCGATACAGGGAGATGCAGCATGGTCGCAGAGAAAATGATAAGGGACGAATTCAGATCTGCCGCAAGACCATTGACCGGCTGCATGCGGAAGATCTTATTTCCGACAGTACGGATGATACGCCAGCCACCGACACTGGTACCGGCACACATCGCCGTCGCACATGCCACTTTGACTTCCCACGGCACCTCGAGCGCGCCGATATAACCGCCCGACAACAGTGCCAGCGTGATGATGCCCATCGACTTCTGCGCATCATTCGAGCCATGAGAAAACGCCATGAGTGCTGCCGATGCCATCTGGATGTGACGGGAGATGTAATTCACGCGCGACTTCCCTACATTTCTGAAAAAAACATAGAGGAGCGTCATGATGAAATAGCCCATGCCAAGAGCAACGATCGGAGAGCAGACGAGGCCGATGACGATCGTCAACACCCCGGCAAGGTGGATCGCACCTGTACCGTAAGAGATGATGACTGCACCGATGACGCCGCCGATCAGTGCATGAGATGACGAGGACGGCATCCCGATACGCCAGGTGAATAGATTCCAGAAGATCGCTGAGGCAAGCGCCGCGATAAGGACGACAGAGTCGACCATATGCGGAGAGGTGACGATCTCCCCGCCGATGGTCTTCGCCACCCCGGTAGAGATCATGGCGCCGACAAAGTTCAAAAAGGCAGACATCATGATCGCTATCTTGGGACTGAGTGCGCGCGTCGCCACACAAGTCGCGATAGCATTGGCCGTATCGTGGAAGCCATTGATAAAATCAAAGCAGAGTGCCAGAATGATAACAAGCCCCACAAGGTACATATCAGGCATATTTCATGACCACCTCTTTGATCAGGTTTGCTACCTTCTCCGCCCGATCGCAGGTGTCCTCCATCGCTTCCATGATCTCCTTCCAGCGAATGATCTCCATGACATCGTGACTGCCATCGAAGAGATCGGAAATAGACTGGCGATAGATCGCATCCCCTTCGCTTTCGAGCTGATTCAGCTTGCGGGTACGCTGACCGATCTCGATCTCATTCTTGTCGATGTCTTTCAAAAGTCGGAAAAGGACGATCAGCTCCTCAGCCATTTCGACCAGGATATCCGACATGCGCACCGGCAGCTTCGAGCCAATGCCCGCATGATACAGCTTCATGGAAAGCACGACATCCTGAATGTCATCGACACAGTCATCGAGTGTGGAAGTCAGCATAAAAAAATCTTCCCTATCGATCGGGGTGATGAAGACATGGCGCATCTTCGCTGCAATGTCATGTGTCACGCGATCTGCCGCATGCTCCAGATTCTTCACTTCCTTCGAGTATTTTTCCAGCTTCGTCGGGTCCTGCAGTACCTCTTTCGCCATCAGAGTGCCTTTGTGGAAATATTCTGCATTCGTCACAAGGAAATCGAAAAACTCTTCATGCTTATTCACCAGACTAAACATAACGTCTAACGTCCTCCGTTTTACCAAAAACATACGTATGTCTTTATGATATCTTATGAATGTAAAGCCTGTGTAAAATCCTTGACAAAATCTTCAACCTATCGAAAATCATTTATCTTGATTATAGCTGAAATCATGCGTTTTTTGAATGGGTTCATACAAATCTAATTGTATCTCAGGAAAAAGGTAATCTCAGGATTAGGGATTAGTAGCTAGGGATTCGGAGTATCAAGTGACTGGGGACTAGTGACTCGTGATTGGAATACTACTTTCGGGCATTGCCCCATATATACTTGCGGCGGAGCCGCCACCTTCATTTCTCATTTCTCATTTCTAATTTGCGCATAGTTCTCATTCATAATCAGTGGACGGAGCCACCCCAAGAGCCCCCCTCCCCTTGACAGAATATCGATAATCATCTATACTTTCTATAGATGAGAAATTTCTCATCCCCTTCCACATTCCGGGGAGAATGTGGATTCTTTATGTTTGCAAGTCCTACGAGTGTAAAAGGAGGAATTTTACCATGGAAGAAGCAAAAGTATTAGAAGAAATGAAACGCCTCGCCGGCACACAGACAGAAAAAAACCTGCGTGCTGCCTTCGCCGGAGAATCCCAGGCTCATGTGAGATACAACCTGTTTGCTGCAGAAGCGGAAAAGGATCCGTCCATCTCCCGCCAGATCGCTGATATTTTCAGAGAAACCGGCGCCAATGAAAAAGCCCATGCCAAACTGTGGTTCTGGCTCGTCGGTGATCTCAAAAAGACCACTGCAGAACACCTGAAAATGGCCGCTGCCGGTGAAAACGGTGAATGGACTTCCATGTATCCGGAATTCGCTGCTACCGCAGAAAAAGAAGGCTTCCCGCAGATCGCTTTCCTGCTCTCCAAAGTCGGCGAGATCGAAAAACAGCATGAAGCACGCTATAAACTGCTGCTGGCTAATGTCGAAAACGGCCAGGTCTTCAAGAAAGGCGAAAAGAAACTTTGGATGTGCGCTAACTGCGGCTACACCGTAGAATCCGTAGAAGCACCGGAAGAATGTCCGGTATGCGGCCATCCGCAGAGCTTCTTCGCCATCAAAGCGGAAAACTACTAAATTGGTATAGAAAAAGCGCCCTCGGCAACGGGGCGTTTTTTTGTTGGCGGCTCAGTAGGTTTCGATGGTTCCATGGGGCTTCTCCCGGATACCCTGTATGCAGGAAGCACGGATCCCCCTACGCCGCTTTTAGACGCCTGCCTTCCCCGCTAAGACCCATTTTCCGACATAAAAACCCCGCAGCACGCTGCTGCGGGGTTTTCAAACAGAGCCGTATTACCAAAGTCTCACAGCCGGTTTCTTATCCGGTTCACCGAAGCGGTGGATGGTATCTACAAAACGGACCGTACCGGTCTTGTAGCGGAGGACCAGCGTGCTGGTTCTGGCACCGCCGCCAAAGTAGCGGACGCCTTTCAGCATCGCGCAGTCGGTGATCGCCGTTTCCGAGAAGATGCAGTCATCGCCTTTGACAAGGTCATCTAAGGTCAGGACCTTGTTCGGATCGGTGATGCCCATAGCATGCAGACGGCGGACTTCTTCTTCCGTGTGCGGGAGCAGCTTCGCCTGCATATCACCGCCGAGACATTTCAGACCGACAGCGGCAAGGACGCCTTCCGGCGCACCGCCGGAGCCGAGGACCATATGAATACCGCTGCCCTGAATGCCGCAGTCGATGGACGGTACGACATCCCCATCGGTGATGAGACGGATGCGTGCACCGGCTTCTCTGGCTTCGCGGATGATGCCTTCATGTCTTTCACGATCAAGGACAACAATGGTGAGATCAGAGATCTCACGATCCATCGCTTTCGCCACGCGGGTCAGGTTTTCAGTGACAGATGCATTGATATCGATGCATCCCTTCGCTCTCGGGCCGACGCAGATCTTCTGCATATACATATCCGGTGCGTGGAGCAGGCAACCCTTCGGTGCAATAGCAAGGACCGCGATCGCGCCATCTTTGCCCTTCGCTACCAGGTTCGTCCCTTCGACCGGATCGACAGCGATGTCGACCTCTTCTCCGCCCTGACCAACTTTTTCGCCGATATACAGCATCGGTGCTTCATCGATCTCGCCTTCGCCGATGACGACAGTGCCGGAGACTGGCGTCTTGGCAAACTGCTGGTGCATACCGTCTACCGCAGCCTGATCCGCGCCTTCCTTATCGCCTGTCCCCATCAAACGACCAGCCAGAAGTGCAGCCTGTTCTGTGATTCTTACAAATTCCATTGAAAGTTGTCTGTTCATTGTATGCCTCCACAATAGTATACTTTCTCTTTCACAGTTATCGTTATTGTATCATACTTATAGGAATAATGTAGTATACACTTTTCGTTTTTAGAAAATTCTAATAATATAAGTTCATTAGATGCGGGATGTAGGATTTGCCCCTTTGGAAGTCTTTCCATAGATACGAAAAGCCAAGGGGAGCGATGCGCGCGTCCGCATACGCAAACAGGCAACGCCCGAAGGCGGCAAGTCACCATACGGCCGATCTCCGGCTACTAGTCTCTAGTATATTCTATCGCAAACTGATGCATGAGGCGGATGAGGCAGTCATTCGTCAGAAGGTATGCGAGGTCCTCTTCCGTCTCGATCGTATAGTCCCACCGTTTTAGGAATCGGGAGAAAGCCTTCTGGATCCTCCGTTCCGATGGACCCGTTTCCGGCAGGACCAGCAGATAGGAGAGCCCCATGTCCAGCAGTACTTTCAGCATGACAGGGCGGAAATGGTACTCCAAAAAGCAGCTTTCTATCCAGAACTCATGCAGCGTCCTTTGAAAACGCGCGGTGAGCGGCATGAATCTCAGGTACAAGGAAAGCCCATCACTGACCCCTCCCCAGAAATCAGCAAAGGCGACATCATAGGCCCCATCCTTCTGCTCACGAATGAAATCCATCGCATCCGCTTCGATGATATGGATCTTTTCCTTATGCGGAAACTGCGGCAGAAGGTGTGTCTTGAAGAGAGAGATCACGTGGGGATTCATCTCCACCACCGTGACAGACTCCACCTCTTTCTTTTCTGCCGCCATGAAGGCATAGTAGCCCAGGCCAAGGCCATAGGTGATGACCTTTCCATGGGCGCGCGCCAGCGGCTCTTCCATCGACTCGATCTCACTCATGACGACACTCATCCACACATGGCCGTTTTCTCTGATGACAGGAAAAGCGACGCGCTCATCAAAGAAACCGATATCCGCATAGCCAAAAGGCCGCTTGGCCGAATAGCCCTGATGATAGGTCTGGAAGAATTCCCCGCCAAGATAGTCGGTCGTCCCCAGCTCGATCGCCCCCGACTTCGC
>OLZV01000614.1_pt1 | contig 14538 bp, 11 predicted proteins | sample 1644531 | NCBI WGS metagenome assembly OLZV01 (sample SAMEA103958115, study PRJEB25191) | human gut metagenome | biome: human-associated habitat [ENVO:00009003]; feature: intestine environment [ENVO:2100002]; material: feces | place: Germany | collected 2013/2015
CGATGTCGAGCCCCGTGACCCTGTCTTCGATGCTGTCGCGCGCAGTCAGGAACAGCACCGGCGTGTCGATGCCGTGCGCCCTTATCTTTTTGACAAGCTCGAACCCGTTCATTATCGGCATCATGACATCGAACACCGCCGCGTCATAGTCGGTCGATGTTATCAGATCATATGCCTCGCCGCCGTCAAAACAGCTGTCCACGCTGTAGCCGGCAGCCTTGAGCTGCTTTGTGATTATCCTGTTGAGACTCTTCTCGTCCTCGGCAAGCAGAATACGCATTGGATCACCCTCCGGTATAATTATACAAATTTTATCATAGCGTGTAAAGATTAAACGAAGATTAGGAAATCGGGCGTGGGTATAAAAATAACACGAACACCGCAAAAGCAGTATTCGTGTCATTGGTGGAGAACCACACCTTAAATCCGAACCGAGCGCTGACTCGATCTCTTCAAGCAAGATCGTCTGCGTCCCGTGCTGATAGTTATAGGTCAATACCAGTTTGTCATCAAACACATACACCGAATTCACGAACGTGTCAATTAGGCGTTTCTGAAAATCCCGGTTTTCCGGATCCCCGTGACGGAATTGTTCAAACCATGCCGTCATCTGTTCGCGGGTCAGCTTTGGCTTTTGCAGTTCAGCAGTCTGGATATTCACAAGGATTTCTTCCTTCCGTGCTTCCAACTCATCAAGCCGCTGTTTAGTGGACGGCGTGAAAATGCCCTGCTCGATTGCTTTCAGAATGTTTCCAATGGAGGACTCGGTTTCCGCAAGCTGTGAGCGAAGCGCAGGGGTTGTTGTGTCTTCCTGCTCCTGCATAACAAGAATTGCGTCAATGAGCCTGTTGATCTTTTCTTCATCCATGACGCGCTGCATGGTCAGGCAGACAACAACACGTTCAATCCAGTCTTTGCGAACAGCCTTCTTGTCGCAATCCTTCAGGCGCTTCGCACCGCTGCATTTGTAATAATAATGCATAGCGCCGGTATGGCTCTTGCCGCTTTCTCCAACCATCATGCGCTCACACTTACCGCAGAACAGCTTTGTTGTCAGCAGATAGTCCTCTTTTGCTTTTGCCATTGCGGGAGCATGGCGGTTCTTCTCAATGCGTTCCTGCACACGGTTGAACAGGTCTTCCGGAACGATAGCAGGAACGCCGCCCTCAATTACAACTCGCCAATGTATTTGCGGTTTTTCAGCAGAGAGCTGAAACTATTGATATTGAACGGCTGTCCCTTTTTCGTTCTGAGTCCACGGACATTGAAATCTTCCACAATAGAACGAACCGATTTTCCGTCAGCATACTTCTCAAATACCTCAACCACTAATGGCGCAGTCGTAGGATCAACCAAAAGTTTCTGTGCTTTCTTGTCCAACAGATAGCCGAGCGGAACGCCACCACCGTTGTTTTTCCCTTTCAGCGCGTTCTCTTTCTGTCCGCGATGGATTTTCTCTGATAGTTCAGCAGAATAGAACTCGGCATAGCCCTCCAGCATTGCTTCCAGAATGATTCCTTCCGGGCCTTCTGAGATATGCTCTTTCGCAGAAATAACCTTTACGCCGTTCTTTTTCAGAATGTGCTTGTAGTGAGCGCTGTCGTAACGGTCACGGGAAAAGCGGTCGAGCTTCCATACAAGCACAATCTCAAACAGCTCTTTTGCGCTGTCCTTGATCATGTGCTGGAACTCCGGTCGATCTGCTGTTTTTGCAGATAAAGCCCGGTCAATATACGTTCCAACGATGGTCATATTGTTGCGTTCAGCATAGTCCCGGCACTCACGGAGCTGACCTTCAATGGATTCCTCGCGCTGGCTGTCTGAGGAATAGCGGGCGTAGATAACAGCGTTCATTCTTCATCACCCTCGTTGCCTTCGCCGCTTTCCAACGCAAGCTCTGTCAGTTCACGCAGCTTGTTTTGTAGAAGCGTCTTGTCGGGAAGACAAAGCCGATAATCTGCAACAAGTGTGGGCGACATACTGCGGCTTAAAGCATATTCGACAACCGCGTCATCCTTGCTGGCGCAAAGAATAACGCCTACACTTGGATTTTCATTTGGCTTCTTCACATCGCGGTCAAGTGCTTCGAGATAAAAATTGATCTGCCCGATGTGTTCCGGCTTGAATTTTCCGATTTTCAGTTCAATCGGGACAAGACAGGAAAGCGCACGGTTATAAAACAGCAAGTCGATGAAGAAATCTGTATTGCCGACCTGAACACGGTACTCCTCACCGATAAAGGTAAAGTCCCGACCAAATTCGAGTATAAACTGCTTCAAATTTTCGATGATCGCTTTGCGGAGATTCTTTTCAGAAAATTGCTCCGGCAAGTCTAGAAACTCAAGCACATAGGTATCGAGGATGCTTTCACGCACATTATGCGAAACGGATTCAGGCATTGGCTTCTTGGCGGAAATCATCGAACGCTCGTAGTACGATGTGCCGATCTGACGCTCCAACTCGCGCTTGGAATAATGCTCCTTTGCGCAGAGTGCCATGTAAAAATGCCGTTCCTCTGCTGTCTTAGAGCCGGACATAATAAGCAGATGGTTTGTCCAGCTGATTTGTGTCACCAGTGGTGTCACAAATTCATCGTCCTTGTAAGTCTCGTAGAATTGCTTCATACGATAGAGACCGCGACGATTGAAACCTTTGATGTTGGGGTTTTCTTGCGCGATGTATGCGGCAACTTCGTCAATGATCTTATCGCCAAAGCTTGATGCAGAACAAAGCTCTGACAAATACGCACCGACGCTCCAATACATCTGAATAAGCTCTGCATTGACCGCTTTTATGGCGCGGCTGCGGGCATTATCGATGATATGGATGACCTCGTCAAACTGTCCCGGATTATGGGTTAATTCACTGCTCATGTCTTCGCCTCCCCCAGCATTTTTAGCATCGCTTCTTTCAGTTTTTCGTTCATCGGTGATTCCGGATCGAAGCACATCTCAACGAACTTCCTCAGTTCAGGATTGTTCGCGTCAACCGGAGGTTTTGCCTCATACAGCTTGCCGTGCGGGTCATCGCAGCGGGCAAAGATATAGTCCATTGAAACGTCAAAGTAGTCCGCATACTTGCGTAGAAGATCGACAGTCGGCGTTGCCTGGCCATTCTCATAGCGGTTAATGCTGGACTGTGTAGAGCCGATCACATCGGCGAATTTTGATTGGGATAAACCAATGCCTTCCCGCAATGCGCGAAGGCGCATACCCAGTTGTTTCATGTTACTCAACCTCCAATTCGGGTTAAGCATAGTATAATCAAAATCCGAGTAGATGTCAACCCGGATTTTAAAACTTCTGTGTGAATTTTACTGAGTAAGTTGATTCCCACAGAAATACGATTCGATTTTTTGAACGGTTCTCAAGAGTCCCACTGTCGCAGATTTTTTGTCGTCTGTACCTTTTAGTAATTCTAGAATACGCTTTTTCTTCAAAGATTTAGGCTCAAAAGACAATATAGTATCACGTACATCTGTGCTCTCAACAAGCTCATCGATAATTGAGTCCAATGTTTTGTCGCGTGGAACCAAACCATTGAACATTCTTCCGATTTCTTCTGTAGATCTAAGTTCCTCATAGCCATGGGATTTAATCTCTTTCCAGAACTCAAATGACAGCAAGTGTTCTATTTCAAACTCAAATTTTATCTTTTTCTGTAAGAGCATAATTATCTCATCTGAGGGTTCGATATGCTGAAGGCGGACGGCAATTGAGTTCTGCTTATGAATAAACGCTTCATTTTTTTCAATATTATTTTTTGCCTTAACTCCAGCCTCATCTTTGTCTAAGAGAACAAGCATTTTGCTTTTGAATCCGCTATAGATCCAAGCCAACGACCAGTCCGCTAGCGTTGTTGTGCCAGCACCATCATTTTTACATACGATTCTCAATTGTTTTTTCTCAATCATGCTATGAAGAGCAGGTGAATGCTCAGCAAATGCAATTTTTAAGTATTCTATATCTGTTTCGCCTTCCACAAGTATAGTTGGAACATCAACAAGAATATTCTCATGATAGATTTTTTCTGCAATAATCAGTCGTTTGGATTGCTCCTCAATAAACGGAGCCACCAACGGCATCAATCCCATGTTCTCAGCTATTACATGTGTTCCTTTCCCAGATGAGATGCTCGTCTCATCACTATCGAGTTTTTTGGATACATAAAATATGTTTGATTTTTCAGACTCCTTCTTCATATAAAACGCCGGAGAGTGTGTGCTGACAAACATTTGAATTTCGTCGGAGTATTCCTCAAACTCATCAGCCAACTTAAATGTTTTAAGTAGCTCCAAGCCATTTTCCGGCTCTTCAAACCCCCAAACAGTACACACCTTCATAGAACCCTTATTACGGGATTTTTGATCCTCATGAGCAATATAACGCAAAATAATTGGAATATGCCGCGCTTGAATTCCATCACCTCGCGCTGTCAGCGGCACATGAATAGAATCTTTGTTAAGGCAAGTCTCAAATATGAGTGCTTTGAAAATTTCATTAAGATCGTCCGGAAACGCCAATATACTCTCTAACGACAACTGTTTTTCAACTTCCGAGCTTAATTCTTCGGTATACTTTTTTAGTGCCTCAGAGAATGATTTTACAGATTGCTCCAATGGGTTGTTAATGGATGAGAATACAGCAGAGTACAGGTCCCCTAGTAATGTTTTATAATACTCTGGACTCTTGACTGCTGGAACATAACGATATTTAATGCGCCGCAATGCACTAGGGACTCTTGATTTTGGCGCAGGCGACTTTCCTTCGGAGTTCGTAATAGATTCTTCAGAATAGCCTCCTGTGCGCCAAACCTTAGTCCATGTGTATTCTCCGGAATCAGTATAGGTATCTGGTATTTCAAATTTTATGGTGATTCTTATTTCTTTTGTAGAATGACTTGTTTTAGGGAATAAGTATGAAAAGTCATTCTCAAAAGAAAACTTTTTTCCGTAGTCGGTCTCATCTGTAAAGAAAAGGTTGAGTGCTTTCAACACATTAGATTTTCCGGCGTCGTTTAAGCCCACAAAGATATTAAAATCCTTTGCTGCGATTGTTTCGTTCCTAATCGACCTGAAATTTTTAATTCTAATCGACGCTATTTTTATTCTCTTTTCAGCCATCATTAACCCCCATACCGAGCTAAAACTTGTTCGTTCATAGGCATTAGAAACAAACCTATATAAAGTTCTTCATAGACCTGTTTTAATATGGTCGTTTTTTCCTTACTGCGGTTTCAAGAAACCCTGCATAATAGCTGCCGGGAACATAAACCGATTCTCCATCCCATCAAAGTCTACCGTTATGTACTTGTCATCAATTGCTTTTACCGCTCCTGCGCCAAACGCTTTATGCGTCAGCATACTGCCGATTTTAACACTCGAAAGATCAATTTTAGGGGTGTTTTTTACCGGATTCTGCGGCTGTGTCAGTATGCTTTTCGGCTGCTGAGAAATTGCCTGTGCTATAGGCTTAGGAGCAACGACGGGTTCTGCTTCGATATGGCGAATAATAATTACAAGCTCTCCAAAAGCAGCTTGGTTTAAGATGAATGCTCCCATTCCGCTATCTATGAAGAGAATACTTGCAATACGGGGTAGCGTAGCAGCATAAAAAGGATAGTCCGCTTGTATTCCCATCGTAATTGCATTGATCCATTGGTGGACGCGCTGAATTTCCTGAGGTGTGTGGAGAAACTGCATCTGCAAGTTTGCGTTTGTAAAGTCTATCCACTTTCGCAGCTCATACAGTTCGTTTTCATACGGCAGTTTCAAAACACGCACCTCCCTTACAGCGCCTTAACCGTGTCGATAAACTGGCTCATGCTCACCGCACCCGGCAAGAGGTTTTCCTCATTCTCAAATACCATGTAATAGCGGAAATCCTTGCCCGCTGCTGTGCGCCATGCTTGACCCAGCGCGATTTTCTCCCGGCTATCGTCGTTTTTCAGGTGTTCGCCCTTGGTTTCCGCACAGATGAGCTTGCCGCTTTGGGTCATAATCAGAATATCGGGGTAGTGCTTGATAAAGCCGTTGATTGCAAAACCCTGACGGGCAATATTCCTGTGCCACCAGCGGACATTCGGCAGGGCGGTCAACTCCACAATCAACTTCTGTTCCAGTTTGTTCATGTCACCGTCCTCTGCTGCATACAGAGAACGGGCATATATGTCGGTATATGTGGCAGGATGGATAGAGGGGCGCAGACGGAAATAGGGCTTGCAGACAATACGCTCCGTTTCCAGCCACTTATCAAAAGTTTCCCGATAGTGGGTTTCCAGCAGCGTTTCGATCTTGGCGCGGATCTTCGCCGCGTAGCCCAGCGGGGCTTTCTCCATAGCGGCAAGCTGCGCCTTATCCATATCGTCCACAATGCGGTTTATGTAGGCTTTCAGTTCGGCAGCGTCCACCATGTTCAGCTTGTTAAGCTGACTGAACATCATTTCCTTGCATTGACGTACCCGGCTCTCCGGCGGCAGATTGTTGAACCATTCCTTGAAGTACCGCTGCTCGGCGCTCTCCATCTTGAACACCTTCGGCAAACCGCCTTCCTGCTCCCGCACGTCGATTTCGCGGATTTCATCGTCTGCGGCGGCAAAATCAATGTCGTATGCCTTGCCCTTGAGGGTAAAGCCCTCTGCCAGCATTTCCTTGTCCAGCAGTTCCAAAGAACCGTCCGTAAACAAAGATTGCTCAACTTTCAGGAAAAACTGCGGGATTTGCAGCGTTTCAATATCCTCCCGGAACTGCGGATTCACCTGAAATGATTTCACCTTATCCCGCACCTCCCACGGAAGATTGTCCATTACCGGATCATTGCCGGTCTGCTGAATTGCGTCTGTATATGCCTTTTCGACCTCTGCGGCAGCGTCCAGCATGGTGTCGGCTTTCGGGGCAGTTTCAGGCGTTTGTGCCTGTTCTCTGCGCCGCTCCAACTCTGCCCCGATAGATTTCCCATCCAGCCCCGAAAAATCGTCCTCGGCGGTTTCCAAAGGGGTTTCCATTTCAGGACACCCTTGCTGGTCAGGTAAGGTAATTTGTTCCGCTGGCTGTTCGGGAATCTGCGGTTTTGCGGACTCACCGATCCGATAGTCCTTATCGCTGAATCCTGCGCTGTTCAAGCCCTTGACGATATGCGCCACAGTATTGTTGAAGTCGTTGGAAGAAGTCAGCACATAGGACATATTAAGCGCGCTCTGCGTATGCTGACTCGTGTGGGGCAGGCGGAGAATCCGTCCCAAAATCTGCTCCACGTCAACCTGACTTGTCTTATTGGCAAGAGACGCAAGGATATAGGCAAAGGGGCAATCCCAGCCCTCTTTCAGCGCATTGACCGTGATGATGTACCGAATCGGGCAGCTTGGGGACATCAAATCGGTGTTTTTCAGCTCGTTCACATCGGCGGTTCGAATGGCAATTTGCTCGGCGGGAATCCCGGCGTCCACCAGCTTGTCCCGCAGCTTTTCAAAGGTTGTCGCGTCCTCCTTGCCCTTCGGTTGCGCCTGAAACAGCGCGATAGGACGGATATATTTGCCCGTCTTGGTGTACTCCGCGCTTGCGATTTCTTCCAGTTTGTTCCGCAGGTCAATCGCGTCAATCAGCACCTCAGATTGGCTGTCCCGGTTATAGACGATCACGGGCAGCTTTACCATGTGTTCGTTTTTCAGCTGCACCGCGTCCACATAGGAAATGATATTGCTCTCCTTTTTCGGCGTGGCGGTCAAATCCAGCACAAAGCAGGGATTGAAGTTTTCCAGCATTTCAAGGCTCAATTCCGACCGGGCATGGTGGCTCTCGTCCACGATGACAAGCGGGTTAAGCTGGTTGATAATCTGGAACAGGGCAGTTTCGTCCGCTTTTTCAATGGGGCTGTCGGGCTTGCCCAGCACCTTTGCAAACTCGGCAAGGTTGCTGTTCTCCTGATAGGCTTTCAAGACCTCCTTGCCGCGCCCACGGAACGAATCGTAGGACAGCACCATAACCGACAACTGCTCCGTTACGGCGGTGGGGTTGAAGTTCTGACCGTTCAAAAGCTCCTGCTTGGTGTAGACCTCTACACGTCCACCGAAATCCACGTCGATTTTCTGACGGTAGGGATGGGATGTGTCTTTCAGGGCTTTCGCCGTCTGCGTCAGAATCGCGTCAGAGGGAACAAGCCACACGACCGCCTTTGTCTTGGTAGTGGGGAGTGCGTCAAAGATAGGGCGAACGGCGTTGCAGGCAATAAAGGTCTTGCCGCCGCCCGTCGGCACCTTGAAGCAAAGGTTCGGGACACCGGGTATAACGTTTTGGTATAGCCCTAAAGCCGGGGCTGATTTCTCCTGCCAAAACAGGCGAAACGCCGCTGCGTCACTCTTTGTTTCGTTCAGCAGTTCCAGATAGCGGGTCAAATCCGCTATCACCTTTTTCTGATATGATTTCAGTTCCATACAGCAGCCCTCTTTATCTCGGAATTTCAGGAGGCAAATAAGTCGAAATAGCGTCTGAAATTTCATTGCGCATTTTTCCATTGAGAAGCGCCAGTATACTTTTACAGTACTCTTTGTCTACCAATCCAAGGAAATGCCCAATGGAGCTTGTTAAGCCCTTTTCATTAAATACGCTAAGTACTTTAGCATAGTCATCTTCACATAACGCGCCTCTGAATTTTGACTCCTCCTCCGCTTTTGTTTTCTCGTAGTCAATATTCTGTAATGCAGTGTTTAAGCTGTTTTTAGCTTCATCATCATTCTTTTTCGATAGCTCGATGGCGGTTAACTGGTATTTCAAATGCGCAACTACACTTTGGCAAATTTGCCGATCAATTTGATGGGCAAAGCGAGTATGGATAACGTATTCTTTTATTGGGGCAAAGCTTTCATCAGGTGATTGTCCTAAGTGATCCGCTATCAGGCGTATCAGTTCCTCTACCAAAAACAGATTTTCTACCTCTGCGACTTTGAGCGCGTAAATCCCGTCATTCTTATATTTTTCGATTTCATAATCGGATCGGTAATCCCGATCAATAATGCCAAACACTTGACAGTGGTGTAGTGATGGGCTGTTTCGGAAAGCTTTTGTTCTTGAAATAACTTGGGTGCAACTCCCGCAGGCAATCACATAGTAGCTCGGATATAAAATGCTATATAACTGAGTGTCATAGCTGTTCCTTTCTCCTTCAACAAACAATACATTTTTTCGACTGCCTAATATATCAAAGAGTAATTCTTCGGGAAGCTCATGGTCATCAATTATTTCGAGTTTCCAGTGCGTCCCATCAAATTCCTTGATCCATACTTTATCAGACTGCCCATGCGCGGCAGCAAATTGCGTATCATGAGTAATATAAATAAACAGGCAATCTGGTCGATAACTTTCAAGCGCAGACCATAATCTGTTCATAATGGAACGGTGTAAGTGTACCTCCGGCTCATCGATAATAAGCGTTTTATTTGCTGGAACGCAAAGTACTTGGGCAGCTAAATATAGAACTGCACGCTCACCATCGCTCATTTGGTTCGAGTTATACTGAATTTCAGAATCGTCACGAGTCAAAAAAGCTAAGAACTTAGCATCCTCAACTCGTAGCTTTCTCTGCGGAAAAATGGCATTCCATATCTGGGTTAATTTATCAATTGAGGTGAATGGAGGGTCAGGTCTTTCTTCACGGGTGGGTGCTGCTTTGCATTCATTTACAAATTTCTCGTTATCGTTGTTCTTAAGAGCAATTAGCGCAGCTAGTACATTATCAAAGTCATCTATCAGTTTGGTAGTATATTTTCCCCACTCCCAACGGTATCCCTTACCGCGTTTACCCGATTTATCATCTGTTCCATAGAAAACAAAGTCCTCTGCCTGTGAATAGCTTTTGAGTGGGATGTTTTCCCGAAAGTTAAGGTTTCTCTGTGCCCCAATACGGTGGATTTGCTCCATATCCTGCTGCTCGATCCATGCCCCCAGCTTGCTCTTTCCAGATCCATTTGCTCCGATAATGATTACTGCGTTTGAGGTAGTCTCGTGTTCTGTCTTATTTCCATTCTCATCGGGGAGAAAATATGTAAAAGCCATTTGAACTCACCTTCTTTTAGAGTCTGCTAATGTCTCTCGGAATCTTCTTGAATGTAACGCCCATTTTTGCCAGCTTGTCCTCGCTGATGGAGCAGCGGTCTGCATAGATCACCGTTCCATCGGCTTTTTCCGTAATGGTGGAGAGGAACGCATAGTCCAGCACCGTCACGCGCTGCGGCTCGTAGTAGAAGTAATAGCCCGTGCTGTTGTGCTTGCCGAGGTAATAGGGATTGCCGCCGCTGGGCGGGGCGTAGGGCTGCTTGGTTTCCATGAACCAGATGTATTCCCGGATTTTCTCCGGGGCAACGGCTTCATTCAGGCAATCGCCCACAAGCAGCGGTTCGCCCAGATCGTAGAAGCTGAAATTGCCGCCCGTGCCCTCCACGGCGTTCTTGCCCTCGCCGTAGCCACGGATTACGCGCTTCACGCGCTCGGCGGTGATGCTGTCGGCGTAGTCCATCATCTCGACAAGAATGAACTTGCGGTGTCCGCCGTCAGCTTTGTTCATGTTGAGGACAGCATGGGCAGTGGTGCCGGAACCGGCAAAGGAATCGAGAACAATATCATCTTCGCCGGTAATCATTTGAATGAAGTACATTATTAACTCAGGCGGCTTAGGAAAATCAAAGGCTTTGCCGCTCCCCATAATCTCTTTGATGGCTTTTGTACCAGCCTGAGTATATATACCCGTAATGATGGAATACGGCTTGCTTTTTCGTTGCGTACCACCCGCACCATTTAGATATTGCTTGTAGTTTACTGTCCACTTGCCATTTTTCTCGGAGAAAACAAGTTCATCATTCGCTTGCGCTTCCAATGCGCGTTCTTTCGACCAAAACCACTGTTTTGCGGGCCATACTTCATGCCCTTCGTAAAACAGTGGGTATCTCAGATTCGGGCGGTCATCCATGCTGGTTGTTGCAAGAGGCTGTAATCTGTACGGTCCTCTTGTGTCAAACTTCTCGTCCTTGTATTTATAATATTTGAGAATGTTTTCATCTGGCGGAAGTTCGATTTTCCCTACTGTCGAGATGTTCTTTGCAAAGCACAGCACATACTCATGCAAGTGAACGACATAATTGCTCTTAGCTCCGCCACCATAGTTGTTCTGCCAAACAAATGTATCTATCCGGTTAGCAGAGCCAAAGATTTCATCCATGACGAGTTCCAAATAACGATGTTCAATCTCATCAATGCTGATAAAAATAACACCATCGTCCGCCAGCAGCTTTTGCAGCAGCTTCAAGCGCGGGTACATCATGCACAGCCACTTGTCGTGGCGGGTCAAGTCCTCGCCCTCTTTGCCGACAACCTCGCCCAGCCACTTCTTGATCTTCGGGTCATTGACATTATCGTTGTAGACCCAGCCCTCGTTGCCGGTGTTGTAGGGCGGATCGATATAGATGCACTTGACACGCCCCTCATACCGGGGCAACAGCGCTTTCAGGGCTTCCAGATTATCGCCCCGAATGATCATGTTTTCGCTGCCGTTGTCTTCGTTGTGCTGTCCGTTTTCATCAAAGCTGTACTTGCGCTCCAACACCCGAAACGGCACGTCCTGATGGTGATTGATCACCTTGCTTTTTCCAATCCATTCAAGTGTTGGCATGGGTATCCTCCTTATTGCCGCCAAGAGCTTCATCTATGGTTTCAGCGCGAGAAAGAACTGTTTCTGGCTCTTTGTGAAGCACGTCAAGTAAATCACTTCTCAGTGAGCATCCGGCTAAGATATTCAATTCGTCAAATGATACAACTTGCCGACCGTCCAGATAATTTGCAGTCCGAACAGATGCCCTCGCTATGCTTTTGAGAGAATCCTCCATTTGCCTTGTATCAAGGTTTATATCCGCTGAAATTTTCTCCGTATAAGCACTGAGATAAGTTACCGTTCTTTTGTAGGCAGTAATCTTTTTTGTTCCATCAAATTGATAAGACACAGAAACCTCCACTTTCGGAAATACAGATTGCACTATATTCCTGCCGCATATTGCGACTTTGCCTTGTACAACTTCTTCTGGGTAAAGCTCAAACTCTCCTTTAAAAAGATCGTCAAGATAGAGATTATTTGAACTGCCGTTATTTTTAATTCCCGCTATTCTGATCTCTATATTTTTTGCGGCGGTTTGTCCTGAATTTTTTATGCGTAAGTATAAAATGGAATTGAACTCAACAAGACTCATGCTGAGCTGTGGCTGAATGCTGTCCTTATATTGTTTTTTGCTTTGATGATTTGCCATAAATGCAGCTATTGCAGTAATTGCCGCAATAAGAGCGGATATTGCCGCTACCAACAGAGAAAATTCCTGTATATGGTCGCGAATAAACTCAAAGAGTGCCGTGCGTTCCATGTCCAACTCCTTCTTGAAATATCCTGTAAAGGATTATTGTGCGATAATAGGACTAAATCAGAAAGACCTTGAAAACCAAGGCATTCTGGCTTAGTCCCTTCTTTTTTTGACCGAAAACAAAGGACTTTCACAATAATCAAGCAAGCCGGAGTGTGCCGCTGCACACTTCCGGCAGAAGGAGGATATAGTGGGTGCTATCAAAGTCTTCTTGAAGGAGGTTCTGCTTCCAATCGCGCTTGCGTTCTGCCTCGCGTCATTTCTCAAGCCGATCTATATGCCTGACGGCGTATGTGACTACTTCCTTATGTGGATCTGCGTCGGCTTGCCATTTGGCATCCGGAGGATGTGCCTCTGGCTCGTTCCCAGCGGCTACGGTATCTCCGGCTCAGTCGGCATCTTCGCATTGAACTTAATCATAGGCGGTCTTATCGGAGGACTTGCCTTCTTCATCGGGCTGCTGCTCGGTGTCATTCATACCATCCGAGAAATCATCTGAACTACATCGTAAACGAAGAGGGTTTGTTTCTTCTCCAATTTGGAGTAAGAAGCAAACCCTCTTTTTTTGTTGCCCAAAAGCCGGAATATTTGCTGGCGATGCGGCGAAGGAAAGGAGTTTTTAAGCATGAAACGCATGACAGCCGGTGATCTGCAAGCACTGGAATTGCTGATGCAGACCATACCCGGCTTTGAGCATTTTGACAGCGGCGCGGATGGCATTCTCCCTGAGTGCCGAAGCTGCCGCTTTCACCGTCCTCACTGGAAATATCAGTCCTGCGTGTTTGCAGAGTGTCCCTACTGCTGCAATCCCGTTTCTACACTCAAAAATCAAAGTGGCACATCTGATGCCGGAAAGGAAACCTGTCATGGATAACAAAATCGAAGTCTTCAAGAATGAACAGTTCGGTGAGGTGAGGACGATCCTCGACGGAGAAACACTTCTGTTCTGCGGCTCAGATGTTGCAAGAGCATTGGGATATGCCAGACCCGGCAAGGCAATTATTGACCATTGCAAGGGTGTCCTAAAACGGGACACCCTTACGAGCGGCGGTACGCAGTCCCTTTCCTACATTACGGAGGGTGATGTTTACAGGCTAATTGTCCATAGCAAACTCCCCTCGGCGGAAAGATTTGAACACTGGCTGTTCGATGAGGTTGTTCCCATGATCCGCAAGACCGGCTGCTACATGACGGAATCCCTGCTGGACCGCATTCAGAAGGAACCGGCGGTCATCATAGATCTTGCGCAGACCTTGCTCAAGGAAACGAATCGCGCCAATGCCCTTGAAGCGGAGCTGGGCATCGCAAGACCGAAAGCCGATTACTTTGACGTCTTCGTCAATCCAGATGACTGCACCAACATTCGCACCACGGCGAAGGAACTGAAAATCCCGGAGCGCAAGTTCGTCAAATTCCTGCTTAACGAAGGGTATCTGTTCCGCTCTCCCTCCGGTCAGCTTCTTCCCTACAACAAGAAGAGCAACGAAGGACTCTTCATCGTCCGGGATTTCGTGACCTTCCGCTATACCGGCTCTCAGACCTACTTCACCCCGAAGGGCAAGAACGTCATCCGCATCCGCTACTTTGGAATCTGCGGCGTTGAAGTATCTACGGAAATGGCAGGGTGATCATGTGTCAGTCTATCGCGTCAATAAAACCCGTGACTTCACGGTCATGGGCAATACCCACCTGAGAGATAAGAACCTCTCCCTCAAAGCAGTCGGTCTTCTCTCAAAGATGCTGTCCTTCAACGACGGCTGGCAGTTCTCCACCCGTGGTCTTGCAGCACTCTGCAAGGAAGGTCCCGACGCCATACTTTCGGCACTCAAGGAGCTTGAGGAAAACGGCTACCTTGTCCGTCACCGTGGCAGAGATGATAAGGGCAGAATGGTCAGCACGGAGTTCGACATCTATGAGATGCCGCAAGCCGGTTTGCCACACAGGGATAATCCACACAGGGAAAATCCCGATGTGGAGAATCCAGACGTGGAGAATCCCCATAGGGAAAATCCCGCACAAAGAAATACTATCCAAGTAATTACACAAGAAAGAAATACTCTCTCAAAGAACTATCAATCCATCAATCTTGATGTGATGGACAGGATGGATGAGCGAAGCGAGTATGAAGAGATTATCAAAGAGAATCTT
>OLZV01000640.1_pt1 | contig 14253 bp, 8 predicted proteins | sample 1644531 | NCBI WGS metagenome assembly OLZV01 (sample SAMEA103958115, study PRJEB25191) | human gut metagenome | biome: human-associated habitat [ENVO:00009003]; feature: intestine environment [ENVO:2100002]; material: feces | place: Germany | collected 2013/2015
CGATGATATTGACATAAGGCGAGGTATTGTCTTCGGTCGCGAGGGCGGTCTTGCTGTCGAGGCTGGCAGCCTTTGCGTAGCCGGCATTGATGACAGAGATCGCTACGTCATCCAAGGAACGTGGGAGCTGCGGCGCTTCGAGCTCGAGGATCTCGAGGTGCTTCGGGTTTTCTGCGATATCACCGACGACAGCCTTGGTCGGATCGGTGCCTTCCTTCAGCTTGAGGAGACCTTGCTTATCGAGGAGGAGGAGCGCACGGCCGCCGTTGGACGGGTCGTTCGGGATGGAGACCCTGGCACCGTCCGGCACATCCTTCAGGTCTTTGTACTTGTTGGAGTAGATGCGCAGCGGAGCAAGATAGGTATTGCCGATGGAGATCAGCTTCGTGCCGTTTTTTTCATTGTAGGCTTCGAGGTATGGGCCGTGCTGGTAGGAGTTCAGGTCGATCTCGCCGGCAGCAAGGGCGGCATCCGGGGTGACATAGTCACCGAAGGACTTGAGGTTCACCTTGAGCCCGTCTTTTTCTGCTTCCTTTGCGACGAACTCCATGACCTGTTCCGAATAGCCGGAAGTGATGCCGACGGTGATCTCTTTCTTGTCAGCCGGTGCTTTGGCTTCTTTCTTCTGGTCGCCGCAGCCGGCGATAGCGCCTGCAGCGACGAGGGCTGCGAGGGATAGTGCGATTGCTTTTGTCAGTTTCATAGTGAATTCCTCCTTGATAGGAAATGCGGGGCAATAAAAAAATCCCGCTCCCTGAAAGGGACGAGATACTTCGTGTTACCACCCAATTTTATGTCCAAATCACTTCGGGACACCTTATGAGGTACGCCGGCTATGGCCTTGATACCTTGTCTCTATATCGGGAGATCCCGGGCTGCTTCATCATTCAGCATGCCAGGCTCAGAGGCCATCTTCCATGGATTCGTCTGCGCTCCTTCTCACCGGGTGGAGCTCTCTTTGCCAGCGTCCTTCATGTACTCTTCTCTTCACTGCCTTTATGAAGTTGAAGCTAATATACACCCTCAGAGAATATGTGTCAAGAGTTTTTTATTCAAAATGGATAGAAAGGGGTGAGGCTGGGATCGGGATCTAAGGATCCAATGGAGCCCGCAGGTGGCAAAGGGAGGATATGTTTCCCATGGCAGCAGAAGGATGCTTCCTAAGCTCTGCATCCAGTATCAGCTTTCTTTGACAGCCTGAATAAACGCCGCTATCTTCTCCGGATCCTTCCCCTTCCTGTCTGTATACTCCACACCCGACGATACGTCGACGACGTCAGGATGGATGAGGGAAATCGCCCTTCCTACATTCGCTGCCGTAAGGCCGCCCGCAAGAAACCATGGTTTTTTCCGTTTCTTTTCCGTGAGCCTCTTCCAGTCGAAGGCCTTCCCGCTGCCAGGCTCTGCCGCGTCAAAAAGATGAGCGCAGATGCGGGGATCCTCTTCTTCCTCCGCTTTGCCATTATACGCACGGATGATGGGGAGCCTAGTCACGGAAAGTACCTCTGCTTCAAGCACGCCGTGCACCTGCATATAGTCGAAGCCTGCCTTCTCGATCTCCTCAGCCTGCATCTGCGAGGGAGACACCACGACCGCCACCTTTTTAATGCGCGGATCTGCCGCACGCATGATGGCCTTTGCCGTCTCAAGAGAAATGCTGCGTTTACTCTTCTCGAAGAAAAGCACCATCCCCATATATGAGACATCAGGATAGGAAACAAATGCGGCCTCCTTCGGATCTGTGAAGCCACAGATTTTGATCTGAGTCATAGACCCCCTCCCTTGGTATCATCAGCTTTCCCCTCAGTTTGCAGACTATGATCGTTCCTGATCCACGACCGCCAGTCACTTACCTCGCCACGTCTGTTGTCACATTCACACGGATCGTCTCGAGCGACATGCCTGTCGTATGCTCGATCTCCCGCTGGATCCTGTCACGCATGGTATGGATCACCGATTTGATCTCCTGCGGCGTCCCCGGGCGGACGGAGACGTCAAGTGCCAGGATGAGACCGTTCAGCTGGCTCTCGCTCTTCTCACTGCTGACGCCTGTGATCCTGACTTTCTTCATCTCCTTCACCGCATAACGGACAAGCGAAGCGATGACGCGGTCAGAGAAGGAGAGCTTGCCATAGTAACTGAAGACCGGACGCACGACAGAGCGTTCATTCTGCTCGCTGAAACGCTTTGGCACTTCCTTTTTCCGATTTCTGAAAAATTTCAGCGGATCAACAAGGTATCCCTTGAAATACGGCTTCAGCTCCATCGTCGGAACGGGGATAACATGCTTCCCTTCCTTATGACGCGCTTCGCTCGCCTTCATCATTTCTTCAGGACGCGCCACATCCTCGATGCGGATATACTTGCAGGGCTCCGGCAGATCCAGTGCCTTCGTGATCGTCACGACCATACGATCTGACGTTCCCAAGATCAGAATGCGGTCCGGATGGATCTTTTGGAGCGTCTCCTTCACATCTTCTCTCTGCTCTTCATCCCAGAAAATCGCACGGCGCACCGCCTTCAAGCGGCTCTCTTCTCTCTTGGCTGACTTCCCTGCGACAATGCGGTTGTGATAGATCAGGATCCCATCATCAATGATGCAGGAGCATTGATTCTCATAGGCGATCACCAGCGCACGGTCACTCTTACCTGTGCCTGGCGGTCCATAAAAAGCTACAACTTCCATAGTGCTCTCCTTTTCGTTTTTCTTTAGTATAAATGTTCAGGGGAAATTTGTCATGAGGAAAATGGAGAAAGGGTTAGAGGTTCAAGGTTCGGGGTTAGCCCACGGGACGGGATGCCTCTTGATTGCGTACAAAAACTCTGTTCGAATGAGAAATTAGAAATGAGAAATGGTGATGCGGCGCATAAAAATCAGAAGCGCCGCGGAGTTTCGATAGCGCTTCGTGCGCAACGTCATTTCGACCGTAGCCGAGGGTCTTTATTGCAAAACGCTCATCGCCTGATGTGAGGCAGCACTAGGACATCGTTTTCCCTCGGTGCATACACGATGATTCTCGCAGTGCAGTAAAGATCCCTCGGCTGCGCTCGGGATGACGATGCCAGAGAATCCCAGTCATCAGCCACCAGTCACTCCTAATCCCTAGCTACTCATCCCTAGTCCCCAGTCACCAAAAACAAAAAGAAGCCTTTCGGCTTCTTTCACTCTTCCCCTACGATCTGAACCTCGGTATGCAGATCCACGCCATAGGCCTCTTTGACCTTCTGCTGCACCTGATGGATGAGAGAGAGCATGTCTTCGCAGGAGGCACGGCCATTATTGATGAGGAAACCGGCGTGTTTCTCGCTGACCTGTGCATCGCCCACCGAAAATCCTTTGAGTCCCAGTTCTTCGAGCATCTGTCCGACAAAATGACCATCGGGACGCTTGAAGGTGGATCCGGCGCTTCGTTTTTCAAGAGGCTGCTTCGTGGCTCTTCTCTGGTTGAGATCCTTCATCAGCGCTTCGATGTCCTTTTGATTGCCCGGCTTTAACGAAAGAGTGATATCAAGGATGACTTCCCCGTTCTGCATGAAGGGGCTGTGGCGATACCCATAGCCCATATCCTTGATGGAGTGGACAATGATATCCCCCTTTGCATCACAGGTGGTGGCAGAAACGATGATCTTCGCCATTTCTCCGCCATAGGCCCCCGCATTCATATAAGCAGCTCCGCCAATACTACCGGGAATGCCACTTGCAAATTCCATTCCGGAGAGGCCATACTCCAATGCTTTCCTTGCAGCAGCTGCCGTAGGCACTCCGCTCGCGACCGTCAGGAGATTCTCCTTCCTTTCCATGCGGTGCAGACGACCGGTGAATACCACCGCCCCTCGTATGCCTTTGTCCCGGACGAGCAGGTTCGCCCCGCCGCCCAGTACGAAAAGCGGCACCGCATGCTTGTGTGCGAGCTTTGTGATGAGGCACACTTCTTCCGTCGTTTCCGGCATCAGAAAACAATCTGCCGGCCCACCAATGCCAAAGGTGGTATGACGCTTCATGGGTTCATTTGTCTTTATCTGATTCTCTCTTAAAATGCCGGAGAAAATGCTTGCATAGTCGTTATTCATATCCGATTCCTTACCCTTATAAAATCATATCTTATTTATTATAAGGATGCACATGGAGCGCGTCAATGGGAAAATAGGAACCTTGAGTGACTGGAGACGGGTGACTGGTGACTAGTGTCTAGGGATTAGTGGTTAGGGATTAGGAGTCTCAAGTGACTAGTGGCTGAAATGCCAGCTCATGGCATCGCCATTATTTATGCTTCGCGGCGCATTTCGTCATCCTGAGCGGAGTGAAATGTCGGATGTTCGATCATGTAAAGGCAAAGCAGTGAGAACTGACTCGAAGGATCTGGCACCGCACCACCATTTCTAATTTCTCATTCAAGCGAAGATTTCAAACGGAATCAAAGGGCAGTACGCCCTAGAGGCTAACCATGAACCCTCCAACCTTTCCCATTTTCCTCTTGCATTTTGCTTTAAATCCTGCTATCATACTAACGTATATGTACAAGCAAAGATGGGAAGAAGCTGGGAAATTTCTCACAGAGAGCCGCCGGGGCTGGAAAGGCGGCAGGAAGGAAACAGCGGGTCACCCCGGAGCTGACAGCGAGATCTGTCCGCGGCGCACGTTACGCGCGAATGAGCGATCAGTTACTGATTATTTAGGTGGTACCGCGGAAGCACTCTTTCGTCCTATGTGGATGAAGGAGATTTTTTTATTGTAGGAGTGAACGATATGGCAGAAGACATGAAAGATCTGGGAAAATACGATCCCAGTCAGATCGAACAGAAATGGTATAGCTTCTGGGAAGATCATGGTGTATTCCATGATGAACCAGATCCTGAAAAAGAACCGTACAGCATCGTGCTGCCGCCGCCAAATGTCACCGGCCAGCTGCACATGGGGCATGCGCTCGACAATACCCTGCAGGATATTCTGATCCGTTACAAGAGAATGCAGGGCTACAATGTCCTGTGGCTGCCGGGCAAAGATCATGCCGGCATCGCAACGCAGGTCAAGGTCGAAAAGCAGATCGCTGAAGAAGGTCTCAATAAATATGACCTCGGCCGTGAAAAATTCCTGGAACGTGTATGGCAGTGGAAGGAAAAATTCGGCAACCGCATCGGTCTGCAGATCCGCCGCCTCGGCTCTTCCTGCGACTGGTCCCGTGAACGTTTCACCATGGATGATATCTGTGCGCGTGCCGTTCGTGAGGTTTTTGTTTCCCTCTATGAAAAAGGCCTGATCTATCAGGGCTTCCGCATCACGAACTGGTGTCCGCGCTGCCAGACGGCACTCTCCGACATCGAAGTCGAACATGAAGATGAAGTCGGACATCTCTGGTACTTCAATTACCCGATCGCTGGCGAAGAGGGAAAATACATCCAGATCGCGACCACCCGTCCGGAGACCATCCCGGGCGATACCGCTGTCGCTGTGAATCCGGAAGATGAACGCTACAAGGATCTCGTCGGCAAGAAGGTCGCACTTCCCGGCACCGGCCGTGAGATCCCGATCATTGCCGATGAATACGTTGACATGGCTTATGGTACCGGCTGCGTAAAGATCACACCGGCGCATGACCCGAATGACTTTGAGGTCGGCCAGAGACATCAGCTCGAGACCATCGTCATCATGAACAAACGCCTGCTTCCCCTGCTGGGGGCCGCCCTCCTTCCCGCCTTGACCCAGTGCAACACCCTGGAAAAAGACATTGCCGGCATCAACGCCCGCAATGCGGAAATAGCCCGCGAACCCAGGGGAAACTACTTCGTCGGCCGCCGCTACCATGTACCGGCAACGCGCTTCTGGGGATACCTGCGCCAGCCGGGCCAGACTTGGAGAACGGCCCAACTCGTCATCATGGATGAAAGCGCCTGCCGCACCCCGGACCGCCTGCCGGAATACACCGGAAATCCGCGCTACGCCTACGACAACAACTATGAATACAGGGTATACGGCAAATACACGGGCAAATACGGTTACGAACCCAATTCCAATCTGAGGCTGCCCATCTTCAAACCGACCAGGTTTGAGGTGGCCAACACCACCCCCGGCTGGCTCTTCAAACCCTCGGAAAAATATGATACCGGAGCCGTTACTCTGCGCCCTGCTATCATGCCCGCGACAACCTCCCTCCCGGTCCGGTAAGAAAAACCTGTCCGCAAAAACGGGCCCGGAAAGATAAAAAAGAAGAAAAAGCTTGATATTTTCATTTCTCTGCGCTAAAAACTCCCCGCCTTAAGGCCTCCATGCTCAGGTGGCGGAATTGGTAGACGCGCTAGACTAAGGATCTAGTGGTGATAAACCGTAGGGGTTCGAGTCCCCTCCCGAGCACCATCCTCTTTCATACCGCAAGTTGCTGGTTTCCAGCTCTTGCGGTTTTCGTTTGCCGCCGGCGGGAAAATAAGCCGCAACACATTTTTTATCAACAGGGGAGGGCATGCGCTATAAAAAGAAAGGCATTTCCCCACTTCCGGCCCCCCCGAACTCTTACTTGCCGGAAACAATCCGGACGTAATCAGTAAAGGATTGGCCCTTACGGCATCCGTTAAAAACCCTCCGCCATCAGGGCCACGGCTTCTTCACGGCTCGGCATGGAACGGATGGCTCCCTTGCGTGTCGTCACAATGGAAGCGGCGGCATTGGCGAATAAAAGCATGTCCGCCAACTGGCCTTCCGTCAGGTTTTCCAGCCCGGTTTCCAAAATCCGGTCCAGGCAGCATCCCAAAAAGGCGTCTCCGGCTCCTGTTGTGTCAATAGTCTTGACATTCAAGTACGTAGGCTGGTGAATAAGTTTGCTTTCATAGGCAGCCCAGCTTCCTTTTCTGCCCCCCGTCACCAGAATAAGGCGCAAATTGTCGAACTCCCTCTGCAAAATCCTCAATCCTTCTTCCATGGTGGCGCAGCCGGTGAGAAAGAAAAGTTCCTCCATTTCTATTTTCATGATGCCGCATGCGCCGCATCCGTAGAGCATTTGTTCCCGGGCCAGTTTCATATCAGGCCACAGGGGCGGACGGAGATTGGGGTCAAAAGAGATGAGTTCTCCTTTTTTCCGCGCATGGCTGACGGCATGCCGGGTAGCCCTCCGAACATCATCATGCGTCATGGAAATCGTCCCGAAATGGAAGACGCGCGCGTGCTCCACCAATTCAAGGTTCACTTCTTCCGCAGTCAGTTTCATATCGGCGCCGGGATTGCGGTAAAAGGAAAATTCACGGTCTCCGTGTTCGTCAGTCTGAACGAAAGCCAACGTCGTATTGACTTCCCGGGATGAGACGAGACCTGAATTTCCGATGCCTTCTTCCTGAAGCGTGCGGCGAAGCATTTTCCCGAACATGTCGTGGCCCACTTTGCCAATAAAGGAAGTTTTGCGTCCGAGCCTGGACAGCATGGACAGGACGTTGCAAGGCGCTCCGCCAGGATTGGCCTGATAAACGGGCAGTTCCCGGTCATTTATTCCGCAGGGAGTGAAGTCTATCAGCAATTCTCCGAGAGCTACGACGTCATACATGCTTTTGCAAATGTTGAAAGTGACCTTCCGGCAAAAGATAAACCGGGAGAGATAAGGAAGCATAGAACGCGACGACCTTGCGGGAAAAGGGAAAAGAGATTCATTTCAGTCATGGCGGAAAAGGAGTTTCCCCTTTTATCCCGCCTTGCAGAAGCCTCAAAGGTTGAAGGAATGTCCAGATGTGAACAAGTCTGGCATATATCCTAACGCCCTCCACTCAGGAAATGCCCATCAAGATGAGACGGCAAAAACAGTCCTGCGCGAGGCACGCGCGAAACGCAGGAGAGAGTGTCTCCAACGGGACAAATGCCCCTTTACGGGCATTTATGGGCGCGACTTCTTCCGCCCCTCCCATTCCTCCGCAACAAACACGCATTTTCAATGCATTTCAATGCTTCTTTAAGAGAATTCAAACCTTTTCAAGCATGTGTGATGGTCACAGTATTCCGCATTTTTCTTCATGATTCCCTTCCCATCCTGTAATATGCGTCCATGCAAGAAAAAAGCAGCGGCTTTCAATGGCCAGCACAGTGGACCCCTGATATTCTCGCCACGTTGATGTTCGTGGTGCAGAAAGGAAGGATTCTCCTGATACGCAAAAAGAGGGGAATTGGCGCGGGCAAGGTGAACGGCCCCGGCGGAAAGTTTGAACCGGGGGAAACGGCCCTGCAATGCGTTTTGCGGGAAGTACGGGAAGAGCTTCAAATTGATATTGAGGATGCCCGGGAAATGGGCGTGCTGAATTTTTCCTTTGCCTGCGGCACCATTCCGGAAATCCGCTGCCACGTGTTTATGGCGACGTCTTTTACAGGCACCCCCACGGAAACCGCCGAGGCGGAGCCCTTCTGGTGTCCTGTAGACGGGATTCCCTATGACCTCATGTGGCAGGATGACCGGTTCTGGCTGCCCGCCATGCTGGACGGGAAACGGTTTGAAGCGTTTTTTACGTTCGATGGGGACCGGATGCTGGAATTTTCCCTGAAAACCGGGGATTGAACCGCCAAGAAACCCCAGGTTGCGGCCTCTTCCCTTTAAGCCGGATGGGGAACGCTGAACTTTTTTATTCCGCACTTCCCCCACGGAGGCAGCAGATTCAGAAGGCGGTGGAAACAGCACTGCCCGGCGCTCCAGAAAAGATTTCCTGAAATTCACCTGAAGGAGGGCAAAGAGGGGGGTATTTGCCCTTGAAGACCATTCTGAACAGCAGCTTAACGTTGAAGGGCCGGTTTCCGAAAAAAAATGGACCTTTCCCCTTGTACCGGGATGCATCGTATTCATCCCCTTCCCTCCAGGTATCCTGAAACGGATCATAGGAATTGCTCCGGACGCCTGCATCGCAGAGGTTTCCCCATGGCGTCCAGAAAAAGGAAAATTCTCCCTGCCGGAAACCGGTTCCGGCTTGAGGTTCATGCGAAGGGCTGGAATTCAGCCAAATCCGCGGCTCCGTAAGAAAACGGGAGGATGATTGCATAACCGGAACCGATAATGGAGGTTTAAGGGAGCAAATCAGCTCCGGCCTTTATTTTTTCCAAGCGCATCCGAATATCCACTGGTGCATCAAATCCCTTTTCCGTAAACGGGCGGGGGCTTTTCTTTTTGCCCGGTATCCGGGAAATGCTGATTTTTCCGACGTTTTGCCTTCTTTTTCAGGTAAGGCGCGGATGCCTGCGCCCCTGCCGCTTTTTTACTTTGCACGGGGAAAGGATGGCTCCCGCCTCCGGGCATCAGGCCGTATTCTTTAAGCTTTTCCTCCCGCCTCCGTTGTGATAATGATACGGGAGCAATCGTGTGATCCTTGATCGTTCACTTGCTGACTATTTCAATTCATATTCCATTATTCAACATGTATACCCCCGAATTCAAAAACATCCTCACTTCCACCCTGGACGGACTGCGTGCGGAAGGACTTTACAAGGAAGAACGCTTTATCGCCTCCCAGCAGTACTCCCAGGTGACGCTGAAGGACGGACGCTCCGTCATCAACATGTGCGCCAATAATTATCTGGGCCTTGCCAATAATCTGGAAGTGATGGAAGCCGCCAAGAAAGCCATCGACCAGTGGGGTTTCGGTATGGCGTCCGTGCGTTTTATCTGCGGCACGCAGACCCTTCATCGTCAATTGGAAGAACGTCTTACCCAATTTCTCGGCACGGAAGACACGATTCTGTTTCCCTCCTGCTTTGATGCCAACGGCGGGCTGTTTGAAGGCCTCCTGACTGCAGACGACGCTATTATTTCCGATTCCCTGAACCACGCTTCCATTATTGACGGCGTGCGCCTCTGCAAAGCCAAGCGCTTCCGTTATGCCAACAACGACATGGCAGACCTGGAAGCCAAGCTTCAGGAAGCGGACGCCGCCGGAGCGCGCGTGAAGCTGATTTCCACGGATGGCGTCTTTTCCATGGACGGCATCATTGCCCAGCTGGACAAGATTCACGAGCTGGCTGCCAAGTACAATGCCATTGTCCACTTTGACGACTGCCACGCCACGGGCTTCCTGGGCGAAAAGGGCCGCGGCACGCATGAATACCGCGGCCTGTTCGGCCATATAGACATCACCACCGGCACCCTGGGCAAAGCACTGGGAGGCGCTTCCGGCGGCTACGTCTCCGGCCCGAAGGAAGTGGTGGATGTACTGCGCCAGAAGGCGCGCCCGTACCTGTTCTCCAACAGCGTGGCCCCGGCTATCGTAGCCGCTTCCATCAAAGTGCTGGACCTGTTGGAACAGTCCACGGAAGCGCGCGACCGCGTAGAAGCCAATACCAAGTATTTCCGTGACGCCATGACGGGAGCCGGATTCACCATCGGCGGCAAGGACCACCCCATTTCCCCGGTCATGCTGGGGGATGCCGTCCTGTCCCAGAAATTCTCCGCCCAACTTTTGGACGAAGGAGTGTACGCCGTCGGCTTCTTCTATCCCGTCGTTCCCAAGGGACAGGCCCGCATCCGCACGCAGATTTCCGCTGCCCATACCCGCGAACAGCTGGACAAGGCGATTGAGGCCTTCTGCAAGGTAGGTAAAAACCTGGGCGTTATTTCCTGATTCCCGCGCTTTCCATGGCTTCGGACGCATCACCCATGCCCGGCGGCAACCTGCCGACGCTGCCCGTCAAGCGGGTGGTGCGTCCCACTCCCTCCATTCCGGACCATGAAGTTGTGCGCCAGATAGGGAGCGGCGCGTACGGAGAAGTATGGCTGGCAAAATCCCTGACCGGGGCGTGGCGCGCCGTCAAAATCGTATGGAGGGAGGATTTTGAAGACGAGCGTTCTTTCAACCGGGAATTTGAGGGCATTCTCCAGTATGAACCCATCGCCCGCAACCATCCGGGGCTGGTCCATATCCTGCATGTAGGGAGGCATGACCAGGATTCCCCGTTTTATTATTACGTCATGGAACTGGGCGACGACGCCCGCACCGGGGTTCATATCACACCGGACGAATATATTCCGCGCACGCTCCAGACGGACAAGAAGTTTTCCGGCAACAAGCCTCTTCCCCTGGATTACTGCCTGGAGGTAGGCAGCCAGCTGGCCCACGCCCTGCTGTACCTGCACAGCAAGAACCTGACGCACCGGGACATCAAGCCGGCGAACGTCATCTTTGTCAACGGACGCCCCAAACTGGCGGACATAGGCTTGGTGGCCCATCTGGACCAGCGCAGCTTTGTAGGGACGGAGGGATTCATCCCCCCCGACGGCCCCGGCACCCGGCGGGCGGACGTTTACGCGCTGGCCAAGGTTCTGTATGAAATCAGCACGGGAAAGGACCGCATGGATTTTCCCGAACTCCCGGATGACTTGCCGGAAGGCACCGTGCGCAAGAAATGGCAGGCCTTCAACACCATCATTTGCCAGGCGGCGGAACCCCGCATTGAAGAATGCCCCATTGATTCCGCAGAGGAGCTGGCGGAAAAAATAGACGTCCTCCGGGGATATGAAGTTCCTTCCCGTTTTCGTCTTCAGAAGAAAAAGAAACGCCGCAAACTCAGACGGGCTCTTCAGCTTCTGGCTGCAGCCGTCGCCGGAGCCCTGACTGCCTACTGGGGGGCTTTATGGCTCAACAACAGCCAGCATCCGCCGGAGAAACCTGCCTCGGATATTCATCCGGATATCCAATCATCCGCTCCGGAAGAAGAATCCCGGACCGGATACGTGCTGGTGACCAGCTCCCCGGCGGGAGCGTCCGTGTATGATGCGGACGGCAACTATCTGGATGAAACGCCCTACGGCCCCATTGAACTGCCTTCCGGCTCCCCGGTAGCCTATACCATCAAGAAATCGGGGTTTGCGGACAAGGAAGAGGCGGGAACCGTCAAAGGAGGGTCCACGCTGGCCCTGGGCGGTGTGCTGAAGGAGTACCATCCCCCTACGGACAGCCAGCCCTGGAAGGATACGGAGGGTGTTACGTACCTGCCCGCAGAAACACGCCATGTGGCGCAAGGCCCCCTTACCGCCGCCCTGTTCAACAAATTTCTGAGGGAAGACCGCCAAAAAGGGAATTTCCAGATGAAAAGGGAACAGACGGAACCGGGGCATCCGGAGAAGGATGTGGCCCTGCTCACGCAGGACGGCATCACGGCCTACCTGGCATGGCTGAACAAGAAATGCGAGCGGGAGGGGCTGCTGGGCAAGGAATTTTCCATCAATGCGGATCCGCTTCCGCAGGCTTCCGGCAGCACGGAAAATCACAATGCCTACGTCCTGAACGTCACCCGCGTGTTCCAGGTGCCCATTACCGTCACCACCAACCCGCCAGGAGCCAGCGTCTTTTTCAATAACAGGCTCATCGGGCGTACCCCCATTGAAGAATACGTCAACCAGGTTCCCTACGTCATTGAAATCAAACTGCCGGGGCACGCCACCATGCGCCGCAGGGGGCTGGATCCGCAGGATTTATACCTTTCCCTACAGTTGGAGCCGGACAAGTCCGTCGTCTTTGGCTCGCCTTGGACTAACAGCCTGGGCATCAAATTGGTTCCTGTGGGAGGAAATGCTCTGGTCATGACCCACGAAGTGCGCGTAAAGGACTTTCAGGAATTCCTGAAAGCTACCGGAAGGAAAGCTCCGGCCCGGCCCGGCTTTCCCCAGGGAGAAGACCACCCGGTGGTGAACGTCAGCAGGCAGGATGCACGCGCCTTCGCCAGATGGCTTACCAGCAAGGAGCGGGCACTGGGCTTGATTGATCAGCACGACTCCTACCGTCTTCCCAAGGATGAGGAATGGAGTTCCTGGGTGCGTCTGACGGATGAACAGGGAGCCTCCCCCTATGAAAAGACGCTGCCTCATGAAAACTCCCGGGAAGCCTTCCCGTGGGGGTATTCATGGCCGCCGCCTGATAAAACGGGAAATTTTGCGGATCAGTCCGCCCTGATTTACTTGCCGTCCTCCCGCGTTATCGTAGGATATAACGACGGGCAGCCATACACGGCTCCCGTAAAAACCTTTCCGCCCAACCACCTGGGCCTGTACGACCTGGAAGGAAACGTCATGGAATGGGTAGACGATTCCTATGGGGGGCCGGAATCTCTCCCCATCCGCAACTACGGCGTCGCCCGCGGAGGCAGCTACCTGTCCTTCCGCCCCAAACAGCTCACCACTTCCATCCGCACTCCCCTGCCGGAAAATACGAGGGATAACGCGCTGGGCTTCCGTCTTATCCTGTCTTCCGAACGCCCCGCCATTCCAACAGCTCCCTGACGCCGTATCTACGGCAGCGTTTCTCCCCCGCTCTTCCCCTCCCTGAAACACACCGCCCCCCAAGGGAGAAAGCCCTGAGGCTTGAGAGAGCTTCCGGCTCTCCGGGAAAATGATTGAAAGGACCTCCCGTTATGCTACCATTTTCCCGCATCCTTTTCCTGAATGAAAATCATCGCCATCGCCAACCAGAAGGGGGGAGTGGGAAAAACCACTACGGCCATCAACATGGCCGCCGCCCTGGCTCAGCTGAAAAAGAAAATCCTTGTCATTGACCTGGACCCGCAGGCCAATGCCACCAGCGGCATGGGCATTGACGGAAAAGACACGCCCAGCCTGTATCCGGCCCTGCTCGGCCAGCTTCCGGCGGAAGAGTGCATCCTGCCTTCCGGCAGGAAACGGCTGGATATCATCCCCTCCACCATGGACCTGGCCGGTGTGGAAATAGGCCCGTTCCGGCAACCATCTGACCCGCCTCCGGGAAACGCTCGCCCCCCTGCGGGAGTCGGACACCTATGATTACTGCATCATGGACACGCCACCTTCCTTGGGCGTTTTAATGACCTCCGCCCTGGCCGCCTGCGACGAAGTGCTGACTCCCCTCCAATGCGAATGGTTCGGTTTGGAAGGGCTGGCCAAGATTCTGCACGTGACGGCGCAAATCTGCGCCAGCGGCGCCAATCCTCGCATTCGGCATGAAGGAGTACTGATGACCATGTATGACGGCCGCACCAATCTTTCCCGCCAGGTCATCGACCAGGTGGAACGGCATCTGCCCCAGATGCTGTATAAAACGGTCATCCCCCGCTCCATCCGGCTGGGGGAGGCCCCCAGTTTCGGCCACACCATTTTTGAACACGATCCTTCCGGAGCTGCGGCGGACGCCTACCTGAAAGCAGCCCGGGAATTCATCAAACGCCATAAACCCTGAACATTTGGAGAAACAAGTTTCCCGGAATGCCGCAAACCTCTGCGGGAGGAACAGGCAGAAAGGGCCTGCAGAGAACTTCCTTCTTCATTTTGCCTTCCGGGC
>OLZV01000644.1_pt1 | contig 14226 bp, 16 predicted proteins | sample 1644531 | NCBI WGS metagenome assembly OLZV01 (sample SAMEA103958115, study PRJEB25191) | human gut metagenome | biome: human-associated habitat [ENVO:00009003]; feature: intestine environment [ENVO:2100002]; material: feces | place: Germany | collected 2013/2015
CCGACATCCCTGGCTCGGTAGATCGCTCGGCCGAACAGAGTGTGCAGGTGGGTGATACTGGCATCACACAGACCCGCCTGGCCCTCGTAGGTCAAGCCAACATCGCCGGCCATCTGGTAGAAGTGACATCGGCCGACGGCTTTCTGGACGAAAAGACACCTGTCGTAGTAGTACGCATCACAGGCGGCACCATCTTTGTCAGCCGAAACGCGTAATTGTGATTTGTGATATTCGAAACTCAATTTGTCAACCTCTAAATAAGACTGAAAATGGACACAAGCTCTTTGTACCTGACCGCCTTCCTCGTCGTGGGAGGCATCATCTTTCTGATTCTGTTTTTCCATTATGTGCCCTTCTTCCTCTGGCTATCGGCCAAGGTGTCGGGCGTCAACATCTCGCTGGTGCAACTCTTCCTGATGCGCATCCGTAACGTGCCTCCCTACGTCATCGTGCCAGGGCTCATCGAAGCCCACAAGGCAGGCCTGAGCAACATCACACGCGACGGCCTCGAAGCCCACTACCTGGCAGGCGGACACGTCGAAAAGGTAGTACACGCCCTCGTGTCGGCCGCCAAGGCAAACATCGACCTGCCCTTCCAGATGGCCACCGCCATCGACCTGGCTGGGCGCGACGTCTTCGAAGCCGTTCAGATGTCGGTCAACCCCAAGGTCATCGACACTCCGCCCGTGACCGCCGTAGCCAAGGACGGCATCCAGCTCATCGCCAAGGCGCGCGTGACGGTTCGTGCCAACATCAAGCAATTAGTCGGAGGTGCCGGCGAAGAAACGATTCTGGCCCGTGTCGGCGAAGGCATCGTATCCTCTATCGGTTCGTCTGAAAATCATAAAAGCGTGCTGGAAAACCCCGACTCCATCTCGAAGCTCGTGCTCCGCAAGGGGCTTGACGCAGGTACGGCCTTCGAAATTCTCTCCATCGACATCGCCGACATCGACATAGGCAAGAACATCGGTGCTGCCCTCCAGATGGACCAGGCCAATGCCGACAAGAACATCGCCCAAGCCAAGGCCGAAGAGCGTCGTGCCATGGCCGTGGCCAGCGAGCAGGAAATGAAGGCCAAGGCACAAGAAGCCCGCGCCAAGGTTATCGAAGCCGAAGCCGAAGTACCCAAAGCCATGGCTGAAGCCTTCCGCAACGGCAACCTGGGCATCATGGATTACTATCGCATGAAGAACATCCAAGCCGATACGGACATGCGCGAAACCATTGCCCACCCCACTACGGGTGGAAGCAATACGCCGCTGAACAAATGAGATAAAAATAACAAGTAACCCATTTTTAAACCCATTCCGAATATGAAAAAATACTTTCCTTCTTCCGAACTGATCATCAACGAAGACGGCTCCGTCTTCCACCTGCATGTGAAACCCGAATGGCTGGCCGACAAAGTGATCCTCGTGGGCGACCCCGGTCGTGTGGCCCTCGTGGCATCCCACTTCGAGAGCCGCGAGTGCGAGGTAGAGAGCCGTGAGTTCCGCACCATTACAGGTACCTACCAGGGCAAGCGCATCACGGTGGTGTCAACAGGCATCGGATGCGACAACATCGACATCGTGATGAACGAGCTCGACGCCCTGGCCAACATAGACTTCCAGACGCGCGAAGTGAAGCCCCAGCTCCGCCAGCTCCAGGTGGTACGCATCGGCACGTGCGGCGGCCTCCAGCCCAACACACCCGTAGGCACCTTCATCTGCTCGGCCAAGTCCATCGGCTTCGACGGCCTGCTCAACTTCTACGCAGGGCGAAACGCCGTGTGCGACCTCGCCATGGAGCGCGCCTTCCTGAACCACATGGGATGGACAGGCAACCTCTGCGCCCCCGCCCCCTACGTCATCGATGCCGATGCCGAACTCGTCGAACGCATCGCCCGCCAAGACATGGTGCGTGGCGTCACCATCGCCGCAGGAGGCTTCTTCGGCCCTCAAGGACGCGAACTCCGCATCCCCCTGGCCGACCCGCGACAGAACGAGAAGATTGAGCAATTCGAATACCAGGGCATGCACATCACCAACTTCGAGATGGAGAGCTCGGCCCTCGCCGGTCTGTCACGATTGCTGGGACACAAGGCCACAACCGTCTGCATGGTCATCGCCAACCGCCTCATCAAAGAGGCCAACACGGGTTACAAAAACACCATCGACACGCTCATCCAGACGGTGCTCGACCGCATCTGAGAAAATGAATCAAGATACCATCTGCGCCATCGCCACCGCCCCAGGCGGAGCCATCGGCATCATCCGCGTGTCGGGCCCTGACGCCATAGCCATCACCGACCGCCTCTTCACGCCTGCCTCGGGCAACCCCCTGGCAGAACGGGCCGCCTACACCCTGACCTTCGGCCAAATCCTCTCGTCCGCAGGCGAAGTGGTGGACGAAGTACTGGTCAGCCTCTTCCGCGCGCCCCATTCGTACACTGGCCGCTCCCGGTGAGTACACGCAACGGGCCTTCTTGGGCGGCAAAATGGACCTAAGCCAGGCCGAAGCCGTGGCCGACCTCATCGCCTCGACCTCGGCCGCCACCCATCGCATGGCCATGAACCAGATGCGCGGAGGCTTTAGCCGCGAGCTTGCCCTGCTTCGCGACCAGCTCCTGCATCTTACCTCGCTCATGGAGCTGGAGCTGGACTTCAGCGACCACGAAGACCTGGAGTTTGCCGACCGCTCGGAGCTCGAGGCCATCGCCGCCCGTGTGGAGCAGGTCATCGCCCGCCTGGCCGACACATTCAGCGTGGGCAACGCCCTGAAGAACGGCGTCCCCGTGGCCATCGTGGGCGAGACGAACGCGGGCAAGTCCACCCTGCTCAATGCCCTGCTCAACGAAGAACGCGCCATCGTGAGCGACATCCACGGCACCACGCGCGACGTCATCGAGGACACCCTGAGCCTGGGCGGCATCACCTTCCGCTTCATCGACACGGCCGGCATCCGCCAGACCACCGACACCATCGAGAGCCTGGGCATCGAGCGGAGCTTCCAGAAACTGGAGCAGGCAGACATCGTCCTGTGGGTCATCGACGCCACCCGCGCCCGCGAGCAATACCGCCAGCTGCGTGCCGACATCCTGCCCCGATGCGAGGGCAAGCACCTCGTGCTGGTGCTCAACAAGGCCGACCTACCCCCGCAGGCGGATATCGACCTCATCCGCAGTGAATTCCCCGAGACGGTGGTGCTCAGCGCCTCTCAGGGCAGCGGAGCGGAGGAGCTTGAAAAGTCGGTCGCGCGGGTGCTCTCGACCGACGCCTTTGACCCGAACGCCGCCTGCCTGACGAGCGAAAGGCAGCGAAGCTGCTGCGTGAGAGCTATTGACGACTTGAGCCAGGCCGTCGCCGCCCTTGAGAGCGGCGTGACCCTCGACGCCGTGAATGTCTGTGCAGAGTGCGCCGTCGGCTCGCTGCTGGAGCTGACGGGCGAAAAAGCCACCGACGCCGTGGTCGACGAGGTCTTCTCCCGCTTCTGCGTGGGTAAATAGTAAATTTTGGTCAATACTATAAAGGACGGTGCGTCGTTTGGCATACCGCCCTTTTTGCATCTTGATTTTTCTGCCGATATCTGTTAAAATGGTAAAAAATTCTTGAGGAGGATAACAAATGAAGAAACCCCTTTCAAGGGCGCTTGCCCTGCTTTTTGCGGCAATTTTAGCTTTCTCCTGCATTCTCCCCTGCACCGCCGCTTTTATTGATGATGATATCGCTCTGCTTGCCGAGAGCGGCGACGGCGAATCTGTCGACCCTGAGAACCCGGAAACCCCCGATCAGCCTAAGCCCCCCGCCGCCGAGCCGAAGCTCGAGGTCACCTCTGAGAGCCTCTCGGTATTTGTCGGCAAGAAGCTCCAGCTCACCGCGACCGTCACCGGCGTTGACGTGCAGCCTAAGATCGAGTGGTACACCATGGACGGCAACATCGCCTCAGTCGACCAAAACGGCCTTGTCTCCACAAAAAAGACCGGCAGAGTTGAGATAGTCGCTAAGACCACCGTCAACGGCAAGGAGCTGAGCGACGGCTTCATCGTGAACGTCGTCACCCGCAGCAATCCCGTCAAGAATCTGCTTGAAAAGAAGCAGGTGCTCAGCTACAAATACAGCTACACCGACGACTACTACTACACCAACGATAAGAACTGCTGGCAGCATAACTTCGGCTTCGCCAAATTCTACGACATCGTCGCCCCCTATGTGCTGCTCGAATACGACTATGTCAGAGTTTATTTCACCTATGACAACAAAGATTGGATGATCCAGATGTGGAAGGGTCAGTACGGTCTGCTCTTCTTCGGCAGCGAAATGGGCATATATCGCAAGGATTCCTCCGACAAGGCACCCGGCCTCTTCACCTTCTACGGCTGCCCGAATGAGGACGAATGGATAAAGATGGAGATGACCCTCTATCACGACGAAACGGGCAACGGCAACTATGTGCGCCAGCTCACAAGAGACTACGGCGACTATTGGTGGTGCACCGGCTTCAAGCCCGGCCACCTGCGCCGCGAAGAGCCCGCCAAGGAGCTTAGAATGACCGGCCGCCTGACTCTCAAGAATCAGGAAATGACCGATCTCTTCATCGAGGGTCTCAAGAAATGCGGCTTTAAGCAGACCGAAAATGCCGAAAAGATAGGTCTTGACCAGTTTCACGTGGACGGCACGGATATCCGCCTTTGCTGGCAGAATATCTCCGACGCCGAGAACACCATGCCCATCAAGATAACCGCGGGCGCAATGATAGCGGTCAGCATCCTCTCCTTCTTCCTGCTCATCATGGTGATGTTCGGCATGTTTGCAATGCTTGCGTTCATCTTCTTCATCTGATAAACAACCGATAAAAATACGGAGCTATGACTTTCGCCATAGCTCCGTTTTGTTGTTTATTGATTATTTGTAAAGCGGGCCGTAGTTCTCGCAGGCTCTGAAATCAGCGCCCTCGAGATCCTTGGTGCCGAATGCGCCCCAGCAAGCGGGACGGAATATCTTCTCCTCGGGCACGTTGTGCATTGCGACGGGTATTCTCAGCATGGAAGCCATGGTGATGATATCCGCGCCGATGTGGCCGTAGGAGATAGCGCCGTGGTTTGCGCCCCAGTTCGCCATGACGGAGTAGACATCCTTGAACGCGCCCTTGCCGGTGAGTCTCGGAGCAAACCAGGTGGTCGGCCAGGTCGGGTCGGTGCGCATGTCGAGCTTGTTGTGAATCTCATCGGGCAGGGTGGCGGTGTAGCCCTCGGCTATCTGAAGCACCGGGCCGAGACCCTTGATGATGTTGACTCTTATCATTGTCATGGGCATGACAGCCTGAGTCTTGAAGTGCGAGGAGTATCCGCCGCCTCTGAAATATCCGAGGTCTGCGGGGCACCAGTCGGTAGCCTTGAGCATAGCGTCGATATCCTCGTCGGTGACGTTCCACCACTCCTTCATGACCGCGTTGCCGTCCTTGTCCTTGCAGACGCCCGTGGCGTCAAGCGCGGCGGCGCCGGAGTTGATGAGGTGGATGAAGCCGTCCTTGGCAACGCCCTCGGGGCGCATGCCGCAGACTCTTTCAACAGCGTCGGGGCTCCAGTATGTACGAACATCGGCGAACAGGCTCGCTCTGCCGGTGACGAGTTTGCCCAGAAGCATCGACAGACCGTTGAGACCGTCGTTCTCGGTGGCGAAAGTGAGCGGCTCTTTCTTGCCGTTCCAGTCGAAGGTGGTGTTGAGCATAGCCTCGGTGAAGTCGCCGTTGGGCATGAAGTCCGTCCACTGGCGCTGACCCTGGAAGCCGCCGAGTATGGCGTTGCGGCCGAGTGCCTCTTCGTGCCAGCCGTCCTTGGGACCCGAGTGCTCAGCCTCTGCGCCGACGGGGCGGACATCGTTGAGCTTATCGTTGCCGAGCATGATGTCGCGGCAGATAAGGGTCATCTTGACGACGAACTCCCACTCCTTCTCCTTCTGCTCGGGGGTGTGTCTGATATTTTCGGGGTTCTTGTCGAAGCCCTCTTTGCACTTCTCCTTAGTCCACTTGAGCGCCTTTTGGAATTCCTCCTCGTCATAGATGCCCTCGGTCATCCTGCGGATGATCTCGACCTCGTCGACGGACTCAACTCTCATGCCGAGGTATTCCTCGATGAATTCAGGGTTGATGGTGGAGCCTGCGATGCCCATACAGATGGAGCCTATCTGGAGATAGGATTTGCCTCTCATCGTGGCGGCGGCGACAGCGGCTCTGGCGAAGCGGAGCAGCTTCTCCTTAACGTCGGCGGGCATATTCATGTCGTCGGCGTCAAGCACGTCCTTGCCGTAGATGCCGAATGCGGGCAGACCCTTCTGAGCGTGGGCTGCGAGCACGCTTGCAAGATAAACGGCGCCGGGTCTCTCGGTAGCGTTGAAGCCCCAAACGCCCTTGATGGTGTTCTTATCCATATCCATCGTCTCGGAGCCGTAGCACCAGCAGGATGTCACGGTGATTGTTCCGCCGACACCCTCGCGCTCGAACTTCTCGGCGCAGGCGGCGCTCTCAGCCACACGGCCGATCGTACCGTCAGCGATGACACACTCCACCGGAGTGCCGTCGGTATATCTCAGATTGGAGGAAATGAGGGCGGCGACATTGGCCGCAAGGGTCATTGTCTTTTCCTCAAGACTTTCACGTACACCGCCTTGACGGCCATCTATGGTCGGACGGATTCCTATTTTAGGATGCTTCATAATATTGGATGTTTTAATGTTAATGTCGTTTCAAAGCGCATCCGCAACCGAATGCGTAAGCGTAAATTTACGAATATTATCTGAAAATCGAATGCATAACCCGAATAAACTCTCGGTTGCTCCCTCTTATCAATGACGATATTCTTTCCGCGGCCGGTCTGTCAGGATTCTTCCAAGCAGGAAGATCCGGTTTCCTGCCGGTGCGCGCCAGAATCCCCGGAGCGATGACTCGGGCGACTCCGGCTTTCGCCACCTTGGCTCCACAACCATAGTCAAGAAGATTGGGCCGGAATATATCAGACGGATTTTCAAGATGCCTGACGGCGTATTCAGGGACTAGTGTGAGCGTCATGTCGTAAAGATGGCAAGGAACAGGGATGACCGGATCCGGTTCCAGAAGCCTTCCATGACGGGATCTGCCACCGGAGAGCAGGTTGCCAGACAAGTCGGAGACAGTGCCGGCTATCACGGCCTTATGACGCAGGAAGAATGAATTCTCGAAGAACGATGCGAAAGCCCCTTCCTCCAACCTGAGGTCTGAATCCATCCAAAGGTAAAAGTCGAAGCCGATCCCCAAAACTTTTTCCCAAACCTTCTGATACCCACCTACTCCCTCATCATTCAAAAAAGTGGTGAATGAATATCCTCCCGTGGCCGTCAATGCTTCCGTCTGCCTTTGACATTCCTCAAGGCAAGCGGTGGCGCCATCCTTGCCATCATCGGTAAGGGTTATGAGAAGAGCCACGTTCATATTCCTAAGAATCCAGTTTGAGCACAGCCATGAAGGCGCTCTGCGGCACCTGAACCGTACCGATCTGGCGCATCCTCTTCTTGCCTTCCTTCTGTTTCTCAAGAAGTTTCCTCTTACGGGTCACATCGCCGCCGTAGCATTTCGCGGTCACATCCTTGCGGACCTGACGCACGGTCTCACGGGCGATGATCTTCGCCCCGATGGCCGCCTGGACCGCGATATCGAACTGCTGGCGAGGGATCAACTCCTTGAGCTTCAAGCAAATCTTACGTCCGAATTCGTAGGCGTGATCCTCGTGGATAAGGGTAGAAAGCGCATCCGCCGGGTCACCGTTCAGAAGGATGTCCAACTTGACCAGCCTTGCTGTGCGGAAATCCGTGACGTGATAGTCAAACGACGCGTAACCCTTTGAGACAGACTTCAATTTATCATAGAAATCGAACACGATCTCGGAAAGCGGCATATCATAGGTGAGCTCGACCCTGTCGGAAGTGATGTAGTGCTCCCCGATCAGTGTTCCCCTCTTGTCCATGCACAGTTTCATAATCGCCCCGTAGAAATCCGTCTTGGAGATGATCTGGGCCCTGATGAAAGGCTCCTCGATGTGATCGATCAGCGTAGGGGCCGGAAGGCCGGACGGATTGTGCACGTCAAGCACCTCCCCCTGAGTGGTATATACTTTATAGGAAACGTTAGGGACTGTCGTGATGACATCCATGTTGAACTCTCTGAAAAGACGTTCCTGCACGATCTCAAGGTGAAGAAGTCCGAGGAATCCGCAACGGAAACCGAATCCGAGGGCAAGCGAAGACTCCGGCTCATAGACAAAGGAGGCGTCATTGAGCTGGAACTTCTCCAGCGTCGCCCTAAGTTCCTCAAACTTGTCAGCCTGAACAGGATACATACCGGCGAACACCATCGGTTTCACCTCCTCGAATCCCGCGATGGCGGCGGCGCAAGGCCTGGCGGAATGGGTTATTGTGTCACCCACCTTGACCTCCACAGCCCTCTTGATTCCGGAGATGATGTAGCCCACGTCCCCGGTCGAGACCTTGCCGGTAGGCTGGAGCTTCATCTTGAGCACACCGACCTCCTCGGCGTCATATTCCTGTCCCGTAGCGACAAACTTGACCTTGTCGCCTTTGGAGATGGATCCGTTCAGAACCTTGAAATAGGCGATGATTCCCCGGAACGGATTGAACACCGAGTCAAAGATCAACGCCTGCAGCGGAGCGTCTGGATCCCCGTGCGGAGCCGGAATCCTCTCCACAATCGCGTCCAGAAGCGGCGGAATCCCTTCTCCCGTCCTCGCGGAGACTTTGAATATATCGTCGTGGTCACAGCCCAGAAGATCGACTATCTGGTCGGCCACAATCTCCGGCTGGGCGGAATCCATGTCTATCTTGTTCATCACCGGGATGATCTCAAGTCCATGATCCACAGCCAGATAGAGATTGGAGATCGTCTGTGCCTGGATTCCCTGTGACGCATCGACAACCAGCAACGCCCCCTCGCAGGAAGCGATCGAGCGGGAGACCTCGTAGGAGAAATCCACGTGCCCCGGAGTGTCGATCAGGTTAAGGACATATTTCTCACCTTTATAAATATATTCCATCTGGATGGCGTGGCTCTTGATGGTGATTCCTTTCTCCCTCTCCAGATCCATGTCGTCCAGCACCTGCGCCTCCATATCCCTGGAAGACAGAGTCTTTGTCAGTTCGATAAGCCTGTCGGCAAGTGTGCTCTTCCCATGGTCGATGTGAGCGATGATGCAGAAATTCCTGATATGCTTCATATAACGTGTCGTTCAATTGCAAGTAACGGGACAACCGCCCGCATGTTCCTAAGTATAATTGCAAAAATAAGCAATTTGTCGTACATTTGAAAGATTGAACACAATCAGGATGACTGACGAGGAGATTATCGGGCTTTACCGGAACGGCCAGGACGAAAGAGCGTTCAAAGAGATAGTCGCGGCTTACAGCGAGCGGCTATATTGGCACGTCCGCAGGTTCGTCTGCTCGCACGAGGACACCGACGACCTCCTCCAGGAGATATTCATAAAGATCTGGTCAGCCCTTCCTTCGTTCAGAGGAGACTCCAGGCTGTTCACATGGATCTACAGGATAGCCACCAACGAGACATTGAACTGGCTTCACAAGCAAAAGGTCCGCGCCATCCTCAAGTTCGAGAGCATCGACACGGAACTGGCCGACAAGATTGACGACGATCCGTACTTCAACGGCGACGAGGCCCAAAGGCTCCTCTTCAAAGCCATCGCCAGACTTCCTCAAAAACAGAAATCGGTGTTCTGCCTGCGATATTTCGACGACCTGTCCTACGAGGAGATCTCCGAGATCCTTGGGACATCAGTCGGGGCCCTGAAAGCCTCCTATCATTTCGCCTCCGAAAAAATCCGCGCGGAACTTCAGAATCAGATTAAACCTTGATGTTGACAATCTGTCAAAGATAACGTGATGCAAAAGAGAAACGACATATTCAATGGCACAGGGAAGGCGGCCTTCAAAGTTCCGGAAGGGTATTTCGAGGAACTCAAGGCCCGTCTTGACACCATACCTGCCATGAATCAGACGATCAGTCCGATGCAGCGCATGAAGCCGTACCTTGTACTGGCCGCATGCTTCCTGGCCATACTGATGATAGGGAATGCCATCCTCAGCGGCACGGCGGAGAAAGGCGCGGCAAGCGACCTTTACAACGAGTTCGCCTACATAAGCCTGCTTCAGATCAATGAATATCTCCATGCGGATGGCGCTGAGCAAGACACTATCTCCAACGAGGATGTGGTCAACTACCTGATTGATTCGGGCACTTCCGCCGAATTGATTGAATATGCCGGACTTATAGCGAAAAAATAGATTTGACATGAAACGAATATTATTGATACTCACAGTCCTGATTTCCGCGCTTCCCGGCTTGGGGGCGCAGGACAAAGGCAAGAAGGACTGTCACGACAAGTGGAAGGCCGAGAAAATCGCCTATCTTACCGACGCGTTGGATCTGACAAGCGCCGAGGCTGAGAAGTTCTGGCCGGTCTATAACAAATGCGAACGAGAGAAGAGAAACTCTTTCAAAGTGTCCATGGACGCCTACAAAGCTCTTGACGAAGCAATCAAGGCCGGGAAAGGTGACAAAGAAATCAACACTTTGTTGGATAAATACATTGAATCCCAGAATTGTGGCAAGGATATTGATAGTAAATATGTCTTGGAGTACCGAAAGATACTTCCCGGCAAGAAGGTGGCGAAGTTGTATATCGCGGAAGAGTCGTTCCGCAGGCAACAGATTCATAAACTGAACAAGGATAATAAGAATGAAAAAAGATAACAGATTATTTTTTTGGTCAATTGGTTAATGGTTAGTTTGGTTACAGATAATAATCTGTTACGAGGGAGACTTGCTGGGAAGTACGTCTCCCTCTTTCGTTTAAAAGAGTCAGGAGCTCCTCCTGAGGAGAATCCCCGAACTTTCCCTTACGTCCGAACTGAACAATCAACCGCGACACCGGCTTACGTTCCACAGTCCTGATTCTCAAAATCTTCCACGGTACGAATCCGCACATCCTGGCGTGCCTGAACAACGCTTTCTCCTGGTCGGAAGGCAGGATCATCGACACACGGCCATATTCACTGAGGACTTCGGAAGCATATTCAAGAATTTCCCGATAGGAGAGAGGTTCCGCCCCGGCAGGATCTTCCGGGTCTCCAGTGTGGCGGGCGGTGTTGCGCCTGGCCTCGAGTGCCTGGAGCGAATTGTCGTAATAAGGTGGATTAGAGACGATAAGGTCATAGCACGCACCGCTGTTCGCTTCCTTGAAAGCCGCCAATCCGATATTCACTGACTCAAGATGATCCCGCCAAGGGGACTGATCGAAATTCTCGGCCGCCTCCTCCGCTGACGGAGTGTCAATGTCTATTCCTTGAATATGCCAGTCCGCGCCGGAGCATTCAGTCTCAAGGCGCTGGGCTATCATCAGAGCCACCGTCCCAGTGCCTGTGCCGACATCAAGGACACGCCTGTCATTTGGCAGCACAGTTGTGGCGGCCCCGAGAAGCACCCCGTCAGTATTGACCTTCATCGCGGAACGCTCGTTGCGGACACTGAATCTCTTGAAACGGAATACGCTCATAATGAATATGTCCGGTCGTTCTATTCCTCAACGAACTGCCCGTCACGCATAAACAGGGACCTGTCACACATCCGCGCGAGGTCAGGATCGTGTGTCACAATGACAATCGTCTGGCCGTAGCGCTGCCTCAGATCGAAGAACAGCTGGTGGATCTCGGCCTTGGTCTTCGAGTCCAGATTGCCGGATGGCTCATCGGCGAACAGGATCGCCGGCTCATTCACAAGGGCTCTGGCTATGGCGACCCTCTGCTGCTCGCCTCCGGAAAGCTCGGACGGCTTGTGCTCCATCCTCTCTCCAAGCCCCATATCCTTCAGGAGTGCGGTGGCGGCGGCCTTGGCATCCTTGTCCGAACGTCCGGCGATGAAGGCCGGGATCATCACGTTCTCCAGGGCGTTGAACTCAGGTAAAAGGTGATGGAACTGGAAAACGAACCCGATGCGGCGGTTCCGGAAAGCCGAAAGGTCCTTGCCGCTCAGATGCAGCACGTCAGTCCCGTCAATCTCCAGAGAGCCGGAGTCAGGTGTGGACAATGTGCCCAAAATCTGAAGCAATGTGGACTTTCCCGCGCCTGAGGCGCCCATAATCGACACGACTTCTGATTTATCAACCTGAAAATCGACTCCTTTAAGAACCCTAAGATTCCCGAAAGATTTTTCTATACCCTTAGCCTGAATGATCATAATCCAAAACTTCTTGTGTTTCTCCTGAAAGTCCAAAACCGTGCGTCGTCACACTTACAGAGGTGGTCAGACAATGGATTTTGAATATTTCCTTTCAAAGATAACAGATTTTTTCAAAAAAGTTTTGCGAATTTCAAAAAAAGGCATAACTTTGCAGTCCTTTCCAATGAGAAGGCTTGAAAGAGCGATTGTCAGGAAAGGCCTGAGGGGTTAACCCGAAGGAATGTTATCGGGGTGTGGCGCAGTTGGCTAGCGCATCTGGTTTGGGACCAGAGGGTCCAGTGTTCGAGTCACTGTACCCCGACAGACAAAAGAAGCGACCGGAATTCGGCCGCTTTTTTGTTATTACTGATCAAAGCCTTCCAGTCAACGGAAGAATAATCCGCTACGGTACCGGCCTTATCCCAAAGGCCGGAACGCAACAAGTCGAAAAACAGGTCATCTTTCGGGATATTCATAAAAAAAGTTTTTGCGTTTGAAACAATAGGCGCATTCCGAAGTAGCCGTTTTACTTCCAGACCCCGTCACGGCACACTCTTGCAGCTTCGGCTTCAGGACGGCACCCCATCGAATAGATCGGAACCGAAGTGGCGATTCCGGAGGCGACCGGTGTCAATGCATCCATGATCCGACGTTCCCAACGAACAGATGAGACAGCGCTGATAAAACCGGCGTAGGCGTAAATCCCGTTCAACCTTGAGATGCTGTTGAGCGGCGCCTGCCTGAGACAGACAATGGCCTTGACCGGAACCCTCACATTACGATAGCAGGGAGTCTTCCCGCTCCATGGAGTGCCATAGACGAACAATTTCCCGTCTTCAAGTCTCACGACCGGATTGTCATCATTGACCAACGTGGTTCCAGGAATATTCTCGAGCCACAGGCGGCTGTGGGTGCTTTTACCGGTTCCGCTGGGGCCAAGGAACATCACTGCCTCTCCATCCAGAGAGACCACCGAGGAGTGCATCAGCAAGACTGAATGCGCGGGAGAGTTGTAGGAGAACATCATCCGCAGGAGCACGTCCATCATGTATGTCACCTTGTAGGCTGTCATTCCCGGTTCCGGATAATAGTCTCCGACAGTGCTGTCGTTGGAAACCAACAACCTTCCCAAGGACGGACTGGATTCGGTGCTGACCTCGAACCATGTCCCTTCAGGACGGCGGTAAACCTTGAAGTACGGCTGTGAGTCTTTGACATCCATGATCAGGCCTTCCCCCTGCCCCCGCGTCGAAAGGTTCACTTTCAGGCGCATGGATGACCAGACGGAAAGTCACATCCGCCTCTTGTCCGATGAAGAACGGTTCAAGCATGGAAAGATCCAGCATGTTGGCGTCAATGTCAGGGATGAGTTCTCCACGCCCCTGCACAAATGTCCTGAAAGGCACCTTGTCCCCGGCCCTTACCGGAAGAACCGGCAAGACATCACCTGCCGCAGCCAGCGCTATCCGCTTCCGGACCGGTTCAGTGTACTCCATAGGGATCCATGGAGACCTCAGTTCAAGAGCGAACGCCACTTCGCCGACACGGTAAACCCTGATTGTTGAAGTGGACATATCACTCGAGGACACCGTTTTCCTTCAACCGGGAGCACATCGCCTTGACATCAGACAGGGCCACCTCCGGAGAGACATCATACTTCCCGCACAAGAGGCTGACAAGCGACTCCTCCGTAAAGTCCGATGAGCCGACAGATTCCAACAGGTATGCAGCGGAATCATTCAACCTGATCAACTTGTTGAAATTCACAAAGTCACTTCCCTCCCCGGAAAGGACCTTCTCACCGCAAATCTCGCGGATGACAAATCCATTCTTCACTTTCATGTGGCAGCTTTCTTAAGGTCAGTAATCCTTAAAAAATAACTTGGTAATCTTTGATTGTCTTTTCGGTCCAGATGTCTTTTCTCATCAGTCATGTGCCACCGGCACACTCCTTCTTCCAAAAGAAATCTA
>OLZV01000647.1_pt1 | contig 14214 bp, 10 predicted proteins | sample 1644531 | NCBI WGS metagenome assembly OLZV01 (sample SAMEA103958115, study PRJEB25191) | human gut metagenome | biome: human-associated habitat [ENVO:00009003]; feature: intestine environment [ENVO:2100002]; material: feces | place: Germany | collected 2013/2015
CGTCTGTAATCTCATCAAATATAGGAAGATTACTTGCTATAATTGGCTTTTTAAAACGCATAACCTCAATAATCGGCATACCAAACCCCTCGGCCTTCGACGGAAACACAAAAGCTGACATTGAGGCATACAGCTCGTGCTTTTTATCGTGGGTCACATAATCAAGATAAGTTATATCTTCATCTAACATCATTGCCGACCTTACAATCTGGTTAATCTCTTCTTCCTGCATTTTTCCACCAAGAATAAGTTTCTTCTTTCCGCCCCGGTTCTTATATTGCAAATAGCCTTTTATAAGAAGGTCAACGCCCTTTCTTTTCTCCATATTGCCAACATAAAGAAAATAATCATCATCTTTATTATCCCATTGTTTCTTAACAGGATTAGATATTATATAAGCATTAACATTCGCTATGCTCTTAGCTTCCGGGAAAAATTCTTCCGTTGTACTTTTGGTCTGTTCTGAATTATATAGAATCATATCTGTATTCTTAAGTGTCTTTTTAAGATTGTACTTAAAATACATACTATATACTTGTCCGAAATATTCAACATATTCTATTGGAAACATATCGTGTATTGTAATCATAGTCTTAAAGCTACCGCCGAGGTTAATCGGAATTATCGTATTAACTTCCCAGAATATATCAGGCTTAATAATATCAAGCTGCTTTTTCACATATGCAAAATAAGCATAAACTCCGGCACTCTTATACACCTGTTTTCCCTTTGTATATACTTTTATTCCATTTTTAATAAATGACTTAATATATTCACTCTCTGCAACATCTGATATAAGAACGAATTCCAGATCCTCATATTTCATAAGCTGCTTAAGAAAGTCATTAAGATACATTCCCACTCCGCTTGGTCTGCTGCCAAGCGTTCTTGCATCAACCGCTATCTTCATCTTTTTAATCCTTATTCTGCATATTTGTCCATAATTCCTGCAATTATATGGGCTGACCTGTCCCACGAATGACTTGAAAGTACATTCTGCACTGCCTCGTCACTCACCTTATTCTTTTCTAACAGCTCATCTATATTCACATCAGGCTTATGACAGTTGACATATGTAGCCGCATTTTTGTAAATCTCGTGCAGCACCGGAATATCACCAAGAACAATCTCAGCTCCCATACAGAGTGCCTCCATAGGTGGTATTCCAAAGCCCTCATAGGTTGATGGGAATAAAAATGCTTTGCAGTATTTCATAAGTGCTCTCGCCTCTGAATCCCTGGCATAACCAATTGCCACTACATTGCCAAGCTTTTCTATTCCAGACCTGTCCCCAAGACTTTCACCTGCTATTACATATGTACTTTCTGGGTGAAGCTTCGCATTATTAAGAATCCAGTTAAGATTCTTATTAGGTGCTAATGAAGCCATATACAGATAATATTTATGTCTTTTTATTCTTGAGGCATACTTGTCAAATATACTCTCGTCTATGCTGTTCACATCAAAGTGCTGCCAGCCATTGCCTGCAACTACTATTTCCTTACCATGGGTATTATAATTATCAATGATTTCTTTTCTGGAAAACCCACTGACCGTTATTATCGCATCAGCACTCTTAAAGGCTTTAAGATACATAAGCTTTCTGAACAATATCTCATGCCAGTCACCCGGCTCTCTAAAGAACTCCTTATGTGTCTTAAATGCTATGTCGTGTACCGTAACTATTCCATTTTTCATAAACAGTGATACTTCATTACATAAATATACAGGCTTAGCCTTCTGCTTGTCCACATATCTCTGAAACGAGAACTGTTCCCACATTCTTCCAGATTTTCCAGCCAATATAACAATCTTAATGTTATTATAGTGTGTCTTATAGCTGTTAATCTCCGCAGATGTACCTTCTGAATCAATCTCGGGCACAGCTATCTCAACCTCGTAAGGCTTATCCGCCATATATTTATCAAGTTCTTTTGTTATTTGTCTTGCGTACCTCTGGACACCTTTAATATGTCCATACAAAAAGCTTCCATCAATAATATATTTCATAGTAACCTCTTTTTGCAGTTTCTTATTGTATATCATTATCCGATACATGGTCAGGCTTATAAGTTGGAACGAATTCCTTTACAAGCCGTCTTACTGCCATCGCATCTTCTTTGTAAGCTGTTTCCTTAAGGACTTCTAGCTTGTCCTCAAAATTGTCTTTATCAAATTCAATAGGCTTGCCTATATGAATAAGCTTATTCTGTGTATCCTGAAGCCCTTCCTCTGCCATAAGAAGTTCTTCATATAACTTCTCACCAGGTCTTAAACCAGTATATTTAATCTCCATATCCACACCAAGTGTGTAACCTGATAGTCTTATAAGATTCTTTGCAAGGTCATCTATCTTTACCGGCTCACCCATATCAAGAATAAATATCTCACCACCCTTGGCGTATGCACCCGCCTGAATAACAAGCGACACGGCCTCCGGTATTGTCATAAAATATCTTATTATATCAGGGTGTGTAACTGTAACCGGACCCCCTGCTGCAATCTGCTTCTTAAAAAGAGGAATTACAGAGCCATTGCTTCCAAGTACATTACCAAATCTTACGGCTACGAATTCTGTATTAGATACTCCATTATAATACTGAATTATCATCTCACATATACGTTTTGTCGCACCCATTATATTAGTCGGATTAACGGCTTTATCTGTACTTATCATTACAAATCTCTTGGTATTATATTTGTCTGCCATTCTTGCAAGATTCCAGGTACCGGCTACATTATTCTTAACTGCCTCATTAGGGCTTCCCTCCATAAGCGGAACGTGCTTATGTGCCGCTGCGTGATATACAATATCCGGTCTGTAATGTGAGAATATCCACTCAAGTCTTGTGTTATTTCTTATTGAACCAATAAGCGTCACCACATTGGCATAAGGACAATTCATCTTTAATTCCTGCTGTATATCATAGGCACTGTTCTCATATATATCAAATATAATAAGGCACTTAGGGTTATGCTTGACTAACTGCCTGCAAAGCTCAGAACCAATTGAACCACCGCCGCCTGTTACAAGAACAGTCTTGCCCGATACATATCCAAGAATTGACTCCACATCAACATTGATAGGATCCCTTCCAAGTAAATCGTCCACATCAACATTTCTGATATCCTGAACATTAATCTCGCCGTCCATCATCTGATACACGCCAGGTATAATCTTTAAATTACAGTTAGTTTCTTTACAGATATTAAGTATCTGTCTTTTAGTTTCCTGCGATGCTGATGGAATAGCAAATATTATCTCATCTATCTCATAGTATCTTGCATATTCCTTAATACGCTCCCTTGTTCCAACAATCTTAACGCCTCGTATATACTTTCCAACCTTTTTAGGGTCATCATCAATAATACATACAACCTTGGAATTATCAAGGTATCTTGAATTAGCAATCTCTCTCATAAGAACATTGGTAGCCTCACCGGCACCAATTATCATAATCTTAATCTGCTCTGATGTATGTCTGTATTCCTGTAAAAGTGTTCTTATAAGCCTGTACATAAAACGGCTCGCACACATTGCAACTATAAGAAATACTACTGACATAAAATAACAGGCTCTAGGAAGCGGTGTTCCCATAACTGTTGTAAGACAGACGTGTGCCACCTCCGATACAATACAAGCCTCAACTATCTTATAAAGCTCGGCTATACTCGCATACTGCCACAAACTGTGATACATTCTGAAACACCAGAATATAAGCAGTGTTATAAGTGTAAATGGTACGCAGGTACTCTTAAAATTCTGTATATATTGTGACTCTATCGCCGCCAGATCAACGTTAAACCTCATTACCAGCGATATAAATACACAGCCGTTAACAAGAATTATATCTGTTATTATAAGAAAAAAGCGTCTGACTATTAACTGTAGCTTATCTTTCCTTGTCTCTTCCATAATTAACCTCTTTTTGATTTATCCATAAGTCCTGCTATTGTGCCTATTCCATAACTTAAATGAAGAAGCAGGAATAATACAGGAAGACAGGCATTAGTTATATTTCTTTTATCTTCAGCTTTAAATGCAGATACTGCCGCCATACCAGATGCCATTAAAGCATAGAGCACCCACATAACAGTTGTAAGCACTACTGTTACTTTTCTTAATGCCGAAATACCTTTTCCAAGTGTATGGTTGTGCCTTTTCTTAATGCACTCTGCAAGTCCTGTCGCTCCAATAACCGAACCTGAAGCTATTATTGCACTGACAAATGCAAATGGCACAAAATGATATATGCTAAGGCACTTAGGACATACCTTGCTTGTCTTTCCTATCCAGTAGCCGTTAGCATACTTCTGCTTAAGCATTGCCTTAAGACTGCTTCTTGTATACTGGTATGATATTATATCAGGGTCAAAGCACAGCTTATATCCAGCTTTTCTCATTCTATAATGAATTTCATTATCTTCTGTACGCACAAGTTCCTCATTAAAGAAACCAACCTTTTCAAATACTTCTCTTCTATATGCTGCGTGAAATAACGATTTAACATAAGTCTTTCCAGGATTATTCCTGTATGAAGCAATGCTTGAACCAAACATACTGCTCTCTGCAAGAAGAAGTGTCTCCTTAAATGGAGTTGGCTTGTCTATTATGTTAGGTCTTTGTCCACCACATATATATTCGCCTGTTTCAAGCACCCTCACATTCTTACTGACAAAATCCTCTGGAATTACAGCGTGTGCATCTACCTTTATTATCGCATCACCCTTATATTCCCTCAATGCAACGTTCCAGCCTGATGGAAGTGTCTTTTTAGGATTGTCAAGCACTACAACCCTTCTGAATTCATCTTTATTATCAAGTGCAAATTCACACATAAGTGCTCTTGTATTATCAGTTGATGCTCCGTCTACAAGCACAACCTCCATATTGTTATGGTCATAATCCTGATTTTTAATACATTCTAATATTCCATTAATATTCTGTTCCTCGTTATATGCAATAACACACATAGTAATAAGCATATCAGACATTTATTATCTCCTTCTACTCTTTGTCACTGAAAGCCTCTCGCTTCCAACAACAGATTCAAATGTATCCCAAAGCACCCTGCAATCCTCTGCAAAACCAAACTTTCTTAATGCCTCAAGATTATACTTCATCTTCGCAGGAAGTACTTCCTCAACATACGCTTTATCCGGATTGGCGGCATTGCCTAATATTTTATCTTCATCTTTATAAGCTATGCTTGTTCTTGATGTAAGCCCAGCCGGCAAAAGCAGTGTTGCATACATTTCTTTAGAATACTGCTTTACATACTCAGGCACTTCCGGTCTTGTGCCGACAAGTGTCATATCTCCTGCAAGAATGTTAAATAACTGTGGGAATTCATCAGCTCTTATCTTTCTTAAAAGCTTTCCCATTCTTGTTATTCTTCTGTCATTATCCACAGTCACAGAAGCACCAAGCTCATTAGCATTAACAACCATTGTCCTGAACTTGTATATCTTAAATATTCTTCCATACTGTGTAACTCTTTCCTGTCTGAAAAATACAGGTCCTCTTGAATCACATTTTATAAGTATTGCAATTATTAACATCGGCAATGCAAGCACAGCAAGCATTATTGATGCAACTACGATATCAAATAATCTCTTCACCATTAAAGAAGCTCTACGTTTATTAACTATATTGTAATATTTTCTTACTTCCCTTGTTCTCATAAACTTTGGAAGCTCATTCCATTTTCTAAGCTGCATACCAACCTCTTTTCTGCCAGTCTGTTAAACCTGTTATTTAAGGCTGTTAAAATTCTCTATAACATATTCTATCTGTTCATCTGTAAGATTAGTATGAAGTGGAAGTGTGACTTCATTGTGATACATTTCAAAAGATTTTGGGAAATCTTTTATATCAAAGCCAAGCTGCTTATATGCTGTGTGCATAGGAAGCGGCTTGAAATGTACATTCGTTGCAATTCCTGCTTCTGCCATTCTTATTATAAACTGGTTTCTGTCTTCTACATCTCTTCCAAGGAGTCTTGTAAGAAACAGATGTCCACTTGATGAATATTCATCTGTATAATGGCACAGGCACTCAACATCATCTGCCTTAATACCCTCTGTATACATATTAATCATCTGCTTTCTTCTTGCAAGCATCCCCTCATATCTTGTCATCTGAGCAAGACCTATGGCGGCTGTTATATCTGTCATATTACACTTATAAAGTGGTGCAATAATGTCATATTCCCACGCACCAAGCTTAGTCTTTGCAAGTGCATCCTTTGACTGTCCGTGAAGGCTCATAAGCATAATCTTTTTGTATATTTCTTCATCGTCTATTCCGTCAAGTTCTCTCCATACAAGGCCTCCACCTTCACCTGTTGTAAAGTTCTTAACAGCATGGAAAGAAAATGATGTAAAGTCCGCACATTGTCCGCTCTTATGTCCATTTCTTGACGCACCATATCCGTGTGCCGAATCAGCAAGTATAAGAACTCTTCCAAGTGCCTCCTGATAAGCATTAGCCGGCTTAAATAAAGCCTTCTTGCTCTCAAGTATTGCCCTTATCTTATCATAATCGACCATTACACCAGCTATATCCACTGGAATAACTGCCTTGGTCTTCTCTGTTATGGCTGCTTCAAGCTCATCATAATCAAGATGATAAGTTCCCTCCTGCACATCAATAAGCTTTAAAGTTGCACCAACGTGGCATACAACACTTGCTGATGCTGTATATGTGTATGCCGGAACTATTACCTCATCTCCCGCTCCAATTCCGAATAATCTAAGAGCCGTCTCCATACACGCTGTAGCTGAATTAAGACACGCACCTCTCTTAGTGCCAGTAAACTCTGTCTTTCTAATTCCTTGGTTCTTGGACCTGTTGTAATCCAGCCCGACCTTAATGCTTCGCTTACTGCTTCAATTTCCTTTTCTGATATATCTGGTGGTGAAAATGGTATATTCATCTTTTTTGTCATTATTATCCTTCTGCCTCTTTTCTATACATTCTGCATAATCTAATTAGAAGATGTGGCTGTAGGCGTTGTTACCGTTGGCGTCTGTACAGTCGCAGTCTCACTTGTCTTTGTCATATCCGGAAACGCATATGTCATATCACCTGCTGTATTAGGTATTGATATAGTATAGCTTACTGTATTATACCCAGATTGTGACAATGTTATAGTCTTGTTGCCACTTGATTTGCTAAATGAGCAGGGAACAACACCTATGTATACACTATCTACATACAAAGCCGCTCCTGATGGTGCTGTTATATTAACACTATAACCATTAGTAAGGCTCGCTGATGTCGTCTTTGCTGTTGTTGACGAGCTTGTACTTGTCATATCAATAACCTTAGTCTTGTAATCTGAATTAACCGTAAATGTCTCTGTATAAGTTTCATAATGGTTAGCCTGTAATGTAAGTGTATGAGAACCATATGTTAATGACACAGGCTTTGAGTAATCAACTTCACTTCCATCTATTGCCATAATTGCATTCTCTGGTGTAACTGAGAAGTTGATTGCACCCTTTTTAGCTGAAAGCTGCTTATATTCTGAGAAATCAAGCGTTGAAGTCGCATCTTTCTTAATAGTTACTTTCTTGGTTGCTGTCATATCAGCACTCTGAAGCTCAACATCATAAGTACCAACTCCGACAGTAAGCATCATATCCTGTGTAACACCATACAAAAGACTGCTTCCTAATGTCACATAACCACCTACAAATGCATCTATTCCTGTCAGTTCCAGATATCCGTGTCCATTATCAACCGATATTGAGTACAGCTTATCATCAATTCCTCTTAACGTAAGTTCATCTTCCTTTACAATCTGTGCAATGCTTATAAGATTACCTCCAGAGGTTACTACCGTATAATCCCTATAATTAAGCGTAGTCTGTCCAATCACCACACTCTTAGAGCTTTCATCAAGCTCTATATCCGTAACTGATGTCCTGCTCCACGCATTCTTTGAACCATATATCTTAGTTGCCTTGCCATATTTGTTGCAGTATACATCATATATCTCTCCGGGCTGTATCAATGTCGCCGCCTTAAGCTTTCCATAAGCATCCTGTATATCAGTACCACCTGTATACATTACTGAATATTCCGTTCCAGTTTCAACATCAATAAAATGTATATTCTTAAGCGTGGTATCTATTGACGATACTATCCCCACTAGTGTTGCATTGTCACTGTTCTTGGCTATGTCTGTTACATTGCCCTTTTTCTTCGCTGGTGTAATTGAACTGCCCGGTACAATCGCTCCGTTACTTCCCGATGTTCCACAACCTGTCTGGCATATTATCATAATGGCAGTCATTATAATAACTGCCATTCTCTTTACAACCGAATATGGCTTAATTATGTTAAACAGATGTGTCCTGCTTCTTGTAATACCACTTTCGTTCTTTGTTCTATTAGCTTTATTATATATAAATGTATGTTTCATTCCCTGTATCCTGATTATAATCGTTTATTGGCTATACCTATGGGAATTTTACCACACACAGCATATTTTATCAATTAATTCTCTTCTTCTTTCATTCTGCTCAATAACCTTCCTTAGTTTATCTACATTTTTATCTGGAATCCACGATTTATTACTATTAATATACTGGTTAATTATCTTCCAGAATTTCTCCGGATATGACAAAAGTGTCATAAGAAGTTCAAGCTCATTATCATCCAGAGGACATATTCTGTCATATTCATCAAGAAGCCTGTAGAACACACTATTTTCCCAGTTATACTTCTCCATAACTTTTCTTATGAACTGGTACAAATCACTAATCTGGCACTCATTCTTATATCTGTCAAAATTAACAACATAAGTATCCTTTCCACCGATAAGCACATTATGGTAAGTATAGCTTCCATGCGAAATCTCTCCATTAACCGCCGCATCTAGAAGCCTCTCATCAAATCTTTCGTCCATAAGCCTCTCGCTTGCATTGCACGCCTCCTCATAATAGTCACCGATATGCTTAAATGCCAGCTGCTCAAATGTCTGTCTGCCTTTTTTCTGCTTAAGATAATTGTATGCTTTCTTTAATTCCCTTGTGTGCTTCACATATGTCTTTCTTAGTGCTGTTTCCTTCCTGTTCTGGCATGCCTTAAGCTCTGCCTGTGCATACTCCTTGTACTCTGTCTCACCACATGGATTAATCTTAAGCTCGCTTCCAGCCTCCCTTAACGCCATATGAAGATACGCCATCATACTCACCGCTCTGCACATATCCCCCATATCCTTTACATCACTTTCCTTCGCATCAAACCAGTCTTTTAAAATATATCTTCTGCCGTCCTCATCCTGCGACACAAGCTGTCCCTCATTATTTCTTACATATGTATCTGTATTGCCAAATCCCGCTGATTTTAATATCTGTGTAATATTATTCTCCCTCTCATAATACTTGTCAGGCTTCTCACACTGGGTAAAAAGCTTATACCCCTGTCCAGTTGCAATAATAATACCGCCCCTGCCTCTTATCATACGGTTAATGCTGATATTATATTGTTCTAACACCTTTTCTGATTTCTCATTCACGAATATACCCTCCAATCCAACTAGGCCTACTTATCATATGCATGTGTTCAATAAAAAATGCTTTGCCATTCAGTGACAAATATAGTTTTTTTTGTTAAAATTATGGGCAGTAATAATGCGAACTATTGCAAATTTTATATAGCCAAATAACAGATTTAAAGATTTAAAAAATGAAATCAAAATAATAATTTAAAGATTGGTAATTAAGTATGGATTATAGTAATTTTAAAATTGATATGCCTAATGACGTTGACTTTATAATCAACACAATTAAAAGCCACGGCCATCAGGCTTATGCTGTAGGTGGCTGTGTCCGCGATTCTATTATGGGACTCACTCCTAATGACTGGGATATAACAACCTCTGCACTCCCTTCCGATATCAAAGAATATTTCAACAAGACAATTGATACCGGAATTGAACACGGCACAGTAACAGTTATGTTGCACAATGTTGGATATGAGGTTACAACCTACAGAATTGACGGCGAGTACAAAGACGGCAGACACCCATCTTCTGTTGAATTCTCCGACAGGCTGACAGACGATTTATGCAGACGTGATTTTACAATAAATGCTATGGCTTACAATAATGTAACTGGGCTTGTCGATGAATATGGCGGAATAGACGATATTAATAACCGCATAATAAAATGCGTTGGCAACCCAATTGAGCGTTTTACAGAAGATGCTTTAAGAATGATGAGAGCCATAAGATTTTCTGCACAGCTTGGCTTTTCCATTGAACCGGATACATTTAAGGCTATTGAAAAGCTTAACCGCAATATAGATAAAGTCAGTATGGAACGTGTATGCGTAGAACTTAAAAAGACTCTTTTATCAGATAACCCTGATTATTGCAGTCTTTATGCAACAACAGGTCTTTTTAATAATATTCTGCCTGTAATAGCAGATAATCTTACCGGCAGATATGCCAAGAAGCTGCTTCTTACCTGCAAATATACTGATAATGAGCTTCCACTTAGATTAGCCGCAATTCTTTTTGTATGCTCACCTGATGAGGCAAGAACAGCTTTAAGAAATCTTAGAATGGATAACAAGACTATTGATACTGTTGTAAAGATATTAACATACACCCCGCTTCACATTGATGAAACTGAACCTGCTGTAAGGGAAGCACTTCATCAGTGTGGACGTGACATTTTTATGTTAGTAATAAGATTACAGCGTGCTTCTATTAAAGCAAGTGAAGAGATTACATTTATAAGTAACCCTGCCAAGTATAACCATCTGAATAAATTACAGCGTATGGCAGATGATATACTTGAAAGAGGTGACTGCTTTACAATAAAAGACCTTGATATAACAGGAGTTGACCTTATCGAATATGGTCTTAAGGGTGCAGAAATCGGCAATACACTTAATACACTGCTTGATATTGTAATTGAGAACCCTAAGCTTAATGATAAGGCTACTTTAATTGCACTTCTTGATAATTTAAAGTAGTCATATGTGCACCAATCACAGGTGCTTTCCTAATACATAAAAAGGCTCAGCCCTAGCTGCTGGAATTATCCATCAGCTTGAGGCTGAGCTTTTTATATGACAAATATTTTTGATATTCTGTATATAGCACAACAGTTTCCTGCACTATTTTAAAATGCTGCATTTTTAAACACTATGTTATCATAAAACATCGTATTTATCAGACAATTATCGCTTATATTAATACTTCATATAATCCTTAATAACATTATGGTCTTTAAGAACCTTTTCAATTACAGTTCCCTTTATCCTTCTAAGGAGTGGTTTCTTAATGTTATCAAGCACGCCAGGAAGTTCTATTTCAAGAGGTGACTTGCCGTCCATAAGCTTAACAGAAGCATCTAAGAGATCTCTTACATCATATACGCTTCCCCATACTTCTGGAACGCCCCTGTCTACGCCAAGAAGTCCGTATACAGCCTCCATAGCTGTTCTTACTGAATATTCTGTTGTGAATATAGTATCTCTTGGTGTCTCAGCAAACTGTCCAAGGAATGCAAAGTTCACACAGCCATCTGGTATAACGTCTGGTCTGTCACCTTTTCTTCTTGGCATAAAGAATGCTGTGATATAAGGCATCATCGTAGGTGTTGTATTGCAGTGGTTCTTAGCAAGTTCATCTATTTCATCTACTGGTATTCCAATATGGTATAACCACTCTGCTGTAATCTCTTCACCAGTACACTCTTTCATAGGCTTCTTGACATAATCGCCAGCTACATCTGTAAACAAGCTGTATACCCATACGCATACTTCATCTTTCTTCTGTTCCTTGAACTGTCCCTGTCTGTTAATTGTCCAGCTAAGAAGCCAGCTTGAATCCTTACAGCTTACGATACCGCCTGTAACAACATTTCCTGTTCTAGGATCTCTTTTACATATCTTCTTAATATGATCGATAATCTTTTCATCACTTGTTGTAACTGTAGCTGACTCCCAGTTAGACTTAGATACATTGCCACAGAACTTTTCTGGGTGTCCAAATGATGGATCCTGCTTTGCAATATTCTTCCAAAGACTCCAGCAGCCGCTTGTTCTTACCTCTGCATCTCCTACAGGTGCGTGAGTATGGTCACCATAGATTGTACTCTCTGTACAGCTTCCGTTAGTTACAAACACAAGGTCATTCTCTGTAAGCTCAATTGTTTCTTCCTTACCCTTGACATTGCACTCTATTGTCCTGGCAATCTTCTTGCCATCCTTGAACTCAAATATAACATTTTCCACCCTTGTATTGAACTGGAACTTAACACCTGCTGCCTCAAGATACTTCTGCATAGGCAGGATAAGTGATTCATACTGGTTATACTTAGTGAATTTGAGTGCTGAGAAATCTGGAAGTCCGCCTATATGATGAATAAATCTCTGGATATAAAGCTTCATCTCTAACGCACTGTGCCAGTTCTCAAATGCAAACATTGTTCTCCAGTAGAGCCAGAAATCCGAGTCAAACACTTCTTCATCAAAGAAATCCTCAATCTTCTTGTCATACAAATCTTCATCTTTAGTGAAGAACAATTTCATTATCTCCATACAGCCCTTCTGGCTTAAATTGAATTTGCCATCTGTATGTGCATCTTCACCCTGATTAACTGTTGCCCTGCAAAGTGAATAGTTAGGGTCGTGCTTATTAAGCCAATAATACTCATCAAGCACTGATGCACCCGGCTTCTCTAATGATGGAATACTTCTGAACAAATCCCAAAGGCACTCAAAATGATTCTCCATCTCTCTACCGCCACGCATTACATACCCTCTTGTTGGATCATTAATGCCATCGCACGCACCACCAGCTATATCCATAGCTTCAAGAATGTGAATATGGCTTCCCTTCATCTGTCCATCTCTTACAAGGAAACAAGCTGCTGCAAGTGAGGCAAGTCCGCTACCTACAATATATGCTGACTTAGCATCAACGCCCTCTGGCTTTTCTGGTCTTGCAAATGCTTCATAATTACCATTTGAGTAATATATACCCTTGCTGTTCTTATCATATTTACCACGCTCAGTATTTCTGTACTGCTCGTATTCTTTCTTCTGTATTTCTTTTATCTCTTTCTTCTCTGTACCGTTCTTATTCTTTGCATTAATAGCCGCAACTCCTGCTCCTACTGCAAGGAGTGCTGCTCCCGCCTTTAATGTCCTGCTTCCGATTGACTTCTTACTCATAAGCTTCTCCTTTCACATATCTGCTGACCTGCAATCAACAATGTCCATAATTCTCATAGCTACTCTTCTTTACAGGAGTTTCACTCCATATCTTATCAGCATATGGCTTCCACGCATTGGCATATGGAACACATTTGCTGCAAAGATGCTCTGCTGTCTCTGGCGACTGTAAATCTGTTGATTTAGCACCTGTTTCCTTGACCATTTTCTGTAAAATCTCAGGATTTTCAAGCATAGGACAAGGTCTTAAATGATTCTTATTAAATGGCTGGTTCTTTCTATACGCCATAAATAATGGCTGGTTAAGTATCTCAAGTAATGTATTAGTTCTTATATTCGCACCTGAATAATGAATAAATACACAAGGCTCTGCATCACCATTTGCATTAATGTGGAAATAGTTTCTTCCGCCTGCTATACAGCCACCAACGAACTCACCATCATTCTGGAAATCAAATGTAAATAAGCCCTGTCCTGTTGTAAGACTTCTTATCTGTCTTATGCGGTCTTTCATATATATTCTCTGCTCTGGTGTTGGAAGCAATTCAACTGAAGCATCATTTCCAACTGGCATATAATGGAAATACATTGCATAACGGCAGCCCTTATCTACCATAAGCTGTATGAATTCATCACTTGTTACTGTTTCTGTATTCTTAGATGTGTAGCATATTGAAGTACCGAATACAAGACCATTTTTCTTTAAAAGATCCATTGCATTCATAACCTTGCCATATACGCCATCGCCACGTCTTAAGTCATTGACTGCTTCAAATCCCTCAAGACTTATTGCAAGATAAAGATTGCCTACTCTTTTCATCTCCTGACAAAATGCTTCATCAACAAGTGTTCCATTAGTAAATGAAAGAAATGCACAGTCATTATGCTTCTCACATAATTTAATGATATCTGCTTTTCTTACCAGTGGTTCACCACCTGTAAACATATAGAAATAAATACCCAGCTCTTTACCCTGTGTAACGATTGAATCCATATCATCAAAGGAAAGA
>OLZV01000649.1_pt1 | contig 14158 bp, 16 predicted proteins | sample 1644531 | NCBI WGS metagenome assembly OLZV01 (sample SAMEA103958115, study PRJEB25191) | human gut metagenome | biome: human-associated habitat [ENVO:00009003]; feature: intestine environment [ENVO:2100002]; material: feces | place: Germany | collected 2013/2015
AACCTATAAAAGCACCACAGAATCTGCGGCACTACGTCCGTTAAACTCCGGTTTACATGTTTTATATTAAGTGCTATGATATGACACAAACAGTTATTTTGAGATTAATGCAGGGAGGGAGTCTTAATGAAGGAATTTTTGTATATGATCGTTGGGTGGATAGCAGAAATCCACAGTTATCTGATGCGGTTCAATGATAGTTACGAATATAATTTTTCAGATAAAGAGTTGCATTTTATTGTGATAGGTTTGCTTGGAATGGCATTTGTATTTATTGTTTATCCTGTGTTTAAGTGGCTGGCGAAGCACAATCATGTGATGGTCATTGCCTGGATATATGTATTTACTTTAATTTTAGTCATTACATTTGCAATTGAAATCGGTCAGAAAGTAACCAATACAGGTGCAATGGAGTTTGCAGATATTGTGTTTGGTGTTGTTGGATTCATAGTGATGTTTTTTATTTTTTCTATTGTTAGGGAAATCTATCACTTGATTTGCAGACTTATAAAATATTTGCAAAATAAAAATTGGGGTAAGTGATGAAATATCATGAAAATACATGGTTATAAATAGAAACATTTCCAATAAAGTAAACTTTGATGATAAACAAACATCGAGAGGCATATTCCTATATGTGAATTGACAGATTTTATGGTGCAATGCAGATGGAATTCTAACAATCGGAAACTTGTGCCCCAATTCATAGCGTAAATTGGGCATGTATAAGCGTCCTCTCACAAGTCATTCGTAACGTAAATGAAAGAAAAACGGTACAGACAAATATGATTTCCTTCGTGAGCCATGGAGCTGGGATTCTAAAAATTTCGTGAAGCTCTGCTTCACAAAATTTTTGCTCAGAAGCCCAGCGGAATGCCCGGCGAACAGGAACATCATATTTCGTCTGTACCGTTTTTCTTTTCATAAACCTATAAAATCACGACTTGTGAAAGGACGCTTATATCTGCCCCTTACAACCTATAAAAGCACCATAAAATCTGCTGCTCCACGGTAAGTGAAACTCCGGTTATGCAATCGAAATTTTTCCTTCATGGATGAGCTCCACAAATTTTTTGACAAGCACAGGATCAAATTGCGTACCGCTGTTTTTTTCAAGTTCATTGACAGCGTATTCCACAGAAAGCGCCTGTTTATAAGGACGTTTGGCGGTCATTGCATCAAAACAGTCTGCAATGGTGAGAATCCTTGCCATATAAGGAATATTCTGGCCGGCAAGTCCGCGGGGATAACCGGTGCCGTCATAACGCTCATGGTGACCGACAACGGCAGGGATCACGTAATCCATGTCAGGCAGATAGCGGATCATCTTTGTGGAATTTTCCACATGCGTTTTCATAATAGCATATTCCTCGTCAGTAAGCTTTGAGGTTTTCTGCAGGATGCGTTCCGGGATACTGATTTTTCCGATGTCGTGTAAAAGACCGGCATCGCGGATGATCTCAATGTCGTTGGAATTCATTCCGAGTGCTTCTGCAAGTATAACGGCATATTTGGAAACATTCATGGAGTGGATGAAGGTGTAACTGTCCTTGGCATCAATGGCGGCCGTGAGTGCATAAATGGTTGGGGCAACACGCTCATATGCGGCACGGATATCCGGATCGTGGGAGCGTTCATCTATTCCAGGGCGGTAAACTTCAATATTTCCTTTTCCAGCCTGCTTTCCATAATAGATGGCCTGTTCTGCGTTGTGCAGAAAGGAAGCAGCATCAGTGGAAATATCAGGGAATACAGATATTCCGCAGGTGATCGTGATATCCCAGACGGTGTTGGCAGGAGTGGCATCCGTGATGGCGTCCACTATACGTTTGCAGCAGCTGCAGGCTTCATCTATATCCGTTCCCGCTTTTAAAATCAGAAATTCATCCGCACCAAAACGGAAACCGATGTCTTTTGATGAAATTTCCTGAAGAATGACCTGCGCAAAGCGGTGGATCAGGTTATCGCTTTCCTGTGCACCATACAATTCGTTATACAGTTTGAAATCATCAATATCGAGCACGATCAGTGTGGATGGCTTCTGATGCTGGCATACATGGTCAATACATTCAAATGCGTGTTTGCGGTTGTACAAAGAAGTAAGGTCATCGGTAATAGATGCGCGGTATGCATTCTGATACAGGTTGGCATTGCGCAGCGCATAGGAGGAATAGTAACATATTTTTTCCAGATATCTGAGTTCCTCTGGGGCAAAGTCCTGTCCGTCATGGGCTGCAATATAGAGAAAGCCGATAATGACCTGATTGTATTTGAGCGTATAAATGGCGGTGATGTGTTCTGCATTCAGCCAGTTGCGCTGTCTTGGAGTCAAAAGGTCGAGGATGTGTTTTCCGGTATCGTTGAGCATGATCAGATTCGGGGAATCCTTTAGCTCCTGAAGCATGGAATCAGTGGGAACACTGTATGATTTTGTGCAGGCAATACTGCCACATTTACGGATGACGGAAAAAACGTGGTGTGTGTCCTGGTTCATCATCAGTAAAAGTCCGTCCGGCTGCAGGATATCCTGCAATGCTTCAATTGCGGCATCGTAAATCTCATCTGCGTTTAAGGTGTTAATGACTGCAGTGATAAAGTGGTCGAAAACTTCTTCTCTTTCTCTCATAAGGCTCCTTGTGTGCGTAAATATTTTATGTAAATTAATCCTTTTAACTTGTGAATGTTCTTTTATTATACTATAATATTATATGAATGACACGTAAAAATTTTGTGTCTGTTGGAGGCAGGGCATGAGGCAGGAAGAATTTAAAATGGAACGCACAGGTCTGGTAGAAATAGGACAGGTGATCCCGATCACAGAGGGAAAACTGCCAAACTCTTATTATTACACATTGGGAAAAGCATATGCGATGTCTGCAAATTATCCTGTTGGAAACAGGATCAGATCCAGAGAGGGAAAAGTTGTAGATGTAAAAGAAACGGAAAAGGGATATTTTGTAACAGTTGAATTTGATGAATAAATGAGTTAATATAGAAATATTCTTTTTTTAAAATTGAAAGGAAACATATATGCGTTATTTACCAACGAGTAAACTGACGCCTGGAATGGCACTTGGTCAGGATATTTACGATGGAGCGGGAAGACTGTTACTTGCAAAACACCTGCTTCTCTCGGAAGAATATATTTCCAATCTTGAATTTTTAGGGTTTCCAGGGATATACATTGATGATGAATTTACGCAGGGCATAGAGATCCAGCAGGTTTTAAATCCGCAGGTGAGGAGTCAGGCACTGAAAGTAGTGCATGACATGTTTGCATTTGATGTGGCTTCAGATGCAGAAGAAGATATGCCGGTCAGTGAAATTAAAATACAAAAGACGATCGAGCGCATTGTGGAGAACATTTTGAGCAATGGAGACATTATGTGCAATGTGTTAGATATCAAGAATTATGATGATTACATTTATTACCATTCCATTAATGTCGCCATGATGTCAGTGCTGCTCGGAGCGAATTACGGAATGAATGAAGAATCATTGTATCAGCTTACGACGGCGGCGATTCTTCATGATATAGGAAAGAGGTTCCTTGATATAGGGATCATCAATGCAGATCATGCATTGACAGAAGAGGAGACACAGCTTTTGCGGAAACATCCGGAGCTGGGAGCAGATTATTTAAAAGGTAACTATCATTTTTCTACACTCGTATATGCGGGTGTCATGCAGCATCATGAAAATTACGATGGAACCGGCTACCCGCTGGGAAAGAGTGGAGAGCATATTCCGTTGTATGCAAGGATCATCCGGCTTGTGGAACAATATGACGATATGGTATCACTTCATCGCGGAAGGGAAAATCTGTCACCTTCAGATGCAATGGAATACCTGATGGCAGGATCAGGCACCTTATTTGATCCGAAGCTTATAGAATTGTTTGTAGAGAAAATCGCAGTGTACCCGGTAGGATGTGAAGTTGAATTGTCCAATGGGATGCATGGCGTGGTTGCGAAGAATTTTGAACGGTTTTTCTTAAGACCGGTTGTCAAGGTAGTAGAAACAGGCGAGATGCTGAATCTTCGCGATGATCCGGATACAAGAAGCATTATTATTACAAAAATGGTAATACATTAGGCATGAGGTAATTATGACAGGACAGGGAAAGAGTGCAATTGATACACTCTTGGCGGAAAGCTTTAAGGAACTTGCCAAGAAGCATCCAATTGAGAAGATTACAATTAAAGAGATCACTGATCTGGCGGGTGTTATCCGGCCGACCTTTTATAATCATTTTCAGGATAAGTATGAATTGTTAGAGTGGATCATTACGACAGATCTGCTCGATCCGATCGAACCGCTGATCCAGAATGGGATGATCAGTGAGGGACTGGTACTTCTTTTTACAAACATCGAAAAAGACAGTGAATTTTATTCGCGCGCAATAAAGCTGGAGGGACAGAACTCATTCGGAGAGATTGCACAGAGCTGTGTGGAGAAGATTCTTTTGAAGGTGATAGACGGTGTCCATACAGGTAAGAAACAGAAGTATTCGTGGCTGACGCCAAAGCGGATCGCAGAGTATTATGCACAGTCCATGTGCTATGTTGTAATTACATGGATCCAATCGGGAATGACGATTTCTCCAAAGGAGCTTGCAGAGATTTATGATTATATCATCAAACGTTCTATGGATGATATTATCGCAGAGATGTAGGAGATGAAGAAAGTATACGTGCTGCACATGATGTGCGGCACTTTTTAGATTATGCAGTATTTTTCCATAAAAAGAAACATATCTTAGTTTTTCAGTGGAAACAACATACAATCATCAGGCATTGTCTATGGAAAAAAAGCCGAAACAGGGTATAATAGTGATTAGAAAGGTTATTAGGACAAGTCTGTCGATCACAGCAGCAGGCAGAAGCGGGAGGATTCATGAACTGGATAGAAAATCTGTTGATCCTGGTAGGCATATCGCTGGATATTTTTGCCGGTATGGAGTGCCAGGGATCACTTGTAGCGAAAATAGATAAAAAACATCTGACATTAGTATGCGGACTCATTGCCATCTGGCAGTTGGCAGCACTTTATATTGGTAATGTTCTGGCCGGATTGCTTTATGTTAAGGATCTTGCCAGAAATGAGCGTTTTATTGGAACTGTCATTGCAGCGGTTATTTTCTTCTGCCTGGGTGTCAGACTGATCGTAAAAGCAATCAGGAATGAGCATGTGAATGAGCACAGGGAGGAGAATCTCGGTTTTAAACGTTTCTGGCGTATGGCAGCAGTGACAAGCATTTACACACTCCTTACAGGAATTGCATTTGGTTTTTTGGAAACAAATCTGATGGTGATTTTGATCATGATCGTCTGCCTGACCATTGCAGTTGTCATTATGGGTACCTATACCGGATATCATTTCGGGTTTGAACATAAGAGAAAAGCTTATGTGGGTGGTGCTATTTTACTCTGGATTGCAGGATTTGATGTAGTATTCCGCTACGCAATGATGTAGGACAGGTTTTGAAAAAAGATAATAGGTGAAATACAAATGCGGAGTAGTCTCAGAAGAGGTTGAGAACTACTCCGTTTTGTCTTATAATGAGCATAATCATTTTACAGAAAGAGACAGAACATGAAAATATTTTTAACAGCGATCAACGCAAAATATATCCATTCCAATCTGGCGGTTTACAGTTTAAGAGCCTATGCCAAAGACTATCAGGATCAGATTGCGATTGGTGAGTATACGATCAATAACAGGGTGGATTATATTTTAGAACAGATTTATAAAGCAAAACCGGATGTGCTGTGCTTTTCCTGCTATATCTGGAATATGGATTATGTGGAGGAGCTGATCACAGAGTATCATAAGCTGTGCCCGGAAGTTCCAATCTGGGTAGGTGGTCCGGAAGTTTCCTATGAGGTCGAAACTTTTTTTGCGGAACATCCACAGGTGACAGGTGTGATGATCGGAGAGGGTGAGCGCACATTTGAACAGCTATGCAGATATTATGTAAACCATGCAGGCTCTCTGGAGGAAATCAGGGGAATTGCGTTTCGGGATCAGGACAGTGGAAAGACTGTTTTCACACCGGCACAGGAACCGATGAATATGTCAGATATTCCGTTTTGCTACGATCACATTGAAAATTTTGAAAATCGTATTATTTACTATGAATCAAGCCGTGGCTGTCCGTTCAACTGCAGTTACTGTCTGTCATCCATAGACAAAAAACTGCGTTTTCGTGATATGGAACTTGTGAAAAAAGAACTGGCATTTTTTATTGAGAAAAAGGTGCCACAGGTGAAGTTTGTAGATCGTACTTTTAACTGCAGACACGATCATGCCATGGAAATCTGGCGATTCGTAAAAGAACATGACAATGGGATTACGAACTTCCATTTCGAGATTTCTGCCGACCTTTTAAATGAGGAGGAACTGGCGCTGATCCATGATATGCGTCCGGGTCTGATCCAGTTGGAGATTGGCGTACAGTCCACGAATGAGACAACCATCCGGGAAATCCACAGGACAATGAAACTGGAACTTTTAAAGGATATTGTTCGAAAAATCCAGGGCGGTGAAAATATCCACGAACATCTCGACCTGATCGCAGGGCTTCCTTATGAAGATTATGCGACCTTTGCAAAATCGTTTGATGAAATTTATGCACTGAAGCCGAATCAGTTGCAGCTTGGATTTTTGAAAGTGTTGAAGGGCTCTTACATGTATGAGCATGCGGCAGAATACGAGATTGTTTACCATGCGAAAACACCGTATGAAGTGATGAAAACGAAGTGGCTTAGTTTTGACGATGTGTTGAAAATCAAACAGGTAGAAGAGATGCTGGAGGTCTATTACAACAGCGGACAGTTTGAAATTACGATGAAAGTGATGGAACCATTGTTTGACAGTGCCTTTGCAATGTTTCAGGAGCTAGGTGTTTTTTATGAGGAAAAAGGATATTTCGGGATGAGCCATTCCAGAATCCGCAGAGCAGAGATACTGCTGGAGTTTATGCGGGAGAGAAAGAGTGAGGATACGGTACTGCAAATGCTCGAAGAGAGTCTTACATTTGATCTTTATTACCGCGAAAACTGCAAGAGCAGACCGTCCTGGGCACCATCACCGGCAGAGTTTAAGGAGCAGACAAGATATTACTGCAAAAATGGCGTGAAATCCCATGTGGAACCATTCCATTACCGTTTTCCGGAAAAGAGCAAAAAAGCACTGAATGAAATCCCGACACGCCTGAAACAGCCGGTTTATATGCTGTTTGACTATGAAAACCGTGATCCGTTGGATCATCAGGCGCATGTGACAGAGGTGGCGGCAGTCAGCATGGCTGAGGAGGCAGAAAATGTCGGAAAGGCGAAGTTATGTTAACTGATTACGTGGTGATCGATCTGGAAATGACAGGGCTGAACGCAAAGACAGACCGTATTCTGGAGGCTGGAGCTGCAAGGGTGCGCGGAAATGTCGTGACGGCTACTTTTTCGGAAATCATCAATCCAAAGCGGGAGTTATCGGAAAAAGTAATTTCATTGACAGGCATTACAAATGAGATGGCTGTGCAGGGAAAAGAGATGGATGCGACGCTTATGGCATTTTTAGATTTTATCGGAGAGGATATTCTGGTGGGACAGAATGTGATTTTTGACTACAGTTTTTTGAAGCAGTGGGCGGTGAATCACAAGCGTACTTTTGAGCGGAATGCAGTAGATACATTAAAACTGGCAAGAAAATTTCTGCCACAGGAACAGAAAAAAGACCTTGCAAGTCTGTGCAGCTATTTTGGGATCGAGCGTGTTCATGCACACCGTGCACTGGATGATGTGATGGAAACGCAGCAGATTTTTGAACAACTGCAAAAAATGTATGAGGCAGGAGCACCGGAGGCGTTTCGACCATATCCGTTGCAATATAAAGTGAAAAAGCAGTCCCCGGCAACGCCGCAGCAGATGAAATATCTGAAGCAGTTTGTGGAATTTCACGGAATCCCAATGCCGGAAATTTATGAGGATGCGTCGCGAAGTGAAATCTCAAGGCTTACCGATCAGCTTATTGCACAATATGGAAAAATGAAAAAAGAACCATCCCTGTAAAATCAGGCATTCTGTAAAGTGTGCAGCTGCTCTAAGATGGCAGATCTCATCATAGAATCAAGTGAAGCTGCCTTATCGATCAGCTCCTGGATTTTTGCCGTTTTTCCCTGTTCCTTGTAAAGTTCTGCGAGGAGCGTATAATTGGCGCGGATGTCGGAATCAATGGAGATGCCGAATTCCAGAACCGGAACGGCTTCTGATTTAAATCCGTTTTTGATCAGACAGTCTGCATAGGCGACAAGATTCCGTAAAAGGGTGGTATAATTCTGGTCATATTCTGACAAAGCAGGAAGATTCGCAGGACCATAGGCAAGTTTTAAGTCTGTATTGCTCTGATGGCTCAGATTTAGAATTTTCCGGGAGGCAAGGGTTTTCAGATCGTTTTCGTAATCTGTTAATTCTTCATCATCAGAGATACCTATTGGAAATTTTTCCAAGGGTATGGTAATATAGGGAAGATTGCTGATATCCTTGCGGCGGATCTGGTTCGCCTGATCTTCACGGCTCCAGAAATCTTCCGTCACTTTCTTTTGCTGGGCAGTCGCACGCTTGCGATAATAGGCAGCAACCGAAAGAAAGATAATAAAGAGTCCTAAGAATGGAAATGCCATGTTGTATTGTCCTTTCTTTTGTATAAATTCAAGAATAGAAAGAGGTAGTTCTATGTATAATTTTGGTAAGAAAAAAAATCAAAAATTAATGGCTGCAATTGTGATCATTGTAGTCGCTACAATGCTTATTACAACCGTGCTTGCCGCTTTCATGTAAAATATACTAAAATTCCGGAGGGCAGTCAATCATATTCGTGGTTATGCACCTTGAAAATCAGCCGAATAATGGGGTAAAATGTGCGTAAGCAATGAGCAGTGCCATGAGATTAAAATATCATCTGTTGTGCTTGCACAAAAAAGATGATATTTTAATTGAATGATAGGGCGAATGCCCGTCAGCCCGAAAATCTGTGATTTGTCGGGCTTGCACTGCGGTGTAAAGAAAAGAGAAAGAGATCAGCTATGAATAATATTTCAAAAAAATGGATGAAATGGATTCCGTTGTTTACGTTGACTGCATTGTGTATCGGTTTTACAGGAAACAGGGCAGTCACCAAGGCAGAGACAGCAGAGAATCATAAAATTGCAGATGGCGTTTATATCGGAAATGTCTATGTCGGCGGCATGACAGAGGAAGAAGCTGGGGATGCCATCAGTGCATATGCACAGAGCGTGGATGATGCTGTTTTGACACTGAATGCCAATGGAAAAAGTGTGGAAGTGAGTGCACAGGAGCTTGGCATCACATTTCAGAATACCAATGCAGTGCAGGAAGCACTTGCGGTTGGACGAAATGGCAATCTGATCAAACGATATAAAGATAAAAAAGATCTGGAACATGGAAGTAAAGTATTTGAACTTCCATTAGGATTAAATGAGACAGCAGCAAGGGAAGTATTGACTGCAAAAGCAGAAAAACTGAACAATGAAGCAGTTGACAACGGACTGATCCGTGAGAATGGGCAGTTTCAGTTTATTGAGGGAAGTTCCGGCGTTGAAGTGAATGTGGAAAAATCCCTGATGACGATCGAAGATTACTTAAAAAACAACTGGGATGGCACAGATGCCTCGATTGACCTTGTGGCAGAAGTTGTGGAGCCGGAAGGTACGAAGGAAGAACTGGCAAAGGTAAAAGATCTGCTTGGCAGTTACACGACCAATTACAGTACTTCATCTGCCGGAAGATGTGCTAATATCAGTGTGGCAGCAGGCAAGATCAATGGAACCGTATTATATCCGGGAGAGGAGTTCTCTGTTGGACAGACGATCGGACCGTTGACGGCAGCGGGCGGTTATGAACTTGCAGGTGCTTACGAGAATGGACAGACCGTGCAGTCTTATGGCGGCGGTGTATGTCAGGTGTCAACAACGTTATACAACGCAGTGTTAAAGGCGGAACTTGAGGTGACACAGCGCTCAAACCATTCCATGATCGTAACCTATGTAAAACCATCTATGGATGCTGCAATTGCAGGAGATTACAAGGATTTAAAATTTGTCAATAATCTGGATGCACCGATTTATATAGAGGGGTATACGGTTGGAAAAGACATTTATTTTAACATATACGGACAGGAGACCAGACCTTCAAACCGCAAAGTGACATATGAGAGTGAGGTCGTATCGGAGGAAGATCCCGGCACACAGTTTGTGGCAACCGGAGATGCAATCGGTTCTATCTCGACAACCCAGGGCAAACATATGGGATATGTGGCAAGACTGTGGAAAATCGTAACAGTCGACGGCGTGGAGCAGAGCAGAGATGCAATTAATAAGAGCACTTACAAATCATCTCCTAAGATCGTGAATGTAGGAACTGCATCTGCAGATCCGAATGCAGTGGCAGCGGTCAATGCAGCATTGGCAACCGGGGATGAGGCGACAATTTATGCAACGGTCGCCCAGTATAGCGGAGCAGGACAGACACCGTCAGAAGCTCCGGCGGAGGCACCGGCGGACAGCTCTGCGGAAGCAGCAGCGATCCTTGGAACCGTGGATGAGAGCCAGATTACAGGAAATACAACAACAGAAGGACAGTAGATAAAAGATTATGAAAGTTGGAAAAGTACCGGAGAACGTGCTGAAACGTTCTGTTTTTAAACAAATTCATACGATGAGACCGGAAGTGGTTTTGGGAGCCGGAGTTGGCGAGGACTGCGCAGCGGTGCAGCTTTCGGAGGATGAGACACTTGTGATGTCGACTGATCCGATCACGGGAACAGCGAAGGATATTGGAACGCTTGCAATCCAGATCACGGTGAATGATCTTGCGAGTGCAGGGGCAGAACCTGTCGGAGTGCTTCTTACGGTGCTTTTGCCAACTTCTGTCTGTGAACAGGATCTGTGTCTGATGATGAAGCAGGTGGAGGAAGCCTGCGCAAAAGCAAATGTGCAGGTCATGGGCGGACATACCGAGGTTACAAGAGTGGTAAACCAGCCGGTCATCAGTGTCTGTGGAGTCGGAAAAGTGAAAAAAGGACATCTGATCTCCACTGCAGGTGCAAGACCGGGCATGGATATTTTAGTCAGCAAATGGATTGGAATTGAAGGTACTTCCATTATCGCAAAAGAAAAAGAAGAAGAATTAAAAACGCATTTTGCAGTTCCTTTTATTGAGAATGCAAAAGCGTTGGATGCATATATTTCTGTACAGTCTGAGGCCGCAGTCGCCGTGACGTCTGGCGTTAGTGCAATGCATGACGTGACAGAGGGCGGAATTTTCGGAGCTCTGTGGGAAATGGCAGAAGCATCTGGCGTCGGACTTGAAATCGACTTAAAGAAGATACCAATTCGTCAGGAAACAGTAGAGGTTTGTGAATTTTTCGGAGTGAATCCTTATCTTTTGATCTCCAGCGGATGTATGCTGATGGCGGCACAGGATGGAAATCATCTGGTGCGCGAACTGGAAAAAGCAGGGATCAAAGCGACAATCATCGGAAAAGCTACCGCGGGAAATGACCGTGTTCTGCTGAATGAGGATGAACGAAGATTTTTAGAGCCACCAAAGACGGATGAGTTATATAAAGTGATCGGAAGATAATTATTACAAGCGTAAAAAATTATCCGATCCTATGAAGTAATGTATGTGGAAGGAAAGAAAGGAATTTGTGGTTATGCGTGAAAAAATTTTAACTTTTATAGAGAAAAACAGTAGAATTGATTTAAAAGAACTTGCAATTATTTTAGGTGTGGATGAGGCATCTGTTGTCAATGAGCTTCAAAAGATGGAAGAGGAACACATCATCTGCGGTTATCATACATTAATTGACTGGGACAAAGCCGGAATTGAAAAAGTAACAGCATTGATCGAGGTTCGTGTTACTCCTCAGCGCGGTATGGGATTTGACAAAGTGGCTGAGCGTATCTACAACTATCCGGAAGTGAATTCTGTATATCTGATCTCCGGAGGATTTGATTTCATGGTAACGATCGAAGGAAAAACACTTCGTGAAGTTTCACAGTTTGTTTCTGATAAGTTATCCCCATTGGATTCTGTTTTAAGCACTAAGACAAACTTTATTTTAAAGAAATATAAAGATCATGGAACCGTTATGGCAGAACAGGCAAAAGACGAAAGGATAGAGATGTAATATGAGGAATCCGTTAAGCAAAACAATCACAACGATCCAGCCATCCGGTATCCGTAAGTTTTTTGACATTGTCCATGAGATGAAAGATGCTATCTCGCTTGGTGTTGGTGAGCCTGATTTTGACACACCATGGCATATCCGTGACGAGGGTATCTATTCGCTGGAAAAGGGAAGGACTTTCTATACTTCCAATGCAGGACTGAAAGAATTAAAAATTGAAATTGATAAATATCTGAAAAGACGTTTTGGTGTATCCTATGACTACAACAATGAGATCATGGTGACCGTAGGAGGCAGTGAAGCAATTGATATCGCAATGCGTGCCATGCTTGATCCGGGAGATGAGGTTCTGATCCCGCAGCCGAGTTATGTGTCCTATCTCCCATGCTGTGTGCTTGCAAATGGAACACCGGTGATCATTGAATTAAAAGCGGAAAATCAGTTCCGTCTGACACCGGAAGAATTAGAGGCGGCTATCACACCAAAGACAAAATTATTAGTGCTTCCATTTCCAAACAATCCAACCGGAGCGATTATGGAGAAGGAAGATCTGGAAAAAGTGGCAGAGATCGTAAAAAAATATGACCTGTTTGTACTGAGCGATGAAATTTATTCAGAGCTGACTTATACAGGTGATAATCATGTTACCATAGCATCCCTTCCGGGAATGCGTGAGCGTACCATTTTGATCAATGGATTTTCCAAATCCTATGCGATGACGGGATGGAGATTAGGTTATGCATGTGGACCGGAAGTGATCATTAAGCAGATGTTAAAAATCCATCAGTTTGCGATCATGTGTGCACCGACGACGAGCCAGTATGCGGCAGTCGAAGCACTTCGGAACGGAGATGAGGATGTTGCGAAGATGCGTGAAGAATATAATGGAAGACGCCGTTATCTGATGTACCGCTTTCAGGAAATGGGATTATCCTGTTTTGAACCGTTCGGGGCATTCTATGTTTTTCCATGTATTAAGGAATTTGGCATGACATCGGAAGAATTTGCAACAAAACTGTTGAATTCGCAGAAAGTGGCAGTTGTACCGGGAACCGCATTTGGTGACTGCGGCGAGGGATATCTTCGTATTTCTTATGCATATTCTCTGGAAGATTTAAAGAAGGCATTGGATCGCATGGAGATTTTCATTCAGGAACTGCGTGAGGAGAAAAATTAGTGGCAGAGTTAAATATTGTATTATATGAACCGGAAATACCGGCAAATACAGGAAATATCGGAAGAACCTGTGTTGCGACAGGGACAAGACTTCATCTGATCGAACCGCTTGGTTTCCGTCTGGATGAAAAAGCGTTAAAAAGAGCAGGCATGGATTACTGGAAAGATCTGGATGTTTCGACTTATGTAAACTGGGATGATTTCTGTGAAAAAAATCCAAATGCGAAGATTTATATGGCAACCACAAAGGGAAGACATGTGTATTCGGACGTGTCCTAGGAACCGGACTGCTTCATCATGTTTGGAAAAGAAAGTGCCGGAATCCCGGAAGAAATTTTAAAAGCGAACCCGGATACCTGTGTACGGATTCCAATGATCGGGGAGACAAGATCGCTGAACCTTTCCAATTCTGTTGCGATTGTTTTGTATGAAGCTCTCAGACAGAATCATTTTGACCATATGAAGTTAGAGGGACAGCTTCACCGATTAAAGTGGGAGGATTAGACGGATGGGAATCATCAAAGCAAAACAGCTCGTTCATGAATATATCCGCCGGGACGAAGAAGGCAATGTGGAATCCATCCAGACAGCATTAGATCATATCGACCTTGATGTGCAGCCGGGGCAGTTTATTGCTATTTTAGGTCATAACGGTTCTGGGAAGTCTACGTTGGCAAAACATATCAATGCACTACTTGCGCCGACTGAGGGAAGTCTCTGGGTCGACGGAAAAGATGTGACGCAGGAAGAAAATATTCTGCCGGTGCGGAAA
>OLZV01000651.1_pt1 | contig 14137 bp, 9 predicted proteins | sample 1644531 | NCBI WGS metagenome assembly OLZV01 (sample SAMEA103958115, study PRJEB25191) | human gut metagenome | biome: human-associated habitat [ENVO:00009003]; feature: intestine environment [ENVO:2100002]; material: feces | place: Germany | collected 2013/2015
CCCGCCGGTACGGGAAAAATATGCTGCTGTTCTACCAATTGCCTGAGAAGTAAGATGAAAGCCTTCCTGTTTTCCCTCTGTTACAATATCCTGTATACCGTCGGGTGGTTGGTAACGCTGCCTTCCTATCTGCTTAAGCAGAAGAGGAGAGGCGGATTCGGCACGGGGCTTCTGGAGCGTTTCGGGCTGTACCGGGTCTCCTATAACCGGGAGCCGAAAGGGGTGTTATATGTGCATGCCGTGAGCGTGGGTGAAGTGGTGCTGGCTCTCAAGTTTCTCCGGGCGTGGCTCCGGGAACGCGGAGGTTCCGCCGTGCTGGCTACCAGTACGGCTACGGGGCATGCTACGGCAGTGAGTGCGCAGATTCCCGGCGTGCGCGTGATTTATGCCCCCTTTGACCTTCTGGGGCTGCCGGGGAGGTGTTTTGACCGTTTTGAACCGGAGGCCATTGTCCTGGTGGAGGCCGAGTTGTGGCCGAATTTTGCCCGTGCAGCCAAGGTGCGCGGCATACCCATGGCGATGATTAATGCCCGCATGTCCGCCAGGTCCGAGAGCCGCTACCGCGCATTTAAATGGATTTCAAAGTATTATTTTTCCTTCCTTGACGCGATGGGCGTACAGGACAAGGGGGATGTCCGGAGGTTTGAATCCGTGGGCGTGCGTTCCTCCATCATCCACGTGACGGGAAGCATCAAATTTGACCAGCAAATGGCGGAACGCAGGGAGGCTAATGCGGAGTTTGCCTCCATTTTGGACAAACTGAAACGCGGCAAGCCTGTAGTGCTGGCCGCCAGCACGCATGACGGGGAGGAAGTTCTGATCGCAGAAGCGGCGCGCAAGGCGGGAGGCTTCCCCCTGATCGTGCCCAGGCATGCGGAACGCCGCCATGCCGTGGTGCGGGAACTGGAGGCCCAGGGCTGGCAGTGCGTGCTGCGGACTGATGGCGAGATTCCGGAAACCCTGAAAGATCATGTTTGCTACATCGCGGATACGACAGGGGAATTGAGGGACTGGACCGCTCTGGCGGATGTAGCCGTGATCGGAAAAAGCTTTTTGGCGGACGGTGGACAGAATCCGGCTGAAGCCGTCGCCTGTGGTGTGCCCGTGCTGACGGGGCCTCATATGGAAAATTTCGATGCACTGGTTCAGCTGCTTGAAGGAGTGGACGGAATTGCCAGATGTGATGAAAACCGCTTGGCGGACGTGCTCAAGGAGATGCTGGACAACCCCCTGCTGGCTCATGCCCAGTCTTCCCGCGCCCAGGTGGCGTTGAAGGCCCATTTCGGCGCTACCGCCCGGACCATTCGCATGATCTGCATCATGCTCAAGATTCCTGTTTGATATCGGGGGCTTTTTGCCCCCGGGGTTCCGGCCTGGAATGGGGAGGAAGGGCGAAGACTTCCCCCTGCGGAGCATCAATGATGATGTCAAAATGCTGGAAAGTATCCACGCCGATCTGGTATCGGCCCCCTGTTCCCGTTACGGCAAAGGAAAGGCCGTCCATTTGGAAGTCCGGTCCCATGCGGAGCGTGGAGGGGATACCCAGTTTCATGACAGTACAGTCCCCATTGTGTCCGTTAATGTCGGTCGCCTTGGTGGTGAGCTGATTGCCGTCCGGATCCGCGGGCCACTGTTTCAGCGGGGCCATGGAAAGAGAAGAGCCGGAGTCAAGAGCCAGCGGGAAAGTGTCTCCTCCCCGGGAACAGCGGATGTAAAAAATTCCGGAAGGATCACGTTCCACATCCAGCGGTTTCATGTGTTGGGGGAAGCGGGAGCGTTCCAGAAACTGCAGGGAAGCATTCCTGACGGACAGCAGGAACGGAGAGAACCCCAGGTAGTTGATGCCCAGGATGCCGTCTATCTTCACCTGCATGTCCTTTTGCAGGGGAGTAAGATCCAGGGCAAGGCCGAAGAAGTTTTTAATATGAAGCCCGCCCATGGAGAAGGACCGCATGGCAAATAGCCGTGGTGCGGCACGGACGTTGGAACCGGGGGCGATTTGAACGTCTTCAAGCGGCAGGCCGGGAAAATTCTTTTTGATGAATTTGATGTCAAATGTGGTGTGGGAGGCCGCCGTGTCCACGATAAGATTGCATGGGACTCCATTGACAGTGCATTGCGCTACAAGAAGCTTGCTGTGGGCATCCCTCTCCAGCTTTACGGGCTTCAGGTCAGTAATGGACACGGCGGGACCGCCTTGAGCAGGAACCGGCTGTTCTTCTGCGGATAAGGGAAGCGCCCCCAATGCCAGAAGAGCCAGGAAAGTTCGGATGAGGTTGCGTGAAAATAGCATTCTTCACCATTAGGTACGTTTTTGCAGTTTGACAAGCCAATTTTGACGGTGAATCAGTCATGGCTACGGTGGTTGGGTTTGTGGCGGCGTTCCAGTTCCACGCGGTCTTCATAATTCCGGGCCTGCACTTTCCGGTCTCTTTTTCCGGCCCGTTCCACGTTCATTTGCCTTTTTTTCTGACGTTTGGCAAGCCGGGCGATTTCATTTTCCAAATTCAGGAAGTTTAAGTACCGCTCCTTGTCCAGCTTCCCCTCGTCCACGGCTTTCCTGATGGCGCAGCCGGAATCTTTACCGTGGCTGCAATCCGCAAATTTGCATTCATGGGCCAGCTCCGTCAAATCCGCAAAGCTTTCACGGAGGGTATGTTCATCAGTCCACATCTGGATTTCCCGTATGCCGGGGTTGTCAATCAGCAAACCTCCATGCTTGAGGAGCACCAGCTCCCGCGCCACTGTCGTATGGCGCCCTTTGCCGGTTACTTCATTGACTTCACCCGTCCAGAGCCATTCATCCCCCAGCAGGGTATTGACCAGGGTGGATTTTCCAACGCCTGAGGAGCCGACGATGCAGATGGTTTTTCCCTTGGAGAGGCATTTGCGGAATTCCGTGATTCCCCTGTTGTGCAGGGCGCTGATGCTGATTATGGCGCATTCCGGGGAGAGCTCCCGCAGAATCTGCATGGCTTTTTCCACTTCCTCCCTGGAAAAAAGATCCGTTTTGTTAAGCAGGATGAGAGGAGATGCTCCGCTGCGGCGGATGAGTGTAAAGTAGCGCTCCATGCGCCTGGGGTTGAAGTCCGTTCCCGGCTCCGTCACTACGGCCACGATATCCACATTGGTTCCCAATACCTGTTCCGCGCTGCTTTTCCCAGGAGCTTTGCGGGAAAAACAGGTCTGGCGCGGGAGAATGGAGCGTATGACGGCTTCGTCTCCCGCTTCTCCCGGATCAATCGCCACCCAGTCTCCAACAGCGGGCAGTTCCGCATCCGTTGCCGCATCATGCCAGAGTTTGCCGCTGACGACGGCGTCCACATCTTCCCCGCCGTCCAGAAGAGCAGTGAAGTTGATTTTTGTTTCCCGGATAAGACGCCCCGGCATCCAGCCTGGTTTGGCAACGGCGTCGAAAGCGCGTTGAAAGTGGTCGTTCCAGCCTAAATCCTGAAGAGTGACGGGCATGAAAATGGAAAATGTAGTTTTGGGAAAGGCCGCCGGCATTTACATGCCGACATCGGATCGTGGGGCAAACCTTCTTCCGGTTCAAGCGTGGAACGGGTCTGCCGTGCGCCATGACGGAGCTTTTCCCTGTGCGAGACGGCATGCGCGCTCAATGATTTGAAAGGCAATTTGCGTTTTAGGCGCTTTTTCCAAAAGCTCCGTCCGGTCCGGGTAAACGAGCAGCACTTCATTTTCAGAGGAGTTAAAACCAATGTCACTGCGGGAAACGTCGTTGGCCACAATCATGTCGCACCGCTTGCGTTCCAGTTTGCCGCGCGCGTAATTTTCCACGTCATGGGTTTCCGCCGCGAAGCCTACCAGAATGCCTCTGAAGCCGAATTCCGCGCGCATGGAGCCAAGAATATCCGCAGTACGTTCCAGTTCCAAAATCATGCGCTCCCCCGTTTTCTTGATTTTGCGGTCCGGAACGGAAACGGGGCGATAATCCGCTACGGCGGCGCTGAGGATGGCGGCGTCGGCGTAGGGAGCCTGGTTTTTGACAGCATCATACATTTCCCGTGCACATTCAACCGGCAGGAAGTCCACGCCGTGCGGGATGTCCAGGGAAGTGGGGCCGGAGATGAGAAGGACGCTGTGGCCTTCGTGAACAGCCGCTTCCGCCAGGCAATACCCCATTTTTCCGGAGGAGTGGTTGGTGAGGTATCTGACGGGGTCAATAGCTTCCCTGGTGGGGCCTGCCGTGATAAGAAAACGCATGAGAGGCATTATGCGGAATCACGGGTAAAAGTGAAGAGTGATCTTGTGCAGCTGCGCATTATGTTCCGGCTTGACTCCTTCCCGCGATTGGGGGAGTTATGAAGGCGTGATTTATTGGGATAATAACGCTACCACACCGCTGGCCCCGGAGGTTTACGAGGCCATGGAGCCGTTTTTAAAAGAACGGTTTTTCAACCCGTCCGCTGGTTACGGCTGTGCCAGACATGTGCGTGAGGCGGTGGAGGAGGCCCGTGCGGCCGTTGCCGCCCTGTTGGGCGCATTTCCTTCGGAAATTGTATTTACTTCCGGCGGAACGGAGGCGTCTAATATGGCTTTCCGCCAGATGGCCGGGGAGCGGGAGGGAGGGATAGGCGTTTTGTCCACGGACCATGACGCCTCCTTGAAGACGGCCCTGGCCCTGGGCAGCGGCTGTGTCTGCCCTGTGGACAGGGAAGGGCGAGCGGTTCCGGAAAAATGGGAGTCCATGTGCGCAGGGGGCGTGTCCGGCGTTTCTTTTGCCTGGGCCAATAATGAGACAGGCGCATTGCAGGATGCGGCGGTTTTGTGTTCCTCCGCCGGGAAACATGGAGTTCCCGTGCATTTGGATATAGTGCAGTGCGCCGGAAAAATTCCCGTGGATTTGCATGGAATGGAAGTGGATTATGCTTCCGTATCCGCACACAAATTCCATGGCCCCAAAGGGATTGGATGTCTGTACAGGAGAGCGGGGGCTCCTTTTTCCCCTTTGCTGTTCGGGGGGGGGCAGGAGTACGGTTTGAGGTCCGGCACGGAGAATGTTCCGGGAATCATTGGTTTTGGTGCGGCGGCGCGGGCGGCATTGAGGCACTTGGAGGAGGACGCCGGACGGCTGTCCCGGATGCGGGATTCTTTTGAGTCTCTCCTGCGGGCACAGGTGGGCGGCGTGACGGTGCATTCCGGCGGAACGGAACGTATTCCCAATACTTCCAATCTGGCGTTTGACGGATGTACGGCGGAAGCGCTGATGCTGTTGCTGGAACCTGCCGGCCTGCTGTGTTCGGCTGGGTCTGCCTGCCATACGCTGCAGCCGATGCCTTCCCACGTGCTGACGGCCATGGGATTGTCTGATGAGGCGGTACGTTCCTCCCTGCGTTTTTCCCTGTCTTTCATGACGACGCAGGAGGAGGTGGAACAGGCTGCCGCCCTGGTGGGCTCCGCCGTTCGGAAGGTGCGCGGCGTTCAGTCTTCGCGTACCGGCCCGGTGCTCGTGTACAGGCCAGAATGGAAGGGCTGAGAGGCTGGGGCGCTTTTACAGAAAGCCGTTTGTGTTCCATGACACCGGAGCTCAGTAACAGCGGTTCCCTCCCTATCAATGCTTTTACAGATGTTTATGAGGCGATTCTATTGCGGCAGAAATATATTGCAGATTTTTTGCTCATTCGCGAATCGACTTAAAATTTAAACGTGACGCCCATATTGACGTTGTGGCGCACTTTGTCCGAAACGTCCGCGGCATAGTCGGCATAGACGCTCCACTGTTCCGTGATGCTGTATCCGATGCCTGCGCCGAATACGCCAGCGTCCCTGTCCATTTTCCAGCCCCTTACCCTTATGAAGGAAGAGCCGAGCATGGCGTTTACTCCGTAGCGGTCGTCGCAGAATTCGTGCGTGTAGAACATTCTGCCCGTAAAGTAGAAGCCGTTTGAAAACGCGTAAGTGCCCTCGATTCCCACAAGCGACTTTACGCTTGTATAGTTTTCTGATTCCGCGCTCATGCGTTCTTCCCCGCTTTTTTCCGTGAACGACGGGTTCATCAGGAAGTCCGCGTTTACGCCGATTGTGGGTTTCAGGTAAAATCCGGTGTCGGCAAAAGGCTTCCACGCGTATCGAACGCCCGTGAAGACACCGATGAGGTTTGAATTCCAATCGGCTTTGCTTTTGTTCAGGATGTTCATCCTTTCGGCTTTGTTCATGCCGAAAGCATAGGTCGCGCCGAAGTACCAGTCAAAGTTGCCGAAGAACCGCCAGTCGGTGTAGGCGTTGACCGCAAGGCTTTGGGTTTCCGCCTTGCCGCAGTTGCCCTTGCCTGACGATTTTGCCTGAAAACCGCCGAAGCCGAAGCCCGCAAGAAACGTGTTACCCGCCGTGTATTCAAAATTCACCAAGCCGCCCGAAATATAGTCGCTCGACCCATCCATGTTTTCATCGCCGCCGTAGGTGGCAAACCTGTTTATGTTGCGGACGGTAATGCCTGAAAAACGCCCCCCCGAAACTTCCGTACCGCTGCTTTTTGCGCCGAGGCCGTCGATTGCCGCGCTCGTGCGGTTGAGCGTGTCGAGGTGGATTATGTCGGCAAGATCCATGTTCATGCGCACGCTGTGCACTACCGACTGCGGAAGTATCGCACCCAGTGTGCCGCTTTTTACCATTGCGGCGAAATTACGTTTTTTGGTAACTGCCGCCTCGTTCGCCGCGTCGTCGCCGTCGATGTATTCAAGATCGTCGTAGGTTTTTGCCAACGCCTTTTCGAATTCGTTTGTCGCAACTGCTTCGGCAAGATAGGTGTTCTTCTCGATTTCGTAGCCGACATTGCTGCCGACGTTGACGTACTTCACGGTGATGTAGGTGTTTTCAAAAGGATCCAAGTCGCCGTCGATCATGCCCGAAATGTTGTTCGAGACGACGTCGTGCGTGCCTTTCAAGGCGGTTGCGGCGGTGAGGCTTCCCGAAGAGTCGTCGGTTGCGGAGAAACCGAAGATGTTGTCGTAGTGGTTGTTGATGGTGCCGCGCAAGCCCGCGCCCCCGAGTGTCCCCGCGCTGATTACGGTCGCGGCTGAAGAGTTTATGCCGAAGACGCTGTTTATCGTAAGTCTGTTCCCGCCCGCCGAAACTGAACCCGTGAGTGTTGCCGAACCTTCGTTTGACAGTATGAGGTCTGTCGTCGAAACGATGTCGCCGCTCACAGTTTTGCCGTCAAGCACATTGACATTCGTACCGCTTACGCGGATGTTGCCGACATCGCCGACGTTCAGTCCGTTAGTGACATTTGTTGCTGAGATGTCGCCAACGGCGTTGTTTACCGTCGCCGAATTAACCGAGTTGAACGAGACGTTGCCGTTTGCGTTTTCGATTGTCACCAAAACGGCGTTTGAAATGTTTGCTGATGTCTCGACTGTGTTGACTTTAATATACCCCGAATCCTCGCCCGACATACCGATTTCGAGCGAACCCACTGATGCGGTAATGTTCAGGCCGGCAACCGAGTCGAATTTCATTTTGCCTGAAACCGTGCCGATTGTTGATTCTGCGGCAAGATGTTTACCCTCGATATTGCCGTTGACGACTACATTGCCTCCGTTGTTTAGCTCCATGCCGGCGTCCGCCATGAGGTCGCCGTTTATCGTCGCGCTGCCGTCGAATGTCAGATAGAGGTTTTTCGAGCGGATTGCCTGGGTGCTGGAGTTTTCGTTTGCAGCGATTGCCGAGATTTCCGAACCATCAAGCATTTTTAAGTGAAGCTCGTTTTCCGCCCAAATTCCGTAGGCGTTGGAGTTTTCGCTTGAGGATAGGATTTTGCCGCCGAGGGTGATGTCAGCGTTGTCGGCAAAAATACCGTTTGCCAATCCGTTTTCAGACGAAACCGTAATGTTGCCTATGATGTTTTCATTTTGACCCGATTTTGTAATGGAGTTTGCAAAGATACCCGTGGCATCTGCGCCGCCTGAAACCTCCAAATTATCTATCCTGATGTTTTCGAGGTTTCCGGCTGTGGAAACAGGGTTATCTCTGCCTGGCGCGGCGATTATGCCTGCTGCGTTGCCGCTGATTCCCGCGCTTACTTGCATATCGGATATGGTGAGGTTGCGGCCGCCTTCCGTCAGATGGATACCGGTTGCATTGGTGTACCCCTTTACTGTGATTGCATTTGCTGTCAAATCGCGCTTGACACTTTTTGCGTATATACCCGTTGCTTCACCCTGCGTGCTGCCCGAAGTGATTGTGCTTTCGATGTCGAGTTCGCCCACGGAAAGCGAGTAGATGTCGCCCGCAGCAGAGGGGTCCATGGCCGCGTTTTTACCAACTTTTACACCGAAGGCGTCTTTTGCTGTCACGTAAATTTGGCCCGAATAGTTATTTTTGAGCGAAACGTCGTCGCTGCCGAGCTGGTTGGCCAGTATACCTATCCCCGTGCCTTGTTTTGCATTGATTGTAAGTGAACCCGAAATCGTCATCGCCTGCCCGTCAGAACTGCTCGACGTGTTCACACCCACGATGTAGGAGTCGTCGCCGATTGTTTTTGCGGAATTCCCGTCCACAGTGTAAATTCCCGAAATTTCGAGGTCTGTAATTTGACCGCTGGTCTTGATGAGTCCGAAATCTTTATTAGTCTCGATAGAGGAAACGTTCCCGAAGCTATAATATCCACTTCCGCCCAGAACGCCTGAAGAACCTGTGGTTGTCTTGTTGTCCCACAAATACGAGCTTGCACTTACAGTGCCGTTTGTGCATTTTATGTTGCCTTGGTTTTCGATTCTGATTGTGTTGGTGAGGCGGTTCCCGTATAGTTCAAGACTGGATTGGGAATCCAAAATAAGGATTAACCCCGTGCCGCCTTTATCAAAGTCCCCCGATGCGCCCAAACGCGAATTTTCTAATTTCAGCGTCGTGTTGTTTCCCTCAGAAGTCGGCTCCACATATTTAATGCGGATCGAATCGGGAGATGTCCAAACGTCTTTTAAGATAATTTCTTTTGTGTCTCCGAATATTTCCGAAGTCCCAGGGACTGTGCTCCCGGGGGTTATTGGTCCTTCCAGAGTAATGCGGTCGGCAACCGTATTGCCTTTGCCTGTTATCACAAGCGTTTCAGAGGAGGAATCGTAGTTGTATGTTTGGGCGCAGGCAATACCAGCTGTCGCCAACAGGGAAGCAGCAATCTTTTCCATGTTTATTGCAGAAAATCTATGGTGTTTTTCGTTTATTTATACAATTCTGAAACAAGCCTACCTTTACTCATTTCCAAATACTAAATAAGCGATTTTCCTTTTCAGATAAATTCAGGGGATGGTCAAGTATAAACTGTTATCAGCTCAAAAATGGTGTGACCGGCCATAAATCACGGTAAGGGTGCATCCCTAAGTAATCGTAAGGGTCATGGATGTGCAGGGACGGCGACCGTGTTGTCGGGTTTGCCTGCCTGGCGGGGGAAGGGGAACAAGCCGCTCTGTTTGTGGCGCCGGAGCGCCAGTGTGAAGGAATAGGCGCAGCGTTGCCGGACTGGGTGAAGGAACAAGCAAGGGAATGCTGACGGTAGGGGCCTATGAAGAGAATGCCCGCGCCCGCGCATTCTATCGGCGCGGAGGGTTTGAAGAAATCGGCTCCAGGGAAGATGAGCTGACGGGAAGCCGGGAGTACTGGACGGAATGGAAAGGAGAGAGTATATGATCATCAAAAAAAGGCGGAAGTTCCGATGAACTTCCGCCCCCTGTAAAGCAGGCCGGCGTCAGGCGAGTTCCACCTTGACGCCGCTCTTTTCAATCTGGTCGGCCATTTCCGGAGAAAGGGCCTCATCAGTGATGAGCATGGAAACCTGGGAGGGCTCAACGGTATAGAATGCCGGGTTGTTCGCTACGCTGGTGGAAGGCATGGCGATGATTACCTTGGCATCCGCGGGGATGACGCTCTTGATGAATTCGGATTGCAGCATGTTCTTGTATCCGGCCCCATGCTTGGGGGAGTAGCAGTCCGGCGTCAGCACGACCATGTCAATGCTCAGGGATCCGGCGGCCTTGGCGGCGTCCTGCCCTACATAGACCAGGGCTTCACGGTCGAAGTGCCCGCCCGTGCAATAGAAACTCAGGTTCGGAATGCCTTCAAGCCGGGTCAGCAACGTGGGGTTGTTGGAAACCACATGCGTATCCTTGGAATTGATGTGGTTGCATATTTGGTAGCCCATGGTGCTGCTGTCAATGAACATAACCACGGAAGCGGGAATATTCTGAACGGTTTTTTTTGCAATCCTGATAGACACATCGTCTTGAGTGACAATGTCTTCATGGAGGGATTTATGAGTAAGCGCCAGAGCGCCGCCGTGGACGCGCTTGAGGAAGCCGCGTTTTTCAAGGTTAATCAAATCATTGCGGACCGTTTCATCCGTGACCTTCATCTGTTTGGCCAGAGCGATGGTCCTTGCAGCTCCATGTTCAGCCAGCGTTTTCAGAATGAACTCCTTGCGTTGGGATGCTAAATACATTTGATTTTGTTTTTCTATGTAGAATGTTTACACGTTCTAGGCGTTAAGTTGTTTTCTAACAATTTTTCACTGGAACAGTCAAGCGTTAGAAATTCTAAGTTTTGATTGTTATTGTGAATAATGCAGATTTTATAATGGTGTGACAACTGAATACCGAGAAATGTACAAAAATAATTTCAAGATGCACAAATTTGTTATCGTTATGACAGATTTTATCAATCTGGAATGATGATGGAGGCAGGATCAAAGTTGGGAGTGGGGAGCGAAAGCTGGAGATGGCGCAGTTTTTCTACCATCAGACGGGCGACAACCAGATTTCTGTACCATTTCCGGTCTGCCGGGATGATGTACCAGGGAGCTTCCGGAGTAGACGTTTTTTCAATGAGATCCTGGTAGGCTGTCTGGAATTCATCCCAACGATTCCGGTCATCCAGGTCATCCATGCAGAATTTCCAAAGTTTATCCGGGTCCTGAAGTCTGGATTCCAGCCGTTTTTTCTGTTCTTCCTTGGAGATGTTCAGGAATAGCTTGATGATGACGGTTCCTTCTTCCGCAAGCATGGATTCAAAGTCGAGGACATGCTTGTAGCGGCGTTTCCAGACTGGGTCCGGGAAGATTTTTTTCACGCGGACGGCAATGATATCTTCGTAATGGGAACGGTTGAAGATGGCGATCTGCCCTTTGGCGGGGACTTCCTTGTGAACGCGCCACAGGAAATCGTGGTCCAGTTCCTCAGTAGTGGGTTTTTTGAAGGGGACTACGTGCAGCCCCTGCGGATCCACCCGGGAGAAGACATGCTTGACGCAGCCGTCCTTGCCCCCTGCATCCATGGCCTGAAGAATAACCAGAATTTTGTGCTTGTGCTGGGCAAAAAGTTTTTTTTGCAGTTCCTGCAGTTCTTCCCTCAGTTTGTCGAATTCAATCAGGGATTCTTCCTTGGTTCCGGAGAAGAGAGATTTGTCATCCGGAGAATAATCCTTTAAACGCAGTTTTTTGCCCGGAGGCACCAGGTAACGGTTCATCGTACGCGAAGTTAGTGTTGAAGATGAGGGTGAGGAGGGGGAAGATGTTTTCACAGCGGCATGTTTGGAAGGAAAGCCGGGCCCGAAGAATTGCTGAAGGGCGTTTTTGATGACTTTCCTTTTGAATTTGGGGAACATTTCCAGTTTGAGATTCTGGAGGGGAATCCATTTCGTTTTTGAAAATTCGGGGCTGCGGTGCAAATCCGTTTTAGGGCGTCTGGTTTTGCAGCGCACAAGAAAGTAGGTTTGTTCCTGGCCTATCCAGCGCGTAACTTTACGGTTGCCGGAAGGGTATTTGTAACGCAGGCCGGGCAGGCGGCTGACAATGGTGTATTCCGTGGGGCGCAGGCCCACTTCCTCCCATACCTCCCGCGCAAGAGTCTGTTCAATGCTTTCGTGTTTAATGACGCCTCCCTGCGGAAAGTGCCAGTACGGGTTGCGGCCGCTGTCCTTGCCCAGCAATACGCAGCCTTCAGCGTCCATGATGATGGCTGCTGCGTTGAGTCTCCAGTTTTTTGCTGTGGGGGGGGTATCCATGGCAGGAGGAAAGGCTTCTTAATCCGCAGTTTGATCCGGTGTTGCCGGCTTTCCGTTTTCCGGCGCGGAGGCTTCCGGTTCATCCTGCCAAATGAAATGTTCCAGCTGGATGCGGCGCGCGTAAGCCGCTGCTTCCCTGGCTCTGGGGCCGGAAGTCTGCGCCAGTTTTTTTGCCAGCGCCAGGGCTCCGTCCCAGTCCTGAAGCTGGCCCAGCAGGCGGATGGAGGCGAAGCCGGCGTTGTAGAACCAGTGCCAGTCCCTGCGTTTGTTGGCGGAACTTCCGCTGGGCGTATGGGCCAGAATGGAGGCATAGTCATCCAGCGCCTTTTTTTGTTCGTTCATCCGTTCATAGAACTGGGCCCGCTGGGTCAGAGCCTTGAATTTCCAGGCCAGTCCCAGGTTGGGTGTGTCCAGGATCTCCGTACAGAGGTTGATGGCCCTGCGAAGAGTGTCCGAATGGGCATCTTCCTTAGCTACCCATGCATCCGCCTGGATGGAGAGGGCCAGCAGGCGCATGTAGCGCGGCAATGGGGAGGAAAGCAGGTTTTCCAGGGCGGCGATGCATTGGTCCGCTTTCCCCATGCGCAGCAGAACGGAGGCTTCTTCTATTCTGGCAGGCTGGGCGAAGGGGGTGTCCCCCGCGCCCAGGGTTTTGAAGATGTTCAGGGCGGCGTTCAGCGTGCTGCCGGCATTGCTTTGCTGGGCGGCTTTTCCTGCCAGAAAGAGGGCTGCCGCCTGAAGAGGGCTGTCAGGATATTTGGAGGGAAAGGGCTGTAGGACAAGCTGCGCTTCATGGAAGTCTCCGTTTTTGTACAGAAGCTCTCCCAGTTTGAGGTAAAGCATATCCGCCTGTTTGCCTTCCGAATCCAGGGCAATGGCTCGTCGGCAGGACTGAATGGCGCTGGGCCATTCCTGCCGGCTTTCCTCCTCCAGAATATTCAGCCGCGCCAGCTGCATGGTCTGTTCCGGAGACAACTGCTCTTTTTCCAACAGGGGAAGGATAGCCTGCACGGTTTCCAGGTCCGGAGGGTTGAGATTCAGGGCTACTTCCGCCTGGTCCAGCCGCGCCTGGGTTTTCAGGGCCGGAGTTTCCGCCAGAGTTATGAAATTTGCCAGCAATTCGGCAGCCTGAGGGGCCATCCTTTTAGCGGCGTAATGGGCCTGTTCAAAGAGGATGCTCTCCCGGAGCCGGGAAGAGTCTGCGGCTTCCTTGATGAGAGCGGCGGCTCCGGAGGCGTCATTGGCGTTCAGGGCGGCCAGGTTTTCATTGAACAGGGCGTTTTCCGCCGTTGTTTCCGAAGCGCGGCGGGCCGCTTCCCGGAAAAGTTTCTGCGCCAGGGAGTAGTCTTTTTTGAGGAAAGCCAGGGCTCCCTGTTGAAAGACGAGGTCAGGGGATGAACCGGGATATTTGGAAATAAGACGTTCCGCATCCTGCAGACGGTTTTTATCCAGCAGAACAGTAATGGTATTCAGAGAAAGAATTTGAACGGGAAGGCTCTGTGGATATTTGGAGAGCCCTTCTTCCGCCATTTTGACGGCGCCTGACAGGTCATCTTTTTCCAGAAGAAGGCTTCCCATGGCATACATGGCCGCCGGCTGGCGGGATGCATCCCTGGCTTTTACCCAGCCGTTGAGTTTTTCCAGAGCCTGGGGATTGGTTTGAAAGATGTCTTCCTCCAGCAGAATGTTGAAGGCGTCCATCAGCAAGGCGGATTCCGCTTTGCCGCCAATGAACGCCAACAGGCGTTCCTCCGCCGTTCCGGCGGTGTGCGGAGCTTCCTCTTCCTGAGGCTGGTACCGCGTTTCCTCTTCCGCCTGTTCCGGATTGCTTTTTTCACGGGCTATTTCCGCCCTGGCAAGAGCCAGGCGGCCCAGATCACGGATTTTTTCCGGATAGGACTTGTTGTCCATAACGGCGGAGAAGGTTTTGATGGCCTGGTCCAGATTTCCCTGTTTGCTGGCCAGCTTGCCTTCTATGAGTTCGGTGTATGAACGGATGAGCCGGTTGCTGTCCGTCCCGGCTTCCGTTTCCGTTTTGAGTTGTTCAAGAATAGCGGCGGCGTCCTGGTAACATTCCTGATTCACCAGCACATCCGCCAGAAGAAGGCGTGCGGGGCGGGAGACG
>OLZV01000654.1_pt1 | contig 14054 bp, 13 predicted proteins | sample 1644531 | NCBI WGS metagenome assembly OLZV01 (sample SAMEA103958115, study PRJEB25191) | human gut metagenome | biome: human-associated habitat [ENVO:00009003]; feature: intestine environment [ENVO:2100002]; material: feces | place: Germany | collected 2013/2015
CACCGACACTCTGAAGCACCTCTATTCTCTCGGTATCAGATATTTCACAACAAATTGTATTACGCCCTAAAAAATTTTTTAAAAAAGTGTTGACAATCATAAAAAGTATGATATACTAATAACAGTAATCATTACTGATTATGAACTGAGAGGAAACAATATGAGATATTCGTCACAGCGTGATACTGTTCTGAAAGTCGTAAAAGCGGCTCGCGATCACCCGACTGCGGACACGATATATTCGCGTGTGCGCGCAATCTGAGCCTGCTCAGTGATATGGGGCTGATAACGACGCTCGAGACGCTCGACAAGAGCATCCACTATGACGGCAACACCGACTCTCACAGCCACTTCATCTGCGAGCGATGCTCGAAGATAATCGATCTTGGAGTTGAACGCGGACTGCCCGAAGATATTTCCGAGCTCGAGCTGCTCGTGCGGCACAAGAAGATCATCTATTACGGACTCTGTCCCGATTGTCAGCAAAACACGGCGGAGGATGACGACGCCGGAGTTTTACAATAAAAATAAAATTTTTTAAAGTGTAAAGGAGAAATCATTATGAAATTCGTATGTCCCGTTTGCGGTTATGTTTATGAAGGCGATTCTGTTCCGGATGGCTTCAAGTGCCCCCTCTGCGGAGCTGACGGCTCCAAGTTTATCAAGCAGGAAGAGGGCATGACCTGGGCTTCCGAGCATGTTGTCGGAGTTGCCAAGGACGTTGATCCCGAGATCCTCCAGGGTCTCAGAGACAACTTCGCAGGCGAGTGCAGCGAGGTCGGCATGTATCTTGCAATGGCGAGAGTCGCCCACAGAGAGGGTTATCCCGAGATTGGTCTCTACTGGGAGAAGGCAGCTTACGAAGAAGCTGAGCACGCCGCCAAGTTCGCCGAGCTTCTCGGCGAGGTCGTGACCGACTCGACGAAGAAGAACCTCGAGATGAGAGTTGAAGCGGAGAACGGCGCTACCCTCGGCAAGACCGAGCTTGCAAAGCTTGCAAAGGCAAAGGGTCTCGACGCTATCCACGACATACTTCGGCGAATAATTCTTCGCATAAAAAACACACACATTCGTTCGCGGCGCACATCAAACGGTGTGCGCCGCGTTATTTTTATATAATCTTATCGGGACTTGAAAACGGCGGCGCAATATGCTACGATAACTCAAAGAGCAAGAATTGAGGAGAAAAGATGAAGGTAACCTGCGAATACTGCGAATCGGTCGTCGACGCCGAAAAGAACGACACCTGCCCCAACTGCGGCGCGCCGCTGGCGGACAGCCGAAAGGCAAAGGAGGCAGAGCTGCGCGAGGCTCAGAAGAAAAAAGAAGCCTATGAGCGCGAGGCACGCGAGAAGCAGCGCAAGCTCGAACAGGAGCGGATAGAAGCCGAGCGCGGCAAGATGATACTCGACGCGGTGACGAATGTCACGGGACGCGCACATTCAGTCAGAAATTCACGCGCACTGAAAGCGGGATGCCTCATCCCGATAGTTGTAATTGCGCTGATAATAATACTATCTATCGCCTTTTCGGTGATTCGCCAGATCTCGGGCGGCAGCGTTGACGATCTGCTTTCTGGAGTTGTCTCCGAAAAATTCTCCGACTACGAAGAGACGGAAGCAGTGCCCGAAAAGGTCGAAGTGAATTTCGGCGAAAAGGCTGTCACGCCCATGTACACCGTGCTGTGCGACGAGATAAAGGAAGTCGACAGCTACCCGTGGACGGTACAGAAAGGCTACAGATATGTTGCGGTTCATCTCGTGCTGACGAACAATCTCAGCGAAGAAGAAAGCCTCAACGAAAAGACCGATTTTGTTGTCAACGGCATAGCGCAGGACAGCCGTTTTCTCTCGGGCTACAAGCGCATATCCTCGTCGCCCGTGACGGCGGGGCTCTCGATAGACGGATATCTCATCTTCGAGATACCGACAAATACCACGACCGCCCAGCTGAAATACGGCGACTATGTGACGATAAACATAAAGCCCTCGGACATCAAAAGCAAATAAAAAATCAGGCTCGGTGTGAATTGCACCGAGCCTTTATTATTGATTCTCCGTCTCGATTTTCTTCTCCTCACCGATATTTTGCAGGCAGCCGTATTCGCTGAAAAACACTGCTCTGCCGTCGGACTGCCGCTCGGTCGTCGTGCGGCTCATCACGAGCATATCGCGCAGATTATTTGAAGATTTATAAAAGTGCTTCTCAAGCGTGATAAGATCGGAGAGGCTGTCGTCCGTCGCGTCTGCGGGCGCGAATATATATTTCCGCTCGGCTCTTATGCCTATCGGGAGCTTCTCACTGCCGAGGGTCAGGAATCTGTCCTCGGTAAAATCCGGGTCTATACGCGAGCCGAGGGGTATTTTAAGCGAAAAGAACAGCAGAGTGTAACGCGACTTGACATCGCTTATTTTCCTTGACGGCAGGCTGTGCGAAGAGGTCGAAAAAGTATGCTTTGTCAGCGCGGTGATATACCCCGCGGCGTGGCGCATGCTCATGCCGCCGTCTCGGTTTTCGACGATTCCGCTGATTATCGTGTCGCCCTTTAAAACGGCGGCGTTTCGCTCCTGCATCGCAGTGCCGCTGAAAATTTCGAGAGTCTGTATCTGCCCGTCCGCCGCGGCGACTATATCGCACGGCGCATCATTTTTTTTGACACTCTTGCCGACTCCCTCGCGCACATCGACATTGACCGAGCAGCCGACTATATTAACCGACAGCCACGAAACCTCAGGCAGAGCGGACATCGCCTCCTCGGCGACCGTGTGCGTGTCGAGCTGTTTTTTTCTCATCCCCGGATAGACGCCGAAGCGCTCGACCGTCTCTCTTATATCCTCTTCCGGCACTGTCTCGCAGCCCGTCACATTGACCGTCCATATCCGCCCGGAGAGCGCCGCCGTTATCAATATAAAGCACACCGCGCCGACTGCAAGCCCTGCATGGACGCGGTTTTTTGACAGCAGAAAAGGCAGGCCGCTCTTTTTGACTATTTTCATGCGCATGCCCGCTTTTTTGGCGCAGGGGCGCATCATGCGGTAGCCCTCGGGCGTCGTGCGCGCGAAAACGACGCCGTTTGTGCAGCAGACATCCCAATACGGAATATTCCCGCGCGAGCATAGATTCAGAAAGCGTTCTGGGAATCCCCCGCTCGCTTTCATGCAGACATAGCCGCGCAAGAAATTAAATACATCAGAAATATTCCCGCCCCCTATTTGCAGAATTCCATGCTCATTATTTCTCCGTGTATGACCGCCTGACCGAGGTCGAAAACATCTATGCTGAGCCCTTTGCCGCAGAAAATTATCTCTTCTTTGCCGGCGCTCAGGCGTATCCGCTCGCCGTCATATTCGAGCACGCCGTAGAGTCCGTCTATGCTCGCCTCGCGCCTGCCGAAAAATTCGACATGCACCTGCGAATATTTTCTCGACGAGTCGAGCGCGTTTATCTTTTTTATCATGTCCGCCGCCGAGCGCATCTTCCCGCTCTCCCTGCGTTTTGGCATGTGCATCCCTCTTTTCCCAAATAATGTATGCTCCCCCGGCAATAAAAAGAACGCAGGGTGAATATCAATATGGCTGAGGGGTGATGACATGAGAGAGTATTTGAAAAAGGCTCTGCGCCGTCTGCCGCTTTTGGCGGCGACTTTATCGGCAGCCGCGCTCATTGTCGCCATGCCGTCGGTCAGCGCGGCGGGAGTAAAAAAAGGGCTTCTTATCTGCGCTTCGAGCGCCGTGCCGTCGCTCTATCCGTTCTGCGTGCTCTCCGCTTTTTTCGTGCGCTCGGGGCTGTGCGGCTATCTCGGAAAATTTCTCCAAAAGCCCGTGCGGGTTCTTTTCGCCCTGCCCGGGAGCGCGGGCGCGGCGGCGTGCATGAGCTTTGTCGCGGGCTACCCCGTCGGCGCGGGAATGACCGCCTCGCTATTTTCCGACGGGCGCATCTCACAGAGCGACGCGCAGAGAATGACCCTGTTCTGCGTCAACGCAGGTCCGGCGTTTGTTATCGGCGGAGTCGGCGCGGGTATGCTCGGAAGCGTTCGGGCGGGAGTCATAATTTTTGTGTCGCTCACCCTCGCGAGCCTCACGCTCGGCGTGCTGACGCGGTTCATCCCGCATGATGAGACAAATAAGCACGCCGCCCCGGCTATTTCGAGTCTGCCGCTCTCCCGCGCGCTGACAGAGGCGGTCGGCGAGGGGACGAAAAATATGATCTCAATATGCGCATGGATAGTCATGTTCGCCTGCACCGCCCAATATATTCCCCTGCTGTGCCTGCCCGATTGGGCAAATTTGCTTCTCGGCTGCACGCTCGAAGTCACCGGAGGATGTGCCTCGGCAGCCGGGGTGTTCAATATCCCCGCCATAGCGGCGGTGCTCGGCTGGGGCGGAGTGAGCGTACACTGCCAGATAATGCGGCACATAAAGACCTGCGGGACGCCGCTGCCGTATTTTTTCTGCGCGCGCCTTGTCTGCGCCGCTCTCGCCGCGCTGTTCTGCGAGGGACTGCTCCGCCTGTTCCCTTGTCCCGTAAACACCGTTTCGCTGGGTTCGGTCGGCGCTCCGCAGATGTTCTCTTTCTCCGCGCCCGCCGCGTTTGCGATGCTTTTGAGCGGCGCGATGCTGATATTGGAGCTTGATACAAACGAGAAAAAGTGTTAGAATAATAAAAAAAGCATTTAGGATGATAATTTTGAAAAGCAAGCTGCTCAACAAAAAGAGCATACCGCCGGCGTGCGAATACTGCACCAGAGGCAGCGGCGCACCGGACGGCAAGACAGTACTGTGCCCCAAAAAGGGCGTCATGCAGAAGGATTCAAGCTGTTCCGCGTTCCGCTACGACCCGCTCAAGCGCAAGCCGAAGCAGCCAGTCGAGCTGCCGCAGTTCGATGCGAGCGATTTTGAGCTTTAATCAAGCCGTTTTTTGTTCTCCGCTTATTGATTTAACGGCGGGAATAATGTAAAATAATAGCATCATTAAACAAAGGGTGATAGAAATGTCAATCAAGCACATGTACTACAGGCTTTATCAGGGCGTTTTCAGGATCGCCGTCAACTTCCTTGACTGGACTCCGCCCAAGATAATCTCCGGCCCCGGCTCCGTCAAGAAGCTGCCGCAGGTCATCAAGGAGAAAGGTCTGTCGAAGATGATGATCGTCACCGACAAGGGTCTTACCGGACTCAACCTGCTCGACGGCCTCTATGAGGGTCTCAAGGCAGACGGTATCGATTATGTCGTCTATGACAAGACTCAGCCGAACCCCTCGATAGACAATATCGAAGAAGTCCGCAAGCTCTATCTTGACAACGGCTGCCAGGGCTTCATCGCTTTCGGCGGCGGTTCTCCGATGGACTGCGCCAAGGGTGCGGCTGCAAGAGTCGTCTGCCCTAATAAGACTGTTCAGAAGATGCGCGGACAGCTCAAAATACGCAAGAAGCTGCCTCCGTTCTTCGCGGTTCCCACCACCGCCGGCACCGGCTCCGAGACCACTCTCGCCGCCGTTGTTACCGACACCAAGACCCACGAGAAGTATGCGCTCAACGATCCCGTGCTCCGTCCGAAGTACGCAGTTCTCGATCCCGAGCTTACAGTCGGTCTTCCGCCCCACATCACTTCGACCACAGGTATGGATGCACTGACCCACGCGGTTGAAGCCTACATAGGTCACTCCAACACCAAGGACACCTCCGAGAAGGCAGAGGTCGCCACCAAACTCATCTTCGAGAACCTCGAAGAGGCTTACAAGAACGGTAAGGATCTCCACGCAAGAGAGCAGATGCTCCTCGCTTCGCACTATGCGGGCATCGCGTTCACGAGAGCTTATGTCGGCAACGTCCACGCTATAGCCCATAACCTCGGCGGATTCTACGGAGTGCCACACGGACTTGCTAACGCCATTATCCTGCCCTATGTCCTCGACTTCTACGGCGAGACCGCCTATGAGCGCCTTGCAAGACTCTGCGAATGCGCAGGCGTTGCGAAAGCCGGTCAGACCGACGAGCAGAAGGTTCTCGACTTCATCCAGGCTATCAGAGACATGAACGCCAGAATGAACATCCCCGACAAGATCGAGAAAATTCAGGAGAAGGACATCGAGACCATCGCAAAGCGCGCATGCAAAGAGGCAAATCCCCTCTACCCCGTGCCGAGAATCATGGATCTCGACGACTGCATAGCGATAATCCATCGCCTCATGCCGTAACAGAACAACACAACGAGCCGGAAGAAAATCTTCCGGCTCGTTTTTATGCAATATAAAAAGGGCTGAGCGCGTTTGCTCAGCCCTTCATTTAATTTATTCAGCTTTTTCTTTATCTTTTTCCTTTTCCTCACGGCGCTCGGCGAACCAGCCGCCTTTCTCGCGCCTTGAGTCGTCCTCCGCGTCCTCTTTTTCCTCTTCGACGGGGAGAATCTCAATCTTGACCTTGCCGATTCTTCTGTCCTCAACATTGAGAACGGTGAAGCGCAGGTTCTTGTATTCGACCACGTTCATCTCGCCGTCCTGCGGGAGATAGCCGAGCCTGCTGATAATAAAGCCGCCGACAGTGTCGTAATCGCCCTCGGGGAGGGAGACATGGAACACCTCGTCAAGCTCGTCGATATAGGTCACGCCGTCAACGGTGAAAGTAGTGTCGTCGATTTTAGAAATCTCTTCCTCTTCGTCGTCATATTCATCCTGAATATTGCCGACTATCGATTCAAGTACGTCTTCGAGCGTCACTATTCCCGCCGTGCCGCCAAACTCGTCAACGACTATCGCCATCTGCGTGTGCTTGTCGGTCATCTGCTTGAACAGATCGCCGCAGGGCATCGATTCGGGGACGAAAACGGGCTCGCGGATAATATCGCGCAGAGTCACATCATCCGGCAGGTCGGTGCCGATATACTTGAGCAAATCTTTGACATACGCTATGCCGACTATGTTATCGGGGTCGTCGTCATAGACGGGGATTCTCGAATAGCCGTTGTCCATCGAGAGCGAGACTATTTCGCTCAGCGGATCGCTTATCTCTGCCGCCGTCATATCGGTGCGGTGGGTCATTATATCTCCGGCGTCGAGGTCATCGAACTCGAAGATGTTGTTTATCATCTCTTTCTGCGAGTCCTCTATAACGCCCTTTTCTCCGCCGACATCGACCATCATGCGTATCTCCTCTTCGGTCACGGGCTCCTCCGAAGCGTTCGGATCGTAGCCCAGCAGACGGACGAGACCGTTGGTCGACAGGGAGAGTATTTTTACGAAAGGCTTTGTTATTTTCTTGAAGCCGAGCAGTATTCCGACGACCTTGAACGAGACCTTTTCGGGCGCCTGCATGGCTATTCTCTTGGGCGCAAGCTCGCCCAGGACAAGAGAGAAATACGAGGTTATGAGCGTAATGACAACGACGGAGAAGCCGTTGATAACGCCTGCGGGGATTCCGCTCAGGACAGATATTTTTCCGATAGCTCCGGAGAGCATATCAACGAATGTCTGCGATGCGGACGCGGAGGTCAGGAAGCCTGCGAGGGTAACGCCGATCTGAATGGTTGAAAGAAATCCGCTCGAATCCGCGGTGAGCTTCAAAACCTGCTTTGCTTTTTTGTTGCCTTCCTCGGCCATTTTCGCGATCTTCGTATCGTTGAGGGAGATTATCGCGATCTCGCTCATCGCAAAGAAAGCATTGAGAAGAATAAGTACGAACAGCAAAATTATCTGAAAAATAAGATTGCCGGGGTCGGGGTCATCCATGAATGGATTAGCTCCTTTCGGTATAAGTATTATTCACTGCCGGCATATAGCGGCAATGTTAAGCTTTATTATACACATAAACATATTCTCTGTCAAATATTCAAACTCCGCCTCATTCAAAGCGGGAGCGCGTGAGGACTCCGCGCACGGATGCGAAGGGCAGGGAAAGACAAATTCAGTTGTTTTCGGCGAAAATCACGGAAAATCGGAGCTTTTGTGTCCGTTCGGAGCCGTGCCCGGCTGCATATTGGGTATTATATTACATTATATAGGCAGAATATGTGAACTTTGACAAATTTCAGAAAGGGCGAAACAAATATTTTCTATTATTTTGGCTTATTTATCTGTTTACATTGACGCACAAAAATGTTACTATATTCGTGGTGTCATTTGACCAATGCCATACATTCAAACGTTTATTAAAATAGGGAGGAACATAGAATGGCAAGAATAGCAAAGAGCATGGACGGCAATAATGCTGCTGCATATGTGTCGTACGCGTTCACAGAGGTTGCCGGTATCTACCCGATAACCCCTTCGAGCCCCATGGCTGACTATGTTGATCAGTGGTCGGCAAAGGGCATGAAAAATATTTTCGGCACGACCGTCAAGGTTGCCGAAATGCAGTCCGAGGCAGGCGCCGCCGGAACCGTTCACGGTTCTCTGGCCGCAGGTGCGCTCACAACCACCTACACCGCTTCCCAGGGTCTGCTCCTTATGATCCCCAACATGTATAAGATCGCCGGCGAGCTGCTGCCCTGCGTGTTCCACGTGTCCGCCCGTACCGTGTCCACTCAGGCGCTAAACATTTTCGGCGACCACTCCGACGTCATGGCCTGCCGCCAGACCGGCTTCGCCATGCTGTGCGAGGGCAACGTGCAGGAAGTGATGGATCTCTCCCCCGTGGCACACCTGGCCGCGCTTTCCGGCAAGGTCCCGTTCATCAACTTCTTCGACGGTTTCCGCACCTCTCACGAGTATCATAAGATCGAGGAGATGGACATGGAAGACATCCGTCCGTTGGTAAACCCCGAATATATCAAGCGCTTCCGCGACCGTGCGCTCACACCTGAGCGTCCTGTAACACGCGGCACAGCCGAGAACCCCGAGACATTCTTCACACACCGTGAGGCTAGCAACGAGTACTACGACCGCATCCCTGAGGTAGTGGAGAAGTACTGCCAGGAGATGACTAAGATCACAGGTCGCGAGTATCACCTCTTCAACTACTACGGAGCTGAGGACGCTGAGAACGTAATCATCCTCATGGGTTCTGCCACAGAGCCTGCACGCGAGGCCATCGACTACCTGAACAAGCAGGGCAAGAAGGTCGGCATGGTGGCTGTTCACCTCTACCGTCCGTTCTCTGTCGACTTCCTGAAGAAGGCTCTCCCCGCTACTGTTAAGCGCATCGCTGTGCTTGACCGCACAAAGGAGCCCGGAGCAGAAGGCGAGCCTCTGTACCTTGACGTAAAGTCGGCTCTCTACGACGACGAGCGCAAGCCGCTTATCGTTGGCGGACGCTACGGTCTCGGTTCTTCCGACACCACACCTGCCAAGATTGTGGCTGTGTTCAAGAACCTTGAGCTCCCCGAGCCCAAGAACCACTTCACCGTGGGCATCGTCGACGACGTTACCTTCACCTCTCTGCCCGAGGAAGAGGAGATCCCGATGGGCGGCGACGACCTGTTCGAGGCTAAGTTCTACGGACTCGGTGCCGACGGTACCGTAGGTGCTAACAAGAACTCAGTACAGATTATCGGTAACAACACCAACAAGTACTGCCAGGCCTACTTCTCTTACGACTCAAAGAAGTCAGGTGGTTTCACTTGCTCACACCTCCGTTTCGGCGATAGCCCCATCCACAGCGCATACCAGGTAAATACTCCTAACTTCGTGGCTTGCCACGTTCAGGCTTACCTCCACATGTATGACGTTACACGCGGTCTGCGCAAGAACGGCTTCTTCCTGTTGAACACTATCTTCGACGGTGAGGAACTCGTAAACTTCATTCCTAACAAGGTTAAGCGTTGCTTCGCTCAGAACAACATCACAGTTTACTATATCAACGCCACCAAGATTGCTCAGGAGATCGGTCTCGGCAACCGCACCAACACCATCCTCCAGTCAGCATTCTTCCGCATCACAGAGGTCATTCCTTTGGATCTCGCCGTTGAGCAGATGAAGGCATTCATCGTTAAGTCTTACTCGAAGAAGGGTCAGGACGTTGTCGACAAAAACTTTGCTGCCGTTGACCGCGGCGACGAGTACAAGCAGCTCACCGTTGATCCCGCATGGGCAAACCTCGCCGACGAGGAGGCTAAGGAAGACAACGCTCCCGCTTTCGTTAAGGAGCTCGTCCGTCCTATCAACGGCCAGGCAGGTGACCTCCTGAAGGTTTCCGACTTCGTTAAGCACGACACCGTCGACGGCACATGGCAGAACGGCACAGCAGCCTTCGAGAAGCGCGGTGTAGAGGCTTTCGTTCCCGTATGGAACGTAGACAACTGTATCCAGTGTAACAAGTGTTCGTTCGTTTGTCCTCACGCTGCCATCCGTCCGTTCGTTCTTACCGACGACGAGCTGGCTGGCATCGAGGGTCTCGAGACACAGGAGGTTAAGGCTCCCGCAGCTCTCAAGGGCATGCATTTCCGCATCGAGATCTCTGTTCTCGACTGTCTGGGTTGCGGCAACTGTGCCGACGTTTGCCCCGGAAAGAAGAACAAGGAGACAGGCGAGCTCGAGAAGGCTCTCAAGATGGTTCCCTTCAACGTCGACGCAGAAGACATGCAGAAGGAAGCACAGAACTGGGAGTACCTCGTTCACAACGTTGCTTCTAAGCAGGATCTCGTAGACATCAAGCAGAGCCCCAAGAACTCACAGTTCGCTCAGCCTCTGTTCGAGTTCTCAGGCGCTTGCGCTGGTTGCGGTGAGACACCTTACGTCAAGCTCATCTCTCAGCTCTTCGGCGACCGTCAGATGATTGCCAACGCTACTGGTTGCTCTTCAATCTACTCTGCTTCTATTCCTTCAACACCTTACACAAAGAACGCTAAGGGTCAGGGCCCTGCCTTCGACAACTCATTGTTCGAGGACTTCTGCGAGTTCGGTCTTGGTATGGTTCTTGGCAACAAGAAGATGAAGGAGCGCATCTGCCACCTCCTCGAAGAGGCAAAGGCCGACGAGCACGTTCCTGCAGAGTTCGTAGCCGCTGCTGACAAGTGGATGGCCAACATGAACGACTCTGAGGGTTCTAAGGCAGCTGCTGCCGAGCTCAAGCCGCTCATCGCCGCAGGTGCTGAGAAGGGCTGCCCCATTTGCGCAGAGCTCAAGACTCTCGACCACTATCTCGTAAAGCGCAGCCAGTGGATCATCGGTGGCGACGGCGCTTCTTACGATATCGGTTACGGCGGTCTCGACCACGTATTGGCTTCTGGTGAGGACGTTAACATCCTCGTGCTCGATACTGAGGTTTACTCTAACACAGGCGGTCAGTCGTCTAAGTCAACTCCTCTTGGCGCCATCGCACAGTTTGCCGCTCAGGGCAAGCGCATCCGCAAGAAGGACCTCGGCCTCATGCAGACAACCTACGGCTACATCTATGTAGCTCAGATCGCTATGGGTGCCGACAACGCACAGACCCTGAAGGCCATCCGCGAGGCAGAGGCTTATCCCGGACCGTCACTCATCATCGCCTACGCTCCCTGTATCAACCACGGTCTGAAGCGCAAGGGCGGCATGGGCCGTTCACAGAACGAGGAGAAGCTGGCTGTCGATTGCGGCTACTGGCACCTGTGGCGTTTCAACCCGCAGCTGGCTGACGAGGGCAAGAACCCGTTCACCCTCGACTCAAAGGCTCCTAAGTGGGACGACTTCCGCGACTTCCTCCTCGGCGAGGTTCGTTATCTGTCAGTACAGAAGGCATTCCCGAAGGAGGCCGACGAGCTCTTCACCCAGGCCGAGAAGATGGCTAAGCTCCGCTACCAGACCTACGTTCGCAAGAGCCAGGAAGACTGGAGCGAGCAGATCTAACCACCTTTCGCAACTTTTCTGACCCCGTGTGCCGAAGGAGGAGCTTCCCTGCCCCTCCTTCCACCCGAGATTAACACAAAATAGCCCAAGATCCATTGCTTAAACACAAGACCATGGGCTAAAAACCAAAAAGCATCAATGCCGGGCCAATGCTCAACATTGATGCTTTTTTTGTTTATTTGCTTATTTATTTCTGCGAATCTACAATCTCTGCTCTCGGATTACGAACCGAACATAACGGCAGAGTTTCGTATTTTATATCTTCCATTTACTCTGCCATTATTTCAACAACAGGCACCGTTTTGTACATTTCATTTTGTGTCATATAGCTGTAAGTTCCCACTTGCTTAACAACTTTTCCTTTAGGCACATTTATCTTTTGACTGTCATAATAAGACGTGCTTTCATCACCTGCAAAGTAAACTACCGTTCCCCAATTGTCACTTCGAGTATCGGCAACCATAGCTAATGCGCTTCCATCAGGCAGCACCTGCATAACCTTAAAAACCTTACCAGGCACAACACCGCGAGGCTTTTCAAACATCACAACATCTTTGTTTGATGTAGATGTTGCTACTGATTTCGCCATAAAAAGGCCTACAGCAAAAATCAAAACAATACCTGTAACTATTCCAGCTACATAGGTCAAGATAAATTTCACTTTCATGCTCATAATACTTATTATTTAACGTTAGTTCAACAAAACAATTGACCTTGTTCTAATTCGTCAAGCTCATGTTATTTATTTGTTCAAAGAGATTCTCTCGAAAAAACTTATAGCAAGCATCATCCCAATAAGATTCTTTCATATCAGGATGGACAACTGTTAACAGATACATTTCCAAGATCTCATCATAATCAAGCGAGACAATTTCTTCACGAAAGGTCTCGTATCGGTTTTCTAAGGAAAAGACATTGTTCTCTTCCCACAAAGAAAAACGATAAGCAAGTGTTCTAAGCAAGTTACCATTTGCCTTTAAACCACTTTCCTTATTGCTTTCCATAAGGATATGCAGATTCTCTTCGTAATTATCTCTGTCTTTAATTCGTTTCATTACCTATCTGTAATTATATTCCATCCCCATTTTTCCAACAAATTGAGAATATTGATAAAATTGTAGGTAGCCCATTGATTGGAAACCACAAACTGGATGCCATCATAGCTTTGCAGCACCATATCTTCCGACATCACATAGCGTGAACGCAAATCCTTCTTGTCATGCGAAGATCTATCGATGCTATCAACACTTCTAATAACACCGTATGAGCCTTGTAAGTGATCTTCAAAAATATGGGAAAGTTGCTCAAATGTCAAGTTTGGATTCAGTTCCATAAAATGAGCAACGACTTCCCTCACGAATCGTCCCTTGCCATAGTAGCTCCTGCCACCATCCAATGAATATTTGGTAACATCCCGTTTCCGTTTGTCCTTTGAGACCTGTGAAACGACCATTCCAGAAGTAGCGACAGAAAGCAAGGGCTCCGATTGTTGGCTAGCCGATGAAGGAGAGGGCTGTATCGTAAAACTTAAACCGTGCAGAACTTCTTCCACCAAATTTTTGTTGCATTTCTTGAACTCAACGAAATAATCTGTCAACACTTGCTTGATGGTTGCGTCCTTGTTAGTTGACAATGATTGTTGAAAAGCATTCATAATCTCAATTGTTTTTATATCGTTAGCCTTTGCTTTGCAATAATTCTCTATTCGTTGCTTGTTGAAAGTGTCATGCAGGAAGAAATCCACGAATTCTGCGCCACCTTCAGCATCCAAGTCTATCTCTATTTGCCATACCATGAGAGGCAATTCTTCGTTCGTATCGTAATACATTCTGATGTTGTCACCGATGTACAGACCTATGGTTGTTTTTTGCAAACGCATATACGATAAAAGTTGCTGCTCTTGTCTGGGTGTGATGATGTTACGAGGACGCTTCATCTCTATCACAATGACGGGTTTGTCTTCAATTTTTAGGGTAATGTCTGGTTCAATCTGATTATGCGACCCTATATTAATCCTTTCCTTAGGGCATATTTCTCCCTGAACCTTGCTCCAACCAAGTTGGCGCAGGTTCATCTCTACGATGTTCTGATAGGGCTCTTCCAAGATATCATCCTTGCGAGCCTCCACCAAGTCGTAACAGAATTCTTGCCATATCGTTTTGTTTGATTTCATACGCTTTCTATGAAACTAATAGGTTTTCATAATTAGGGATTGTCGTTTAATTCTTTCAGTCGTGGACGCATAGAGGTCATCTTGGCATTTGATGCTCCGTGCGACCAGTTTTAATTGCTTTTTGCT
>OLZV01000655.1_pt1 | contig 14051 bp, 9 predicted proteins | sample 1644531 | NCBI WGS metagenome assembly OLZV01 (sample SAMEA103958115, study PRJEB25191) | human gut metagenome | biome: human-associated habitat [ENVO:00009003]; feature: intestine environment [ENVO:2100002]; material: feces | place: Germany | collected 2013/2015
ATTCGTATTTTTATATTTACATCAATACATTTATTTATATATTCTCATTTCTTATTGTTTCTATAATATTCTGCTTTCTTATCTGTGCTATCGAATATTTCATAATTCCAAGAAGCAGTATAATTACAACAATAACCGACATAACTATAGCTAGTAATGGTAAAGTGTATTTTAACTGCGATTCTCCTGCCGAAATATATATGACATAAGAAAGTATTGTTCCTGACACTACACCGATTATAAGAGCCTTACTTCCATAAAATACACTTTCCAGCCTTATCATTTTATCAAATTCCTTCTTTGTCATACCTATCGACTGAAGCATTGCAAACTCTTTACCTCTTAATTCCATTCCCGTTGTAACAGTATTAAATATATTGGTTATGCCAATCAATGAAACAATAGCAATAAATCCATATAAGAATATCTTCATTGTCAGAATAAGTTTTTCATCGTTTCTTCTTTCCTGTGCGGCATTAAATATGTAATTCTGCCCAATATTAAATTCATTGACAAGTATATCCTGTGCTTTATCAGGATCGTCACAGTTAATATTAAGAAGTGTGCTATCTGTATTCTTAGTATCAATTCTGTTCATATAATCGTCACTCACAATAAGGTATCCATAAGAAGTATAAGCATTGTCATATCCAAATGGTCTTTCATTGCTGAGTGCCACAATCCTTATATCGTATAATGTTGTATCATCTGACGATTTACTATTATCCAATGATTTACTGCTGTTTGAAGTATCAATTCTATAAGTTAATACATCACCGGCTTTATAGCCATCGTATATATTAAAATATTTTATATCATTACCATTGTTAATATACTGATATGTATTATCTACAAGTATGCCTCCGCTCTGTGCAGTTTCCTTGCTGATGCCAAGCTTTTTAATATACTTTCCATATTCTTCATTACCTAATGAAATAATACTTATATAGTAACCATTATTTTCTGCTAAACCTGTCTCATATTTATTTACTTCCTTATAATCACTACTATACTTTGGTTCATCTTTTAATGAAGCATAAAAGCCTCTTGCAAATGTAAAATCAGTTATATTCGTTTCATTATTTATCCTGTTCACTATATTGCTTACTTTTTTATTGGCCTCATCCACAGACATACTTTTATATGAAGACATATACACCCTTAAATCTATCTTATCATTGGCATATCTATTAACTGATTCTGTTAATAAACTCATAAAACCATATAAAGCAATAAATGTTGATACACTTAAAGCAATAGATATAGTAATTACCCTGTATTTTCTCTTGTTACGCTTCATATTCTTATATGCCAGAACGCCACCTTCTCCCCATACTTTACCGATTAATTTAGGTGTCTTTAATGACTTAGACTTTATCTTAATATCTTCACTATGATTGATAGCCATTATTGGTGACATTCGCGAAGCCCTAATTGCTGGTACTAATGCCGACAATACAATCGTAACTATCGCAAGTACAATTGATAAAAGCACTCCTAATAAAGAAGGTGCATACACAATGCTCATTTCAAATGTATCAATAAGCATTTTGTTACTTAATACGACAAGTATATAACTTGCTGACAGACCCCCGCCTATGCCTGCTACAATACCTATTACACCCATAAACGCAGCTTCAAAAAATACATTTTTTCTAATCTGGCGTGGCGTAGCACCGATAGAAGCTAACATTCCGTACTGCTTAGTCTTCTGGTTAATAGATATAGCAAAGCTGTTACTTATACATACCGCTGAAGTTATAATAATTATAACCATAACAACAGCTGCCATATTATATACAAATGCAACACTTGAATCATAAAACGCTTCATACTTGATAAGACTGTTATTAATGTAATATGAATGTGTCTTATCAAGCTGGCTCTTTAATGTCTGTATCTCTTTATCTTCAAGCTTTCCCGAATTCAGCTTATTAAATAAAGTCTTATCGACACCTAATATATCAGCCGTTAAATCATATCTGTCCTTGAGTGCTTTTTTATTAAACCTCAAGTAAATGTCCGATTTATTCAAAGATGTATCTGCTTTATTGGCAAGTGTTATAACCGAATAACCTGGTGCAGTTCTTGGCTCTTCACCATATGGAAGCCTGTCACATATTCCAACAACTTTATACGTCTTAGTCTGCTTAGCTTCCAGCTGTTCATCTTCTCGATAAGTATCATTCTGATAAAGCTTTTTGCCATTATATGTCCTGTCGCCTATATCAAATGTAATCTTATCTCCAAGATTATATTTAACACCACCATTGGTCTTAATATGACTTGATATAACTATTTCACTGTCATCTTCCGGAAGCCTTCCTGATGTTACATTTATTTCTGCCTTTTCAAATGTATCACTATCAAGTGCTTCTATATAAACATATGGTTTGCTGTCATTAACACATCCGTCAAGCACTCCATAGCCAACTTCGTGTGTTTCATAATAGCTCTCCACCTGCCTGTTATTAATAACTGACTCCTTCTCCTTATCAGTCATATCATATAAAAGAAGATGAAAATCTCCATCTACCTTCTTTGATCTTAATGTTACGCTTTCTTTTAAACTTACCGCCATAGTTGCAACTGCAGTAAGAAGTGCTGTTGCAAGTATAATACCAATAATTGTAACAATTGTTCTTCTTTTATTAAGCTTTAGATTCCTTATTGTCAACCTGTTAAGTATCTGCATATAAACTCTCCTTTCCAGCCCGTTTCATGAATTTACATAATTCTATATCTTATAAAATCTTATAAAATTATGAAACTATTTATATAAGGCTCGTGCCTGTTCATAATCTTTATACAAGCCTGCCATCTTCAATTCGTAATATTCTGTCTGCAATCTTTGCAATTTCAAGATTGTGGGTAATCATTACAATTGTCTGCTTATATTTCTGATTAGAGAGTTTTAATAATTCTACAATTTCATCACTTGAGCGTGAATCAAGATTTCCTGTCGGCTCATCAGCAAGAAGTATTGCTGGGTGATTAATCAATGCCCTGCCAATTGATACTCTCTGCTGTTGTCCACCTGATAACTCATTAGGCAGATGTGTCACCCTGTCCTTTAAACCAAGAGTGTTGATAAGCTCATCAAGTTCGCTTTTGTCTGGTGTCCTGCCATCAAGCTCACAAGGTAAAGTAATATTTTCTTTAACATTAAGAATTGGTATAAGGTTATAGAACTGATATATAAGCCCTACCTGTCTTCTTCTAAATATTGCTATCTTATCACTATTCAATGAATATATATCCTCACCCTGTATATATACCTTTCCACTTGTAGGTCTGTCCACACCACCAAGCAAGTGAAGAAGTGTTGATTTACCACTTCCTGAACTTCCCACTATAGCTACGAACTCGCCTTGTTCCACGCTGAATGAAATGTCATTTACTGCAAGTACAGCATTGTCACCTTTGCCATATTGTTTAACAAGATGTTCTACCTTTAATATCTCCATATACTGCCTCTCTTTCTGTCGTAAATATAGATTATAAATATGCGTTGCTTTATTACATATCTCAATATACACAAGCAAAATGACATTTCGGTGACATTTATTTTATATATTTAACTATAAACACTGTTTCTTCATCATCAGACTCCACGCTTATATATCCTCCCTGCTTCTCAATTACTGCCTTAGCAAGCGGAAGTCCTATTCCCATACTGTTATCTTCGTATTTAGCTTCACTGTAATAGCGTTCAAATATCTGCTTCTGCTGTTTATCACTCAGTTTCTCACCTCTGTTAGTTATATACACTGCTGTATACACATCATTATCTGTTATATTTATCTTTACAGTACCTTTATCATTACTATGTTCAATTGCATTTTTAATAATATTCTGCAATGCTTCCCTGTTCCAGTTATAATCTCCCTTTATATATATATCCGATTTATTCAATTCATCTTCATTGCGATTATCGATATTCTTTTCTATATTTACATTTTTAATTTCTGCTATAACCTCAAGATTACCGACAGCTTCTTCTATAATCTTATTAATAGAAATGTTCTCATTATTGAACTCAACTACACCTGCATCAATTCTTGACAGCTTAAGCATAGACACAATCATCCAGCTCATTCCATTAACCTGATTTAAAGCTTCATATATGAATTTCTTTCTTGTAGAATAGTCCATATCCGGATTGTCATTAAGATTATCCAATAGAACCTGCGTTGAAGTAAGCGGTGTCTTTAACTGGTGTGATATGTCCGATACAGACTGCGCTAACATAACCTTTTTTATTCTGGCTGAGTCCGCCTGTTCTTTCATATATACCATAATTTTATATAGCGAATTCTTAAGACTGCTAAGCTCGTCTTCTGAATTATCATTTATTTCCAGCTCATAATTACCGCGTGATATTTTATCCATATAATCCTGCAACTCGAAAATGTCTTTCTTCCTTCTCCTCAAATACATACAAAAACATATAATAAACAATACCGACATCACGCCTATAATCGAAGTGCTGACTATGATATTGACATTTCTTATGTCACTCATATCTTTAATGTAAAATGTATTATCTGTTATTCCATTTTTTCTTAATATACTGTCAAATTCTTCTGATGTCGTACTACTTTCAAGCTCACTGTAGGACTTATTTAATATAATCGCAATTTCTTCCATATCAAGGTCTGGATATTGGTTAATAACATTTTCCATAATACATCTTATATATGTATTCTCCATATTCTTATACTTATGTGTATACCAGCTTATCCAGGAAATATATGTCACTACACTGACAACCAGCACTACACCTATTAATAGCAGGCTTTTAACCGCCTGCTTATTCTTATATGCACCCATATTCTCTCCAATCTGTTATCATATTCTTTCTAATCTGACAATCTGTAACCTACGCCCCTGACCGTCACAATAATATTTCCTTCTTTATCGCCTATCTTATCACGAAGTCTTTTCATTGTAACTGTAAGTGTATTATCATTTACAAAGTTGCCTGCTGAGTCCCATATATGTGATAATATTTCTTCTCTTGTAAATACTTTTTTAGGATTTTGTAACAGTATTTTTAATATCTCAAATTCAAGCTTTGTGAGCTTAACTTCATTATCCGCCTTGTACAATTTTCTTATATCAACGTCCATCTTTAAATCTGCAAATGTAAGTTCGTTACCGCTCCGGTTTCTTCTTAGCACATTCTTAATTCTCGATAGAAGTTCCATATTGCGGAATGGTTTTATAACATAATCATCTGCGCCTAACTCCAGCCCCATTACAACATCTTTCTCCTCATCTTTAGCTGTAAGAAATATGACCGGTGCTATATCATCAGCTTTAATCTTTCTGCAAAGCGAAAAGCCATCCCCATCAGGAAGCATTACATCAAGTATGACAATATCTATGTTCCATACATCACCAGCTCCAATTAAAGTTCTATATTTTTCAGTTTCCTTTGCATTATCTAATATCTCCTTTGCCTGATATGCACTTCTTGCAACCCTGACATTATAACCATTATTGGTAAAAAGGTATTATAATGAAAACTGTAAAATTTTTACAATTATTTTTTAGGAGGTATCAAATTGAACGAAAAGATTACTATTTTAATTGCAGATGACAACCCAGAATTTGCAGAAACTTTAGTAGAACACTTAAGTGTACAAAAAGATATGGAGGTTATAGGAGTAGCCAGAGATGGAAATGAAGCGTGTGAAAAAGTTACTAGCCTAAAGCCAGATGTATTACTATTAGATGTTATAATGCCATATCTAGATGGACTTGGAGTTTTGGAGAAATTAAATGCAGCAAAAATAGAAAAAATGCCAACCTGTATAATGCTATCAGCCGTGGGACAAACAAAAATAACACAAAAAGCAATCAGTTTGGGTGCAGAATATTATGTAGTAAAACCATTTGATATTGAAGTACTAATAAATAGAATAAGAGATATAAAAAATTATAAACCAACACCAACATCAAACTTAGACAACTGTTATACATCAAGGGAAATCAAGTCACAATACATAGAAATAAACGAAATGGATAAAAAGAACCAAGAAAACTTAGAAGCACTTGTAACAAATATAATTCATGAAATTGGAGTACCAGCACATATTAAAGGTTACCAATATTTAAGAGAAGCAATAATGGTTGTAGTACAAGATATAGACGTAATTAATCAAATAACAAAACAACTATATCCTGCAATAGCAGAAAGATATGGAACAACACCAAGTAGAGTAGAAAGAGCAATTCGCCATGCCATAGAAGTAGCATGGGCAAGAGGAAAAAACGAAGCAGTAGAAAACATCTTCGGCTACACAATATCAGCAAGTAAAGGCAAACCAACAAATTCAGAATTCATTGCAATGATAGCTGATAAGTTAAGACTAGAATTAAAGACAGCATAAGTATAAAGTGATATAAACAATAAAAACAACAGAAACTAAAATCTGTTGTTTTTAATTTTTTACTGAGAAATGTTACAAGAATATGACAAATTTATGACATTTTTGACATGTTATTTAAAAATATTTACTTAAAAGTATAAATATGCTACACTATGTATAAATAGATGGAGTGTGATAAAATGAAACTTAAGAAAAATGTAATATTAGTATTAATTGTTATTTTAATTTGCGGAGTAGCAATTCTAGTAGTAAATAAACTTCTAAAGAATGAAGTTTTAGCTGCAAACTGCTATAGGTGTCGGATCAAAAATAAATTCATATGCTGCTAAAGCGGCAACATGCACAACAAATGGACATAGTGCATATACAAAATGTACAGGTTGTGGTCTAACAACTGGATATACGGAATATAAAGCAACAGGACATGTTAAAGGACCAGCAGCAACATGTACAACGTCACAAATATGTAATAAATGTGGAAAGGTCCTTCAAGCAGCATATAAACACAACTATAGTCCAGCAACATGTACAAAACCAAAAAAATGTACAAGATGTGGAGCAACAACTGGTTCGGCATTAGGACATACTTGGGTTGATGCAACATGTACAACAGCAAAATATTGTACAAAATGTCATGAAACAGAGCGAGGACCTTATGGACATGCCCCAGGAGCGGCAGCAACATGTACAACGCCACAAACATGTAATAGATGTGGAAAGGTACTTCAAGCAGCATTAGGACATGAATCAGATGGAGGAGCAACGTGTACAAAAGCATCAATATGCAAGAAATGTGGAAAAGTTTTACAAACAAGAAAGGAGCATGTTTTTAAGGATGCAACATGTACTGAACCAGAAACTTGTATAAATTGTGGATTAAAGCAGGGCTCAGCCGCAGGACACTCATGGAAGGCTAATGGTTGTATACAGACTTGTTCTATATGTAAGAAACAAACTGGAAGCCATCAATTAGCAAGAGTTCAAGGAAAGGAAGCAACATGTGAAAGTGCAGGATATAGTGATTATATAAAATGTAAGTATTGTGATTATTATTCTAAACCAAAAACAACAATTCCAGCACAAGGGCATAATTATACTAATCTAATAGGTGGCACTCCTGCTGGATGTGAATATGCATGCACAAGATGTAATTCAATAACTAATAAGGCACATGAAGTAGAAACTATACCAGGTAAAACACCAACTTGTTCACAAGAAGGATATTCGGAATCAACAAGATGCAAAAAATGTAGAACGGTACTAAAAAAAGCACAGCCATTATCAAAAAAAGAACACTCATATACTGTTGCAACAGGAACTGCAGATGGAGCATCTGGCTGTAAATGGAAGTGTGCAAATTGTAATGAGACAACAACAAAAAGTCACAAATTGTATAGAGTTCAAGGTAAGGCAGCATCATGTACAGCAGATGGATGGTCAAGTTACACAAAATGTGGATATTGTAGTTATTGTGCCACAGAGAAAAAAGTGATACCTGCGACAGGACATACTAAAGGACCAGCAGCAACATGCACAACAGCACAAAAATGTACAGTATGTAATGCAATTATAACAAATGCGACAGGACATACTAAAGGACCAGCAGCAACATGTATAACAGATCAAATATGTACAAAATGTAAAGTGGTAATACAAGCTCGAACAGGACATGATTATAGTGATACACCTACATCATACAATAAAAATGTTAATGGACATACTCCAATATATAAATGTACAAATTGTACATCAACAAAGTCTGATCCACAGGAAGCACATACAGTTAATTCATATACAGATAATGGAAATGGAACACACAGTGGAACATGTACGATTTGTAATTATACTGTAACAAAAGCCCATGAGGATAGTAGTGGCACATGTACTGCTTGCGGAGCAACGTCTGGAACAACATGTGAACATACATGGGTAACAAAAAGTAATTCAACAGACCATTGGGAAGAATGTAGCCTATGTAATATTACAAAAACTGGAAGTGTTGAGAACCATAATATTGCAGCATATAGAGACAATGGAGATAACACACACAGTGGAACATGTACAGTTTGTAGTTATGTAATTAACGAATATCATAATTTTAACAGTAGTCATACATGTACACGATGTGGTGCAACAGAAACAACAACATGTGAACATAAATGGGTAATGAAGAGCAATTCATTAGAACACTGGGAAGAATGTAGCGAATGTAATATTACAAAAGAAGGTAGCTTGGAAAATCATAATATAACAACATGGACAGATAATGGAGATGAAACACATAGCGGAATTTGCACAGTTTGTAATGGTAAAGCAACACAAACTCATAATTATACCGGTGGAACATGCACAGAATGTGGAGCTGTTTCAAGTGCTAATTGTGAACATAATTGGGTTATGAAAAGTGATAGAGAAGAACATTGGAAGGAATGTGACAAATGTCATATTACTCAGAAAGATACAGTTGAAAATCATAAAATTACAACATGGGAAAACAATGGAGATGAAACACATAGTGGAACATGTACGGTTTGTAACTACAAAAAAACAGATACACATAATTTTAAGGACGGAATTTGTACGGAATGTAAAGTGAATGAAGATTCAGCATGTATACATGATTGGAAATTTAAAAGTAATCCAGTTGAACATTGGGAAGAATGTACAAAATGTTATTATACAAAAGATAATAGTTTAGAAAGTCATATTATTACCAAATGGGAAGATAAAGGAAACAACACACATAGTGGAACATGTACAAAATGTAATTATGTTGTAACTGTTGAACATGACTATGAAAATGGAAAATGTACAGAATGTGGTGCAAAAGAAGGTGACCAGGAAGTTTGTAAACACAATTGGGTATTTAAAAACAACAAAGATGGGCATTGGAAAGAATGTAATAAGTGTAATTTAATTCAAAAAGACACAGTCGAAAAACATACAATTACATCATATGGTGACAATGGAGACGGAACACATATTGGGAAGTGCCAGATATGTGGATATAGTGTAACAAATAAACATAATTTTAAAAACGGAACATGTACAGAATGTGGAACAATAGATTCGAATTATTGTGACCATATATGGGGAAGTAACTCTAATAAAGATGAACATTGGCAGGAGTGCACAAAATGTCATTTGGTTCAAGTAGGGACAACTGAAGCACATAATGTAAAAGAATGGAATGACAATGGCGATGGAACACATAGTGGAACATGTACAGTTTGTAGTTACAAGATAACAGAAAACCATTCTAATGGAACATCTAAAAATTGTGATAAATGTAATTACATTGTAAAAGAAAATGATGGAAATAATAATGGAAATCAAGACGGTAACAACAATGGCAATCAAGGTGGAAACAACAATGGAAATCAAAGCGGAAATAACAATGGCAACCAAACAGGAAATAATAATGAAAATCAAGCCGGAAACAATAATGCAAATAATACTAACTCAGGAAAAGAATTACCAAACACAGGAAAGAAGACAGTTATTATTAGTGTAATTGGTCTTACAACACTATTTGGAACATCAATAGTTGGAATTAAGAAATATAAAGACATAGTATAAAATAAAGGAAGTCTTACTTAAAAGTAGGACTTCTTCTAAATTTAGCTGATATCAATATAATTTAACAATACAATGCAATTTATCATCTATACTATTTTTCATAGTAATAAAAATTGCATCATCTTTTTCTCCATAATAAAGTTTCATTGTATCTCCAAGTCTAGCTTCATTTTTATACATTACTTCAACGTTCTTAAATTCTGCATTTTTAGGCAATAATTCATATGCAAAATCTAAGTAGTTTAGGTTGTTTACATGATGATTTGAATCTATATCTCTTTTTTGAATAGTATATTTACCTGCTACTTTACTGTTTCCAGGCTCTTGCAATTTCTCACACATTTTTGAAGAAAACACATTGTCATCTACAAAATGACAATAATTATCTTTAAAATCTTCAGTAATTTTAAATACTTGCTTTTTATTAAAATCAAATAAAATCCATCTAGATGTTGCAACAGCAACTACGTTATTTGAACTATCATAAACTTTAAAATCTCTATAAATGTAAATATGTGTGTGCTTTGTACACCATGTTGAAACTTTTAAAGTTTCATTCCATTTAGGTCTTGAAAAGACCTCTAATTTCCAATTTAATATAACCCAAAATAAACCAGTTTTTTTAGCATCATTTAACCCACGACCAAATAAACTAGAATGAATGCAACCAATTTCTTGAAATATTCTTAAAAAACCTTTATTTGTAATTGAGTTGTTTTCACCAACATCTGGCAAAGTAACTTTAAAATTTTCTGTATAAATGTCCATAATTATCCTTCTTTCTAAGGACATATAATATCAAAAAAACTGCTAAAAGTCAATGTTGACATTTTACAAAAATGCATATACAATATATGGAAAGTGAGGGAAAAATATGACTAATTTATTAGAACAAATTAATTCACCAAAAGACTTAAAAAAATTAACATTAGAAGAAAAAGAAACTCTAAGCCAAGAGATTAGAGATTTAATAATAGACGTAACTTCAAAAAATGGTGGGCATGTTGCATCAAATTTAGGTGTGGTTGAACTAACAATTGCTTTGCATTCTATATTTGACACACCAAATGATAAAATAGTATGGGACGTTGGTCATCAATGCTATGTACATAAGATTTTAACAGGAAGAAGAGAAGAATTTCAAAATATAAGAAAACTAGGTGGAATATCTGGCTTTCCAAAGATTTGTGAATCTGAGTATGATAATTTTAATACTGGGCATAGTAGCACATCAATATCCATAGCAACAGGAATGGCAAGAGCAAGAGATATCTTAAATGAAAACTATGAAGTTGTTGCAGTAATTGGAGATGGTTCTTTAACAGGGGGAATGGCCTTAGAAGCCTTAAATGACGCAGGTAGTAGTAAAACAAATGTTAAAGTAATTTTAAACGATAACGAAATGAGCATATCAAAAAATGTTGGTGGCATACCATTATATTTAAGTAAAATGAGAACAAAAACAGGTTACACAAGGTCAAACAGAAAGATAAAAGCAATTGTAAATAAAATTCCTTATATAGGAAAACCAATAATTAGTTTTGCACATTACACAAAGCAAATAATTAAAAGAGCAGTATTTCGCAACATGTATTTTGAAGATATTGGCTTTACATATTTAGGTCCAGTGGATGGCCATGATATCAAAAAACTAGAAGACATTTTAGAAAGAAGTAAGAAAATAAATGGCCCAGTACTTATTCATGTTGTAACTAAAAAAGGAAAAGGGTATAAACTAGCTGAGGAAAACCCAGATAAATTCCATGGAATTTCTGCATACGACAAGGAAACGGGAGAAGTAAAAAAATCTAAGAATTATTCAAAAGTATTTGGAGAAAAACTTGTAAAAATGGCCTCTGAAGACAAAAGGATAGTTGCTGTAACAGCTGCAATGAGGGATGGTACAGGTTTAAAAGAATTTGCTGAAAAATTCCCAGATAGATTTTTTGATGTAGGAATTGCTGAACAACATGCACTTGGGTTAATTGCAGGAATGGCAAGAGCAGGGTTAAAACCAGTATTGCCAATATATTCATCATTTTTACAAAGGGGCTATGACCAAATCATACACGATATAGCACTATCTGGAATACCAGTAACTGTATGCATAGATAGAGCAGGAATTGTAGGAAATGATGGAGAAACACATCAAGGGATATTTGATTTATCTTTCCTATCTTCAATACCAAATATAGTTATAATGGCCCCTAAAAATTTCGAAGAATTGGATAAAATGCTAGAATTTGGGGTAAACTTAGACAAACCGGTATTTATAAGATATCCAAGAGGGGGAGAAAATTTCTCTTTTGAAAGCACAGAGGATATTGAACTTGGAAAAGCCGAAATTGTGCAAGAAGGAACAGATTTAAGTATTATAGCAATAGGCAATATGGTAGGGCGAGCAGAAGAAGTTGCAAGCTTGCTTCCTGAAAAGAGTGTTGAGATAATTAATGCTCGTTTCTTAAAACCATTAGATGAAGAAACAATTTTAAATTCTATAAGAAAAACTGGTTATTGCATTACCATAGAAGATAACTTGCTAAAGGGCGGACTTGGTTCTGCCGTAGTGGAAGCGGTAAATAAAAGTGATATTCAAGATGTTAAAATTAAAAACTTTGGATATGACGATACTTTTGTAGAGCATGGAACGGTAAAAGAACTTGAAGATAAGTATGGTTTAAGTGCCGAAAAAATTTCTGGAAAGCTCTTTACATTTACGGAAATGTGAGATATAATATATCGGTAAATTTATAAAGAAGAAAGGAAGGAATAATTTATGAGCAAAAAGTATGTATACCTATTTAAAGAAGGAAATGCAAATATGCGTGAATTATTAGGTGGTAAAGGTGCAAACCTAGCAGAAATGACAAATTTAGGTTTACCAATTCCACAAGGATTTACAGTTACAACAGAAGCATGTACAGAATACTACAATGATGGTAAAAGAATAAATGAAGAAATTCAAGAACAAATCTTTGCCGCATTAAAGAAACTAGAAGAAATCCAAGGAAAGAAATTTGGAGATAACAATGATCCATTATTAGTATCAGTAAGAAGTGGTGCAAGAGCATCAATGCCTGGTATGATGGATACAATATTAAACTTAGGATTAAACGATGTTGCAGTTGAAGGTTTCGCTGCAAAAACAGGAAATCCAAGATTTGCATATGATTCATATAGAAGATTTATTCAAATGTATTCAGATGTTGTTATGGAAGTTCCAAAGTCATTCTTTGAAAAAATTATAGATGAAGTAAAAGCAGCAAAAGGAGTACACTTTGATACAGAATTAACAACAGAAGACTTAAAAGAATTAGTAAAAAGATTCAAAGAAGTTTACAAAAACGCTATGAATGGCGAAGAATTCCCACAAGATCCAGTTGACCAATTAATGGGAGCAGTTAAAGCTGTATTTAGAAGCTGGGATAACCCAAGAGCTATTGTTTACAGAAGAATGAATGATATACCAGGAGACTGGGGAACAGCTGTAAACGTACAAGCTATGGTTTTCGGTAACATGGGAGAAACATCTGGAACAGGTGTTGCATTTACAAGAAACCCATCAACAGGTGAAAAAGGAATTTATGGTGAATACTTAATTAATGCACAAGGTGAAGACGTTGTTGCAGGTGTTAGAACACCACAACCAATTTCAAAACTTGCAGAAGATTTACCAGAATGCTACAAAGAATTTATGGAATTAGCACATAAACTTGAAAATCACTATCGTGATATGCAAGATATGGAATTCACAATTCAAGAAGGAAAACTATACTTCTTACAAACAAGAAATGGAAAGAGAACAGCACCAGCTGCTATCCAAATTGCTTGTGATTTAGTTGATGAAGGAATGATTGACGAAAAAGAAGCTGTATTAAGAATAGATGCAAAATCTTTAGATCAATTACTACACCCAACATTTGATAAAGATAGCTTAAAAGCAGGAGAAGTTATAGGACAAGCTCTACCAGCATCACCAGGTGCAGCTGCAGGTAAAGTTGTATTTACAGCTGAAGAAGCTAAAGAACTTGGTAAAGGTGGAAAAGGTGAAAGAGTAGTATTAGTTCGTCTAGA
>OLZV01000661.1_pt1 | contig 14001 bp, 7 predicted proteins | sample 1644531 | NCBI WGS metagenome assembly OLZV01 (sample SAMEA103958115, study PRJEB25191) | human gut metagenome | biome: human-associated habitat [ENVO:00009003]; feature: intestine environment [ENVO:2100002]; material: feces | place: Germany | collected 2013/2015
AGTATTTTAATTAGTATTTTAATTATATGCCGATTCATTTCGGCAGAGATTTATTGAATATCATGTGCAGTGATTTGGATTCGTAAGATATGGGCGTGGAAATCGGAGAAATGATTAGTTCGCGGATAAAAAGTGAAATTTGTAATAGAAAAAATAAATTGCAATATTTGCGGTCAAAATTTGTCAGCAAAGCATTTAAGATGCGGTAAGGTGGATCCGTAATGACTTTAGCCTGGCGATTATTGAGTTGGTTAGTGGTTCAAACTCTCAGGCATTCTTTCTGGAATGTCTCCAAAAGCGTTCCAAGGATCGAACTTTTACTTGTGAGAAAGAGACTATTTGCAGACGGCAGCAGTCTCTTGTTCACTAATTTGAATAGTGTATAGTAATGTATATAAAACAAGTATCGATGAAAAAAAGCAGATTTTTTCTCGCGGTGATTTCACTTTTCGTGGCGATCACTTCATCGGCACAGAACATTTCTGTGACCGGTGTCGTTACTGATGCTTCTACAGGTGAGCCGATACCTTTCGCGTTCTGTCAGGTAAAAGGCTCCACCAAGGGAAGCAGCAGTGACGCCGATGGGCGTTATTCAATCCCCGTGCCAAGTGATGGTACTATCATCTTCTCATCCATGGGATATGAGCAGAAAGAGGTGGCCGTCAAAGGTAAAACCACAATCAATGTGGCATTGACCCCGGACTCTCAGCTTCTTGAGGGGGTAGTCGTCACTGGTATGCAGAAAATGGACCGCCGTCTTTTCACGGGTTCCACGGCCAAGCTGGACGCGGAATCGGCGAAGATCGATGGTCTCACCGATGTCAGCCGCTCCCTTGAGGGACGTGTCGCCGGTGTGTCCGTGCAGAATGTGTCGGGAACGTTCGGAACAGCTCCTAAGATCCGTGTCCGTGGCGCCACTTCCATCTACGGCTCATCAAAGCCGCTTTGGGTTGTCGATGGCGTGATCATGGAGGATGTTGTGGATGTCAGCGCAGACCAGCTTTCTTCTGGTGACGCCTCCACTCTTATCTCTTCGGCGATCGCAGGACTCAACTCCGATGACATAGAGTCGTTCGATATCCTCAAGGATGGCTCCGCCACCTCTATCTATTATCTATGGCGCGAGGGCTATGGCCGGTGTGATTGTCGTCACGACCAAGAAGGGCCGTGCGGGATCGTTCAGACTCAACTACACAGGCGAGTTCACAACAAGGCTCAAACCGTCTTACCGCACGTTCAACATAATGAACTCGCAGGATCAGATGGAAATCTACCAGGAACTCCAGCAGAAGGGTTACCTTAATTATGCTTCTTTGGCAAACGCCTCAGACAGCGGAGTCTATGGTAAGATGTACCAGTTGATCGGTCAGTATGACAAGACATCCGGACAGTTCGGTCTCGCGAACACGGCGGCTGCCAGGGCTGAATACCTCAGGGCTGCCGAGTACAGGAACACTGACTGGTTCGGCACTCTCTTCAGCAACGCTCTGCAGAGCAACCATTCCTTGAGCGCTTCCGGTGGTTCAGAGAACGCCACCTATTACGCGTCTCTTTCTGTGATGCAGGATCCGGGTTGGACAAAACAGAGTTCCGTTTCTCGTTACACCGGCAACCTCAACACGACTTTCAAGTTCAGTGACATATTCACTTTCAACCTCATCAGCAACGCTTCTTTCCGTAAGCAGCGTGCGCCGGGAACCCTCGGACAGACGATGGATGTGGTTTCGGGTGAGGTGAAGCGTGACTTCGACATCAACCCTTACTCATACGCGCTCAACACCTCACGCGCGCTTGACGCCAATGAGTACTACACGAGAAACTACGCTCCGTTCAACATCATGCATGAGCTTGACAACAACTACATCGACTTGGGCGTGACTGACATCCGTATTCAGGGAGAATTGAAGGCTAAGCCTTTCAAACAGTTGGAACTGAGTGCTCTCGGTGCTGTCAAGTACACGACTTCTTCACAGGAGCACAACATCCTTGACGAATCCAACCAGTCTCTCGCTTACCGCGCGATGGACACCGCCACCATCAGGGACAACAACCCGTTCCTTTACAAGGATCCGGACAACCCTTACGCATTGCCTATTTCTGTTCTTCCTAAAGGTGGTATCTACGAGAGGACTGACAACTCGTTGCTCGGTTGGGATTTCCGTGCCACAGCCAATTACAGCGAGACATTCGCCGAAAAACACATCGTCAATCTTTTCGGCGGTACCGAGATCAACAGCACCGAGCGTCATGGAACTTGGTTCCGCGCGTGGGGTATCCAGTACGGAATGGGTGAGACTCCTAACTACAACTACAACGTGTTCAAGAAGGGCAACGAGGAGAACAGTGACTACTACACCATGACCAACACTCATGTCCGCTCCGCCGCGTTCTTCGCCAATGGTACATATTCTTATATGGGCCGCTACACCTTGAACGGCACAATCCGCTACGAGGGTACCAATAAGCTTGGAAAGAGCCGTCAGGCCCGCTGGCTTCCTACATGGAACATCTCTGGTGCGTGGAACCTTCATGAGGAGGAATGGATGAAACCGCTCAACGCGATCTCTCACCTTTCCCTCAAGGCTTCTTATTCACTTACCGCCGACAGAGGTCCTTCGACAGTGACCAACTCGGCTGTGGTGATCTCTTCCAAGAATCCGTGGAGACCGTTCACTTCCGTGAAGGAATCCATGCTTTACATCTCTGACCTTGCGAACACAGATCTGACTTACGAGAAGAAGAAGGAACTGAACCTCGGTCTTGAGGCCGGTTTCATTGACAACCGCATCAATTTCACCTTCGATTGGTTCACACGTGACAACTATGACCTTATCGGTGTCATCAACACCCAGGGTCTCGGCGGTCAGGTTGAGAAACTTGGTAACATCGCTTCCATGAAGTCTGACGGTGTCGAGATTTCTCTCACCACCAAGAACATTGTGAAGAAGAACTTCACTTGGACGACCAACTTCATCTACTCTCATTCTCACAATGAGGTGACCAACCTTAAGACGACCATGAGAGCCATCGACCTTATCACTGGTAACGGATTCGCGCAGGAGGGTTATCCTGTTCGAGGAATATTCTCCATTCCGTTCACCGGTCTGAACTCAAACGGTCTTCCTACCTTCATCAATGAGGACGGCGAGTCCACTGTCAGCGGCATCAACTTCCAGTACTCTGACTCTGAGGGCCTTTCCAAGTGGCTTAAGTATTCCGGAAACGCAGATCCTACCGATGTCGGATCTCTCGGCAACATCTTCGAGTTCTACGGCTTCCGCTTCAATGTGTTCATGACGTACTCATTTGGAAACGTTATCCGTCTTGACCCTGTCTTCAGCAACACCTACAATGATCTCGACTCCATGCCTAAGGAGTTCGCCAACCGTTGGACTGTCCCTGGAGACGAGAACACCACCAGCGTTCCGGCCATCGCGAGTGTATGGCAGAACAGGCAGGACACCAACCTCCGCAAGGCTTACAGCGCCTACAACTACTCGACCGAGCGAATCGCCAGAGGTGATTTCATCCGTATGAAGGAGATCTCGCTTTCTTACGACTTCCCGAGGAAGTGGATTGAGAAGATTAAACTTAATTCGCTGTCACTCAAGGCTCAGGCCACCAACTTGTTTCTTATCTACGCCGACAGCAAGCTCAACGGTCAGGATCCTGAGTTCTTCAACACCGGCGGTGTGGCTGTCCCGGTTCCTAAGCAGTTCACATTCACTTTGAAAATTGGTCTTTAATCTGGAGGGAAAGATATATGAAAAACAAATATTCCATAATAGCCATTGCGGCGGTTGCTTTCAGCCTTGTCTCATGCGACAAGTTTCTGGATGTGATGCCTGACAACAGAACGGAGCTTGACACTCAGGAGAAAATCCGCTCCTTGCTGGTGTCCGCTTACCCGGAGACAGACTATCTGCTTGTCAGCGAGTTCTCCTCGGACAATGTCGATGACTTCGGCCCTGAGAACCCTAACACAGATCCTTTTATCGATGAGGTTTACGCGTGGAAGGATGTCACCAACACCGACAACGAGGACCCGGAGAACATCTGGCAATCCTCCTATTCGGCAATCGCGGCTGCCAATCAGGCAATAGAGGCCATCACTAACATGGTCGGTCCGGATGCCGAAGGGTATGAGCCGGAGATGGCGGAGGCTCTTCTTTGCCGTGCCTACAGTCATTTCGTGCTTGTGAATATGTTCTCGCAGGCCTACACTGAGGCGACAGCGGATCAGAAACTCGGCGTCACTTACATGAGCGCTCCTGAGCAGGGACTAAATCCTAAGTACGAAAGGGAGTCTGTGGCTCAGATCTATGCAAAGATCGATCAGGATCTCCAGAAGGCTCTCCCGCTCGTCAGCGACAATTACTACACTGTGCCTAAGTACCACTTCAACCAGAAGGCCGCGTATGCTTTCGCCACGCGTTTCTATCTCTATTATGAGAAACCTGAAGAGGCTGTCAAGTACGCAGACGCTTGTTTGGGAAGCGCTCCTGCGACAATGCTCCGCGACTGGCGCGCACAGGCAAAGATGACTCAGGACGATGAGGTTCTGACCAACCATTTCATCGATGCCACACTGTCGGCCAATCTGCTTCTGATCACGGCGTATTCGAAGATGGGTCTTTGCTTTACAGGGCCGTATTCAGTATATTCAAAATACGCTGCCGGAAACTATCTTGCCACGAATGAGACCGGTATTGCCCTTGCCACCCTTTTGGGAAAGGACAACCAGTCGTTCTTCGCTGTGCCGATGAAGGTTTACCAAGGCACAAACCACGACAAGACCACTTTCTGGAAGTTGCCTTACCTGTTCGAATTCTCAGACCCTGTCGCCCAGATCGGTTATTACAGGACAGTCTATCCGGCCTTCACTTCCGACGAGGTTCTTCTTGAGAGGGCTGAGGCAAAGCTCCTCCTCAAGCAATATGACTCGGCTGTGGCTGACATGAACCTCTGGCTCTCCAACATCTCGAAGACTGATTGGAACCTCAGCGCCGAGGAGATCAACAATCTTCTGAAGGATATTCCTTACTCAACGGCATTGGCTTCAACCGTCAAGAAGAAGCTTAACGCTCCGTTCCTTCAGAACCCTAGCGAGCTTCAGGAGAATCTGATTCACTTCTGTCTGCTTCTTAAGAGGGTTGACACCTACGCCCAGGGACTCAGATGGTTTGATGTCAAGCGTTACGGCATTGAGATCCAGAGACGTGTCATGGGATCTGACGGCAACCCTCGTACCGCTGGTGATGTCCTCAAGGTAGATGACGAAAGGCGCGCCATACAGGTTCCTAGGAAAGTTATTGACGCAGGATATACACCGAACCCGAGAAACTAAACTCATAAATTGACTGGAATATGAAGAAAATTATAACATATCTCTCAATCGCTGCCCTTTCTGTTCTGTCGTTTTCGGCTTGCCAGAGAGATGACCTCAACCCTGACAGTGTCATCAAGGTTGAGACGGCTCCTGCGACTGAATTGGACAAATGGCTTAACGACAACTATGTCAGGCCTTACAACATTGACTTCAAGTACCGCTTCGAACTGAACGAGTCGGACATGAACTATTACACTGTACCTGCCGATTATGATGAGGCTGTCATCATGGCCCACCTTGTGAAGTATCTTTGTATTGACACCTATGATGAGGTCGCCGGTGTTGACTTCACCAGAGAGTATTTCCCTAAGATGTTCTTCCTTATCGGTGAGTTTGAGTACAGGAACAACGGAACGTTCATTCTTGGAACAGCTGAAGGTGGCAAGAAGATCCTCCTTTCCGGTGTGAATTATCTGAGCGCCATGCTCAAGCAGGGACCGGAGGCTCTCAACCATTACTACATCAAGACGATCCACCACGAGTTCACCCATATCCTCAACCAGATCAAGGATTATCCTACAGACTTCAAGCAGGTCACCGGTTCCGGTTATGTGGCTGACAACTGGAGCGAGGAACCTTACAACAAAGAGTACCTCAAAAACGGCTTCATCAGTGACTATGCCCAGCATTCAGACGGTGAGGACTTCGCGGAGATGCTGTCCATCTATGTCACCAACACGCAGGAGTATTGGGACTCACAGCTTAAGGATGCTGGTTCATCAGCAGACTTCATCCGCGCGAAACTTCAGATTGTCAGAGATTACATGAAGTCTGTATGGTCCATTGATATTGACGAGCTTCGCTCCGTAATCATCCGTCGTCAGGATGACGTGATGCAAGGCAAGGTTGACCTCAGCGATTTAACGGTAAAATAATTGGTGATTAGATTATGAAATTCAATAAAATATTAACAGTCGTTCTGGCAGGGGTGTCGGTGCTTTCAGCCCAGTCTTGTCTCAAGGATCAGGCGGATGTCTTTGACTCTTCGTCTTCTGAGCGTCTTCAGGCTTACATTGAACAGACCCGTGAGATCTTGACCTCCAATGAAAAAGGATGGATCATGGAGTATTATCCGGGTTCCGGCCAGTCAAAGGGTGGTTATGCCTACTATCTTGCCTTCACAGATGCTGAGGTGACTGCATCCTACGAGCTCGATCCGGAGAATTCCTACAAGAGTGTTTACAAGCTTACGACGGACAATGGCGCCGTGCTTTCGTTCGACTCTTACAATCAGGCTCTTCATCACTTTGCCACTCCATCGTCAACGGAGTATCAGGCTAAGGGCGGTGACTTCGAGTTCACCATCGTGAGCGTAAGTCCTGAAAAGATCGGCCTTCGTGGCAAGCGTTCCGGAAACCATTATGACCTCTATCCTTACGATTCTGATCTGACCCCGGCCGCGTATCTTGCCAAGGTAGCTGATGTGGCTTCAAGCATGCGTGCCGCCATCATCGACGGCAAGGTCGGTGACACGGATGTCACAGGCGAGGTCGATTTCAACAACCGCAGGATAACCTTCAAGTATGTTGATCCGGCCGCCTCAGCCGAGACTTCCGAGGATGACGGGACTGTGGTTGTCGAGGCTCCGTTCATGTACACATCGAAAGGTATCAAGACCTACGAGCCGGTCGAGGTTGCAGGAGCCACGATCAACAGCATGGATTATCATTCCGACAATAACATCCTTACCAACGGATCGATTGTTTTCCAGGGCAAGCTTCCTGAGGACTACACCCAGTACAGTGACTTCGCCGGTGACTTCAAACTCTCTATGTACAACGGAAGGATTACACTTGATGTGACACTCACGCCTGACGAGGAAGGCAACGGCTTTCTCATGAGTGGCTTCGTGTCCGGCGATCACAATGTGTACCTTGGCTACGATAGGGCGCGCGGCCGTCTTACCATGAATGTCCAGTCTCTGGGCGCTGACGGCTCAAATACTGTATGGCTTGCCGCATGGAGCCTTTCCGGCGGCGGAAACCTTACTTGGGACACAACCACTGGATACGGAATGGAGATTGTCCGTGGATCCCAAGAAGGAGAGTTTATATTTGTCGACAACGGCAAGACTGACATGGTAATCGACTCGTTCATCCTTTGGGCGACCGATGCAAGCGGCAAGTCTGCCGGTGAATTCACAGGGTGGGGTGACAACCAGTTCCCTTATCTTCAGACCCTTGTCCGTAAATAACGAAAAGGCTTTATCATGAAAAAGATAATTTCAGCAATATTCATGGCCTTGGCTATAATCGCATCCTCTTCCTGCTCCAAGCAGGAGGTGGATGGGAGCGAGGCCCAGACAATATCCGTCAAGGAAAACAATCTTAAGATTCCCGCCAAAGGTGGCGAGGGTACAATCGAGTTCGTTACCGAGTCTCCTATCGAGGTGACGGTTGACAAGGACTGGTGCCAGGTTTCTGTGAAAGACAATGTGGCCACTGTCACCGCTCCTGCGAATGAAAGTTATGAGTCCAGGTATGCCACTGTCACTGTGAAGTCGGGTGACGCTAAGTCTGATTTCACGGTTCAGCAGTTCGGTTTCTACAGCACTGGTTTCAATCCTTCTGGCATCAATGCTTCCCACAAGGCTGTCTCATTCGATTTCCCTTACGAGTATGATGAGACCATTACTGCGAGTGCGGATGTGGATTGGATCACCGTGACTGTCACCGAGAACAACCTTAACGTCGCCATCGCAGAGAACACCATTAAGGGAACACCTGCTGATATGTCGCGTTCGGGAAATGTCGAGTGGAAGCTCGGCCATGACAGCGGTGTGATTTCCGTGGTTCAAAACAACTTGTCCTACATGAGTGTTGACGCCAACTGGACTGTCCGTTATGGTGGTATCAAGGATTATGAAGGCGAGCAAGCGGCTTACATTTACAATGATGTGGCTGATCCGGCTCTGTCAGGCAAGTACAGCATCTACTACGTCAGCAAGTCTGAATTCACTGAAAGTGGATTGGAAATGGATGATTTCGCAATTGAGGTGGCTGATGCCGTGAGGAAAGAGATAATGAATATTGTTGAACTTTACAACCAGTTCGGATACCCGGTGGAGTTCTCCACTTTCCTTTACGAGGATAGCGATTACGAGGTGTTCGATCCAATGGATGCCGGCGACTACATCGCGTTTGCGATCGGATTCACTGATGATGGTGCCGCCACTGGTCACTATGCCTACAGTGATTTCACTGTTACCAGCGGTGGTGGCTCCGCAGAGGGCTATGACGCTTGGCTTGGAGACTGGACAGTCACGAGAGGATCGGCGACTGACACTTGGAAGATCTCCACGCTTGAGAAGGGGACCAGCTATACCATCACCGGCATCGAGGGACAGTCATTCCCTGTCACTGCCACTTATGACTCTGCCACAAAGGGTATTGAAGTCCGCGCTCAGGATGGACTCGGCACCATATCGACCCAAAAGTATGGTGAATGCACCGTCGGCCTCTTCGGCGGATGGGGAGAATCCAGCTTCGCCACCGGAAAGTATGTGATCTTCACAGGAACCATTTCAGGCAGCACGGCCAAGCTTGCCGCAGGCCATGTGAGCTTCAGCGACGGATCAAGCTATGATCTTGAGAGAGTCCAGTTCGTCGCTGCCACAGCAGATGGCAAATATCTCACTATCAGTAAGGACAAGACACCTCTGCCTACGACTCTCACCAAGAAGGGTGGCAGTGGCGACAATCCTGGCGGTGGCGGCTCGGACGCCTACAAGAAATGGCTTGGGAACTGGAGCATAAATGCCGGGGCATTCGACATCGCCCTCACTCAGAAGGTGGCTGACAAGACCATCAACATGAAGGGCTGGCAGATGGATCAGGATTTCTTCGAGCCTGCCGAGGTTACATTCGACTCAGAGTCAGGCAGCATCGTGCTATACGGCAACGATGATGAGCCTATCGCGGACAATGTTGACATCGGAGCTTCTGAGGGTGCCTGCAATCTGTACTACGTAGGTAAGTTCATCCACACTGACGGTAAGGAATATTACATCACGTCCGGTGGTAATGGCGCTTACGATGTGGCGACCGGGACATTGCAGAGCGATGGTTCAGTCAAGTTCACCGGAAACTCATTCCAGCTTCAGGGTGGCGGAGACTTTACCTACAACCGTATGGAATTGATCGCTGTGCCTATCTCTGATCCAGACGGAGGTGTGTATACCTTCAAGAGCAAGCCTGACGAGTTCCCTCTTACCGGTGTCAAGTCCGGCACCACTTCTGTCAAGACTATGAGTCTGGACAAGACCAAAGGTACTTGGGTCAAGGTCGACAGGAACAGCTTCAGGACCATATCCGCTAATGGACCATTTGAGTTCTGCACCCCATATAAGGCTCTGCCTGAGGTTTCTCACTTGCTGGGAAAAAGAATTGTAGTAAAGTAAAACCATAAAACAGTCATAATATGAAGGCAATTAAAACTTTGATGGCTGCCGCCATGACCGCGACATTGGCTCTTGCTGGCGGTTGCGCTGACAACGATGATCTTTACGAAAAGTTTGATGACCTTGTTGTGAGAGTTGACGCCCTTGAAAAAACCGTCAACGAGATCAATAAGATAACTATACCTGGAATGCAGTCGATTGTGGCTGCAATCCAGGGTAATATCTACGTCACTTCTGTCACTCCTGGTGACAATGGTTACACAATCACTTTCTCTGACGGTACCACCGCTGTCATCACAGACGGTGTGGACGGAGAGAAGGGAGACAAGGGCGACACTCCTGTTGTGGGTGTTGTCGAGGCTGACGGAGAGTTCTACTGGGCAGTTGACGGCAAGCCGCTTCTTGACTCTGCCGGCAACAAGATCCCTGTCCATTCGGCTGTCCCTCAGCTCCGTATCCGTGATGGCAAGTGGCAGATCTCCTATGACAAAGGTGAGACATGGGCCGACGTGGATGTACTTGGCAATCCTGGTGGCTCCACTATTTCGATCGAGGATGGAGACACAACCGTGACTTTCTTCATCAACGGCGAGGCCTACACCATCCAGAAGGAGCTTCCTTTCTATTTGGTATTCGACGCTCGCAAGGATCTCGGTGTTCCTGTAGGTGGTGACGAATATACTTACCCATATTCCCTCAAAGGTGTTTCAGAAGGAGATGAGGTAGAGGTTGACATCCTCAACTGCACCTCTGGATGGGAGGCCAGGGTGATCTCTCTTCCTAAAGGAGAGGTGCCTGGCTACATCGGAGTGAAGCACAGTGAGAACGCAACAGGAAAAGTCTTTGTCTATGCCAGCAACGGCAGAGGAAAGACCGACATCAAATCTCTTGTCTTTGAGGACGGTGTGCTTACCGCCGAGGCTGACGTCAAGCCTGTCCCTGCGGCAGGTGGTGAGGTCAAAGTTTCCGTGACCACCAACATGGACTATGAATTGTATGTTGACAGAACCCAGAAGTGGATCAGCGTGGCTCCTCAGACAAAGGCAACCCATGTCGATGTCTATACCTTGGTTTGCGAGGCAAACACGACGAGTTCGTTCCGTTCCGCGGAGGTTGATGTCATCAACATTGTGACGGGTGAGACTCCTAATGTCTTCTATGTCATCCAGTACCCTGCCGAGACTGTGGCCACCGACATCGCTTCCCTTGCCAATGTGGCTGACAATACTCCGGTCACCCTTTACAAGGAGACCGTCCTTGCCACTTCTGATAACTCTGCTGTTGTTTCCGATGGAACAAGCTGCCTGTACGTGACAGGAGCCACCTCCGCGCTTCCTGTCGGCAAGGTGATCACTCTGAACGGTGTGAAGAAGACTGAGAAGACTGATGAGGAGACGGAGGTCGTTTCGGTTGAGGTCACTTCATACGAAGTGACGGCCGAGACATCCAGTGTGACCGCCCCGACATCTTCCTATCTCGGCTGGGTGACTGAATTCCCTGCGTACGTCATCACTTCCGGCAAACTTGAGAAGGAAGGTGACACATATTTCATCAAGGCTCCGATGGGACAGAAAGTGGTGTTTGAAGCTCCGCTTGCGTCGTTCGATCTCGCTTCCAAGGTAGGAGGATATGTGAATGTCTATGGCTATGTCTCATCATCCGTTTGTCCGGAGGGTGAGAAAGCTGAGACTTGCTCTATGATCCTTAACGCCGTTTCCGCGATCGAATTCAAGGAGAACAACGCATGGACGCTTTCATACAGCACTGATCCTGAAGACAAGAAGTACCCTGAGGTCATCACCAACACTGTGAGTGGCTCAACAGTACCTTACACCCTAACCTTCTATTCTGAAGAGGATTATGCGAAACTTGGCGGATCACCTGTGAACGCCGCCTTGCGGCTCAGCGATGACGTGCTGTACTATTTCGATCTGTTTGGCGATGTCTACGGTCGTGATGAAATCTATGATATGCTTGTCCACACCGATGGCTCAACCGGTTCAGACAGCTTCGGAGAGAAGGACTTCGGCAAATATGTGGCTGTGGCCGCGGGAATCGCCGCTGACGGAACTCCTACCGGTGACTACAAGACTTATGAATTCGAAAAGAAGGAACCTGTCTCTGTCGCTACGTATGCCGACTTCATCGGAAGATGGAAAATGGGTGACAAAGTCTTGACCGTCTCTGAGAAAGTTAATGGCAGCACTTACAATGTTACCGGACTTCCAAACCAGGACGAGAACGGATTGGCGCCTGTTGAGGCTGAGTTCTCTGACGGAAAGTTCATCCTCAAGGAGCAGAAGCTTTCAGAGGCATGGAACAATCCGAAATATGGTGACTGTGACATTTATCTCTCCGGAAAGTTCAACTACAATTATAAGGTTTACGCCGCTTATGGATGGTACACCGAAGATCCGTCAGTCATTCTTACTGGTTACGTCCGTGAAAAAGGAGGCGGTATGACCGTTTACGCCGGTTCTTGTGAGAAAGGTAAATTCCTCTCATTCTGCCTGACTTGGCAGATACAGGCCGGAGAGAACGCAGGCAAGGGCAATTTCTGGCCAGAGGTGACAATTTCGGACATGACAAAGCTCAAGGAGGCCTCGTCTGCATACAAAGCTTGGCTCGGAAGCTACACCCTCAGCACAAAGTCTATAAAGACAGGTAATGACACAACCTACAATGTTGTCCTTAGGGAAGCCCTTCCTGACGAGACGATCGCTTTGGATGGCATAGGAATCGATGGCATTCCTCTCATTTATGATGCGGAAGGCGACAAGTGCTCACTGGTCTATGGTAACTTCTCTTCAAGTTCATCCTACAATTTCTATGTCTCTGGAATCACCAATGACGATTATGTCTGCACCGGTGATCCTGACACAAGAGAGATCGCCACTGTCACCAAGTCTGCGGACAAGACCATCAAGTTCGAGAACGTGGTGTATAAGCTGTCCGAAGAAAGGCCGGAGGTCTATGCCAAGTACTGGGGTGTTCTGGGGCAGTCCACATCAACTAAGCAATGGTACACTTTCTCAGATGCCGACTACATAGTAAATCCGGCGACATTGACTCCGTCAGCCGCCTCCAAGTCGGTAAAGAGCCTCTCCGCTCCAAAGACCGGCAAGAGTGTTCGTTTTGACACCAAGTCGCTTCCGTCAAGTATGACCATTGCACGTGACACTAAGTTACGCGATGCTCAAGGCAAGAAAGTGGACGCGAGAACCGCGAAATCCGGCCGCGCCAAGCTTCTTGAATTGAAATAATTTATATATCTTTGATTTTTCAAGGGATCCGGATTGTACGGTTCGGATCCCTTTTTTTCGAAAATATGAAAGTAAGTTCACTCTTATCTGCGGCTGCTCTGCTCGCGGCCTCGTCATTTTTGTTCTTTTCCTGTTCCAAATCGGAGCATGCATTGTTGTCTGACAGGGGGAATGCAAAGCCTTCCGGTCTTCAAGAGCAACGCCCCTATACTCAAGACGAGATTGATAAGGCAATTTATATTCCTGGATCAATGATCGTGAAATTGACGCCTGAAGCCGCGGATGCGATGGAGAAGGGGAGTGCTTTGCTATCTTCTGTCTCAGAGAGCCTTGGTGTCAAGCATGCCGAGCGTCTTTTCCCTGACGCCGGCGAATATGAACCGCTTCACAGAAAATGTGGCCTCCATCAGTACTACATCGTGGACTTCGATTCTGCTCTGCCTCTTGCCAAGGCTCAGGAGATTCTCGGATCACTTGACGGCGTAGAGGCTTCTGAAAAACGTAACATAATCTGCAGGTCCGCTTCCACCAACGATCCTGGCTACGCCTACCTTTGGGAATATTCAGGTCGTTACAGCATCAATGTCGAGGACGCCTGGAAGTACACAACCGGAGATCCTTCGGTCGTTGTCTGTGTCGTTGACGGAGGGATCAACCTCAAGCATGAGGATCTGGCTTGGAACTGTGGCAGTGTCAACTGGAATTTCGTGAGAAACAGCTCAAATATTATCCCTGAAGACCATGGATGTCATGTCGCCGGCACAATCGCAGGGGTCAGAAACAATGGAAAGGGACTTGCGGGAATAGCTGGAGGTGACTATGCGGCCGGGAAAAAGGGCGTGACTTTGATGAGCGCTCAGGTTTTCCAGGGAAACAGTACTGCCTCAAGTTTCCAAAATGCTATAGTTTGGGGAAAGCGAAGATCGGAAGAGCGTCGTGTAGGGAAAGAG
>OLZV01000668.1_pt1 | contig 13903 bp, 14 predicted proteins | sample 1644531 | NCBI WGS metagenome assembly OLZV01 (sample SAMEA103958115, study PRJEB25191) | human gut metagenome | biome: human-associated habitat [ENVO:00009003]; feature: intestine environment [ENVO:2100002]; material: feces | place: Germany | collected 2013/2015
GCCAACAAGGAAGGCGCTCATGTGCAGGGCTGCATCAGCTACACCCTGAGCCCTGTGCACAACAACGAGTACTTTGCAGCCTACGCCAAGACTCTGGAGGAGATGGGTGCAAACTCCATCTGCATCAAGGATATGGCCGGTCTGCTCACCCCCTATACCTGCTATGATCTGGTCAAGAAGCTGAAGGAGACCGTCAGCATCCCTGTTGACATCCACAGCCACTACACCGCAGGTCTGGCTTCCATGTCCATCCTGAAGGGCATCGAGGCAGGTGCCGACATCATCGATACCGCCATGAGCCCCTTGAGTCTGGGCACCAGCCACATGCCCACCGAGAGTCTGGTCGCTGCCCTGCAGGGCACCGATTACGACACCGGTCTGGATCTGAAGCAGCTGAACGTTGTCCGCGCATACTTTGCAAAGCTGCGCGAAAAGTACATCGCCAACGGCCAGATCAGCCCCAAGAGTCTGGGCGTTGATGCCAACACCCTGCTGTATCAGGTGCCGGGCGGCATGTTCTCCAACATGCTCAAGCAGCTGAAGGATGCCGGCAAGGAAGACAAGCTGGATGAAGTGCTGGCTGAGATCCCTCGTGTCCGCGAGGATGCAGGCTATCCGCCGCTGGTCACTCCCACCAGCCAGATCGTTGGTACGCAGGCTGTGTTCAATGTTATCCTTGGTGAGCGCTACAAGATGGTCACCAAGGAGTTCAAGGGTCTGGTCCATGGCGACTACGGCAAGACTCCCGCTCCCATCAAGCCCGAGTTCACCAAGAAGATCCTGGGCGACGAGCAGCCCATTACCTGCCGCTTTGCTGATACCCTTGCCCCCGAAATGGACAAGCTGAAGGCGGAAGCTGCCAAGTGGGCAACGCAGGAAGAGGACGTGCTGACCTACGCAATGTTCCCGCAGGTGGCACCCAAGTTCTTCGACAAGCGCAATGCCAAGAAGCAGGGCGTTGATGGCGATCATGTGGACTACGCCAATCAGTCTCACCCCGTCTAAGTAACGGTATTTTAAGGGCTTCCCGCTGTGAGCGGGAGGCCCTTTTTGCATAGCAGGGTGGTGGGCAGGAGATGACATGGGTCGTATAAACTGGCAGAGAATGTTTTTGCAAAAATCTGCCCCAAAAGGCAATGAATGCATTGACTTGAAAACATCCCCACTCTATAATGGATAAAAATGGATGCGCGCGGCATTCGGATATTGCCACAAAAGAAGGAGGAGACCCCCTACCTATGAGAAAAGTTACTGCCCAGCGCCTTGCGGAATTTACGGAGCGGGACTATGTGCTGACCTTTGGCGTTGGAAAAAGGGAGTTTGACCGGATGCTGGCAGCACTGGAAGACGCTTATCGTAGGGAGCATAAGCGTAAGCCGCGCTTTACCAAGATCACCATGCTGGATAAGCTGGTGCTGACCCTGATCTACCGTCATGAATACCGCAGCATGGACAGCATTGCTGCAGAATACGAGGTCTCCCGCGATACCATTGAAGTGAATGTTCATTGGGTGGAGCAGACCCTGCTGAACGCAGATCTGATCCAGAAAAGCGTTACCTGTGTGTACAAAACCAACTGAAACAGGCTCCGGCACAAAATCTTTGGATTCTGTGCCGGAGCTTTTTTACTTATTGGCGTTCATTGCGGGCATTTTGGCCGGAATGCACAACAGTGCACCTTGAATTTTGGGCCGAAGAATAGTAAAATGAAGCTATATGTATCGTAACATGGGCTTGTGCACCCAAAGGCGGATACATATACCGGAATCTGTATGCAAAAACATTGAAAAACAGAAAATAGGAGAACGTTATGATCTTAAGCATGACCGGCTTTGGCCGTGGGACTGCTGTGCGCAATGGCCGTGAGATCACGGTGGAACTGCGCAGCGTCAATTCTCGCTACTTTGAGTATTCTTCGCGCATCCCGCGCACCTGCAGCTATCTGGACAGCCGACTGAAAAAGCAGCTCAACGAACGCATCACCCGCGGCAAGGTGGAGCTGAGCATGACCGTACAGAATGTGGATGCCGCAGATACCGTGGTTGCGGTCAACATGGAACTGGCCCGCAGCTATCAGCAGGCCATGCGGGATATCTCCGAGCAGCTGGGCGTCAAAAATGATATCTCTGCCGGGGTGATCACCCGTTTCCCGGATGTGCTCACCACCCGCCATGCGGATGTGGACGAGGAACAGCTGTGGGAGGATGTGTCTGCCGTTACGGCACAGGCGCTGGACCGCTTTGTGGAGATGCGTGCCGCCGAGGGCGCCAAGATGAAAGCGGACGTGGAAAACCGCCTCAACTTCCTGGAGGAGTGCGTCGGCAAAGTGGAGACCCTGAGCGCAGGCCGGGTGGAGGCTTATACCAACCGTCTGTATGAAAAGCTCAAGGTCATTCTGGAAGACCGCGATATCGATGATGCCCGCGTGCTGACCGAAGCCGCCATCTTTGGCGACAAGACTGCTGTGGACGAGGAGACCGTCCGCCTGCGCAGTCATATTGCACAGTACCGGGACATTCTGGCCCTGAACGAGCCGGTGGGCCGCAAGCTGGACTTCCTGACGCAGGAACTGAACCGTGAGACCAATACCATTGGTTCCAAGTGTCAGGATCTGGACATCACCCGCATCGTGGTGGACATGAAGGCCGAGATCGAAAAGATCCGTGAACAGATCCAGAATCTGGAATGATGCAGTAAGATCCGGAGGAATTTATGAAGCTGATCAACATCGGGTTTGGCAATATGGTCAGTGCGGGCCGCGTGGTGGCTGTCGTCAGCCCGGACTCGGCCCCGGTCAAGCGTCTGATCAAGGAAGCGCGGGAGCGCGGGATGCTGATCGATGCATCCTATGGCCGCAGCACCCGTGCGGTGCTGATCATGGATTCCGATCACGTGGTGCTCTCGGCGCTCCAGCCGGAAACGGTGGCCAACCGCGCGGCAGGGCAGGAGAGCAGAATGACAGCAGAGGAGGAACCGTCCCATGGCGAACGATAAATATCTGTTTGTAGTTTCCGGTGCGGCAGGCACCGGCAAGGACAGCGTGGTGAAGGCACTGCGCGAAGCACACCCGGAGATCGAAAAGACCGTCTCCGCCACCACCCGCGCACCGCGTCCCGGTGAGCAGGAGGGCGTGGACTATTATTACCGCACCCGGGAGCAGTTCCAGCAGCTGATTGAAAACGATCAGGTGGTGGAGCACAACTTCTACAACGGCAACTACTACGGCACCCTGCGCGAAGAGGTGGACAAGCGTCTGGCAGCCCGGAAGGTGGTCGTTCTGGTCATCGATGTGCACGGCGCAGCGAATATCCGCCGCATGTTCCCCGGCGCGACCACCGTGTTCCTGCTGCCGCCCTCGGTGGAGGAGCTGGAACGCCGTCTGCGCGGCCGCGGCACCGAGACCGAGGACAGCATTCAGGAACGTCTTGCTACGGCCCGGCAGGAGCTGGCCCAGCAGGATAAATTCACCCTGAAGCTGGTCAACGACCGGGTCGATACCTGCGCCGATGCACTGTATGAGGCGATCTGCCGCCGCATCGGAAGCGCAGAATAATATTTGAAGGAGCTGGACGAATGCCCAAAACGGTAGGTGTTGCCGTCAGCAATGCGACCTTCCACTTTGATAAGCTGTATACCTACGCGGTCATGCCGGACCAGCAGGACACCGTAAAGCTGGGCAGCATGGTGCTGGTGCCCTTTGGCCGGGGCAGCCGCGCCCGCATGGGCGTGGTGCTGGCCTGCGATGCCGAACCGGAACATTCCAAGCTGAAGTTCCTCTTCGACGTGGCCCCGGCCTCCGCCTGCCTGACCCCGGAGCTGCTGCGCCTGGTGCACTTTTTGAAGGAGCGCACCTTCTGCACCTACTACGAGGCCGTCAAGGCAGTTATTCCGTATGGTGCGCAGTATAAGCCCGCCGTGGCGGCAGACGGTGTGACGCCGATGCTGCAAAAGCAGCTCACCCGCCACACAGAGAATTCTTACCGCCTTGTGGGCGGGCTGCCGCAAAAGCCTAAACCGACTGCCAAGCAGCTGGCGGCAGTGGCATTGCTGGGCGGCGGGCCCCGCACCCTGAACGAGCTGGAGGACAAGGGCATCAGCCGTGCCGTGCTGGATAATCTGTGCGCCAAAGGCGTGCTGGAATGCAGCAAGGTGAACAAGTCCATCGACCTGTATTCGTCCATTCCGCTCAAAAACGAGCCCATCTGCCTGACGGCAGAACAGCAGGCAGCATATGACGCCCTGCTGCCCAAGCTGGAAGACGATGCGCCCCACTCGGCATTGCTGTACGGTGTGACCGGCAGCGGCAAAACGCTTGTGTTTTTAAAGCTGATCGCACACTGTCTGGAACAGGGCCGGAAAGCGCTGGTGCTGGTGCCGGAGATCAGCCTGACGCCGCAGATGATCCTGCGGCTCAAGAGCCAGTTTGGCCGCCGGGTGGCGGTGCAGCACTCTGCCCTCAACCACACGGAACGTCTGCTGCAGTGGCAGATGATCCAGGACGGCGGTGCCGATATTGTGGTGGGCACCCGCAGTGCCATTTTTTCGCCGCTGGAAAACATCGGGCTCATCATTATCGATGAAGAGCAGGAGCACACCTACCGTTCGGAGTCTGCGCCCCGCTATTCTGCCCACGAAATGGCCCGGCAGCGTGCGGCGGAGAACGGTGCATTGCTGCTGCTGGCCAGTGCCACCCCCAGCACCGAGAGCTTTTACGCGGCCCAGCATGGCCGCACCCAGTTGGTGCGGCTTACCCAGCGCTACGGAGGCAACCCGCTGCCGAAGGTGCAGATCGTGGACATGCGCGCAGAGCTGGCATCGGGCAACCCCCGGGAGATCAGCCTTGCCATGGAAGACGCCATCCGCCGCAATCTGGACGCAGGCAAGCAGACCATTTTGCTGCTGAACCGCCGGGGCTACCAGACCATGGCCCAGTGCGAGGACTGCCGCGAGGTGCTCAAGTGCCAAAAGTGCAGCGTGCCCATGGTGTACCATAAATCGGCGCATAAGGTATTGTGCCACTACTGCGGCAGCCAGATGGAACCGCCCACCGTCTGCCCCACCTGCGGCGGCAAGCTGCAGTACCGGGGGTTCGGCACCCAGAAAGCGGAGGAAGAGCTTGCAAAGCTCTTTCCGGATGCACGGGTGCTGCGGATGGATCAGGATTCTACCGCGGCCAAGGACGCCCACGAAAAGCTACTGGCAAAATTTGCAGATCACGAATACGACATCATGGTGGGCACCCAGATGGTGGCCAAGGGACTGGATTTTGAGGACGTGACCCTTGTGGGCGTGCTGGGAATCGATTCACTGCTGTTTGCGCAGGGCTTCCGTGCCTACGAAAACGTGTTCAGCCTTATCACGCAGGTGGTAGGCCGCAGCGGCCGGGCCAGAGACCCGGGCTTTGCCATCATCCAGACCACCGACCCCGATAACCCGGTGCTGAACCTTGCCGCCGCGCAGGACTACGATGCCTTTTTTGAGCAGGAAATTGCATATCGCAAGCTGGGCCTCTACCCGCCCTTCTGCGGGCTCTGCGTCATCGGCTTTGCAGGCGCAAAGGAGATCGAGACGGCAAGGGCCGCAGCGCGCTTTGCGGCTCTTCTGGGCCAGCAGGCAGCAAAACAGCCGGACCTGCCCCTGCGGGTGCTGGGGCCGACCCCTAGCAGCATCGAGAAGATCAACGACACTTATCGCTATAAGCTTACCATCAAGTGCCGCAACGACCGCCGCTTCCGCGACCTCGTGCGCAGCGCACTGGAATTGTATGAACAGGAAAAACTTCCGTCCAAGGCCACCGTTGCGGTGGATCTGCATTCGGACGGAGATATCTGATTAGGAGGTACCATAAATGGCAATCCGTAACATTGTAAAAGAGGGCGACCCCATCCTGAATAAGGTCTGCCGCCCGGTGACCAACTTTGACGACCGTCTGGCTACTCTGCTGGACGATATGCGCGAGACGATGATCGCCGCCGACGGCGTGGGTCTGGCCGGCCCGCAGGTGGGCATGCTGCGCCGCCTGTTCGTGGTGTGGGACACCACCGATGCCCCGGAGGAGATCCCCGAGGATTACGAGTACAAGTTCATTGATTTCGTCAACCCCGAGATCCTGGCTGTTTCCGAGGATGAGGAGACCGCCTACGAGGGCTGCCTGTCCTTCCCCGGTCACAACGGTGCCGTGACCCGTCCCGTTGCCGTCAAGGTGCGTGCACAGGACCGCAACGGCAACTGGTTCGAGCTGGAGGCTGAGGACCTGCTGGCCCGCTGCATCCAGCATGAGAACGACCATCTGGACGGCATCACCATCATGCAGTCCAGCGAGTATTTCTACGAGGACACCGAGGAGGGCAAAAAGGCTGCCCGTGAAGCGAAAGGAAACAACTGATGCGCATTCTGTTCATGGGCACGCCGGATATTGCCGCCGAGTGCCTGAAAGCCCTGTATGCTGCCGGGCATGACATCTGTGCAGTGTATACCCGGCGGGATAAGCCGGTTGGCCGCAAGCAGGTGCTGACCGCACCGCCGGTGAAGGAAGTGGCTCTTGCCCACGGTACGCCGGTGTTCCAGCCCCGTACCCTGCGGGACGGCAGCGAGGATGAAAACATCCGCGCCCTCGCCCCGGAGCTGATCGTGGTGGTGGCCTATGGCTGCATCCTGCCGAAGTCGGTGCTGGAAACGCCGAAATATGGCTGCATCAACCTGCACGTCTCCCTGTTGCCCAAGTATCGCGGCAGCGCTCCGGTGCAGTGGGCTGTGCTGAACGGCGATGCCGAGACCGGCGTTTCCATCATGCAGATGGACGAGGGGCTGGATACCGGCGATGTGCTCTGCTGTGAGAAGATCACCATTGACCCGGAGGAGACCAGCGGCGAGCTGTTTGACCGCGTGACCGCCGTGGGTGCCCGGGTGCTGTGCGAGGTGGTGCCCGCCATCGCTGCCGGCACGCTGACTGCACAGCCGCAGGACCATGCAAACGCCTGCCTTGCTCCCATGCTCAATAAAGAGATGGCGGAGTTCCGCCTGACCGAATCTGCCGCCCACATCCACAACTGGGTGCGCGGCATGAACCCGTGGCCCGGTGCATGGTTCATCACCTCCGGCGGCAAGAAGCTCAAGGTGATGGAGTGCCGTGCGGTGGAAGCTTCCGGCAAAGCGCCCGGTACGGTGCTGGCGACAAAGCCGCTGACCGTGGCCTGCGGAGAAGGTGCTGTCCAGCTTTTGAATGTGGTGCCTGAAGGCAAAAAGCCCATGGACGGCACCGCATTTGCCGCCGGTCAGCGCCTCAAGGCGGGGGATATCCTCTGATGGCGGCAAATCCGCGCGCGGCAGCTGTGGCGGCGCTGGTGCGGCAGGAGCAGGCCGGTTTTTCCAACCTTGTTCTGGATGCCGAGCTTAAACGCCAGCAGCTGGAAGGCCGCGATAAAGCTTTTGCCAGTGCCATTTTCTATACCGTGCTGGAACATCAGGGCACGCTGGATCACATCCTGTGCCAGTTCCTGCCCAAGGGCCTTGCAAAGCTGGATGCACCGGTGCGCGAGATCCTGCGTGCCGCGCTGGCACAGGCCCGCTATATGCAGGTGCCGGTATCCGCAGCGGTGAACGAAGCGGTCAAGCTGACCCGCACCTTCAAAAAATCCAGCGCATCCGGTCTGGTCAACGCTGTGCTGCGCAAGGCGTGCAGCTACGACCTAAGCACCGCAAGCTTCAAAAACGAAGTGGAGCGGCTCATGGTGCTGGGCTCTGCCGGGCGGGATGTGGCGGAATTTCTGCACAAAAACTACCCGGATGAAGCACTGGATATCCTCACTTACAAAGCTGATGGCGGCATGACCAGCCTGCGTGCAAATCCGCTGAAGACAAGCGCAGAAGAACTCTGTGCAAAGCTGCTGGCTTCCGGAGCAAAGGAAGCAAAGCCCGGCGTTGTGCCCGGCAGTGTGCTGGCCCGGTTCGAGGGAAGCCCGGCGGAAAACGAGCTGTTCCGTCAGGGATATTTCCATGTGGAAGGGCAGGCCAGCCAGCTGGCAGCGCTCTGCGTGGAAGCAAAGTCCGGTGAAACGGTCATCGACCTGTGCGCGGCCCCCGGCGGCAAGACCGTCCTGCTGGCCGAACAGATGCAGAATACCGGCAGGCTTTACAGCTGCGATGCCGCCGAGAACCGCGTGGGCCTGATCCGCACGACGGTGCAGCGCATGGGACTGACCAATGTGGAAGCCCTGTGCAACGATGCCACAAAGGTGAACCCGGCCCTGCCGCAGGCCGACCGCATCCTTGCAGATGTGCCCTGCAGTGGTCTGGGAATTCTGGCTAAAAAGCCGGATCTGCGCTACAAAAAGCTGGAACCGGCCCGCGAAGCTGAATTATTGGCCACGCAGTCGGCCATCCTCGATACGGCGGCACAGCTGCTCAAACCGGGCGGCAGGCTGGTGTACTCCACCTGCACCATCGACCTGGCAGAAAATCAGCAGCAAATTGCAGCCTTTTTGCAGCGTCACCCGGAATTTGAGGTCTGCGCGCCGGATGTACCGCTGCCCGCCGGGATGACGGCAGGGGAGCACGGCGCGCTTTCGGTGCCCACCCGTACCGGCATGGATGGATTTTTCCTGTGTGCCATGCAGAAAAACGGGTGAGAGCTGCAATGAAACAGGCAGCTTATTCGTAAAAACCAATAGGAGAACACAATGGAACAAAAACGCTGTATCTCTTCCCTGACGCTGGCAGAGCTGACCGCTGAACTGAAAGCGATGGGCCAGCCGGGCTTCCGGGCAAAGCAGATCTTCCACTGGGTGCACCAGAAGTTGGTCACCGAGTTTTCTGCTATGACCGACCAGCCCAAGACCCTGCTGGCAAAGCTGGAAGAAAGCTTCTATATCGCAGCACCCCAGATCGAGCGCCGACAGGAAGCAAAGGACGGCACCGTAAAATATCTGCTGCGCATGGCAGACGGCAACTGCATCGAGACCGTTGTCATGCGCTACCACTACGGCAATACCGTGTGTGTGTCCACTCAGGTGGGCTGCCGCATGGGCTGCCGTTTCTGTGCAACCGGACGACAGGGACTCCAGCACTCCCTTTCGACGAACGAAATCCTCAACCAGATCGGGTCGCTGCCCGAACGAGAGCGGCTCACCAACGTCGTTTTCATGGGCATGGGCGAACCGCTCGACAACCTGGACAGTCTGCTGCCGACGCTCGAAATCCTCACTTCGGCGTGGGGATTCGGCTGGTCGCCCACGCGAATCACGGTTTCGACCGCCGGTGTAGCCTCCCGGCTCGAACGATTTCTGGAGGCGACCCAGGTGCATCTGGCCGTGAGCCTGCACAACCCCTTTCCGCACGAACGGGCCGAAATCATGCCCGTAGAGAAGGCATGGCCGATCCGCGAAGTCGTGGAAATCCTGCGCCGATACGATTTCACGCACCAGCGGCGGGTATCGTTCGAATACATCGTCATGAGCGGCTTGAACGACTCCCCGCGTCACATCCGCGAGCTATGCCGCCTGCTAGACGGCATCAAGTGCCGGATCAACCTGATCCGTTTCCATAAAATTCCCGGATCGCCCTATTTCTCCCCCGACGACCGGGCCATGATCGCGTTCCGTGATGCTCTGACCGCCAAAGGCATACACACGACCATCCGCACCTCTCGCGGCGAAGATATCCAAGCGGCCTGCGGCCTGTTGAGTACGGCGCAGAACGAGGCGGCACAATTTTAGCAGCACCCGTTTCGTTATTCTTAATAAAATACGAAAATGAAAAAGATTCTTTTTACCCTTTTACTCGTGCTGGGCATCAGCGCCGCAGCCGACGCGCAGGTACGGTTTCTGGACTCTTCGACCGATGCGGTCCGCAAAGAGGCCATCGCTCAAGACAAATTGGTTTTCATCGATTTATACGCCACCTGGTGCGGCCCCTGCAAGGCGATGGAGCGCGACGTCTTCTCGAAAAAGGAGGTGGGCGACTTTATGGACGAATATTTCGTCGCGGCCAAGTACGACATCGACAAACCGACCGGGAAAGCCCTGGCAGGCAAACACGGCATACGGTCGATCCCGACCTACCTCGTATTCAATACCGAGGGCGACCTGCTGGGCAAGATAACAGGATCCATGCCGGCCGAAGAGTTTACCGCCGCCCTTCGGAAGATCATCGCCGAAACCGGGAAGAAATAGCGACCGGCGGATGTAATAAAGAACGGAAACGATTCCTGTATGAGGATCGTTTCCGTTCTCCTTTTCCTTCGTGCTCTGAATACGACTTGACATCAGATTATTCTGTTTCATGTCCCGAAATTTTGCTTGCAACGGACGTTGCGCCGCTGTTCCCGGCGACAGGTACAGTCAAGTTTCCTCGGAGATAATTTCCCCATACAGACAACCCCCGGCAGCAATTAATATTACCTGAAGTTACCTGTTCCCGCCGGTCCGATTGATCGGGCTACAGTATAAGGTCGGCTATAGTCCCGTTTTCGGCGGATAGTCGATCGAAGTCGATTTTGTACGTCCGTCGGTGGTGGTCATCGTGAGCGTCAATCGGTGATGTTGCTCCGACGCAGGCTCGGCAAGCGGTTCGATTTCGATCGGCCGCAAATTCTTCCGGCCGTCCCACGGATTCTTCGGATTGAAAGGGATCATCTGCAAATGTTCCGGCCCGATCCGATCCATCCTCTCGCGGCAAAGAAGCGGGGCCCCGTATTCATCCCTCTGTTTCCAACTCCGCACCGATACCCGGAACAGGTCGTCGAGCGGTTTGCCGGCCGGATGCTCCTCATCCCAGTCGGCATCGCTCGTGATATGCATCGAAGTGAAATTATCGGCAAGGGCAATCTGATCGCCGAAATACAGACCGGGAGGCGTGCCGCCCTCGTACGCACCGATTTCATCCCCGTTTCTTTTTGCGATTTCGAGATATTTCGCCTTGTTTTCGGGAGTCCAGAACTCTTGCCGGCCAAGATTGTATTTCTCCATATCCGGATTATAATACTCTTCGGTGTCGGCCCAGTCTATGTAAAGCGTATTCGATTTGCCGTCCGTCGCAGCGGTCCGGGGAATATAGTCCAGCTTCATATCTCCTTCCACGTAACGGGCTATCAAATAAGTAGGTCCGATGACAGGTCCTCCGATCGGCTCTTCCTTTTCCGAACATCCGCATAAAAACGGCAGCAACAATAGCAATAAACTCTTTTTCATGGCTCTTCTATCTTGTTAAATCGTACGTGACTGCACGCAGGTTATTCTTTCGCATTGACCTGCGGCCGGCAAGTGAGCGAGGCGGTCTTGACCTCCCCCTCGACGGTGGTCCATTCGACAGTGAGCGTGTGAATGGGATCAATGGTCGGGGTCTTTGTGAAATAGATAATCACATAGTCACGTATCATCTGCATATCGTCGGCTTTCAAATCCTCGACGAGCATCTGTACATTGTTGCCGCCCCCTGTTTCGTATCCGCTACGGATATAATCGGCGTAGGACCAAAATTCGGCCCACAGGATATCGTCCAGCAATGTCCCCGCCGGATGCTCTTCATCCCAGTCGGCATTGCTGGTAATATGCATTGTCTGAAAATTATCGGCAAAAGCAGAGGGGTACTCCCAAAACTCGAGCCAGCGGTTATAACCGACGTCCCCGTTGCGAATCGCCAGGCGTTCGAACTCCTGAGGGTCGCTTTCGGGGGAAATCCACTCGCAATCGGTCAATTCTATCCAAAAATTGCGTATGGGGGTTTGCGGGATGTAGTTCTCGCAAAACCTCAACTCCGGACCTTCATGTTTGTTGCAGGAGTTCAGTGTCAGGAGTGAGAACAACAATAATATCAAGTTTTTTCGTGTCATAATCATACGTTTTTTAAGGACAATTGGTGTAAGTGACTATCAATTCCATATCGTAATACTTGTCGCTGGACGAACTCGTGTCCTCACCGTCATAACCGGCCTCCGGTCCGTTGCGCAGATCGAAAGCTCCGTAGTAATAATACCCGTTGGCTGTCCCTCCCCATCCGAAATTGCAATGGATCAAACGTTTGTCTAGAGCGTCTTTCTTGCGAAACAGGACTGGAGCGGCAAGAATTTTAGCCCGTATTGAAGTTCGACCTTATATTATGCTGTTCCTGTCGGCTATTTATTGCAACGCAGGATCGACCTCCGGCGTGCAGGTTATCGAGGCGGTCTTGACATCGCCCTCGACGGTCGTCCAGCGAAGCGTCAGCGTATGCTCTTTTTCGAGCGTCGGGGCACTGGTGAAGACGATTACAGGGGATTTTGTCTGTGAACTGAAATCTGTCAATGAATAGTAAACCATTTTCATGTCGGCAGCAGTCAACTCCGACGGACGCTTTTCGATGGTTTTGAGATAATCGTAATTTTGCAGAAATTCATACTTATATTCTCCCATATCGTAACCGTCGTGTACGAAATCGGAGGAAGAGTTGATGCGCACCTGCAAAACATCGTCGAGCGATGTCCCGGCGGGATGTGCTTCATCCCAGTCGGCATTGCTTGTAACGACCATTTTACTGAAATTATCGGCAAAAGTGGCGACCATAGGTAAAGCACCGTTAGCTAATACCTGATTAAAATCAATATCGTTGTTTCTTGCAGCCCATCGGTTGAATTTTTCGATGTCTGGTCCGTAAAAAAAATACATTTTGGGAGATGGTATGCATATGACAAATCCCGCAATCTGTTTTTTCGATAACCTATGTGCATCCCCCGAACATTCGTTTTGAAATTCAGTCAACATGATCTGCCCATCGACATACAATTCGACAAAATTTTTATGGAACCCACCTAGTCCATCCTTTTCCGATTTTTCGCAGGCGACACATAATGTAACGATCGACAACAGCACGCCCAAATATTTGATTCGTTTCATAATAGGAGATTTTAAGGTATTTCCGTATAAGTAATCATTCGCAAATCGTCAGTGTAATTTCCATCTTGGGTACCTTCTACATTATCTATCCCACTTTCCTGATCAACAGGCTTTGTCGTCGTGTTAAAACTACCGCTAAAATAATAACCGTTACATAGTCCATTCCATCCGAAATTACAATGAATAAGCGTTTGTGGAACCTGCTCCTTTGAAGAGATTGATGTAGTACCGTTACGATAATAAGTTTTTATATAACGCATTCGATATAACCAACCATCTATATTCCACTGATGATTAAGTTTTCTGCCAGTACTAGAATGTCCTCTTACTATAGTTGTTTTTTTTCGATCCAACATCATCGTACGTACATAACTATCACGGTAAGTGTGATCATTTACTCCCTTATAAAGGACATAAGTCAAACCATCTCGAGAATCTTTTAGACTCGCAGAACTTCCATCCAAACCATAATCCATATTCAGGACAACGCCGATTGCGTATATTAACATAGACACAGCTTTGGCTTCAGGAGTAAGAGTGGACGGTTTTCCTTCTGTGGCTATAAGAAGATTAGGATTCTGAATCGCACGTCTGATCAATGTCCAATCGATCGGAGTTCCTTTGATCGACCCGACTACAGAACCATAATGCCAATAATTTGATACTAAAACCTGTGCCACAGCAATAGCCGAACATCCTGCCCAACAACATTTTCCATTGATTTGTGTGACACTTGCATTAAAAGGATACCCTTGTCCCCATTTCACCGGGATCAGCGGTCCGACTTTTTCTTGAGTGACATAAACATATTCTCGTCTTAAAACATCGCCGCCTAAATCCCCCGTGTGACGTCCGTCGTCGCTCATAGGTGCGACTCCTCCATCAGCATCTGTATCGGCGTTTTCGATTCCGATGATCGCAGCCTGTGCAACCAATTGCAGCGGGAAAACGAATTTTCCGTCGGCTTGTGCCTGTTCATCGGTTATGGTTACGGCATACCGGAACTCTTCGGTCGTGAGGCTTCCTTCATCGACGAC
>OLZV01000669.1_pt1 | contig 13879 bp, 11 predicted proteins | sample 1644531 | NCBI WGS metagenome assembly OLZV01 (sample SAMEA103958115, study PRJEB25191) | human gut metagenome | biome: human-associated habitat [ENVO:00009003]; feature: intestine environment [ENVO:2100002]; material: feces | place: Germany | collected 2013/2015
AGCACTGGACATCAATGAATATCTTACCTCATCCGGCGATTTCGACTTTCCGCGTTTCAATGAATATCTCGCCGGCAAGGCTGATGAATATGCCCGGATCATCCTCGACACGATCACAATCTACCGCACGCTTTCGACCAAGGACTGCCAGAAGAAGAATTTCCTTGAATATATCCAGAGCATCCTCCAGCACCGCAGTTCGCTGAAGACCTACATCAACTCCGGTTTCGCTTCCGCCAGGAAACTCGCTAATCCGGAGCACTTTACGGTCCGTTTCGACACCGCTTCCCAAACATACTCAGTGTCGGCCAGTCCATCGCTTTTCACCTCAACCTTAGGTTCCACAAGCACCAAGCCTCTTACCGAGACTGCTTTCTGGCACTCTCTTAGGTAGTCCGTTGGACGCATCATACTGAATTTCAATCTATTACAGATTACTGCCAGCCAACACGAGAGGGCAGGATTACACAACAATATGGTCATCAAGGAGTTACAGTTCAGCCACATTTTAAACCAATCACGGGATATTGATTTCAGGAGACAATACAGCGACATTGTTGTCAAGTAGTGTGTTTATTTTCCAAACGGTTGGATTCCTGGCGGAAGAGTCTGGAATGAGCGTTATCTTAGTGGACTCCAAGTAAGAGTTATAGGATTATGGCTAAGGAAAACAACGGTAAGGTTACGGGATATTTCCAGAACTGTGAGACGCAAAATAGCACAAAGACAATAAGTTATCTGTGCGGAGACTCAGTGGAAGTTATCGAGAAAAAAGGACGGAACGTCATTCCGGAGGCAGAGAAGGAACCACTTTGGAAGGCCTATCTGGAGAAGTTCAAGGATCCAATCATCATCATATTGCTTGTGGCGCTGGGACTGTCGCTTGGAGTGTCCGGATATGAGATGGCATATTCAGGTAGGGATGCCTCGTGCCTGATCGAGCCACTGGGGGTGCTGGTAGCGATACTTCTGGCGACAGGGATCGGGTTCATATTCGAGGTCAAGGCGGAGAAAGAGTTCAAGATTCTGAACAAAGCCAAGGACGAAAGACCGGTCAAGGTGCTGCGACTGAAAAACAGGAACGACATACGTCCGCAGACCTATGAGATTCCGAAAAGTGATGTCTGTGTCGGAGATGTGGTGGTGCTGGAGAACGGGGACGAGGTCCCGGCGGACGGCAATCTGATCAGCGACCGGAATCTGATCATAGACGAGTCGAACTTCACGGGCGAGCCGTTCACGAAAAAGAGGACCGAACCCGATGGCACAAAGGAAGAAAGCACCTATCCAGAGAACTTTCTGCTTCGGGGCACAACCGTGATCGAGGGCAGCGCGACCTATAGAGTCACAGCTGTCGGCACGGAAACCGAGGAAGGGAAAGGTGCGAGAATATTACAGGAAGAGCCTGAGGTGGAGACTCCTCTGAACGCCCAGTTGAACCAGCTCGCCAAGTGGATAACATACGCCAGCTACATCATCGCTGCACTTATCGTGATCGGACGGATGAGCATATTCTTCCTCACGAATGATGTGGGGACATATTCATTCATCGAGGTTTTCCGGGTGGCGCTCAACTCGCTGATGATCGCCGTGACGCTTATTGTCGTGGCGGTGCCGGAAGGGCTGCCGATGAGCGTGACGATCAGCCTTGCGCTGAGCATGCGCAAGATGCTGAAAGAGAAGAATCTGGTGCGGAAACTTCACGCCTGCGAGACCCTCGGGGCGACAACCGTCATCTGCACGGACAAGACCGGAACGCTGACAGAGAACAGGATGAGCGTGGTGGAATCCGAGTTCTGGGGCGTCGATGAAAGTCTTGTCGCCGACAGCATCGCAGTGAACTCCACAGCGGCGCTGAACGTTTCGGAGGGCGGTGAGCCACGCGCTATCGGCAACCCGACGGAAGGAGCGCTGCTGCTCTGGCTTCGCGGTAAGGGAATAGACTATTCCGAGCGCCGGAACGCCTACAAAATCCTGAACCAGGAGGCATTCTCCACGGAAAGGAAGAGGATGAGCACCAAAGCGATTGACACTGTTTCCGGCCATGAATATCTCTTCGTGAAAGGCGCGCCGGAGCTTCTGCTGGAGACTGCCGATGACATTGACGGCGGCCCGTCCAAGGGAAGCGTGCTCGCCACCCTGGCGACATGGCAGTCAAAGGGGATGAGGACATTGGGATTCGCCATAAGGAATATGTCAGCGGACGACTCCAGACTAATATTCATAGGCATTGTCGGCATCGCAGATCCGATCAGAGACGATGTGCGTCAGGCGATCGACACCTGTTCAGGTCACGCCGGGGTCAGGGTGATCATGGTGACCGGGGACAACGCCCTTACCGCCAATGCGCTCCGCGTCGGAGCTTTTATGGCCGTAGCGGGCGGAGTACACGCCCGGCGCGCCGTCCAGCGCCTCCACCGTCAGGCCGGAATCATCGGCGCCAACGAGACCAATCCTCTGACCATCACCGGCCCCGAGTTCGCAGCCAAGAGTGATGAATATCTCAAAAAGGAAGTCATCCCGACTCTGCGGGTTCTATCCCGGGCGCGTCCCGAGGACAAAGTCCGTCTCGTCACCCTGCTTCAGGAGATGGGCGAGGTCGTGGCGGTCACCGGTGACGGAACGAACGACGCTCCTGCTCTGAAAAAGGCCCAGGTGGGGCTCTCGATGGGTGACGGCACGGCGAGGGCAAAGGAGGCCAGCGATGTGACGATCATCGACAACTCATTCTCCAGCATAGGCAAAGGCATCCTGTGGGGACGATCCTTGTACTTGAACATCAAGCGTTTCATCCTGTTCCAGATGACGATCAACGTCTGCGCCTGCCTGATTGTGCTCCTTGGCGCGTTCATCGGACTGGACTCACCTCTGACCGTCACGCAGATGCTGTGGGTGAACCTGATAATGGACACATTCGCGGCGATGGCCCTGTCATCCCTGCCGCCTGACCGCCGGGTTATGGAAGACAAGCCACGCGACCAGAAGAGCCACATCATCGACCGGCGGATGGGGAAGCGGATAGCCTTTTCGGGAATATTCTTCTTTGTCTATCTGGCTCTTCTCTGGCAGCTTCTCTGGCATATGGACATCAGCTCCGTTGCCGACCTGCTTCACTGGAATGTTGTCGGAGAGTTCTTCAGCGGAGCGTTCTCGGCCCACACAAAGGCACATCTTTCAGGCTACGAGCTGGGAGTGTTCTTCACGACATTCGTGCTGATCCAGTTCTGGAATCTGTTCAACGCCAGATACTTCAAGACTGACGGAAGCGTACTTCAGGGCATTCTTGATTTCTTCTTCAACCGCAAGAGGTTCAAGGCTTCCGCCTGCTACGGATGTCTTTGGGTCGCTGGAATCATCCTGGCCGGCCAGTTCCTGATCGTCAACTGCTTCGGAGCCTTCTTCGAGGTCTCCCCGCTTCCGCTCTCCGACTGGGGCTGGATTCTCCTCTGCACCTCGCCGGTACTCATCCTGCCGGACATTTACAGGTTCATTCGTTCTAAAGCAGCATCAGCACCTGCCCGGAAATGACACGCAGAAACATCTCCATCGGATAGACAGTGGCGTAAGCGACAGACGGTTCGTCATCGTCAACCGTGGTAAGCGCATAGTTGAGAGCGATAGGATTGGCCATAGAGGCACACAGCATCCCGACATTCTCCGAATAGTCCGTCTTGCAGAATTTAGCGGCGACAAAGCCGACAAGCAGCACCGGCACAATGGCCAAGAGCACACTGATCCCGATCCACAGCAAGCCTTCCGGCCTCAAGACAGTCTCGAAAAAGTCAGGTCCTGCGCTGAGTCCCAATCCAGCCAGATAGATCGTCAAACCGAACTGCCTGAGCATCAGATTCGCGCTGTGTGTCGTATAGGTGGTCAAGTGGATTCTCGGACCGAACGCCCCCATCAGGATGCCGATAAGGATCGGGCCGCCGGCGATCCCGAGACGGATCGGGACACTCATTCCCGGAATGGAAATCGGAAGGCTGCCCAGAATCAATCCGAGCATAAGTCCGATGAAAATGAACAGCAGATTCGGATTACGGAGCTCTTTCTCCTGATTACCAAGCACCTCCGCCACACGGTCAATCGCTTTCTGCTCTCCTACGATCGTCAGTTTGTCTCCGATCTGAAGTCTGAGGTCACGGGACGGCAGCAGGTCGATGCCCGCGCGGTTAACCCTTGTGATGTTGATTCTGTAAACGTTACGCAGATGCAGATCCCCAAGTTTCGCCCCGTTGACGCTCGTCTTGGTCACGAAAATATGACGGGAAACAAGCATTCCGTCCAGATGGTTCCAGTCGATGTCCTTCTTGTTCCAATCCTTCACGACCTTCTCTCCGAAGAGCTGCTCGGCCGACCCGGCGTCCTTCTCACGGGTCAGCACAAGCACATGCTCCCCCTTTTCCAGCACGGTGTCCCCGTCCGGGATGATCACCTGACCGCGGCCTTCACCGCCATATTTCCAAACCCTTGACACTACAATTCTGATGTGCGCGTCCTTCATGATGTCCCGGATCGTCTTGCCGAATACAGCCGGATTGCTCACACTGAACTCGTTGATGAATGTCTGGTTGTTGTGAGTGTCCTTTGGGCCGCGGTTCTTACGGAATATGACCGAAAGGACCACCACGCAAAGAATCACGCCGATCACGCCGAAAGGATAACCCACAGCGCAGGCCGTGGCCATCTGGTTGGAGACATCCACTGCCCCCGGATCGGTCTGGAGCAGGGTCTGCTGCGCGGCTCCAAGCATCGGCGTGTTGGTCGCCGCACCGGTGAGAAGTCCGGTCGCCACCGGCAGCGATATCCCGCATAACTTACTTATTCCCAACGTCATCAAAGTGCCTACCAGAAGCACCGCGAACGCCAGGATATTCAGTTTGATTCCTCCTTTCTTCAGCGAAGGGAAGAAACTCGGGCCGACCTGCAGACCAAGTGTGAACACAAAGAGCACAAGGCCGAAGTTCTGCGCCAGCGCGAGCATCCTCGGATCAACGCTCAGTCCAAAGTGTCCGACGATGATTCCGGCGAAAAACACGAAAGTGACGCCGAGGCTGACACCTTTGATCTTGATCTTGTTGCACAGAAGCCCCACGACGCAAATCAGCGACAGGACGAGAATCGCCTGAATATAAGACGGTTCCGTGAATATCTCGATGAACCAGTTCATAGTCCTTTAAATATACTGCGTACAAAGATAGTCAGAAATATTCATTAATTTTGTGAGGCGGTGGCCACGGTCGCCGCGGTTTCAAGGATTTTATGAATATGCCAGAGGCGAAAAACAAGAATATTCAGGGTTCAGCCGCCAGGAAAAAGGCCGGCGCACAGAAAGCCAGGACATCACCGGCAAAACGTCCCCGGAGGAAAAAGAGGAAGCCCAAGAAAGTGAATATAGGAGTCTGGACGGCTGTCGGCATCGCCGCGTCAGTCATTCTGGCTCTGGCGGTTATGTTCATCAGCCAGGGTGGCGGAGGCGGACACGAGACAGGGGCCAAGGTTCCGCCAGGAGACTGGCGCTACGGAATCGACATCTCCCACCACAACGCCGGCGACATCGTTTGGGATTCCCTTTACGTGCTGACGGACAAACGTGGAAAAACAATCCGTGATCACCATCTGGCTAAAGACATCAGGCCTGTCAGTTTCGTGTTCATAAAGGCTACGGAAGGGGTGTCGATGGTGGACAAGGATTTCAAAAGGAACTGGCAGGACGCCGGCAGGTCTGGCCTTAGAAGAGGCGCGTACCACTTCTTCAGGAGTTCAAAGGACGGCGAGGCTCAGGCAAGGCTATTCATCAAGACGGTTGGCGACCTGAGATTCAAGGACTTGCCTCCGGTTCTGGACATCGAGACCATACATCGGGGCGGTTCGAGAAAGAAGCTGAACGAAGAGGCGCTCAAGTGGCTCAGAATCATCGAGGAACATTACGGCAAGAAGCCGATAGTCTATGCCGGGGCGTCATTCGCGAAGGACTATCTCAGCAAGGATATCACGGAGAACTATCCGGTCTGGATAGCGCACTACGAAAAAGACCAGCCCGCTTTCGAGGGCTGGACTTGGTGGCAGTTCACAGACAAGGCTGTCGTGAAAGGAGTCCCGGGACTCGTTGACCTCAGTGTTATGAGAAAATAACCTTATAACCTGTCAAAAGGCTTGGCGGAGTCGCCGGTCAAGCGGTAAAGATGGGTTCTGGAGTACTGCTTTCCGGCAGCGTTCTTGCCAGGCTCGGCGAAATAGAACAACCCGTTCCCGACCGGACATATTCCTGTCGCCCCGTACTTGAAGTAAAAGCCTGGAACCGGATTCTCCGACGATCCGATCACCGGATGCTTTGTCCTGTCGTAAAGAACCCCGGCCAATTGCCTTTTGACCGGCTTCTCAGCGACATCGAACACAAACATGTCATAATTCGGGAATATCTCCTTACGGCCCTTGTACACAGCCATGAACATCTTCCCCGTCTCCGCATCGTAGGCCAGATTCTGCACGCCCCAGTTCGTGTTGCCCGTGTAGGCGAAATACTTGCTCAATGGTTTTGCCGGTCCTTCACCGTAGAAGTCTCCGAACTTGACTTTGCCGGCATATTCATTAAGCTTCCTGATGTCGTAGCGAAGCAACACCTGATGGTTGTTGTCGTTGCGGGCCTTGTCGCCGTAGATGCCGTAAGCCACATAGAGGTAATTCTTTCCACCTTTCTTGCCGAGTTTAGGGGCGATCGTCACGCCGTCGATTCCGGAACAGCCATAGTAATGCTCGTAGCCCTTGTCAGCGAAGCCGGTCATGTGGTAATCCCTGGTGGCGTCCTTGACACAGACAATCCGGAAAGCGTCATTGTTCTCGGAATCCATGCCGACCTCCGTGACCTTGTCAACGTCAATGATCGCGATGTAGAACATCGACCTGCCTTTGGCGAAAGAGGAAAGTCCGGCTCCGATGACATCGTCCTTACATTCGAGAGAGGCGTAAACCTTTCTGTCCGAAGGATTGAACGTCATCGCTCCAAGATGTCCCTGGATCCTGTCTATTGAACCAACAACCTTTCCTTCCATGTCCGTCTTGATGAAGCTGGTCGTGAAAGAGAAGTACATGTTGCCGGCGGAGCTGTCGTAGGCGATTCCCTGGACATGGTTCTTCGCGCCTTCAACGTAAATTTCCGTCGGCAGCGGTTGCTCTGTCTGCGAATACGCAGCCACGGTTCCGGCCACAATCATCAATGCGATCAATGCTATTCTTTTCATATTCAATGTGTTAATATTCTGTTCTTTGGTCACTTTCTTAATTCTTCAATCATCGCTCTTGCCACAGCAGCCGAAGCACCCTCTCCACCGAGAGCGTCACGGATCTCCTGATAGCCGGACAGCATCGTGGAACGATACTCCTCATCCTCGATCATCCTCCGGACCTCGTTCAGCACGTTCTCCGGCGTGAAATAGTACTGGAGAAGCTCCCGGAAACAAATCCGGTCAAGAATCAGATTGCCGAGACTGATATATTGGATCTTTATTATCGACTTGGCTATCTGGAAGTTAAGATCCGAACCCTTATAGGCGACCACCTGCGGAGTCCCGATCAGCGCGCATTCCAGCGAAGCCGTGCCGGAATTGACCACCGCGGCCTTGGCGTGACGCATCACGGCATAACTCTGGCCGAAGACCACGCTGACATATTCACGCCCCCTTATGTACTTGGTGTAGTCGCTCTCCGAGCGGGCCGGAGCAGCCGCCACGACGAAGCGGTATTCTGAATATTCAGGGATGGAATGCAGCCTGTCGGCAAATTCCATAAAGGTCGGCATCATCGAGCTGATCTCGCCGTTTCTGGATCCGGCCAGGAGGGCGATCATCGGCCTGTCAGGCAGCCCCGTCTTCGCCAGGAACTCCTCACGGGTCTCCTTGAAGGCCTCAGAATTGTCGATCGCATCGATCAGCGGATTACCTTTATATATAAAGTCAACGCCTTTCTCAGTGAAGTACGGGATCTCGAACGGGAACACGATGAACAGCTTGTCCACGAACGCCTTGAGCTTCTTCACACGACTCTCCCTTGAGGCCCAGACCTTAGGGGCGATGTAGTAGAAGACCTTGAATCCGGCCTTGTGGGCGAACTCGGCGACACGGAAGTTGAATCCGGGATAGTCAATGAGAATCACCACGTCCGGCTTCCAGCGGAGGATGTCCGTGGTGCAGTCCGTGAACCTTTTGGCGAAGGCTCTGACGTGGAGCAGAATCTGGGTGAAGCCGATGACGGCCCCATCCTTGTAGTCCTTCACGAGGCCGGTTCCCTGCTGATGCTCCTTATAGACGGCATCCATAAGCCCTCCGCCCCAGAAGCGGATGTCAGCCTCGGGGTCCTCAGCGTAAAGCCCCCGCATAAGATTGGATCCGTGCAGATCCCCGGACGCCTCTCCGGCTATGATATAGTAGCGCATATTCTTTAAAAATCTTCATTGAACCCAAGTCCGTTCAACCTGGCGATCTCCTCGTGGTCCGAACTGTTGATGTTGTGGGCGACAATGGAGATGTACCCGTCGGCGAGGATGTGATGATCGGCCAGAATGTCATCCACCGGCGAATCGTCCTTAAATTCCCCGACCATCATGTAAAGGGTCTCCCCCTCCTCGGCCTTCGGGAATGACGTGTGCCCCAGATCCTCCGGACGGACTCCTCTTTTGGCGAAAAGCTCAGCGTCCCAAGGCTTGAACTCCTTCTCCCAATGCCCCAGCCCCTGATGTCCCACACGGATGCCTTTGACAGCCGATGCCGGAATATTCGGAAAATTGACATTATAATATATTCCTGACTTCGGGTTATGACACGCCCAAAGTTTTCTGAATATGCCGGGGAAATATTCATTGACAACGGAGAAGTCCGCGTCCAGGCTCATAGTGTCGAGCGATACTCCGATGCCTAATATTCCGTTCAGGGCGGCCTCCTCCGCCGCGCCGAGGGTTCCGGAATAGTTCGCCGCGGTGGCAGCGTTGGAGCCGTGGTTGATTCCGCAGACCACGACATCCGGCTTCTGAGGCCAGAAGATCTCGTCCAGGCCATACTTCACGCAACTTGCCGGAGTGGCATCGAGGTAGGACCAACGCACTCCATCCTCCGTCGGGAGTTCCTTGTAGGCGATCGCCCTGCCACCCATCGAGACCGCCATTGACATCCCGGACTGGTGGAATTTCGGCGCGACTGCCGTGATTCTGCCAAATTGACGCATCATGTCAGCCAGCGAATGTATGCCACCAGCCTGATAACCATCGTCGTTTGTCAGCAGTATATTCAGTTCATCAGACATTCTATTAATATTTTAGCCCACAAATATATTAATTTCCGCAATTTTTTAATAATTTTGCATCGCTTTTGCAGTGAAAGGCTGCGGTTAGTTTAGTAAAGAAAAGTATTAACAACTTATTTAATATCTAATAAAATGGTAAAACTTGGTATTAACGGATTTGGCCGTATCGGCCGTATGGTTTTCCGTGCAGCGGTTGAGAACTTCTCAAACGACATCGAGGTTGTAGGTATCAACGACCTTCTCGATCCAGAGTATCTTGCTTACATGCTCAAGTACGACTCAGTTCACGGAGCATTCAAGGGCGACGTAAAGGTTGAGGACGGACACCTTGTAGTAAACGGCAAGAAGATCCGTGTCACCGCTGAGATGGATCCTGCAAACCTCAAGTGGAACGAGGTTGAGGCAGACGTAGTTGTTGAGTCAACAGGTTTCTTCCTTACTGACGAGACAGCCCGCAAGCACATCCAGGCCGGCGCTAAGAAAGTCATCATGTCAGCTCCTTCAAAGGACAGCACCCCTATGTTCGTCTATGGTGTAAACCACAAGACCTACGCTGGACAGGACATCATCTCCAACGCATCCTGCACCACCAACTGCCTTGCTCCTATCACCAAGGTGCTCAACGACAAGTTCGGTGTGAAGAGAGGCCTTATGACAACCGTTCACGCCGCCACCGCTACCCAGAAGACCGTTGACGGACCTTCAAAGAAGGACTGGAGAGGTGGTCGTGGAATCCTCGAGAACATCATCCCTTCATCAACAGGTGCCGCCAAGGCTGTAGGTAAGGTTCTTCCTGAGCTCAACGGCAAGCTTACCGGTATGTCTCTCCGTGTTCCTACTTCTGACGTTTCCTTCGTAGACCTTACCTGCGAGCTCAACACTCCAGCCACCTACGATGAGATCTGCGCCGCCATGAAGGAGGCTTCCGAGGGCGAGCTCAAGGGTGTTCTTGGTTACACTGACGAGCCACTGGTATCCACCGATTTCCGCAACGACTCACGCACTTCAATCTTCGACGTGAAGGCTGGTATCCAGCTCGATCCTACCTTCGTCAAGGTTTGCGCTTGGTACGACAACGAGTGGGGTTATTCCAACAAGGTGCTCGAGATGGCACGTGTTATCGCGAAATAATTAATTCACTTTTTTGCGAATAAGAACAAGGGTGGCTAAAGTCTCTTTTTAGTCACCCTTATTTATAATAATCCTACCCCCTGGTCACTTCGTGACAGCCCCGGTGGGGCACGGGGAAAGGTTTCCCCGAATCCCGTTCGGTCGCTTCGCTCCTATTTTTTATATTTTAGCAGCTTTTTTTTTGGGGGGCACCTTATTTTTTGACAACACAAAGACGGCATTCTTTTGGAAGCCGTACATTAAAAAATCAAACATTATGAAGAAAGTTGTTTTGACCCTTCTGTGCGGCGCCATGATCTTCTCTGGCTGCGGCACAATGTCCAAGACTGGACAAGGTACACTTCTCGGTTCCGGAGCCGGAGCCATCATCGGAGCCGGAATCGGCGCCGCCATCGGTGACGGCAAGGGCGCGGCCATCGGAGCGGCCATCGGAACAGCCGTAGGCGCTGGAACCGGAGCTGTCATCGGCAAGAAGATGGACAAGAAGGCAGCCGAGCTTGAGGCACTTGAGAACGCCCAGGTAGAGACCGTACAGGATCAGAACGGTCTCCAGGCCATCAAGGTCACCTTCAACAGCGGCATCCTCTTCCCTACCAACGGATCGACCCTGTCACAGACCTCAAAGAACGAACTCTCACAGTTCGCCACAAAGATGAGCGATATGCAGGACACAGACATCACCATCTACGGCCACACCGACAACACCGGTCCCGACGCCGTCAACGAGCGCCTGTCCAACGAGAGGGCCCAGTCCGTGGCCAACTACCTGAAGAACTGCGGCATAGCCTCCTCACGTATGACCACCGAAGGCAAGTCCTACTCCATGCCGGTGGCCGACAACTCCACCAAGGAAGGCCGCGCCCAGAACCGCCGTGTCGAGATCTACATCACCGCCAACAAGACGATGATCGAGAAGGCCGAGAACGGCACGCTGTAGGGAATGACCATTCTTTATGAATATAACAGACGCGATGTCTGATGCCAACTGAATATTACCGTATTCTATGGCAATCAGCCATTACACGTTACTGAATATTCATAAAGACAATACTGAATGCCGCGGAGCACAGAATCCGCAAAGCGAGTTAGGTTATATCGCACCTGACTCGCTTTTATGTTTCTCGTTACCCCGTATTGACATTATGACAGCTGTATTTGCCGTAAACCAATAACCACATAGCGCATTTATCGTGACTCACCAGGCACAATATCAAGCTTTCTGAGGTATGAAAACCACTTCCATCTCAATTTGGTACAGGAAAAGGGCTTATGGGGTACGAACCGCACTCGAAACGTGTTTGGTACAGGAGAGGGGCCTCTGGGGTACGAACTACTCTCCGGAACATGTATGGTACAGGAGAGGGGCCTCTGGTGTACAAACCGCACTCCGAAACGTGTTCGGTACAGGAGAGGGGTCTCTGGGGTACAAACAGCACTCCGAAACGTGTTCGGTACAAGACTTCCTGATGCGAGAAACCATGCGCACCTAGAACGCCATCGGCCTGATTGACAGTTAGTTGACGTTCCAGGTGCGGAGATATTCACGCACCTGAGAGTCATCGTCCCCGGCACAGGGCATCCTGTTGGTGTTCCGGACTTCAGGGTGTGTAAAACCATGCGCACCTGGAACGCCATCCGTTTGACAGTCAGCCAGTTTATGCTCCAGGTGCGGAGATATTCACGCACCTGGGAGTCGTCGTCCCCGGTACAGGGCATCCAGGAGACTGGAAAATGATTGACGGCTATATCGCCCCAAAATCCTATTGCGCGATCACATTTGGGATGGGGATATTCATGGATGCTCATCACTATTTTTCCATGGTCAGCAAGAACGTAGAGGCCTACAGCGAATTGGCCGCCGAGATTGACGATGGAGAGTTTCTTACAGACACTGAACTATTTACACAGATAACCAAGATTATAAAGTCCGGCTACGGGCTAAATGCCTTGAAAGATTTAAGCAAGTCCTAGAAGTTGGATCTGGCACGAAAAACTCCACTACGACTACCGTTCATCGAACGGGCAGACCCGTCGCACGCTTGGCTTGACACAGTACGAAGTGGACACTTTATTTCCATTAAGCGCAGACAAAAACAGATGACTGTCGTCCGCATAACATTGTGAATTACTACCGTGTATTTCAAAGTAATCTTCATAGTTATTTCGCCAAAGCGTTTCGCATAGCCGCCTGAGCTTATCAAATACCAAAATGGTTCTCCTCTCCATATTTTCCCCGTCCCGGAGTGGAACTTCGTGACGCACACACGAGGACGGCCAAGGGCAAGGGTGGACCGAGGGACCGACGCCCCGGTGTACGTTTCGACGGGGAAGGAGCAGCCGTTCCTTGTCAAGAAGTGCCATACCCAACTTCGCGGAAAGGAAGTCGCCGGCGGGAAAATACAGGAAAGGGCCGGCCGAAGCCAGTCCCTTGACACTCAACCCATCTCACTCGGGTTGTGCTAGTTTTTACTTCTACCGGCAAATACTGCTCCAGCGATAGCCGCAACAGCAGCCACAACTATTACGACTGGCTTAAGCACCTTCCCAAATCTTTCCTTGCGTTTCTGTTCTTCTTCCTTGCGTTTCTGTTCTTCTTCCTTACGTTTCTGTTCTTCTTCCTTGCGTTTCTGTTCTTCTTCCTTGCGTTTCTGTTCTTCTTCCTTGAGGTATTCAGGATAACCAATAGAAAAATTCACCATCCACTCTGACACATTTTTCATCGCACAGTAGCAGGTTAATCTATCAGTCTCGGGATTGCGTTCCTCATTGGAGAAATGTGCATACTTGTTGCCTATTGTCCGCAAAATATGCATCTCTTCCACAAGTTTATCGCTTCGAAATTTTCTTGGGATATATTCATTCAATTTATTTATCTGTATAATTAAGTCGCCTTCTATCTGCTTATTCAATATACCGCAGAGTTCTACAATCGAAGCTTCCAATGCTTGACGAAATTTCCCGCAACATGTGATTGGATCCGAATTATAAAAGCGCATCGCTGATTCGACGCATGAATAAGTGTCGTCAAAACCGGCATCGCGCAGATTATTAAAGTCTGATGATGAATACATTATTTGCCTGCATTAAGGTACCATTGTGTAATAGCACAAATTTAATACTTTTTTTCTGATTGATGTGTCATAATAGTCTGCATGAATATCACCTTTCTCCTCACAATAGTGGTCAGCACCCTCAATGCCGACGAGGTAGATATCCGCAATGGAGACAAGAGTTAAGCATTGCTGCCCAAAACTGTTCGCTGCCTAAGTCTCATTGTTTTAAAGATTATTGGTAATCGTTTCAATTATAGAGTTAACATAGACTTCCCGTGTTACAGTCCGGTTATTGGGGTGATAGACGTCCAGCAGAAGTTTACGTCCCCATCTATATGCGTCTCCAGCCTTGATGTTTTCAAAAGAGACATCACCATTATCCACATCACTTTTCTATCGGA
>OLZV01000679.1_pt1 | contig 13695 bp, 13 predicted proteins | sample 1644531 | NCBI WGS metagenome assembly OLZV01 (sample SAMEA103958115, study PRJEB25191) | human gut metagenome | biome: human-associated habitat [ENVO:00009003]; feature: intestine environment [ENVO:2100002]; material: feces | place: Germany | collected 2013/2015
GTAATAGGCAATGTCGGCACCCATGAACTGCAGCGCGTCGGCGATCATTTTGCCGGACACACCCAGCCCGATGACGCCGACCTTCAGCCCGGTGATCTCCACCGGCTCGTCCCGCAGCATGGGCATCCCAAAACCGTGCAGGATGCCGGTGAGCTCATGCAGGACGTACTCCACAACGCCGCGGTCGCCGTAGTCCCGGATGCCCAGCACTTTGATGCCGCGGGTGCGGGCATAGGCGATATCTACGTTGGCGCTCTCTTCCGAATACAGACTGCAGCACATGCCGATGTAACGGATATTCGGGCAGCGCTCGATCACGCTTTTGCCCATGCGGGAGGTATAGCTCAGAAGCACGGCATCGGCATCTCCGATACGCCGCACGATCTCATCATCGTCCGCCGGGATATCGCGGTACAGGGTCACTTCTTCTGCATACTGATGCAGTTCCTGCTCAGCGGAGGGGATCAGGCTGACCGGCTCAATGGCTACCAGTTTATGGAACATGTGCAGATCCTCCTTTTAATAGAAACACACAGGGGAAGCGAGATTGCGCAGCAGGGAAACCACACTCCAGCCAGCAATGGCGCTGGTGGAAGAGCAGATGTCCACCACAGCCTTCACACCCTCGATCTCGGCAGTGATGCGGTGATCGTCACCCACCCAGCCGGGGACGGAATGCATGGTCACGCTGGTGATCTCCGGGCCGGTGGTGGCCAGAGAGGTGGCCACGGCTACGTTGACCCGGCGCGGGAAGGTGGCAATGGCCTGCTTGGCATTGCCGGTGAACACGGTGGTCTTTTCCGTATCGGTGAGCAGGTGCTCCTCCCATACGGGCGTGTTGCGGAAGCCCCTTGCGCCGGTGTGGGTCTCGATGCCTGCGGTCTCGGCCAGCTGCTGGGCCTGAGCCATCAGGGTGACGGTCTGCAGTACATCAAAGCCGCCGATGGCACCGCTTGCCAGATGCACCTTGGCATCACCCTCTGCGGCAGCAGCCTTGACCTGCTCATAAAAGGCAAGGTCTGCAAACGCGCCAATGGAAATGATGACCAGATTCACGCCTTTTTTCAGCACAGGCACAGCCATGGCGCGCACAGCCTCCACCGAAGCGGTCTCCACGATGTACTCCGGCTCCAGCGCCAGCAGGGCATCCACATCGTCACACACGGCACAGCCCACTGTTTCGGCAGTCTTTTCTGCCGAAGCACGGGTGCGGCTGGTCACGCCCACCAGCTCATAGTCCGGCAGCAGACCGTTCTTCCATGCATCGGCCACAATGTTGCCCAGAAATCCGCAGCCTACGATACCAAATTTTGTTTTCATATCCTAAACTCCTTTTTCTGCTTTTTCCAAAGAAAGCAGCATATTCCATTAAAGTATATCATATGAAAACAAAAAATGATATAATAAGGCGCAAGAAAGGAGAAAGCTATGTCGAAAACAAAGGAGCTTTTCTGGACGTTTTTCAAAATTGGAGCGTTCACGTTTGGCGGCGGCTATGCCATGGTGGCTTTGCTTCAGAATGAATTTGTGGAAGAGAAAAAGTGGGTGACAAAAGAAGAATTTCTGGACATGGTGGCAATTGCGGAGTCTACGCCCGGCCCGGTGGCGGTGAACAGTGCCACCTATATCGGCTACAAGATCGAGGGAACGGCAGGCGCGGCGGCGTCTACGGTGGCGGTGTGTCTCCCGTCCTTCGCGGTCATTTATCTGATCTCGCTGTTCTTTGACCAGTTCCTCCGCCTGTCGGTGGTGGCAAGTGCGTTCCACGGCATTCAGGTGTGTGTGATCTATCTGATCCTTTCCGCCGGACTGAAGATGCTGAAGGAGCTGGAACACAGCGTCTTCAATATTGTCATCCTGACCACGGTTGCGGCAGCGATGGTGGGCTGTTCCATTGCAGCAGTGTCCTTCTCTTCCATTTTTTACATCCTGTTCAGCGGTGCGGCCGGGCTGCTGGTGTATGCAGTACAGCAGCTGCGGAAGGGGGAGAAGAAGCCGTGATCTATGTAGAACTTTTCTGGAATTTCCTCATGATCGGCGCACTGTCCTTCGGCGGCGGCTACGGGATGATCTCGCTGGTGCGGGAAACGGTCTTAGGACACGGCTGGCTGACGGAAGGCGAATTCCTCAGCTTCATTGCCGTGTCGGAATCCACACCCGGCCCGCTGGCCATCAATATGGCCACCTTCATCGGTGCTTCGCAGGGCGGCTTCTGGGGCGCGCTGTGTGCGACATTGGGTGTGGTGCTGCCGTCCTTTGTCATTATCCTGCTCGTTGCATCGGTGCTGCAGAACCTGATGAAGTATGCGGGAGTCAACGCAGTTCTTGGCGGCGTTCGTCCCTGTGTGGTGGCGATGATCCTGGCAACTGCTGTCAACATGGCGCTTTCTACGCTGGCCGGGTTTGCAGCGGACAAGGCAGACATTGCACCGGATCTCCGTTCCATTGTGGTGTTCCTGCTGCTGTGGGGGCTGCATGCCCTTTGCCGCCGGAAAAAGGGCAAAGCACCATCGCCCATTGGGATGATCCTGCTCTCCGCAGCGCTGGGCATCCTGTTCTGGGGAGCATAAAAAATAACGCGCCGGGTGGTTCTCGTTGAACGATCCGGTGCGTTTTGTTGTAAAAAGCCGGGCACAGGAAAACTCATGGCTCCCTGTGCCCGGCTTCAGCTTTTATTGGAATTTAGGCGCTGTGCGATCAAGCTGCAACAGAAGAAGCAGCTTCGCTGGAAGCAGCCTCAGAAGAAGCGGCCTCAGAAGAAGCAGCCTCGCTGGATGCAGCCTCAGAAGAAGAACCGTTCTCCTCTGCAACAGCAGAAGAAGCGTCCTCATCGGCCTCAGCAGCAACAGAAGTGCTGGTAGAAGCAGCCTCGGAAGAGGATGCAGCAGTAGAGGAAGCAGAACCGCCGCAGGCAGTCATGCCAACAGCCAGAGCCAGAGCGACAACAGCAACACAAACATTCTTGAGTTTCATATCTAAAATCTCCTTGCTTTATGCAAAAGTATTCTTGCAGCTGCCCCACAGGAGGAGCCTTGCTGCAAGAAGATATTCTAGTCTTTTTATTTGAAAAATCAAGGGCTTTTTGGATAAAGAAGTGATATCTTCAAGAAAATCTACGCTTTTGTTATAATTTGTTGACAAAAGCCAAAGGCTTTTTGGCAAAATTGAATCAGGAGGCAAAGAAACGGCAGATGAGCTGGAACAACTTTTTATGAGGGCGGAAGGGTCGTATAATTTGTTTGGATAAAACCTGCGGAATAAGGCTTTGCTCCGGACAGAAATAAAGCTGAGAGGATCTCGGGTGCGGATGCGGCCGATGCATCGCATGGGAAAGCTTTTTCAGAGTTCCTGGACAGTTCTGCACCTTTTTACCTTTGCGCACATACAACGGGCAAAGGGGGAATGTTGTTTTGAACCGGATGATCTTGACTGCATGGGTGCTGCTGTTTCCGGCGGCGTGCACTACATTGGGTGCGGCGGGTGTGTTTTTGCTGCGGCGGCAGGCCCGGCCCTGCACACAGCGCATTTTGTGCGGCATGGCGGCAGGCATTATGCTGGCGGCCAGCGTGTGGAGCCTTTTGCTGCCTGCCATTGAGCGGGGACGCAGTCTGGCATTGCCTGCGTGGATCCCGTCGGCGATAGGGCTCGTACTGGGCGCAGTGGGCCTTTTGCAGGTGGAGCAGTTTGCCGGGCAGCTGCTGGCAGGCGGGGTAGGGCACAGCGGCCGCATGATCCTGGCTGTAACATTGCACAACCTGCCCGAGGGTATGGTGGCGGGCCTTGCCGCTGCACTGGCATTGACCGGGGAGCCGGATGCCATCAGCGGGGCACTGGCACTGAGCCTTGGCATCGGCCTGCAGAATATCCCGGAAGGTGCGGCGGTCAGTCTGCCGCTGGCCCATGGCTCCTGTACACGGCTTCGGGCGTTTCTGGCGGGCGCTGCGTCTGGGCTGGTGGAGCCGCTGGGCGCATTGCTGGCCTTCGCCCTTGCGGAGCAGGTCGGTGCTGCGCTGCCGTGGCTGCTCAGTGCGGCGGCAGGCTGCATGGTGTGCGTGACCGCGCAGGAGATGATCCCGCAGGCGGTGGAAGAAGATGAGCCTGCCGGTGTGGTGAGCATCGTGCTGGGGTTTGCGCTGATGATGGCGCTTGATGTGGCATTATAACCGATGAAAAGTCATACGATAACAAAATTCAGCAAAGACAAGGCCAAACTGAAAATTCCCGCATTTTTTTCGGAAAATCTTGCGTATGCAAAAATTTTATGATACCCTGTATGCAACGTACCCGCAAGAGGGTACGGGGCAAGAACGAACAGACACAAAGGTGTGACTGCCTGCTGAGGTGCAGCTGGATAAGGCTGCAAACGAATAAACAAAAGAAAAATGCCGCTCCGGTTTGGCTGGAGCGGCATTTTTTCTGGTGTCAGGAATTTTTTTCGATGTACACGCTGGTGGAGGGAAAGGCAAAATCCACACCGTCAGCCTGCATGATATCCATGATGTTCAGGTTCAGGTCGTTCTGCATCTGCAGGAACTCGGCGTAGACATTGGTCACCAGATAGGCGGAGACCAGAATATTGATGCTGGAATCCCCAAAGTTTGCCAGCTGCACGATGTTGGTGCCCTTGTTGGTATACGGGCTGGCATCCAGCATGGCCTGCAGGTCTTTCATCAGCTTTTCCAGCTTGGGACGGGTAGTGTTGTAGGTGACGCCAAGGTTGAACTTATAGGGACGCATGGTGCGCAGGGCCGCGTTCTTCACCGTGGAGGCGCAGATCTGGCTGTTGGTGACGATATTGATGGTCTTATCCAGAGAGCGGATGCGGGTGGAGCGGAAATTGATGTCGATCACTTCGCCCTCCACACTGCCCACGGTGATCCAGTCGCCCACCGAGAAGGGCTTATCCAGCAGGATGACGATGCCGGAAAACAGGTTGCTGGCGCTTTCCTGTGCAGCCAGCGAAATGGTCAGGCCGACAAGTCCGGCACCGGCTACGATGCTGCCGATGGGAAAGCCCACCTCCTGCGCCAGCGCAGCCACACACAGCACGATGACCAGCACCTTGTAGGTGGTATCCAGCAGAGAGCGCAGCGTTTTGTTGGAGCGGATCTCCGGGCTGCAGGAAGCCAGCAGCAGGTCGGCCAGATCGGATGCGGCATACAGCCCTTCGCAGACCAGAAGGGTCATGGCGAGACGGAAACAGAGCAGCAGCAGCTTTGGAATGCCGGAAATGGCCCATGGCAGGGAAGCGGCAGCCAGATACACACCAATGACGCTGCACATGCGCAGGACGGGGATGGAAAAACTGCGCAGCAGGATGGGCGTGCCGGTAAAATACCAGCTGCGGGCAAGCAGCGCCGGAATGCCCTTTTTGTTCAGCCAGCGGCGCACGAGCCATGCGGCCAGCAGGATGAGCAGGGCGCACACCGCACGCGCGGCCAGCGCCAGCCAGCCTTCCAGAAGCAGCGAGCCAAGCTCAAACGAGAGATCACGGATCGAGAAAATCATTTTAACCTCCTGAATTTTTACAGCGCATCTATGATATCATATCACACCCGCCGGAGCAAGGCTGAGAGGAAAACAAAAAAGAAATACTTTGATAAAAAATATACAAATCAAAAAGTTTCCTCTTGACAAGCCGGGGCCGGCACGCTATACTCTGTGCCAGAAAGTTCGTTTCAGGGCGGGGTGTGATTCCCCACTGGCGGTAAGGAAGCTGCTTTCGTTGCCGGAGCGTGCCAAAGGAACAAAAAAGTTCAAACGGCGTGCAATGACAATGAGAGATCTCTCCAAGTCCGCGACCACCTTTTTTGGGTGCTGACCCGGTGCGATTCCGGGACCAACGGTATAGTCCGGATGTAAGAAACGGCAGGCAAATTGTTGTCTACGCGCCCTGTTGCAGTGTTTTTTGTTGCAGCAGGGCGCTTTTCTGTTTGTCCTTCCCGTTCCAAAATAAGAAACTGCTTTCATGAGCAGGGCGTACCGAATGACAAAGACGCTCCGGCGGTGTGCAATGCTTATGGGAACAGCTTCTGCGATACGAAAAGAGCTTTCGGAACATTTTTACAGGGCCTTTTGCCCGGGAAGGAATCATAACCATGAAAAAGAACACGACCCACAATCTTACCGTTGCCGCCATGCTCAGCGCGGTGGCCTTTATCCTGATGTTCATTGAGTTTCCCATCCCGATGCTCATCCCGTCCTTCGTCAAGATGGACTTCTCCGACCTGCCTGCTCTGCTGGGCGCATTCGCACTTGGCCCGGTGTACGGCGTGGTCATCAGCTTTATGAAGAACCTGCTGCACATCGTTATCAAGGGCACTTCCACTGCATGCGTGGGCGAGCTGTGCAACTTCATGCTGGGTGCGGTTTTCTCCGCTGTGGCAGGCGTTGTCTATAAGCACCACAAGAGCCGCAAGACCGCCATCATTGGTGCTATTGCAGGCGCTGCAGCCATGGCTGTGTTCAGCGTACCGTCCAACTACTTTATTACCTATCCGGCCTATGTCACCTTCTACCACATGCCGCTGGAGGCGATCCTTGGCATGTATCAGGCGATCCTGCCCTCCGCAGACAGCCTCATCAAGTGTCTGGTCATCTTCAATATGCCCTTTACGCTGGTCAAGGGCCTGCTGGACGCAGCACTGTGCCTGCTGATCTACAAGCCGCTGTCTCCCATCCTGCACGGCAGAAAGTAACTTGTTCTCCACTTTTTTCTTCTCAAATCATATAACTACAGCAAAACTCCCCGGTCAGGTCCCGCAGTGCGGTTCCCGGTCGGGGAGCTGTTATTTACAGGAAAATAGATCCGCCAGTGGTCGATCAGGCCAATGCCCCTTTGTCCAGCCATCTGCCGCGTGCCAGCCGCACAAGGAACAGCACGCCGCGCATGGTCAGCTCAAAGCTCATGGCAAACCACACGCCCACCAGCCCAAAGCGCGGGGCCAGCAGGGTGGCAAGGGTGAGCCGGATGCCCCACATGCTGACGAGGTTCAGCACAAAGCAGCCGGCACTGTCGCCGGCGCCCTGCATGGCACCGCTGGCAACGATGCTGGCTCCGAACATGGGCTCGGCCAGAGCTTCGATCCGCAGCACCTGCGCACCCAGTGCAATGACTGCGGTGTCTGCGGTGAAGATGCCCATCAGATTGGGCGCAAACAGATACATGCCTGCACCGGTCAGAGCCATGATGCCTATGCCCATGCAGGTGCACAGCCATGCAAAACGTCTGGACATATCCCGGCGGTTTGCGCCTACAGCCTGACCGACCAGTGCAAGGGCGGCATCCTGAATGCCGTAGCCTGCCATATAGCACAGGCTTTCGGCGCTTACGCCCAGACTGTTGGCTGCAATGGCAGTGGTGCCAAGGCCGGACACAATGCGGATGAGCAGCACCTGTGCGGAGGAAAGGGCCGCGCGTTCGGCGGCCAGCGGTGTGCCCACCTTCCAGAGGTTCTGCAGGCAGGCTCTGGTGATCTGCCAGGAGCCGGGCTTGCGGATGCACAGCGGGCCATCGCGGAGCAGCAGCAGTGCCAGCGTCAGCGTGCCGCTGATGGCAGTGGCAAAGGCGGTGCCCAGCGCCGCGCCCGGCACGCCCCAGCCGAGGCCCCACACGGTCATGGTGCGGCCCAGCACCGTCATCTGCCGGGTGGGGTTGATGAGGAAGAAGTTGAAGATCACATCCAGCACGCAGGTCAATACGCTGATCAGGCCCGGCGTCAGGGCGTCGCCGCAGGAACGCAGCATGGAGGAATAGGTGCCCATGACCATCAAAAAGGGCAGGGAAGCGGACCAGATGGCAAAATAAGCCGATGCATCCGCCCGCAGGGACGGGTCTGCCCCCAGCCATCCGGGCAGAAACCGGCTGATGCCAACACCAAGGGTCGCTGCGGCAAGACCTACCACCAGATTAAACAGCATGGACTGCCGCAGAACGCCCCGGGCGTCCTGCTGGCGGTCTGCGCCCAGATACTGCGCCACCTGAATGGCAAAGGACATGTACAGACCGGCCAGCATCCCATGCATGAGCCAGGTGCTGGAGCTGACGATGCCGATGGAGGCTGTAGCCGATGCACCGATGTGGCCTACCATGGCCGCGTCGATGTATTCCACCGCTGTTACCACGATCTGCTGCAGGATGGACGGAATGCTCAGGGTCAGCACCACCTGCATGGTGTGCCGCAGCGGTACCTGTTCGCCCCGGCGCATCTGCGCCGAGAGCTGCTCAAGGGAAATGGTCATTGGTTCTCCTTATCCTGATTACACATTAAAAAATGGCACCGCATACGCTTTGCCATATTCAGCGGAAAATAAATTTTTATAGTTTGCGTTTGCCGCGGCCCGCTCCAAACGCTTTTTCACGAATAGAAGTCCGGAAAGCAAGCAGCAGCCCAAACAGCAAAATTTGACAAACTAATATATTATTATAAGTGCAGGCACGGCAAAAGTCAATCAAAGACACATTTTTCGCTGTGAGTGATTGATTTTTTACGGGGAGCGTGATACACTTCTTTCACAGTAAGAATAAAAGAAAGAGGAACTTTGAATATGATCGAACTGCTGCTTTCGGTCGTGGGACAGCGCGGCGTGGATGCTCTGGCATTTCTGCTGGCATTTGCTCTCACGGCTCTGATGGATTCCGTTTTTCATGACAGGCTTCCCCATGACCATGGCCGCGAGTTTGCGGTGAATGGTGCACTTTCCAAGGGCAAGGCCCGCGGTTCCGGCCTGATCTTCGTGCTGTGCATCGCGCTGGTGTCGATGGCCTTCCTGCCCTTCAAGGTGGAGTATGTCATCTACACCGTGCTGCTCATTGCGTCCATGCTGTCCGGTTACTTTGACGATGCGGCAGAGACCGCGTGGAATGAGTACAAAAAAGGCCTGATCGATTTTGTGATCGCCATTGTGGCCGGTGCCACTTATCTGAACTTCAACGGCTGCGGCGTGCACTTTTTGCAGTGGAGCTTCACCCTGCCGTATGCAGTGTACCTGCTGCTCATCGTCATTCTGATCTGGGCCAGCATCAATGTGGTCAACTGCACCGACGGCGTGGACGGTCTGTCTGCCAGCGTGGCAGTCGTGACCATCGGCACCTACCTGCTGGCCTATAAAACAGAGCTGGCCGAGTACGGCACTGCAGGTGTTGTGTTCATGGGTGCGCTGCTGGCCTATCTGTGGTCCAACGCAAAGCCTTCCAGCCTGCTGATGGGCGACGCCGGAAGCCGTGCCATGGGCTTTTTCATTGCCATGCTGTCGCTCAAGTGCGGCCACCCCTTTGCCTTCCTGCTGGCAGCCATCGTGTTCATCGTGGATGGAAGCCTGGGCATTATCAAGATCAGCCTGAAGCGCTTCCTGCACATTTCGATCCTCAAGAACACCCGCACCCCGCTGCACGACCATGTGCGCAAAAACAAAGGCTGGAGCGACGAACAGGTGGTGGCCCGCTGGCTGATCCTGCAGTGCGTGGCGTCGGCCCTGCTGCTGCTCCTTGTCCGCGGCTAAAATATAGCAATAAAAAAGACGCTTGGTCTTGTCTGAATATGTTTCCCCGGCAGGGAAGCATACAGCAGTGAATCAAGCGTCTTTTATTTTATAGTTCTATGATTCGTTACAGCCCGATCTTTTTGGCTGCGGCCTGCACCACATGGCCTACCAGCACCGAGGTGGTCACAGTGCCAACGCCGCCGGGCACAGGGGTAATGGCATCCACGATGGGTTCGGCCTCGGCGAATTTCACGTCACCGCACAGCTTGCCCTCTTCGTTCACATGGATGCCCACATCCACCACGGTCTGGCCCTCCCGCAGGCAGTCGGCACCCACGGCACCCATTTTGCCCATGGCGACCACGACCACATCGGCTTCTCTGCACAGGGCGGGAAGATCCCGGGTGCGGGAATTGCAGAGGGTCACGGTGGCGTTTTCCCGATCCAGCATCATGGCGGCGGGCTTGCCCACCACAAGGCTGCGGCCCACTACGACAGCGCGTCTGCCGGAAAGCGGGATGCCGTAATACTTCAGAATCTCAAGGCAGGCCTGCGCAGTGCAGGGGGCGTAGCCGAGGTCGGTATTGGTGAATACTCCGGCCAGCGAACCGTCCGTGATGCCGTCAATGTCCTTTTCCGGGGCCAGAGCCGCACGCACAGTGCGGTCGTCAAACTGTTTGGGCAGAGGACGGAACAGCAGACAGCCGTGGATGGCATCCTCTGCGTTAATCTCTGCGATCACCTTCAGCAGCTCGTCCTGAGAGGCATCGGCAGGCAGCAGAAACTGCTTTACCTCCACGCCGACCTTGCCGCAACGGGCGATCACGCCGCGCTCGTAGGAGAGGTCGTCCTCCCGTTCGCCCACACGAACTACGGCCAGCGTGGGCACGACGCCTTTTGCCTTGAGCTGCTCGCACAATGCAGCGTTGCGCTCGTTCATGGCGGCCACAACCGGCGCACCTTTTAAAATCGTTGCCATAATACTTTCCCTCTCTCAATGGTTGATAGTAAAAGCAGCTTCTCAGGTCGGGGGCAGGAAGTTTCTCCAGCGAATGTCCTGGGGGTGGGGCCCCGGCGCGTAAGCGTTGGGGCGGGACTGGAGTCCCGGGCTGTTCGCGGAGAAAGCTTCCTGCCTTCGACCGTAGGTCACCGCATCCGTAATTTCTCCGTCACCGATGCGAACACGACATCTGCTTTCGGTACAAATTCACCCAGCAATTTATCCGCTTTTGCGTCCAGTTCCGCAGCATGCGCACGGTCTGTCATCAGCTTTGTGTTGATGAACACATTCAGGCTTGCGGCCTGCAAGGCTGCCTTGCACAGAGCGGCTGCACAGCCCGCGTCCGAGACGGCCATCACGCTGCCCTTGGCGGCGTATTCTTCCACCAACACAATGCCCTCAGCGCATTTTTCCATGATCTGCAGCGGCACCGCACAGGCGGCGTCCAGCGCGCTTTCCAGCACGGCGGCTTTGTGTGCAGCCTGTTCCGGCGTGTCCTTCGGCAGACCATAGGCTGCGGCCAGCGGCGCAAAGGCCTCCGCGTCGGCCTGCACCAGCGCTTCCAGCCGCCTGCGCAGGGCTTCCGCCCGGGCATTCAGGGCTCGGAGATCCGCCTCCACCGCCGCGTACTTCTTTTTGCCCACGGTCAGGCTGCCCACCATGCTGCCCAGTGCTACACCGGCGGCACCCACCAGTGCCGCTGTGCCGCCGCCGCCCGGCGTGGGCGCTTTGCCGGCCAGTTCTGTCAGAAACTGCTCACAGCTCCGCTTCATCATTTCCATTGGTAAATACCTCTCTCTGTTACATAGGCGTCCAGCCGCTGGTCATGCCTGTCCACGGCGGCACGGGCGACCCGCTGCGCTTCAAATGCAATGCCGATCTTTCCCGCATGGGTGCAGCGGGGAAGAAAGCGGTCGTAATAACCCTTGCCCATGCCGACCCGGAAGCAGTCTGCATCAAAAGCCGTGCAAGGCACAAGGACCAGATCCAGCGCTTCCGGCAGCAGAATCTCCGACCGGCTCAGGATGGGGGTGCGGATGCCGTACTGTCCCACCGCCCAGCCGTCCGGGCCGGGCACAGCGGCGGTAAGGGAATACGCCTCGCCGCACACCGGATAGGCCAGCGTTTTGCCTTGCGCCTGCGCCTTTTCCGCAAAGGCAGAAAGGTCGGCTTCGGAACCAAACGCCGCGTACAGCAGGATGGTCTGCGCATTCTGTACGGCATCCAGCTGCCAGAGGTTCGCACACAGGGCTGCATTTGCTGCGGCGCGTGCCTGAGCAGAAAGCGCTCTGCGTGCGGCACGGCCTGCCCGGCGCTGTGCCTGCTTTTGTTCGCTGACCGTCACCGGAGAACACCTCGCTTCATCTGAAGGTTGACTGACTTGAAAAATATACAAAAACAACATTGCATTTTTATACAAGTATAATAAACACTTCAGACGAAAAAAGCAAGCCTTTTGTCAAAATGGAAGTTGAAGATTCTGCAGCTTTCTGCTATGATAAGAGAAAGCAATTCGGTTCGTGCGCGGAGCAGGGTGGCTTGAAGAGATCCGGGGCTTTCTCCGGAAATTGAGAGGGGTAGAATATTATGTACAATGAAATGATGGACACCATCGGTCTGGTCAATACCGTTGATCCGGAGCTGGCTGCAGCCATGGATCGCGAGCTGAACCGTCAGCGCCAGAACATTGAACTGATCGCCAGCGAGAACATCGTCTCTCCCGCCGTCATGGCCGCAATGGGCAGCATCCTGACCAACAAGTACGCCGAGGGCCTGCCCGGCAAGCGCTACTATGGCGGCTGCGTCTATGTGGACGAGGTGGAGAACATCGCCATTGAGCGTGCCTGCAAACTGTTCGGCGCAAAATATGCCAATGTTCAGCCGCACTCCGGTGCACAGGCCAATCTGGCGGTTTATTTTGCTCTGCTGGATCTGGGCGATACCGTCATGGGCATGGATCTGTCTCAGGGTGGTCATCTGACCCACGGCTCTCCGGTGAACATGTCCGGCAAGAACTATAACTTCGTCTCTTACGGTGTCAACGCCGATGGCGTGATCGATTACGCCGAGCTGGAAAAGCAGGTCAGGAAGGTCCGCCCCAAGCTGATCGTGGCCGGTGCATCCGCCTATCCGCGTGCCATCGACTTTGAAAAGATCGCTGAGATCGCCCACGGCTATGGTGCATATCTGATGGTGGATATGGCCCACATTGCCGGTCTGGTGGCAGGCGGCTATCACCAGAGCCCCGTGCCCTATGCAGATGTTGTGACCACCACCACCCACAAGACCCTGCGCGGCCCCCGCGGCGGCCTGATCCTGACCAACAACCCGATCCTTGCAAAGCGCATCAACTCCGCTGTGTTCCCCGGCACGCAGGGCGGCCCGCTGGAGCATGTCATCGCTGCAAAGGCTGTCTGCTTTGGCGAGGCGCTGAAGCCTGAGTTCAAGGAGTATGCCCGCAAGATCGTGGAAAATGCAAAGGCTCTGGCAGATGCTCTGCAGGCTCGCGGCGTCAAGCTGGTATCCGGCGGCACCGACAACCACCTGATGCTCATTGACCTGCGGGACGAGGAGTGCACCGGCAAGGACCTGGAGCAGCGTCTGGACAGCGTGCACATCACCGCCAACAAGAACACCGTCCCCGGCGAGACCCGCAGCCCCTTTGTGACCTCCGGCGTGCGTCTGGGTACCCCGGCTGTCACCACCCGCGGCATGGGCGCAGCCGAGATGCAGGTGATCGCGGACTGCATTGCAGACTGCATCTGGCACTATGAGGAAAAGAAGGACGAGATCAGCGAGCGCGTTCTGCGCCTGACTCGGGAGTTCCCGCTGTACCAGTAAAGGCAAAGTATAAATAACAAGGCATCCGCAGCCGTTCTGCTGCGGGTGCCTTTTGCTGCAAAAAAGGAGAAAGACGATGGAAAGCTTAGGTCTTTTGCATCTGTATTACGGCGACGGCAAGGGCAAGACCACAGCCGCCATGGGGCTTGCCCTGCGGGCACTGGGCAGCGGAAAACGTGTGGTCATCGTGCAGTTTTTAAAGGGCGGGCAGAGCGGCGAGATCCCGCTGCTGGAACAGCTGGGTGCCACCGTCTACCGGGGCAAGGCCGGGCAGAAATTCGTCTTTCAGATGAACGAAGCCGAAAAGGCCGCTACCCGCGCTTTGCAGAACCAAAATCTTGCGGCGGCGCTGGCGCAGCCCTGTGATCTGC
>OLZV01000687.1_pt1 | contig 13612 bp, 12 predicted proteins | sample 1644531 | NCBI WGS metagenome assembly OLZV01 (sample SAMEA103958115, study PRJEB25191) | human gut metagenome | biome: human-associated habitat [ENVO:00009003]; feature: intestine environment [ENVO:2100002]; material: feces | place: Germany | collected 2013/2015
TGAAACACCATTCCACCAATAAAAGTATTTTTATTATTTTTCTTCTGATTCCCCTCGCGGCAGGCGCTCTTTCTGCACTGTTTACTGGAAACATGTCCGGCTCCTACGCCTCATTTACAAAACCTTCTTTCGCACCGCCCGGTATTTTATTTCCGATTATATGGACGATTTTATATCTGCTTATGGGAGTTTCTTCCTATATTGTTGCGCAGTCTGACCATCCGGATAAGCTTTTGGCACTCCGCACATATTTTATCCAGCTATTTTTTAACTTTATGTGGAGCATCCTTTTCTTTGGTTTGTCAAACTATCTGCTCGCATTTTTCTGGCTGTTGCTTCTGATCCTGCTAATTATCATTATGATTGTACGTTTTTACAAAACAAGCCCAATTGCTGCCTATCTGCAGATTCCTTATCTGCTCTGGTGTATTTTCGCAGCAATACTGAATTTTGCAGTTTACCTTCTAAATTAAGCATTTTTTCTGCTTTTCACAGTTAACGCACTTTGAAAAATATGTTATACTACTTGATGAAAAATGACAGGAAAGTGAGAATTACTATGAATAAAAAAGATATTTTAGAAATCAAACGGCGCTTTAAAAAAGAAGCCTGCACCTTTACGAGAATGTGTGGCTGCTACGTGGACGCTGATCACAATAAAATCACAAAAATCGGAGAAACTTTTCTGAATCTGGAGGACGAAGAATTTTACAAATATTTAGAGATTGCAAAAAAAGTGTTGTCTGGCACAATCGGAAACAACCTTCTGGAGCTGGAATTTCCACTTGCAGAGGAAGCTGCCGGCGGCAGACAGCAGTTTCTGATGGGACTGCGCGAAAGCAGACTGAAAAATGATGATCTGATGGATACTTTTTACGATATGATCATTGACAGTTACGATTATGTTGGGAATTATCTGATTCTGATTTTCCACGATGCCTACGATGTCATGACCAAAACTTCAGACAATGACAAATTAGACGAGTCGGAGGAAGTTTACGAATATCTGCTGTGTGCGATCTGCCCGGTCAACCTGACCAAACCGGGACTTGGCTACCGTGAGGACGAAAACCGCATCGGGCCTCGTATCCGTGACTGGGTTGTCGGCGCACCGGACACCGGTTTTGTATTCCCTGCATTTACCGACCGAAGCACAGACATCCACTCTGTTATGTTTTATACAAGGGATACCAAGACACCACATGCGGAATTCATGGAATCCGGTCTTGGCTGCGGTGCCAAGTTTACCGCAACAGAAAAGAAACTCACCTTCCAGAACATCGTTAAAGATGTGATCGGGGAAGATGATGAGGAAAGCGACGCTATGTTTCTTGACATTCAGGGAAATCTCAGTGGCTTAATTGAAGTTCCTGCCGAGGATGAGGAAGAAAAAGAGCCATCACCGCTCACCCTGACCGATATCGCCTCTGTCCTCTCCGACAGCGGACTTTCCGAGGAACAGACCGCCGTAATTGAGAAAACTTACGAGGACACTTTCGGTGAAGATTTACCATCCGCCGAACATTTAGTTGATCCAAAGTTAGTCGAGGCAAATGCGAAACGCAAAGAAAAACTAGAACTGGTAGAACAGGTGGAAAGTCTGAAACATCAGCTGGAAGAAACCCGTTCCATCCCAGTCGATGATTCGGATGATGATGTCCCTGCAGTCAAAACTTATGATGTCATTCTCCGTGTAAAACCGGAAAAAGTCGGACAGATTCATTCTGATACCATCAACGGTCAGAAATGCCTCATTATTCCAATGGATGAAAATGAGCATGCTGCTGTTAACGGAGTGAATACTACTATATAGCCGACAATACGATGTTCCTGCGGGAAAATATCTGCTGTCCATCAAGGGCTATGTCCGAAAGGCAAGAAGGTGGAACTGAAAAGAATTAAAACAATCGGGATTTAGAGGAGATGCATTTATGCCTAAAATAATTTGGTGCGGTAATAAATCTTGGGATACAGATTTCCCAGAAAACACGTTGCCAAACAATGCAAAACGAATAGAAAGACCGGATAATATTTTTAAAAGCAGTCTGTTATATGGTATTTTACCACTTATTTTTAGTTATGCGATAATATGCATTAAATGGTTTATGATTGGCGAAAAAGCAATGAATCCGATATATGTTCCATTCGGAATAATATTGGGGCTGCTATTGCTGCCTGTTCACGAAGTTTTACATGGAGTTTGTTATAAAAAAGGTCAAAAAGTTTACATAGGAATCTGTTTAAAAAAGTTTGCTGCTTTTGCAGTATGTCACGAACCAATCAGCAAACGTCGTTTTGTAATAATGAGTTTAATGCCTATGCTTTTAGGTATAATACCTTTGGCTATATTTCTTTTATCTCCACCCAATGCATTTCTTTCGGGAATATGTATTCCAATGGGGATTATTGGTATGCTTTCTCCAATGCCGGATTACATGGATGTCCACATTATTTGCAAACAAGTACCTAAAGGTGCTTTCGTTCATACTCAAAATGATGGGTTTTACTGGTACAAATAGTTTTTTATAGAAAAGTAACTCTTATTTGATCATAAAGATTTACGTTCTGCCGCTCATGACCTGAACTGACGGATTTTAAGATTGAATTTTTACAAATGGTAAATTCAAAATATTGCAGTATCATAACTAAAATGCAATGAATGTAAAATGGGCGAATATTGTTTTCGTTACACAATATTCGTCCATTTCACATTCATGCCTTCATAAGCATGCCAGACTGCAATATTTTGTACATAACCTAAATTACTACGCCTCAAGCTTTCTGCAAATGAAATCTTCCATCTGACTCTTAGGAAGCCCCAATATCAGTGACAATTCGCCATAAAGCTCATTTTCTGCTGCCTTTAAATAACGTTCATCCAAAGATGTTATTTTTTTGCCCTGGGCAATCCGCTCTTTTTTTCGGAAATATAATGTCTTGATAATACTGATCCATGCCCTGAAATCACAGGTCTTTAACGCCTCTTTATATTGCATTTCCCGCTGTTTTTCATTGGCTACCCACAGTTCTTCGATCTGCGGCATCTCCTCGATCAGCTGCTCTGCCTCCTGTCTGGTAATGACTTTTCTCATTGCCACCTTGGCATTATCGGTCGGGGCATATATTTTGCCGTTTCTGTCCTCTAACGGTGCCAAAACATAATACAGCCTGTCCTTATTACTGCCAGGAATATCAATATGTGTGATCTCTTCTACCTGACATACACCTTTACATCCATAAACAATATATTCTCCTACTTCAAACATTTTTTTCTGATTCTCCTTTCTATTCGATTTTAACACGAAAAGTCTGCAACTGTCAGTATATTTCTTTTTCATTTTCATAATTTTGTGAAAACTGCAAAAAAGCTTTTCCGCATTTTTTTGTATATTTTGCATAAGAAATGCTGTCCAAAAATCGATCGTAAAACTCTGGATTTACGCTTTTTTCTGAATAGGAAAAAAGCCGCACATAAAAAATGATGTACGGCTTTTCCCGAACCGGCGGACTGGGTGATCCACCGATTCCATATATTAAATTAGGGAAAGGAATTATAAATGTTTCTCTGCCAAAAATCAGCAAAGAAATTTATAGCAAAATAATTTGATTATCTCTGAACACGTCCGGAAGCATCTCCACCAGCTAATTTCTGAACTTCAGAAACGCTGACCTGGTTGAAGTCACCTTCGATAGAGTGTTTCAGACAGCTTGCAGCAACTGCAAACTCAATTGTATCCTGTGGAGCGTAGTCATTTAAGCAAGCGTAAATTAATCCGCCACCGAAGGAATCTCCACCACCTACACGGTCAACGATGTGCATTAAATATTCTTTAGAGAAATAGCTCTCTCCGTTTTCGTATAACATTGCTGCCCATTTATTATCGTTTGCAGAGATAGAAGTTCTCAATGTGATAGCTACTTTCTTGAATCCGAAACGATCTGTTAATTTCTGGGCAACTTCTTTGTATCCGGCTTTGTTTAACTCACCTGCTGTTACTTCTGTACCTTCAGATTTGATTCCGAATACATCGTTTGCATCTTCCTCGTTGGAAATGCAGACATCTACATATTTGCAAAGCTCGCCCATAACCTGTCCGGCTTTTTCTTTGGACCATAATTTATTACGGTAATTTAAGTCACAGCTTACTGTGATTCCTTTTGCTTTTGCAGCCTTACAAGCTTCCAAGCAAATCTCTGCTACATTGTCACCGAGCGCTGGTGTGATACCTGTGAAATGGAACCAGTCAGCTCCATCGAAAATCTCATCCCAGTTGAAATCTGCTGTTGTTGCTGTTGCGATTGCAGATCCTGCACGGTCATAAATAACTTTGGATGGTCTCTGGCTTGCGCCCTTCTCTAAGAAGTAGATACCTACTCTGTCACCACCGCGGACGATCTTGGAAGTATCAACTCCGAACTGTCTTAAAGAGTTCACACCTGCCTGTCCGATCTCATGAGCCGGTAATTTTGTTACAAAGCTTGCATCCATACCATAGTTTGCTAAAGAGATAGCTACGTTAGCCTCTCCACCACCATAGGTAGCTCCATAGGATGCAGCCTGTACAAAACGATAATATCCTTCTGGTGCAAGACGAAGCATAATCTCACCAAATGTAACGACTTTCTTTGCCATTTTTAAATCCTCCATATTTTAAATCCGTATGTTCCATATAGTGAAACAGTGTTTCACAATTTGTAACCTCATTATAACATCATTCTCACAAATGTCAAATATGTTTTTTCAATCTTTTCAAAAATATTTTTAAATAAGTACTTTTCATTTCCTGTCCCATGCGCTATAATTTATTTAAAAGTGGTTCATATTGCAGAACTTTGTTTCGCAATACAAAACTTACAATTTTACATCTACCAGTAAAATTGTAACCGATCATTACAAACTGACAGAACCGAACTACATATTTTTTCCAAAAACAGGAGGAAAACGACTATGGATCGTAAATATGATGTCATCACATTAGGGGAAATTTTATTAAGGCTTTCTACACCGATCAATGGACGCCTTGCGCAGGGCGATACATTAATGAAACATCTCGGCGGTGCAGAGTTAAATATCGCATCTGAGATTGGGCAGCTTGGTTTAAACACTGCCATCATCTCAAAAATACCAACGAATCTGTTAGCAGCCTTTATCAAGAATCAGCTGAATGCTTCCAGAGTCAGCGAGAATTATCTGATTGAAGACCATTCCGACGACAGCCGTGTCGGTATTTACTATTATGAATATGGTTCTTACCCTAGAAAGCCTCGCGTAGTCTATGACAGAAAACACTCTTCCATTAATAATATAGAAATCTCAGATGTGCCACAGACACTTTTTTATAACACCCGTCTGTTCCACACAAGCGGCATTACGCTCGGGCTCGGCGGAAAGGCACAGGATTTTGCGATCCACTGTATCAAAGAATTTAAAAAGCAGGGAACCCTGATCTCATTTGACGTAAACTATCGTGCCAATCTCTGGACTGGAGAGGAAGCAAGAAAATGCATTGAAACCATTCTTCCTTATGTAGACATTTTCTTCTGCTCTGAGGACACTGCCAGACTTACCTTTGGAAAAACAGGTACGATCAACGAGATCCAGAAATCTTTCTGTGAGGAATACCCGATTTCCGTTGTCGCTTCCACAGAGCGGACTGTCATCACTCCGAAGAAGCACAATTTTACTTCCATCATCTATTCTGCAAAAAATGATACTTATTACAGGGAAAATCCATACAATAATATTGACGTTGTGGACCGTATCGGAAGCGGCGATGCCTATGTATCCGGTGCACTGTATGGTTATTTAAAACATGGGGACTGCCAGAAAGCTTTGGAATACGGCAATGCCATGGCTGCTATCAAACACAGTGTTATCGGCGATATGGTCTTCACGGACTTAGAGGAGATCGACAGCATTATCAAACAGCATAAGAATACTTCAGGCTATCAGTCTGAAATGAACCGTTAAAAAGAAGAGGCAGACCACACATTTACTGTGCTGATCCTCTTCTTTGCGTAAATTCAGACAAGTTCCATACACTCTGCCTTGAAAAATTCTGCCTCTTTCTCATCATGCGTGACAAAAAGAACCGTTTTTCCGGCAGTCTGCGTTTTTATGACTGTGGCAACTTTCTCCTTCGTCTCTGCGTCAAGTCCCTGCAACGGCTCATCCATGATCAAAATATCATACTCTGCCAGAAGTGCCCTTGCGATCGCCACACGGCGTTTCATGCCGCCGCTGTACTCACTTACCGGCTTTCCGGCAATATCGTCAAGTTCCATCTTTTTTAAAAAGCCTGTGATCTCTTCTTTTGTTTTTCCGGTTGTGATATGAATGTTAGTCACCGCATCCAGATTTTCAAACAGGCGGTTTTCCTGAAATATAACGCTGATCTTTTGATGCTCCATACCGGAAACAGTTCCTTCATCCGCCTTCTCCAGCCCCATCAGAATCGATAGCAGCGTGGATTTTCCGATACCTGATTTTCCCATAATACAGGTCATTTTTTTTCCCCTGAACGTACAGGAAAAATGATCTAACACCTGATTACGATCATATGTTTTACATAAATTTTTTACTATGATATCCATTTTTCTCTTTTACCAATTCAATTTTTGTTTTCTGCTGCCTTTTTTGCTTTGCTCACATGCGTAAACCGCAAATTATTTTACACTCAGCCGATGCGCCAGCAATGACAACAGCCACTGAAAAATTTTCTCAAAAAGCACACTCACTGCAATTATGACAAATGTCCAGGCGAACAGGTCAGGTGTCTCCAGATAAATCTTTGCATTGTAAAGGTTTTCTCCGATGGAACCCTTGGGAATGCCAATGATCTCTGCTGCGATCCCCGCCTTAAAGCACATGCCGATCGCAATTGCACAGGCAGAACGAAAATACGCAAAAAGTCCCCCAAAATAAAGGTAATACATTTTGTTCCAGAATTTCATCCGAAAGATTTTTGCCATCTCAAAAAGTTCCCGGTCCAGATGTTCAAATCCCTCTAGAAGATTTGTATAAATGATTGGAAATGCCATGATGAAAGAAATCAGTATTGACAGGTTTCTTGATGGCATCCAGATGAGCACCAGCACAATAAAAGATGCGACCGGGGTAGCCTTTAATACAGCCACCGGAAGTGCAAGGATATCGCGTATTAATTTCACATGATATGCCAATGCAGAAAGCAAAACGCCGCCTGCCGCTGCGCAGAAGAAACCAAGTGCGATGCGCTCCAGCGAAAACCAGATTGACTCCCAGAAGGAAAAGGTTCTCACCAACGAAAGCAGGCACCGCCCCACTGAAAGGGGCGATGCCAGTAATATCTGCTTGTCTAATGCCATGCTTGCAAACTGCCAGAGTAACAGCCAGAATACAATGGTCCAGAGTTTTATTTTATTTTTCTTCCTAGTCTGCGTTGTAGTAGAAATCATCATTTGGTAATGCTCCACCGACTGCTGCCGGATTCTGTTCAAATAAAATTCCAAGATAGCTGCTTAATTTTGCTTTCATATCATTTCCGGCAATAAATGTAATGTTACATTCCGGAATTGCCTTCTCTGCTACCTGTGCTGCAACAATATCGTAGTTTCCGACAAGGACTGCCGCATCTGCCACATTGTCATTTACATAGTTTACAGAAGCCTCATACTGCTGCAGAAATGTCTCAACTGCGTCCGGATGCGCTTCAATAAAATCATTTCTTGCGATCACAACTCCGGTAATTAAGGCTGCCTTTGTATCTCCATCGCCGGAAGCCTTCTCCCACTCTTCGGTAAGGTCAAGTGCCACACGGATATTTTCATTCTGTGTCATTGCCACAGTTACAAATGGCTGTGGAAGCATTGCTACTGCATCCTCATTTGCTGCGAGTGCTGCCACACATTCAGAATGCTCGGATTTGTATTCGATTGTGACATCTTTTTCCGGGTCAATGCCATTTGCGGTCAACATATAGTTTAATGCATATTCCGGTGTTGCACCCTTTCCGCTGGCATAGATGGTTTTTCCTTTTAAATCAGCAACACTCTGTACACTGTCGCCATTTTCCACAATATATAATACACCTAACGTATTGACTGCCAAAACGCTGACATCCACACCTTCTTTGTTGTATAAAACAGATGCAAGGTTTGCCGGAACTGCTGCAATGTCCACATTTCCCTGCACGATCTGCGGTGTGATCTCATCCGGTGATGCTGCAATGGTAAAATTGTAATGATTTGCTCCGGTATCTCCGTTGTCGGAATCATCCATCAGCTTCACCATTCCCATAGCTGTCGGTCCTTTTAAGGCGGCTACATTCACATCTGTCAATTCGCCTGCTGCTTCAGTTTCTGTACTTGCTGCTTCCTCTGTTGATTCTGTGACTGCTTCGCTGGTCTCGGTCTGCGGAGTGGCTGTATTCTCTTCCACTTTGTTTCCGCCGCATGCTGTCAGCATCACACAGGACATCATAAGAGCCAGTGCTGATACAAGTTTTTTCTTCATAATATAAATTCTCCTTCTGGTCTTAAGAATATCTCAGGTCAGTTTCTTCTTTCCTGTCAGACCGAATTTAGTATAAACGAATTTATATAGAATCTCAAGTATGTTTTTTAGTACATGTTAATTTTTTAACAACCTTTTTCATATAATGCTGGCACATTCTTATTCTTCCACGGATTCTGTGACTCCGAGAAAGATTGGCATTTGTGTTTCTGTGTCAATGATGGCATAGACAAATGGACGGTCCAGATGCACCGTTTTTATTTCAGGTTCATATAAGGACATCGTTTCCGCCATTCCGACAACTGTTGAAGCTCCCGCTTTTGTTCCCTGCTCATCGACTTCGATATAGGTTTTATGGAGTACCATATTGATATAGATATTTCCATTATCACTGGTTCCAATTCCTCGAAAATCTGCCTGTTCCTCATCAAATGCATCTGTCATTCCCATGTTCTGCAAGGTATCTTTTAATTCTATTGAATATTCGGACTTGAATTTTGGGATTGCTGCATCCACATCATAATCCGTGCTGGCATTTCCAACAAGGCTGATCAGTTTTTCTGCCGACAACTGACCGATATAATCTTCCATGCTGATTCCTTCCTTTGGAAGTAATGCCACAAAACTGTATCCATCTTCATACGGTCTGATAAAACCGGTCGTGCTGTCATCTTCCAGATAATATGCTTCTGTGGAATACATCATATCCACCGTCTGCTGTGTTCCATTTTCAGAAGTAAACGTGCCCGACTCCACATTCTCCTTTTCATATGGAGACTGCCACTTTGCATCAAAAGCAATGGCATTGATCAGATACATTACCGAATTGTCTTCGATTTTGTCTAATATCTGTGGGATCATTTTTTCTGTTTTTTGCGAAACCCAGGTATTGATATCTTTTAATGTATGCTCATCAAAAGGTGCCTGATATATTTCCGCATCAAATAATTTACTGTTTTCTGACAGGAAATCATCCTCCACATGTAAGGTGTCTGCATCTTTCAGCCAGATTGAATTTGCGATATTCAGATGCTCATTCTCTGTATCGGTCAGTTTTTTCATATACGAAGAAAGTTCTCTGCCCTGCTGCCCTACCGGTGTTCCATCCGACAGAACCTGCTCCATCTGTGACAGCGTATTGCCTTTTGCACCATTTTCTGTCATGGTAAGCGCTGCTAATACTGACAATGGAGATATCATCTCATTTTTTCCATCCTCATATGTCTGCTGCAGCAGATTCAGGGCAAACTGACGGTAACGATAACCAAAGGTGGTTTCTGTGCTGTCATCTTCCGCTTTCTTTTCTGTCGTATCAGCCTCTGCTTGCTGATCCTCATTTCCTGTATGATCGGCGTTTTGTTCACTGTCCTCCGACTGTTGCGGCGTCAACTGCTTCGTCGTATCAGATAATCCACTGCCACACCCGAATAATCCTAACGTCATACATCCGATCAAAATTATAACCAGTTTTCGTTTCATATGCTTTGTCCTCCTTTTTTCGATGGTTATGTAAATATGTTCTTCTACTGCTGTTATCTTTCTATAAGGAAAGACGCTGATTTTTACAGTTGGTTACAAAAAACTAAAAATATTTGTTACTTCTCACTCCCGAATCACTTTCTTCAGCAACAAAACAGCAACTGTTTTACTACTGAGTAAACAGTAACGATTACTCTCAAAATTTTCAAAACTCATTCATAAACTTCTTGCTTCTTATATACGCTCTATGTTACAATAATTCAAAGCATATTTTACAAAATCTTCATGACATTGTCATCTATATTCTAAGAACGACAGATTAGCCCCAAATAGTCTGCGCACTTCATTCGTATCTATGCTTTCGTTACCCATTAACCAATTGAAAAGCAGGAGACGAGATGAACTTAGAATCACAAATAGTTAGATTCTCCTGCAATCAGAGAACAGTTTTAAAAAGCTGTCCTGCCAATTTCAGGAGGAAAAAATTTATGGCAAAATGCAAAAAAAACCGTAACAGGGCAAAAAGAAACTTTACCGTCAAAACACCAACGGCAAACCGGAATTATAAAGACACCGTTTTTCGGATGTTGTTTTCTGACCGGAAAAATCTGCTCTCTCTTTACAATGCAGTCAATCAGAGTAATTATAAAAACCCGGAAGATTTGGAGATTGTGACACTCGAAAATGCTATTTATATGGGAATAAAAAACGATCTGGCATTTATCATTGACACGAATTTATACCTGTACGAACATCAGTCGACTTACAATCCAAATATGCCACTTCGTGATTTATTTTACATTAGCAGTGAATATCAAAAAATGCTGGATCAAAAATCTTTATACTCATCCAGCCTGCAAAAGATACCTACTCCTAATTTTATTGAGTTTTATAATGGTTCTGATCCAGTTTGCGATGTTTTTGAGCACAGACTTTCCTCTGCTTTTGAACATCTGTCGGGTGAGCCAAAACTGGAACTGATCGTAACTGTCTTAAATATCAACGAGGGGCACAATGCCCTTCTTATGGAACATTGCAAAACATTAAGGGAATATGCACAATATGTTGCAAAGGTGCGAAAATACACAGCCGACATGTCTCTGAACGAGGCAGTGGAATGCGCTGTTGATGAATGTATCAAAGAAAATATTCTTGCGGATTTTCTTCGAAAGAACCGCGCGGAGGTTATCAGTATGAGTATATTTGAATATGACAAGGAAGAAGAAGAGAAGAAACTTCGGAAAGCGGAGTATGAGGCTGGTATTCAAAAGGGTGTCCTTAATACTGCACGTCATCTATTGGAGCTTAATCTGCTGTCTTTAGAGAATATTTCTCGTGCTACTGGTCTATCAATTGATGAATTGAAAAAGCTCCAGCAATAGCTTAGTAAAAGAAGCCCACAAAACTGCGGGCTTCTTTTTTGATACATTTTTACACAAATTACTGTAACAGAGAGAGTACACCCTGTGTAGACTGATTAGCCTGTGCAAGCATAGACTGACCTGCCTGTGCAAGAATGTTGTTCTTGCTGTACTCAACCATCTCTTCTGCCATATCTGTATCACGGATACGAGATTCAGCAGTTGTTGTATTCTCAACAATGTTATCTAAGTTGTCGATTGTGTGCTCTAATCTGTTCTGTACAGCACCAAGAGCAGATCTCTGAGAAGAAACCTTTGCGATAGCATCGGAAATTGCATCTACCGCATAAGTAGCAGCTGTTCCGGTAGCGTCTGTTACATTCAAGCCTTTTACTCCGAGATTAGCAGAGTTCATTACGTCAATATCGACTGTGATTTTATTGGTCATATCTGCATCTGCACCAACATGTAAGTTGAAGGAAAGTGTATCTGCTACTGTTGCATATCCTTTTGTGATTGTATAGGTTGTCTTTCCAGCTGCATCTACTCCATCAGAAACAGTTGCATCGCCGTTAACAGTTCCAATGCTATTAGCAGCCAGAAGTTCAGCCTTAATTTTCTTTTTAGCTTCCGCTGCTGTAATAACAGATGAATCATCATCATCAATGTCATTAGCATCCTGATCTGTCATTGCTGTATAATCTTTTCCGTTAACACTTGCTTTTGAGCCATCCTTCACTGTCTTTGCTACGTCAATTGCAGTTCCATTAGTCTGATCTCCATCTTTATACCAACCAGCTGCTTTACCGCCATTAGTATCTTTGTATGTATAACTTATTCCATCAATTGTGATTTTATTGTCTGCTGTAGCAAATGCAGTAATAGCATTTGTGATTTCTGTTTTAGATGAACCAATTGTATACTCTTTTCCAGCAATCTTATACTTGTCACCAGCTTCAAGCGTATCCATAACAAATGTTGCAGATTTTGCACTATCTGTTAATGTTCCTTTCAGTCCTGCATCATGACCTTTCATATATACATTCTTTGTAGATGCATTGTCACCCTTTAACAGATAAATTTCGTTAAATTTGGTTGTCTCAGCAACACGATCGATCTCAGTTGTTAACTGATCAATCTCATCCTGGATTGCCTGACGGTCAGACTCTTTAGAGTTTGTTCCGTTAGCTGCCTGAACTGCCAACTCATTCATTCTCTGTAACATGGAGTGAACTTCTGTCAAAGCACCCTCGGCTGTCTGTACAGAAGATACGCCGTCCTGAGCGTTTGTGGAAGCCTGATCAAGACCACGGATCTGTTTTCTCATTTTTTCAGAAATTGTTAATCCTGCTGCATCATCTGCTGCACGGTTAATTCTGTAACCAGAAGATAATTTCTCTGTGGATTTGCTCTGTGCTCCTGTTGTGATGTTTAACATTCTGTTGGCATTCATTGCCTGCATGTTGTGTTGTACTACCATAATATAATCCTCCTTGTCTCATCTTTTTGATGAGCTATTATGTTTTTCTCCGGGGAATCCGTTCCCCGGGCTTATTTATAACAAACAGGGCGTCCCGGGTTTTGCCCTGCCTATTACCAGATGATCGTGTGATGCAAAAACTACTCTTTCATCTTTTCTGCATCTCTTTTTGCCTCTGCTTTCATGCGTTCATTCCATAAAATCTTTTTAATCTCTGCCTGTGCTTCTCTGGAAATTCCCGGCTCAGCATAATAGGTATCTTTCCTGCGCTCCGGGTTTGTTTCTGTTTTATTCCGGGCAATATTGACATCTCTCGGTGCATCCACCAGAAGTCGTATATGATTTCCGGCGCCTCCTGCGTATACCACGCGGATATTATCGCCAATGTTTAAATATTCACCCTGTTTTAATGAAAGTTTGAGCAATCTGTTACCTCCCTGCACACTTACGTTTTTTGTAATCACATCCATGATTTTTTTTTGCAACATAACTTACAGAAATGTTGCATTTTCGACATGAAACATACGGATTTTCATTGTTAAATCATGTATCTGCAAATAAAAATACTTTTCCGTTTTCAGCTGTATTTTTTTAAGGAGCGGTCATACCAAAAAATGTTGGAAGGAAAACAGGTAATAAAAATCATGAGAAAATCCGTTCTTGAGAAAATCTGATAAAAAATTTTATTTCAGGGGTAAAGTTTCCGAATGAATATCCGATATAGAACTTGTAAACAAAAAAATGGGCGTGTGAAAAAACGAGAGTTTTTTCATTCGTCCTTTTGCTTATAGTTATAAT
>OLZV01000689.1_pt1 | contig 13603 bp, 12 predicted proteins | sample 1644531 | NCBI WGS metagenome assembly OLZV01 (sample SAMEA103958115, study PRJEB25191) | human gut metagenome | biome: human-associated habitat [ENVO:00009003]; feature: intestine environment [ENVO:2100002]; material: feces | place: Germany | collected 2013/2015
TTAAGAATAAAAACAAAGGGAAAGATGTTAAATGAAGAAAAACAAAGGTATAACATTAATAGCGCTAATAATTACAATAATAGTAATGTTAATATTAGTAGCAGTGAGTGTGAATATTTTAATTAAAAGTAACTTAATAGGAAATGCAGAGAAGGCAACAAATGCTTATAAAACAGCAGCTGAAGATGAGTCTAAGAGTAGTAACATAGTAATAGACGGAGTTGATTATTCAAATGTAGATGAATACTTAAATGGTAAAAGCATTGCAATGTTTGATACAGGTACAAATGTAATTACTAAAATGCATACCCTAGCAAAAGATGGAGAGGTAATGACAAATGGCACAACAAATGGTGTAAATTTATCAATAAATGAAATTAGAAAATATGGAGGAACACCAGACTTAACAAAAATGACAGAGGCTAATATAGTGTCTTGGACAGACGGATATAAGGCATTTGAACAAGAACCAGATAAATATAGAAATATTGTTCCAGAAGGATATAAAATATGCCCAATATATATGTGGTTTGAAGAAAATGAAGGCACAGAAAAGAGAAACTTTTTTGGAAATTTAGGAACCATGGGAGGTAGTAATGATCACGAAGTAAAAACAGGAACAATATATTGGTGGAGTGAGAGTAAAAATGTATATTTAAATCCAGATAGCTCAAATATGTTTCGTAACTTGCCATATTTAACAAATATAAGTGGACTTCAGACATTAAAAACAACATATGTTACTAATATGAGTAGCATACTTAACTGGAGTACTGCCAACCTACAAGATGTTAATGCTTTGAGAGATTGGGACACAACTAATGTAGAGAATATGGAAAATCTTTTGTATGCTTGGAATGTGAATAGTAGAAAACTAAATATTAATGGCTTAAAAAATTGGAATACTTCTAATGTAAAAAATATGAATTCTATGTTTGTTGGAACAGGAATAGAAAATACTGAACCTTTAAGAAGCTGGAACACCTCAAAGGTAACAAATATGAGTTATATGTTTGGTGACGGCGACACTGGAGGAACTTTAAATAATTTAGATGGTATTTCAAATTGGGATGTAAGTAAAGTTACAAACATGCAAGGAATGTTTTCTTTATGCCCAATAGAAGATTTAAATTCAATTTCAAATTGGAATATAAATACAGTTGATAATATGTCCTTTATGTTCAATGCGTGTCATAACTTAACGGATGCTTCAGGAATCAACGATTGGAACATTAAAAGAGACTGCAATTTTACAAGCATGTTTTCAAATTGTTCAACTCATCCAAATTTTACAAAAATAACAGGTACTTGGGATGAGAATGGTACATTTACACCAAATTAAAAAGTACATAAATATAATAGCAACAAAGCTAACATTGAATAAATTAGCAACGCATGTTGAATAACACTCAATATGCGTTTTCTTTTAACTACCAACCAAAATTACCCCCACTACTAGACAAAACTAAAAAAACATGATATAGTATATCGGTAGTTTAATCATAAGGAGCGTAAGTCATAATGAATAAAATAGAGGAAGCAAGAAGAATTCTTGAAGAAAACGGACAGGGACATATTAAAGTTAAAAATGAAGAATTGGCAGATCAAATTTTACATATAGATTTTGAAAGATTAAAAACATTAGATGAAGAAATAACACACCCTTGTTGTACTTGTAATATTGAGGATATAAGCCCAGTTAAAGCAATTAATCCAGAGAAGAAAGATACAGAAGAAATTGAGGAATATATAAAGATAGGAGAAGATGTTGTAAAGTCTGGACATTTTGCAATAGGCATAATGGCAGGAGGTCAAGGCACAAGACTTGGACATAATGGACCTAAAGGAACTTTTAAGCTTGAATTAAATGGTGAAACAAAATCATTATTTGAAATAATAGTAGATAAATTAAAAGATGCATATGAGAAGTATAACGTGTATCTAAATTGTTATATAATGACTAGCCCAGAAAATAATAAAGAAACAGTTGCTTTTTTTGAAAAGAACAACTATTTTAATTATCCAAAGGAATATATAAAATTCTTTATGCAAGAAGATTTGCCGCTTTTAAACAAAAAAGGAAAACTAATTCTTGGCGAAGATGGACTAATTAAACTTGCATCAGAAGGAAATGGTGGCATATTCTATTCAATGGCTAAAAAAGGTATAATAGATGATATGAAATCTAAGAACATAAAATGGATTTTTATAGGCTCCGTAGATAATCTGCTTGTAAAATATGTAGACACACTTTTACTTGGCTTAGCAATAAAACAAAATGTTAATATTGCAACTAGAACAGTAATTAAGAACAGTCCAAATGAAAGAGTAGGAGTATTATGCAAAAAAAATGGAAAAGTAAAAGTTATTGAATATACAGAAGTACCAAAAGAAATGAGGGTTGCAACAGACGAAGCAGGAGAATTTTTATATGGTGAATCACACATAATGTGTAATCTTTTCAGCTTAGAGGCAATTGAAAAAGCCAGCACAAAAGAATTAAAATATCATGTTGCAGTAAAGAAAATTAAATACATAGACGAAAATGGAAAGCTAGTAAACCCAACAGAACCAAATTGCTATAAATTTGAAAAATTTGTATTTGATAGCTTTGGACTTTTTGATGAAATTGCTATCTTAAGAGGAAAACGAGAAGAAGATTTTGCACCAATTAAAAACGCAGAAGGTCAGGATAGCCCAGAAACTGCCCAAAAACTATATGAGAACTATATGGCAAAAAATGTATAAATGTCAAAAGAAAAATTAATAATAATAGAAGGTGAGAAGTATGAGATTTAAGGCAAAGCGTAATATTGTTAAAGTAAGAGCACTTGCGATGGACTTGGCAAAAGTAACTATAGGAACATTAATTATGGCACTTGGAATAGAACTATTTCTATTACCAAATCAGCTATCAACAGGTGGATTTTCAGGTATTGCAACAATAGGGTTTTATGTAACAGGAATACCAATAGGTACTTTAATTCTAATACTTAATGCACCTTTATTTTTAATTGCATTTTTTAGAGTAGGTAAGGAGTTTTTTATAAAAGCAATTGCTGGAACAGTATTACTATCAGTTTTTTTAAATGCATTTGAAAATATGAAACCAGCTACAACTGATAGATTTTTAGCATTTATTTATGGATCAATAATTGTAGGAATTGGAACAGCAATAGTATTAAAGGCAAATGGCTCAACAGGTGGAACAGACTTGCTTGCAAATATAATAAAATCTTATAAGCCACACTTAAAAACAGGAACACTAATAGTAATAACAGATGCAATAATTGTTGCTGCAAATACATTATACTTCAAAGACATAGAAATAGCACTTTATTCTGCACTTGCAATATATGTACTTGGAAAAATACTAGACATATTTTTAGAAGGTGTAAACTTCTCCAAAATGCTACTTATAATTTCTCCAAAATGGGAAGAAATATCTCAAGAATTAAACACCGAGATTGGAAGAGGAACTACATCACTTTATGGAGAAGGCATGTATACAAGAAAAGACAAGAAAGTATTATTATGTGTAATGGCACGTTCTGAAATACGGAGAAGCAAGAAGAATAGTAGAAGAAATAGACCCATCAGCATTTATTATAATTACAAATGCAAGGGAAGTTTATGGAAAAGGGTTTAAAGAAATATAAAAACAAGTTAAATTCAAATGATTATGTTATATAGCTGTAAAAAAATTGTAATGAAAATGTAATACTTTTTTCTGAAAAAAATATTGACAACTTATAGAGAAAAAAGATATAATAAATTTGACAAAATTGTATAAATAATGTGAAAATATAATGAATTAAAAGGGTGGTAAATATGGAACAAAAGAAACTAAGCAAAACAAGTAAAATAATTTTAATTAGTATATTGGTATTAGCCATAATACTAATAGCTATAGTATGCGTTATAGTAGTGAAAATAAAGAATAAACAAGATAAGAACAAACAAGCAAGCAGAGAGTATGTATTAATTGCTGAACAAGATGGAGACATGTATGGTTCTAAAGTTAATGCGAAAATTGAAATTAGATTTCAAGATAATAAGTTACATGAAAAATTTACAATGACATTAGATGACTCTTTTTATTGTTCTTTAATCGAAACTGGGTTAAAAGAAAATGGAATTAAAGCAAGCTTTGTTGGAGACAATAAAATAGTTTTAGAAGATATAGAAGCAGAAAAATTCAATCAATTAAATTCATTGATTGTAACTGAAAGCGAGTTACGAGAAATGTTTGAAAAAGAATATACAGAACAGGAAATGGAAGAACTTTTGATAATATGCGAGTACAGTTTTAAACAAAATGGATACAAAATATTAACTGAAGAAACAGAAAATTTAGAAGATAAATATGAAATTTTGTTAAATGGGACACTTATAAATAATAAAAATAATAAAGACTATTCATGGAAACAAGATGTAAAAGAAGATAACAATAACTCTATTGATAGTGAAGATGATTATTTAAATACTCCACGAGACTTTCTAAATGAAAAATCTTACAATGAATGGCTTGAAGAGCAAGACAGACTTATTGATGATATGGAAGAAACAAAGAAGTTATTAGATTCAATACAAAACTCTAACTAATATATAGTACGGACAAGGGGAATATAGCATATACCCCTTGTTTTTTAGTATATTATACCAGTTGGAATGTAAGTTGCATCTGGTGAAGGTACAAGTTCATCTTGAGTAGGCTTTTCAGTATTTTCTATTTTTGTAATCTTTATTATTGGAATTTCACCATGGTAATTACCTTTAGAAATTTCACCAATAATTCTTACCCATGAACCATCTGCAAAATTTTTAGCATCTTTATGAGAACATAAAAAGCCAACAATTAAAGTCTTTGAGCTACCTTGAACGGTCATATCTCTAGCTAAAACAAATTCATTTTCAGGGAAATCTAAATTTCTATAAACATACCCAGTAAAACAAATTTTTTGACCTAAATATGTATTCAAATCTTCATAAACACACTTTAAAATATTGGTGTACTCATTAGAATTAATATAAGCCACATCAGGCTCTATGGGCTCATCTTCAACTTTGAAATTTGAACTTAATATTTTATAAAGCGAAATAAGGAAGAACACAACCACAATTATACTAATTATAATAAGTGCAAATTTCACAATGCTCTTGCTATTTAACTTAACATTCCAAACAAACATAACATACCTCACTTTTGCTACTATTACCCCTTGAATTATAGAGATAAGTAGCCAAACGCAGGAGTTTTGTATTTAGAGAAAATCGAAGACCCCCGAAAAGCTTCTTTAGGCGTCTCCATCGTGGGTTCGATTTTAAATAAATACAAAAGCTCCGACGAGATTTGGCGGATTATAAGGTGAAAATTTGAAGGGAGAAAAAGAAAGATGAAGAAAAACAAAGGTATAACACTAATAGCGTTAATAATAACAATAATAATACTTTTGATTCTGGTAGGAGTAAGTTTAAACTTGCTTATAAAGGGAGACTTATTTGGAAGTGCTGAAAAGGCAGTAGAAGGCACAAATGCAAAAGTAGAAGAACAACAAACTGCAGTGGATGAATTAATGGGAGAATTAGATGAAGTTGAGAAAGAAATAGAAGAACAACAAAGACAGCAAGAGGAAGCAGAGAAACAAAAAAATCTTCCAGGAACAAGGGTAAGTGAGAACACAAAATATATAAGAGATGGAAAAACAGCATGGATACCAAAAGGATTTACAGTATCAGGTATAAAAAGTGAACAAAGTATAGATAATGGATTAGTAATCTACGATATTCCAGAAGGAACAACACCAGACTGGTCAAACCCAGATAGTGTAAAAACAAAATATAACCAATTTGTATGGATACCAGTAGAAGTAAAATCATCAGATACTGAAGATAGTATAGCAAGCTTTTATAGGTCAGAATGGACTACAAATGCATCAACAGGAGGAGAAAGAACAACAGGACTAAGTACAGATTACACTGAACCAGATTCAACTAATGATACAGTAGATAAAACAGGTATAGCAGACCAAATAACAGAACTAACAAAAAGTATATATAAATATGGAGGCTTTTATATAGGCAGATATGAAGCAGGAAGTACAACAGCAAGAACAAGTAGTTCATCACAAACAGCAGAATTTGTAGTACAACAAGATAAATACCCATATAACTATATAATATGGGGAAAAAGTATGTCTGATGTGAGTGAAGGTGCAGTATATTTATGTAATAACTTGTATAGTAAAACAAACACAAATTATGGAGCAACAAGTATGCTATGTAGTGGAGCTAGTTGGGACAGTATGCTAGATTTCATAAAAGACTCAAGCCATAGTGTAACAGATAGTACAACATGGGGAAATTATACTAATTCAGAAACTTATACAATAAATAGGGGAAAATATGCAGTGTATAATACTTCATCCTATAAACTTGATAATTTTCAAAATGTAGGTAATGAATATTCAAAAGAGAAAAATAAAAGTATTTTATTAACAACAGGAGCAACAGAAAGAAATAGCTCCAAAAATATATATGATGTAGCAGGCAATGTATTTGAATGGACAACAGAGTCTAATTCTTCAAGCAGTCGAGTTTACAGGGTACGGTAGTTTCAACGGCTATGGTTCTGACCTTCCAGCGAGTCACCGCAGCAGCAACATTCCGGCCTACAGCTTCTACAGCATAGGCTTTCGTCCAGCACTTTATGTAAAATTGTAAACTTGAATGCTATATATTGATTAAATACTTATTGCGCCACAGTAGTGGCGCTTTTTTCATACTTAACTACGTATGTTATTAAGCAAGTCTGAAAAGTAATCTATAATTTGCGTTTTTTGCCAATTTTTTCTTGACATTCCTAGCAAACTATGGTAAAATATTTATTCGTAAGCCGCTTGAGTTAGGTTTTTAAAGCTTTATATAGCTACCTAAATATAAACTTAGCGAGTATTTAAAAGAAAGAAGAGGTGCTTTTCGATAATGTATGCAATAATCGAAGCTTGTGGAAAGCAATACAAAGTAGTAGAAGGAGATGTAGTATTCTTTGAAAAATTAGATACAGAAGCTGGTAAAAAAGTTACTTTTGATAATGTTATATTAGTATCTGATGAAAAGGGAGTACAAGTAGGAAATCCTTACGTAAAAGGTGTGAAAGTTGAAGGAAAAGTAGTAGCACATGGTAAAGGAAAGAAAATTATAGTTTTCAAAATGAAAGCTAAAAAGAATGAAAGAAAGAAACAAGGACATAGACAACCTTATACTAAAGTTGAAATTACAGCTATAAAAACACCTGCTGCAAAAACTGAAAAAACAGCAGAAAAAGTAGAAAAAGCTGAAGCAACAGAAAAGAAAACAACAACAGCAAAAAAAACTACAACAACTAAAACAGCTACAAAAAAAGCTGAAACAAAATAATTTATAGGGTTGAATTTAATTTTAAAGTAAGGGAGTTGAATAGAAATGGCACATAAAAAAGGTCAAGGTAGTGTTAAAAACGGTCGTGACAGTGAGTCAAAACGTTTAGGTATAAAAAGAGCTGATGGACAATTCGTTCTAGCTGGTAATATATTAGTAAGACAAAGAGGAACAAAAATTTATCCAGGTACTAATGTAGATATCGGTAGTGATGATACATTATTTGCCACAGCAGATGGAACTGTTAAGTTCGAAAGAAAAGGTAAAGACAAAAAACAAGTAAGTGTTTACCCAGTAGAATCTAAATAAGGTAGCTTAAAGTCATCAATTTTGAACTTTCAATTTTGATGGCTTTTATTGCTTATTTTAATAATAAAGAAAGGAAATGATAAGTATGAGCAAGAAAATAATTTTAAGTGGAATTCAATCAACAGGAAAATTAACTTTAGGTAACTATTTAGGAGCAATTAATAATTGGGTTCAAATGCAAGAAGAATACGATTGCTATTATATGATAGCTAATCTTCATTCATTAACAGTTAGAAATGACCCAGAAACTTTAAGAAACAATACTTTAAAGGTTCTAGCTATGTATGTTGCAGCAGGACTAGATCCAGAAAAAAATACAATTTTTATACAATCACAAGTAAAGGAACATGCTGAACTTGGTTGGATACTAGATTGCTATACTTACATGGGAGAACTTTCAAGAATGACACAATTTAAGGATAAAGCTGCAAAACATGCAGATAATATAAATGCAGGACTATTTACATATCCAGCACTTATGGCTGCAGATATATTGCTATATCAAGCAAACCTAGTTCCTGTTGGTCAAGATCAACAACAACATCTTGAAATTACAAGGGATATAGCTGAAAGATTTAATAAACTATATGGTAAAACATTTACTATTCCAGAAGGTTATTATGGAAAAGCAAGTGCAAAGATAATGGGACTTCAAGACCCAACAGCTAAAATGAGCAAAAGTGCAACAAATCCAAACGACGTTATCCTTTTGGAAGATGAACCAGATGCAATTATAAAGAAATTCAAAAAAGCTGTAACAGACTCTGAAAACAAAGTAAGGTTTGATCCAGAAAATAAGCCAGGAGTAAGTAACTTAATGCAAATTTATAGTTCTATTACAGGTTTAAAAATGGAAGAAATAGAGAAAGAATTTGAAAATTCTGGCTATGGAGATTTTAAAACAAAAGTTGCAGAAACAGTTGTAGATAAGTTAGAGCCAATTCAAAAGAAATATAAAGAACTATTAGAAAATAAAGAGTATTTAGAGAAAATATATACAGAAGGAGCAAACAGAGCTCGTAAATTAGCATCTAAAACATTAGATGAAGTTAAAGAAAGGATAGGAATACTATAATGCTAGTAGATTACACAAAAATATATGTAAAATCTGGCGATGGTGGAAATGGTGCAATAACATTTAGACGTGAAAAATATGTTGCAGCAGGCGGACCAGATGGTGGCGACGGAGGAAAAGGTGGAGATGTTTACTTTGTTGTTGATCCAGATTCCAATACATTAATAAATTTTAGATACAATAAAAAGTACAAAGCACAAAATGGCGAAAATGGTAGTGGCAATAATTGTTATGGAAAAAAAGGCGAAGATTTATATATAAAAGTTCCTTTAGGAACAGTTATAAAAGATAGCCAAACAGGTAAAGTTATTGCAGACCTTTCAACTCCGGGGCAAAAAGAATTAGTAATGCCAGGTGGTAGAGGGGGAAAGGGAAATTCTCATTTTGCAACAGCTACAAGGCAAGCTCCTCACTTTGCACAAGGTGGAGAAAAAGGAATAGAAAAAGAGCTTATATTAGAACTTAAACTTCTTGCTGATGTTGGGCTAGTTGGCTTCCCAAACGTAGGAAAATCAACAATACTTTCAATGGTAACATCTGCTAGACCTAAAATTGCAGATTACCATTTTACAACACTAGAGCCAAACTTGGGAGTTGTTAAAACAGAATATGGAGATAGCTTTGTAATTGCTGATATTCCAGGAATAATTGAAGGAGCAAGTTCAGGAGTAGGGCTAGGACTACAATTCCTACGCCATATTGAAAGAACAAGATTATTACTACATGTAATAGATGTATCAGGTTCAGAAGGCAGAAACCCAGTGGAAGACTTTAAAACTATAAACAAAGAATTAAAAAAATACAGCGAAAAATTAGCTTCAAGAAAGCAAATAATTGTGGCAAATAAAGTGGATGCAATGCAAGATGAAACTTTATACAATGAACTACAAAAAATGGCTAAAAAAGAAAATATAGAGATTTTCAAGGTATCTGCAGCAACAGGTGAAGGACTAAAAGAATTGTTTAAACATGTTGCAGAAGAACTTAAAAAATTACCAAAAGAAGACATTGTTGAGGCAGACGAAAAAGTTGTATATACATTAAAAGAAGAAAAACAAGGCTTTGAAATTAAAAAGGAAAATGGCGAATTTAGAGTATTTGGACCTGATGTTGATAGATTAATGGCAAGAGTAAACTTAGCCGATAATGAATCTATGTATTATTTCCAAAAAATGCTTGCAAATTTGGGCATAAATGATGCACTTAAAAATGCAGGAGTTCAAGATGGAGATACAGTAAGATTTAACGATTGGGATAATTAAAAATAGTGTCAAAAAAATAGAAGTATTCATACTATATAGTGGAGGTATAGTATGAATACTTTATTAATTTATCTTGCATTTCCCATTGCAGTAATAATATTTTCAATAGTTCTAGAAAAACTACTTAATAACCCAATAATTGTTGCAGCCCTTATCTTTGCTGTATTTTTAGTAGTAACATTTGCAGCATTTGATGAAAACTTCTTAATAGCAACATTTGCATACACCGTTTTATCTTTTATAACAGCTCTTATAACAAAACTTTTAAGTGAGAGAGAAGAAAATGAACATAACCTTTGCGATATGTTAGAACAGGCACTTGCAAACAATTCAGAAAACAACAGTGTATGTGATACAGTTGAAAATTTGTTAGGAAATAACACAAATAACAACTCAAATACTAGCAATTGTGGTTGTGGATGCAATAGATACAGAAGATGAGAAATGTTAAAAAAATGTCATATTTTTGTAACATAAATGTAATATTACAAATTCCTATTTTATATTGACAACAGATTATTATTAATATAAAATAGGAATACAATTTAAGTTAAGACATTAAAGTTTCCACTAAAGATTTTTTGTTCAAACCTATCAAAACCTCTTAATTGTAGCAACACATAGATTTCTACAATTTCCCAAAGCAATTTTAATAGGTCAAATTTAAGCACAAAAGTTTCAAAAAAATATGTAACAAATGAAATTATAAAGATAAAAAAACAAATAAAGGGAGAGATGTATAATGCAAGTTATTAAAAGAGATGGAAGAATATCAGAATTTGATGAAGGAAGAGTCATCAAGGCAATTACTTTAGCAATGTCAAATACACCAGGAGGAGTAGACATTGATTTAGCTACAAAAATAGCAGATAGTGTACGTAACCAAATAAAGGACAAAGTACAAGTATCAGTTTACGAAATTCAAGATTTAGTTGAGAAAAAATTAATGGGTTCTTCAAGAAAAGAAGTGGCTCAAGTATATATCACATATAGATATAACAGAGATATAGCAAGAAAATCAAAATCAAAAGATATGTTTCTTGAAATTATAGAGACAAAATCTAATGACATAACACGTGAAAATGCAAATATGAATGCAGATACACCAGCAGGTATGATGATGAAATTTGCAAGCGAAACAACAAAACCATTTGTTGATGATTTTCTACTATCAAATGAAGCAAGAAAAGCTGTAAAAGATGGATATATCCATATACATGATAAAGACTATTACCCAACAAAGAGCTTAACTTGTATACAACACCCATTAGATAAGATATTAAAAAATGGTTTTAGAGCAGGTCATGGTAGCTCAAGACCAGCAAAAAGAATTGAAACAGCAAGCATAATTGGTTGTATATCACTAGAAACAGTTCAAAACGAAATGCATGGTGGACAAGCAATTCCAGCATTTGATTATTACCTAGCACCATATGTTAGATTAACATATAAAGAAGAGGTAAAGAAACTTGAAAAAGTTATTGATCAAGATTTATCTAAAATATATGATGCAAAAATTGAAGACTACATAAAAGCTGAAACAAAAAATTTAAAAGGCGAAGAAAAATACAAACAATTAGCTATTAACAACACAGTAGATAGAGTACATCAATCAATGGAAGCATTTATTCATAACATGAACACAATACATTCAAGAGGTGGAAACCAAGTAGTATTTAGTTCAATTAACTATGGTACAGATGATTCTCCAGAGGGAAGATGTATAATAAGGGAAATGCTTCTTTCAACAGAGGAGGGCGTTGGAAATGGCGAAACTCCAATATTCCCAATTCAAATTTGGAAAAAGAAAAGGGGAATAAATTATTTACCAGAAGATAAAAATTATGATTTATATAAACTAGCATGTAGAGTAACAGCAAAGAGATTCTTCCCTAACTTTTTAAACCTAGATGCAACATTTAACCAACACGAAAAATGGAAAGCAGATGATCCAAATAGATATTATTATGAAGTTGCTACAATGGGTTGCAGAACAAGAGTTTTTGCAAACAGACATGGCGAAAAAACTTCAATAGGAAGAGGAAACTTATCTTTCACAACAGTTAACCTAGTAAAAATAGCTATAGAATCTGCAAAAGAAGCTCAAGCAAACTTAAGAATGAACTTTGAACTTGGAAAAGATAGCGAACAATACATGACAGAAAAATACAACAAAGAAGTTAAAAAGATATTCTTAAACAAACTAGAAATGTATACAGATATAGCTGCAAGACAACTATATGATAGATATAAATTCCAATGTACAGCTGTTGCAAAACAATTCCCACTATTAATGTCTGGTTTATGGCAAGATAGTGAAAAACTTCATCCAGAAGATAAAGTTGAAGATGTTTTAAAACATGGTACATTAAGTATAGGATTTATAGGATTAGCAGAATGTTTAACAGCACTTACAGGAAAACATCATGCAGAATCTGAAAAATCTCAAAAACTAGGAATTGAAATTATAACTCAAATGAAAGAAGCTTGTGATAGATATTCTGAAAGATATGATTTAAACTATTCATTACTTGCAACACCAGCTGAAGGTTTATCAGGAAGATTTACAAAAATGGATAGAAAAGAATTTGGTACAATAATAGGTGTAACAGATAGAGATTACTACACAAACAGCAACCATGTTCCAGTATGGTACAAATGTACAGCAGAACATAAAGCAAAAATAGAAGCACCATATCACGAACTAACAAGTGCAGGTCACATATTCTACATAGAGCTTGATGGAGATGCAACACACAACCCAGATACAGTTGAAGCTGTTGTAGATTTAATGGATAAATATAATATGGGTTATGGTTCAATAAACCACACAAGATCAAGATGTTTAGACTGTGGATTTGAAAATGCTGATGCGAACTTAAAAGAATGCCCAGTATGCCATAGCGAAAACATAGATACAATACAAAGAATTACAGGTTACCTAGTTGGAACAACATCACGTTGGAATAAGGGGAAATTAGCTGAATTACATGATAGAGTAACACATGCTACAAGCAATAAATAAATCCTTTAAGGGCAGGTTTAAACCAGCCCTTAAACCAAAACAAGAGGAGAATGATATAAAATGAAAATGGCAGGTTTTTATGACGAAAGTATTTCAAACGGCGAAGGATGGAGAGCAGTACTTTTTGTAAGTGGTTGCCCACATCACTGTCCAGGTTGCCATAACAAAGAAGCACAAGACTTTGGTTATGGAGAAGAATTTAATGAGCAAGACTTATTAGATAGAATAAAAGAAAACTCAATTCTAAAGGGAATTACAATAAGTGGAGGAGAACCACTTTGCAAGGAAAATATAAACACAGTTCATAAATTCATTAAAGACGTTAAAGAAATTAGACCAAACTTTAATGTATGGTGTTATTCTGGCTATACTTTAGACCAATTACTTGCAAGAAATGATGCAGACACAAATGAGTGTTTAAAGGATATAGATGTATTAGTTGATGGTCAATTTGTACAAGCTAAAAAAGATCCAACACTTAAATTTAGAGGTTCCTCAAACCAAAGAATTTTG
>OLZV01000692.1_pt1 | contig 13576 bp, 9 predicted proteins | sample 1644531 | NCBI WGS metagenome assembly OLZV01 (sample SAMEA103958115, study PRJEB25191) | human gut metagenome | biome: human-associated habitat [ENVO:00009003]; feature: intestine environment [ENVO:2100002]; material: feces | place: Germany | collected 2013/2015
CAGAGCCCTGCCGGAGTCCAGAGGCAGAGCCTCTGGCGCCTCCCCATAAAAAATGCGACTGCCAGCGCAGCCGCATGATACGTTGGTCAGATGTAGTCGGAAATGTAGGGGGCTTCATGCAGCAGCGCATGGTCAAGACGGGCGATTGCTTCGTCAGAGCCTGTGATGCGCCCGATGCGCGCTAACTTCGCGGCGGTCTTGTAGCCGATGAGCAGGGTCGAGAGCGTCGCGATGCTCATGCGCAGCTCGTAGTCCGGGTCGCGGTCGGTCAGCGTGCAGTTCCCACCCTCGAACCAGACGCGGAACGGGCGGTTGTTCCACGGCAGGAAGGCATCATCAATATCCAAATCGAAGCAGACGCCCTTTTCCTCCGGCGAACAGTGGTAGAGGTGCAGGAACTCTTCCACATCGACGATGCGCCCCATGATGTACGGGCGAATCATCTCGCGGATGTCGCCGTCATCCATCTCAAAGGCAATCGGCTCGTTGAAGTAGGAATTGCCGCGCACCTCGTCAATCATCGAATCATGCGCACGGATGTATTCCCACAAGCCTTCATGCGCCTCACGGTTGATGTAAATCATTTCCTTGATGTGCATGATGTCGTTCTTGATGAGGTACACCATGTAGCCGCAGGGCTTGTCTTTTACATTATAGTAGACGGCAACGTTGGTGTCGTCCTCATCCCAGCGCCAGTATTCTTCCCATGCCAGCGCGTTGCGGAACAGGCACCCGTGCGTGATGGATGCAAAGTGCGAGTGCAGCTCGTGGAATTCGGTGTTGTCCCATGCGACGCGCCGCACATAGCCGGGCGCGGAGACCTTTGTGGGGATCTGCCGGTCCTTGATGTTGAAGGAAATCTTGTTGGAGATGATCTCCCACCCAAGGTGGTGGTACAGCGGGATGGAGTAGGGGTAGAGCAGAGCGAAGCTCTTGCCCTCCTTGTGCATCTGGGTCAGTCCCTGGATCATCAGCCGCTTCATGATGCCGTTGCCGGTGTACTCCGGGTAGGTACACACGCTGGTCACAAAGCCTACGTGATATACCGTGTCGTAGATGTTCATTTTCAGCGGGTAGACCGCGAACTGCGAGACGAGGTTTTTGCCGTCAAAGCAGCCCAGCACATCGGCGCGTTCCAGCACAGGAAACTTGGACTGCTTGATCTCGTCGTCCTTCCAGCCGGTGGCAGTAAGCTCTTCCTCGGTCACCTGAAAGGTATAGCGCAGCAGGGCGTTATACTGATCGAGATCGTCGGTCTCAAGATAACGGTATGTATAATCCTCGGCAGAGTTCATGATAGACTTCCTCTCTGTTTTCAAAGGCGTTTGCCGAACAGCTCCATTATACACCCGTTGTCAAAAAGGCGGCAAGAACCATTTTCACAAAAAACAGGGCAAAGAATAAGGCGAAACGCCGCATTTGCTGGAAAAAGCCGCACGGGCCTCCTTTTGGATTGCACCCGGTTTTTGAGTGTGGTATACTGTTTCTGTTATGGAAAAGTTCCGGTGCGGTGTGCCGGGCACAGCAAAGAGGAAAAGGAAACGAACGATGAAAATTGGATTTGACAACGATAAATATCTTTCGATGCAGTCGGAGCACATCCGTGAGCGCATCAAGAAGTTCGACAACAAGCTCTATCTGGAATTCGGCGGCAAGCTGTTCGATGATTACCATGCATCCCGCGTGCTGCCGGGTTTTCAGCCCGATTCCAAACTGCAGATGCTGCTTCAGCTGAAGGATCAGGCCGAGGTGGTCATCGTTATCAGCGCCGAGGACATCATCAGCAACAAGATCCGCGGCGACTACGGCATCACCTACGATCTGGACGTGCTGCGCCTGATCGACGCGTTTCAGGAGGTGGGGCTGTATGTGGGCAGCGTGTGCGTGACCAAGTACGCCGCCGCACCGGAGGTGGAGGCCTTTGAAAAGCGGCTGAACAGTCTGGGCATCCGCACCTTCCGCCACTACAAGATCCCCGGCTACCCCAACGATGTGGCCCGCATCGTCAGCGACGAGGGCTACGGCAAGAACGATTACATCGAGACTCAGCGCCCGCTGGTGGTCATCACGGCCCCCGGCCCCGGCAGCGGAAAAATGGCGACCTGCCTTTCCCAGCTGTACCACGAGTACAAGCGCGGCGTGAAGGCCGGTTACGCCAAGTTCGAGACCTTCCCCATCTGGAACATTCCCCTCAAGCACCCGGTGAATCTGGCCTACGAGGCCGCCACGGCCGACCTGAACGATGTGAACATGATCGACCCGTTCCATCTGGAAGCCTACGGCGTGACCACCGTCAACTACAACCGCGACATTGAGATCTTCCCGGTGGTGAACGCCATGTTTGAGCTCATCGCGGGCAAGAGCCCCTACAAGAGCCCCACGGATATGGGCGTCAACATGGCAGGCAACTGCATCGTGGACGATGCGGTCTGCCGCGAAGCGTCCCGCAAGGAAATCCTGCGCCGCTACTTCAAGTGCCTGTGTGAGCAGAAGATCACCGGCACGGTCAAGGAGACCGAGCGCTACAAGCTGGAACTGCTGATGAATCAGGCCGACCTGACCGTGGGCCAGCGCGAAGTGGAAAAGCAGGCTCATGCCCGCAGCGAGAGCACCGGCGGGGCCCCCGCTGCCGCCATTGAGCTGCCGGACGGTACCGTTGTCACCGGCAAGACCGGCCCCCTGCTGGGTGCGGCTGCATCTGCCCTGATGAACGCCCTCAAGGTGCTGGCCGGTATCCCGCAGGAGACCGACCTTGTGAGTGCGGCTTCCATTGAGCCCATCCAGACCCTCAAGACCAACTATCTGGGCGGCAAGAATCCCCGCCTGCACACCGATGAGATCCTCATTGCCCTGTCCAGCTCTGCAGCCGACAACGAGCAGGCCGCAGCGGCCATGCACCAGCTGCCGAACCTCAAGGGCTGCGATGTGCACTCCACTGTGCTGCTCTCGGGTGTGGACACCAGCACCCTGAACCGGCTGGGAATGTACCTGACCTGTGACCCCGTTTACGAGGAAGAGGACCGCAAGTACCACAAGCAGTAAATCATACAAAAAACGAAACAGGCGCATCCAAAGGCCAAAAGGCTGGCGGATGCGCCTGTTTTTTTGGTTCAGATGCCGGTAAAATACGATTTGTATTTCTCCGCATACAGCTGGGTGCCCATGCGGCGCAGGCCGCCGTACAGGTGATGCCGGATCAGCGGTTCAATGGCGTCCACATCCTTTTCCCGGATCACGCGCAGGATCTCCCGGTGCTCGCTGAGCACATCCGGCACATTGTTGGCCCGCACCACATCCAGACGGGTGAAGCGGGAGTAGTCCGGCTGCGGCTTGGTCAGGCTCTGCCAGATGTACCACTTGTTCATGCTGCAAAACCAGATGGCGTGCATTTCCAGGTCCAGCATGAGGAAGGCGTTGATATCCACATTCTCCGGGTCGGTCATGGTCTGGGCCATTTCCTCCAGCAGGTCGTACTTGTGCTTGATCTCGATGTACTCTTTGGGCGAACAGACCTGAATGAAATCGCGCAGCACCGTGCTTTCGACGGCTGTGCGCTGGTATGCGATCTGATCCACGATATCCAGATTGATGGGGGTGACGATGGTGCCCTTGCAGGGGATGATCTGCACAAAGCCGTTCTGTTCCAGCCGCTGAAGGGCAGCGCGCACCGGCGTGCGTGAAATGCCGAACCGTTTGCACAGCTGATTTTCGCTGATGGTTTCTCCGGGCTTGATCTTCAGCGTAACGATATCATGTTCCAGTGTCTGGTAGATGTCCTCCGGATGCAGCTGTTCAGCCATGTGCTCACACTCCATTTACACAGTTGATGATAAGATATTTCTATTTTAGCCTGCCAAAAAGAGATTGTCAACGCATGAGAAGGAAGTATACAATAGCCTGTATACAAGTATAGGAAAAGCTCCGAAATTTATCATTTTTGACGAAAATTGATATATCAGATGAAAATGAACGGAATTGTGTCATCGAATTGTAACAGTTTCCACGAGAAACGGATAAGATTGTTAGTTATGCACAAAGAAACTTTACGAAGTTGGTGAAGTTTGGCTCTTGTGCGGATGTGAATTTTCTGTTACGATTAGCGTGCAATGAAAATGCTGTATACAGGGGCATACCAAAAACTTTGCTGACGTATGAGGCAAAACGGCGTCCCTGAAACAAGGAGGAAGATTATGAAAAAGATCTCTCGTCGCAATTTCCTGAAGGTATCTGGTGCAATGGCAGCTGCAGGTGCTCTGGCAGCCTGCGGCGGTTCCGGTGCATCCACTCCGGCTGCTTCCGGTGCAGCATCCACCAGCACTGCAGCAAGTGCCGCAGCAGCCGGTGAGGACAAGTTTGCATCTCTGGGCGATTTCACCATGACCGTGGGTCATGCACAGCCCGAGGGCAACCCCCGCTTTGTTTCCATGGAGCAGTTTGCTGCCGATGTGGCAGAGGCCACCAACGGCCATGTGAAGATCGAGGTTTACGGCAACGGTCAGCTGGGCACCGAGAAGGAGATGCTGGAGCAGGTCGTGGCCGGCACCGTGCAGGGCATGCGCGGCGGTCAGTTCGACTTCAGCCCCCGTCTGCTGATGTTCACCCTGCCCTTCCTGACCAACACCCGTGCACAGGTCACGGCTCTGCTGCAGAGCGACCTGGCACAGAAAGTGTGCGCTGAGGCCGAGGGCGAGACCGGCACCGTCATCATCAACCTGTGCGATGCAGGCGGCTACCGCCAGTTCTCCAACTCCAAGCATGCCATCAAGGCTCCTGCAGACCTGAAGGGCCTGAAGATGCGCACCAACGGCATGAAGACCGTTGACATGACCTTCCAGGCAATGGACGCTACCACCACCACCATCCCGTACTCCGACCTGTACATGGGCCTGAAGACTGGCGTTGCAGACGGTCAGGAGAACCCCTGGGTCAACGTGGAAGGCATGAAGTTCTATGAAGTGCAGAAGTACTTCACCGAGGTCAACTACCAGTTCCATCCGGACCCCTTCTATGTGAACGCAGCATGGTGGAACGGCCTGCCCGAGGAGTACCGCAATATCATTACCGAGTGCGCCACCAAGATGGGCGAGTACAACGACGAGCTGATCGACAAGAACTCCAGCGCCGCAAAGCAGACCATCGTGGACTACGGCTGCGAGGTCTACGAGCCCTCTGCCGATGAGCTGAAGGCCTTCCAGACCGCTGTGCAGTCCGTGTACGACCAGTGTGTTACCGAGGGCATCTGCACCGCCGACGAGATCAAGGAGATGCAGGATATCGTTGCAAAGGCATAAGCAGAAACGACCAAAGGCGAGAACGGCCATGTTACGGTAAAGGCGAGAGGGCAGCCTGCGGGCTGCCCTCTGCTGTAACAGGCCAATGGAAAAAGTTGTAAAATAACCGAAAGGGGCTGAGCACCATCGAAAACCTAAAAAAATTCGGGAAAAAGCTGTTTGACATATACTTTACCATCGGCGTGATCGCCATGGCACTGCTGGCAGCTCTTGTGATCTTTACGGTCATTGCACGTTACTTTTTTTCGCTGAGCTGGAAGCAGCTCTCTGAGTTCAACACCACCCTGTTTGCTTTTACCACCTTCTGGGGCATGGGCATCAACGTGATCAAGGACGAGCACGTCATGATCGACATCCTTTACGACGGCGTAAAGCCTGCCCGCAAGCGCTGGCTTGCCATCATCAACTACCTCATCGTGCTGGCTGTGGTGCTGGTGTTCACCTATCAGGGCTTCAAGTATGTGGGTGTTGCCGGTAAGCAGATCAGTCAGGGCATGGAGATCCCCATGATGTATATGTACGGCATCATGCCGGTGTGCGGCATCATCTGTGCCATCTGCGTCGTGATCAAGATCATCACCCTGTACAAGGCCGACATTTCCTACTTTGCGCCCAAGAATCAGGCGCTGAGCCGTGACGACGCATAAGCGGAAAGGGGAGAATACACAACTATGGCAATGCTCATCCTTCTGGTGCTGCTGATCTTCTTTGCCGCGCTGGGCATCCCGCTGGCCTTCGCCATCGGCGCTTCCTGCGTGACCTATATCCTGATCTATGCACCTACCTTTATCACCATGCTGCCGCAGCGCGTGTGGAACGGTGCCTACAGTGAGCTGATGATCGCCATGCCGCTGTTCATGCTGGCTGGTGAGCTGATGAACACCGGCGGCATCACCCAGCGCATCATCAACTTCTGCATGGAGCTGCTGCGCCCCGTCCGCGGCGGTCTGGGCGAAGTGAACATCGTGGCTTCCATGATCTTCGGCGGCATTTCCGGTTCCTCGGTGGCCGACACATCGGCTCTGGGTTCCATCCTGATCCCCGCCATGGAGAAGGAAGGCTACCCGCCGGAAGCTTCTGCGGGCATCACGGTGGCATCCTCCACCATGGGCATGATCATCCCGCCCTCTACGCCCATGATCGTTTACTCCATGATCTCCGGCGCATCGGTGGGTGCGCTGTTCGTGGCAGGTGCCGTGCCCGGCATCCTGATCGGCCTGACCCAGCTGGTGCTGGTGTACATCATCAGCGCCAAGAAGGGCTGGCATCCGGAAAAGGTCAAGTTTGACGGCAAGCGCGCCGCCAAGAGCCTGCTTTCCGGCATCCCTGCCCTCATCATGCCGCTGTTCATCATCATCTGCGTTTCCTTCGGCGTGTGCACTGCATCTGAAAGTGCCGGTGTGGCCGTGCTGTATTCCATGCTGGTGGGCTTCTTCGTCTACAGGGAGCTGACATGGAAGGGCGTCTGGGAGGCCCTGAAAAAGACCCTGATCTCCTCCTCTTCCATCATGCTCATCATCGGCTTTACCACCATCTTCACATGGGTGCTGACCATGCAGAAGGTGCCGCAGACGGTGGGTGCCTTCTTCATGTCCCTGAACATGCCCGCGTGGGCCATTGCGCTGATCTTTGATGTGCTGATCCTGATGATCGGCACCTTCATCGACGTCAGCCCGGCCATCCTGCTGCTCACTCCCATCCTGCTGCCGGTCATGGTGCAGTACGGCTTCTCGCCGCTGCAGTTCGGTGCCATGATGATCACCGGTCTGGCCATTGGTCTGGTCACCCCGCCGGTCGGCATGTGCCTGAACGCCTGCAACAAGATCAACCGTATGCCCATCATCGAGATCTTCAAGGGCGCAGCGCCCTACGTGATCTGCAATGTGATCGTTCTGATCGCCATCAGCCTGTGGGGCCCGCTTACCACCGCCCTGCCGCAGCTGCTGGGCTACAGCATCTTCTGAGCTCAACGCGTATACCTCTCATAAAGACAGGCAGCGCTCCCTTGCGGGGCGCTGTTTGTTTTTTGTACGCAAACAGGCGGGACCATTGTATTTGGCCGACAGATATGGTACACTAAGGCCACTTGTGTATAGGAATATAGGAAAAGAGGATCTGCAACATGGATACACAAAAACAAAAGCGCAGCGCTTTTTCCGGCAAGATCGGCTTTGTGCTGTCGGCCGCAGGCGCTTCGGTGGGCCTTGGCAACATCTGGCGGTTTCCGTATCTCGCCGCAAAATACGGCGGCGGCATTTTTCTGCTGGTGTACATCGTGCTGGCCGTCACCTTTGGCTACACGATGATCGTGGCCGAAACGGCACTGGGCCGCATGACCCACAAAAGCCCGGTGGGTGCCTTTGGCGCCTTTGGCAAAAAGGGCGGCCTGCGGTTCGGCGGCTGGATCAATGCGGTCATCCCCATTCTGATCGTGCCGTACTATTCGGTCATCGGCGGCTGGGTCATCCGCTATCTGTCGGAGTATATCAGCGGCCATGGCAGTGAGCTTTCGCAGGACGGCTATTTTTCCAATTTCATTTCCAGCGGACTGTCGGCAGAGGTGTGCTTTCTGATCTTCACGGCCTTTACGCTGGCCATCATCTTTGCCGGTGTGCGCAACGGCGTGGAGCGTGTTTCCAAGGTGATGATGCCGGTGCTGGTGGTGCTTTCGGTGGTCATTGCGGGCTATTCGGTCACGCGCCCGGGCGCACTGGCCGGCGTCAGATATTTTCTGGTGCCGAACGTGGCAAACTTCTCCTGGATGACGGTGGTCACAGCCATGGGCCAGATGTTCTATTCGCTGTCCATCGCCATGGGCATTCTGGTCACTTTTGGCTCCTATATGAAAAAGGATGTCTCCATTGAGGAATCCACCGAGAATGTGGAACTGTTCGACACGGCCATTGCCATCATGGCGGGCCTGATGATCATTCCGGCGGTGTTCTCCTTCTCCGGCGGCGACCCGGATACTCTGCAGGCCGGTCCGGCGCTGATGTTCATTACCATCCCCAAGGTGTTCGAGAGCATGGGCTTTGGCCACGTGGTGGGCGTCCTGTTCTTTTTGCTGGTGCTGTTTGCAGCCGTCACCAGCTCCATTGCCCTGACCGAGAGCGCTGTCTCCACCTTTGAGGACGAGCTGGGCTGGAGCCGCGAGCGCGCAACGGCACTGATCGGCCTGATCATGGTGGCGCTGGGCAGCCTGTCCGCGCTGGGCTACGGCCCGCTGGCGGGCGTGACGGTGTTCGGGATGCAGTTTCTGGATTTCTTCGATTTCCTCACCAACTCTGTCATGATGCCCATTGCAGCCATTGCCACCTGCCTGCTGGTGTCCCGCGTCATCGGCGTGCAGAAGATCGAAGAAGAGGTGACGCTGGACGGCAAGCCCTTCCGCCGCAAAAAGATCTTCAACTTTATGATCCGCTATCTGTGCCCCATCTTTGCGGCCATCATTCTGGTCAGCTCGGTGGCAAATGCCCTTGGCTGGATCGCCATGTAAGCAGCCGTTTCCATCGGGTAGAATGCTGAAAACGCAGCGGTAAATAACAGAAAAGTCGTGCAAAGCTGAGCATCTGTGCAAGAACAGGTGCTCAGCTTTTTGCGTTTTTTGCCGCACCGGAAGGAAAATAACGATAAAAAGCCCGGATTTTACCCTTTTAAGTGCGAAAAATTTCCAAGCGGCTTGAAACGCTTTTGTTGCAGTGTTAAAATAATAACACTGCTTTTATGGGGTAATCGACGCAAAACTCAGTGCGGTCTGCTCGCGAGCGTCGGAGTTCCTGTGGGATGTGTAAGAATCGCTAAAGCAGCACTGTGCTACTGCACCTGCGTGGTACTGCCTTCTGAAAATGTGAGGAAAATATTCGTATGATGAAGAAGATCTCCCGCCGCTCGTTTTTGCAGGTTTGCGGCATTACGGCGGCAACGGCAGCGCTGACCGCCTGCGGCGGCGGTAAGACCGAAACGGCGAAAAAAGACGATGCGCACGAAGCCATCACCTTTATGGCACCTTATAAGGAGATAGAAGCCTTTATTGAGCAGGTACACAGCGTTTACCCGGAAGTGAACATCGAGGTCGTGCCCTACAGCGGCGATAACACCACCACCTGTTTGCAGAATATGTTTGCGGCGGGCGACCTGCCGGACGTCTGCACCTTGACCTACTACGACCCCCGGATCGATCTGGTCTCCGACAAACTGCTGGACCTTTCCGGCTACGATTTTACGGATAACTATGTGGAGTCCCGTCTGCAGGACGTGTTCGACAACGGTGCCATCTACCTGCTGCCCTCGACCTACAACTGCTACGGCATCACCTACAACAAGACCCTGCTGCGGGAACACGGCTGGAAACTGCCCAATTCTTTCGCTGAGCTGGAAGTGCTGGCTGCAAAAGCCAAGGAAGCCGGGGTCGATCTCTGCCTGCCGCAGATCCAGTATCCGGGCTACGGTTTCCAGTATCTGTGCAACATTGCAGATGCCGATTTCCTCGGCACACTGGACGGCAGGCTGTGGCAGCGGGATTATCTGTCCGGTAAGGCGAATGTCAGCAATACCCCCGGCATGATGCAGGCGATGGCCTATGTCCAGAAGTGGAAGGACATCGGGATGCTGAACGACACCGGCGACGCTCTTGACGACTCCGTGACCCGGCAGAGGATGACCGAGGGCAACACCCTGTTTCTGATGGGCGGTACCAACGGCATCGTGGAGGCAGACGGCAACGCCGATAAATACGGGCTGATGCCGTTTCTCTCGGAGGACGGCACCCAGAACGTTTTTGTGCTGAATGTGAACCGCTTCTACGGTCTGAATAAAAAGCTGGAGCAGGACCCCCAGAAGCTGGAAGATGCGCTCAAGGTGATGCGTGTGCTTTCCACCGTTGCAGGCACCAGCGCTCTGCAGCCCGCAACGGCGCTGAAAAGCAGCCTGCTGCCCTTCAAGGACGCAAAAGCGGACGGCACCTACTATGCCGACATCGCCGATGCCCTGAACGCAGGCAATACCGCGCCCTTTATCTATTCCGGCTGGGAAAACACCATCGTGACCACCGGCCTTAAAATGCTGGACTTCATGAAGGGCAACGCCACCATGGAGGATGTGATCCGTCAGCTGGACGAGGATCAGGATAGTGTGGTGAACAACACCCCGGATGTCATCACTACCGTTACGGAGGAGCTTTCGCAGGAGGACTGCGCCATGCTGGTGGGCCGCTGCTTTGCACAGGCTACCGGCAGCGACCTTGCGCTGGTGTCGCTGAGCACATGGATCCCCGGCAACCCCATCGATCAAAACCATCACGGCGTAGCGGCCAAGCTGTACGCCAAGGGCATTACGGATTACGACCTTTCGGTGATCCTGCCCACCGGCTGGAACCGCACCATCCAGACCGTTGCCCTGACCGGGCAGCAGATCAACGACCTGCTTGCTTCTGGCTACGATGCCTACGGCAACGGCAAGGGCTACCCCTATGTGCTGGTAAGCCCGGTGCAGCCGGAGGCGGGCAAGACCTATCAGGTTGCCATCTGCGGTGTGAGCGACCAGCTGGCTGCGGAGACCACGGTCACAGACAGCGGCGTGGTGGGCATGGATGCCGCAAAAGCCTTCTTTGGTGCTTACACCACCATCAGCCGGGCAGACACCGCATGGAGTTGAATAAAACGGACAGGAGATACTGGATGTGAACAACAAAATCTATAAAAAGCTGTTTGTGGGCTTCGGCTTTGGCATCATCGTGTTGATCCTGACCCTTTTTGCCATGAGCCAGACCTACATCCAGAACCTTGTCTACCACGAGCGGCTGAGCCAGATGGAAGAGGTCACCCACCAGATGTTCCGCAGTCTGGAGGATGTGATCGACACCCATTGGAGCGAGGTGAATGTACAATGCAATTATTTGTACTGCACTCCGTTAAAGACCGATACCGAGTTCTATCGCTATCTGAAAAAGCTGTCGGAGCTTTCCAATTACCATGAAAGACAGATCGAATTGATTGCCGTGGACTCTGCCGGACATTACTATACCGAGAATGGCCGCATGGGGCTGCTGCGAGGAATGAAGTATCTGGAAAGCGCACCGCAGCGGATCAGCTACGTTTCTAACTCGCTGACCGTGGACGACTCCCGGATGGTGTTCCTGGAACAGCTCTCCACCCCCATCACACTGCAAAGCGGAGAAAAAGAGATCACCCTGCGCTACTTTGGCATTTCGCAGAGCATGACCCAGCTGAACGATTATTTCCGCTGTGATGCCTACGAAAATAACAACAGCGTCTATGTGCTGGATAACGACGGTTTCAAGCTGTTCAACGCCAACGATACCGAACTGCTGAAGGGACACAACGTATACACCGTGCTCTCCCGGATGTCCTATCTGCACGGCTCTTCCTTTGCGGAGGCAAAGGAGCGGCTTGACCGCACAGGCTCCTGTTATTCCAACGCCGTGCTGGACGGGACCGAGTATTTCTACGCCCTGAAGCAGATGGAAAACGCCTGGTGGACGCTGGCATTCCTTGTCCCGGCGGAATATGTGGCCGTGAATACCCAAAAGCTGGTCAACATCGTCATGGTCATCATCATCGTCATTGCGATGGTGTTCTCGGTCATAACAGTTTTTGTCGGCTGGTCTCTCCTGCGGCAAAAGCAGCAGCAGGAGCTGCAGGCAGAAAAAGAAGCGAACCTCCGTCTGGAGCAATACAACATCCATCTGACGCAGGTAAACGAAGAGCTGCGGCAGGCACAGGACATTGCCGCGGAGGCGCTGCAGTCTGCCGAGCGTGCCAGCAAGGCCAAGACGGACTTCCTTGCCAACATGAGCCACGATATCCGCACCCCCATGAACGCCATCATCGGCATTACCACCCTGATGAAAAACGAGCTGCACCAGCCGGAAAAGCTGGCCGAACATCTGGGCAAGCTGGAAAGCTCCGGCCAGCTGCTGCTGGGCATCATCAACGATATTCTGGATATGAGCCGCATCGAGAGCGGCAAGACCACCCTGAATGAGGAAAAAATGAACCTTTCCCAGCAGATCAGCCAGCTGGACAGCATCATCCGCCAGCAGGCAGGCCAGCGCCGCCAGACCTTTACGGTAAACACCCATCTGCAGCACGAAAACGTGCTGGCCGACCCCAACCGTTTGAATCAGGTGCTGATGAACATCCTCTCCAACGCGGTCAAGTATACGCCCACCGGCGGGCATATCCGGTTTGAGGTGGAAGAGCTGCCCCGGAACGAGCACTACGCCCGATACCGCTTTGTGGTGCAGGATGACGGCATCGGCATGAGCGAGGACTACCAAAAGACCCTTTTCGACCCCTTTACCCGGGAGGAGCGCTCCGGCACCAACAAGGTGCAGGGCACCGGCCTTGGCATGGCCATCACAAAGAGTATTGTGGACCTGATGGGCGGCTCCATCGGCGTGGAGAGCGCCACCGGCAAGGGCACCCGCTTTGAGGTGGTGCTGGAATTTCCCATTGACGCCGAGGCAGACCATGCGCAGCCGGTGCAGGCCCTGCCGGAGGAAGCGGAAGAAACTTCGCCCCTGTGTGGCATGAAGTTCCTCTGCGCCGAGGATAACGCCATCAACGCTGAAATTCTGGAAATGCTGCTGGAAACCAAGGGTGCAAGCTGCACCATCTGCTCCAACGGTCAGGAAATCGTGGATGCCTTTGCCAGCGTAAAGCCCGGCGATTACGACATGATCCTGATGGATGTGCAGATGCCGGTGATGGACGGCTTGGAAGCCACCCGCCGCATCCGCAGCGGCGAGAATCCGCTGGGCAGGATCATCCCCATCCTTGCCATGACCGCCAACGCCTTCCTTGAGGATATGCAGAAGAGCAGGGAAGCCGGTATGGACGAGCATCTGTCCAAACCCGTGGATATCGCTGCGCTGGAACAGACGGTAAAACGCTTTCGTGTTACCCCCCCCCGAAAATAAATAGCGGACAAGCGCGTTTCCGCAGAGAAAGCACACAAACGATGTAAATGATGCAGGAGAAGGTTAGAACGTGAATACACTTTCCGAGATCGAGGGCTATTACAAAAAGCGCGAGCGGCGGCTGATCGAAAAGCTCCACAAACAGGAAGCAGCCCTTGCCGCAGCGAATCAGAAGCTGAAACAATTGACCGAAAATCAGAGAGCAACGGTGGACGAAACCGCCGAGCAGCATGCTGCACGGGAACAGAAGCTCAAGGAAGAGCTTTATCGGGACCCGCTGACAGGAGCCTACAACCGCCGCTATTACGAAGAACACATGTGCAAAACCGTCTATGAGGCGGGCATT
>OLZV01000696.1_pt1 | contig 13552 bp, 7 predicted proteins | sample 1644531 | NCBI WGS metagenome assembly OLZV01 (sample SAMEA103958115, study PRJEB25191) | human gut metagenome | biome: human-associated habitat [ENVO:00009003]; feature: intestine environment [ENVO:2100002]; material: feces | place: Germany | collected 2013/2015
CGATGAGAGGGAGGAAAAGAGCCAAAAAGATAAAGCAGATACCATCTTTATAGGAATGTATTTCTCTCAAATCGTACCAAGTTGTTTTTTTGGCGTCACTTATTCTTTCGTGCCGTTGGCGCATCACCGTTTCTCTTCCCACACCACCAGCTCGCGAGGCAGCGTTATGATCTTCTTGCGTTCATACCACACCCTCGATGAGGCCGAGATGTGTCGCAGCTTATGGCCAGAGATGGCATAATAGGCAGCAGAATATTCGTCCATGATGGCTGCGAAGGCTGCTTTTATGCGTGAACACTTCTCGTTGAAGGCGTTGTCGAGCGGGTCAACCAGCCGGTCAACCACATCGTGCACCTTGTCGATGTCGAGCCATGACGACACGCGCATGTATATTGAGAGCAGCTCGTCACGATGATCTGACAGGTGCTTCGACTCTATGCCGTCGGGATGATTAAGAAACAGCAGATAGAGAGCTTTGTGTATGGGTGACATCTCGACCTCCTTGTTGCCATAGTCGGGGAGCAGAAAACGGTAATCGGATGTTATGAGCAGTCGGCTAAGCTGTGCCCGTGCCGCTTCCAGCCGAAGCAGTTCGAGGTTGGACATGCCGATGGCTTGAAGCGCCAAGTCAGCGCGTCCGTTAGCAATCATCTGGTTCACCAATTGGCGAACCGTTGCTGCCATCTGCTTCATGTCTGTGTTTTCTTCTGCCATCGCGTAAAATCTGTTTGCAAAAGTAAGACAATTGTTTCAACCGACAAAACGAAGACACGTTTTTCGCTCTTTTCTGCAAGGCTTGCGAAAAGTTGGTTGTTTGGAAACACATTGTTATCTTTGCATTGTTTTAAGATAAGCTGCACCTAAGCTGCACCCAAGCGAAGCGTTCAAGCAAGCTTATAAAACAGGCTTATAAGACAGGCTTATAAAGCAAGCTTATAAAACAGGCTTATAAGACAAGTGACCCCTCAGCTAAAGAAAAAATGGAAGATATGATAAACGTTTTCGATACTCAAGACGGCAACGCCCCTATCTCTTTTGCCGCCGACAAGGAACAGCCCGCCGCAGAAACCACGCACAAGCCCTCTGCCGAGCAGCCTGTACACAGGCCCGCCATCGACTTTGGTCCCGTGGAAGACAAGACCCACGGACTGATTAAGGTCGTCGGTGTGGGCGGTGGCGGCTGCAACGCTGTGCGCAACATGTATGACGAGGGCATCGTCGACGTCAACTTTGCCGTGTGCAACACCGACAGCAAGTCGCTCTCAAGGTCGCCCATCCCTGTGAAGCTGCCCATCGGCAGCCTTGGTGCGGGAGGCAATCCTGAGGAGGGACGCAAGGCGGCCCAGAGCCATCTTGAAGAGATCAAGCAGCTCTTCACCGACGGCACACAGATGGTGTTTGTCACGGCGGGCATGGGTGGCGGCACAGGCACGGGTGCTGCACCCGTGGTGGCTGGCGTGGCTAAGAGCATGGGGTTGCTCACCATCGGCATCGTCACCATACCGTTCTACTTTGAGAAGAAACGGAAAATTGTGAAGGCACTGAAGGGCGTGGAGGAGATGCGCAAGAACGTTGATGCCATTCTTATTGTTAACAATGAGCGCATCTGCGATATCTATGCCGACTCTGACATCACGGTCAAGGAGTCGTTCCGTCGTGCCGACCAGATATTGTGCAATGCCACCAAGAGCATTTCGGAGCTGATAACCATTGAGGGCGACATCAACCTCGACTTCAAGGACGTGGAGTCGACCATGCGCAGCGGTGGCGGTGCCATCATGGCCATGGGGCGTGCCAGCGGCGAGCGCCGTGTGGAGAAAGCCATCGTCGACGCTCTCGACTCGCCGCTGCTCTATGGTAACGACATAAGCAAGGCCAAGCGCATTTTGTTCAACATCTACACCAGCGAGAAATCGCCGCTTCATGTTAACGAGATGAACGAGATCGATGCGTTCATGGATGCCCTCAACCCTGACATTGATGTCATCTGGGGCGTGTCAGAAGACAACACGCTCGAAGACGATGCCAAGGTCACCATTCTCGCCACGGGTTTCGACGACGGCTTTGGCTCAAAACTCTATAATGAAGAGAGCCGGTCGCACGAGGAGGAATATTACAGCGCTCTCATTGCAAAGCTCTATAAGCCGTTGAAGAAGAACAACTGGATGTTTCTTTCGCAAGCCAAACAGCCCGTTGGTGAGCAGCCCGATGCCGGGCAGCCTGCTGTAGAACAACTCGTTGCCGGACATGAAGCAACGACAGGACCCGACAGTTTTAGCTCTTCGTCAGCCGCTACCGCCTCAGACGACATATATAATAATGTGGACGAAGAAGATAAGGAAGACAAAAACGATAAGGCGAACACATATAATAAGGAAGGCGAAGCTCATGACAGCTCTTCATCGACAGCTCCTTCCGATGAAACCAATGTTTCTGAAAACTACCCCTCAACCAACACAGAACAAACCAACGGCTCTGCTTATGCTGCATCTGCCAACGGTTCATCCCATGACAATGAACCATCAAGCGCTGCACAATCTTCAACCTCAAACGCCGACGTGGCAGACCGCCAACGCCCAACATGGGGCAAGTCGTTGCTTGGCAAACTGAAGCAGCGGCTTGAGGATATGGGCTTGCTTGAGGATATGAACAACCCAACAGAATAGCAGCCTTTCCTTCTGAAAAGGAAACTTTTTTTTAAATCTTTCCTTCTCAGAAGGAAGCTTTTTTTGGTTTCTTTCCTTTTCAGAAGGAAACTTTTCCTGATTTCTTTCCTTTTCAGAAGGAAATGTATTATCTTTGCAGTTGAATCAAACAACGAGCAATATGCAACTACGCAGCATTTTTCAATCGGTTATAGCTCTTCATCAGGAGGAGTTGCCGTTACGCTTAAAAGACAGAAAGCAGCATCTGCCTATAAACAAAGATTGCATTGTCACCGTGATCGGCATACGTCGTTGCGGCAAGTCGTCACTTCTTTCTCTCACCGTAAACCGTTTGCTCCAGAGCGGTGTTCGACCAGAGCAAATATTATATATCGGGTTCGACGATGAACGCTTTGTTTCAATGCAGACAGCCGACTTTGATGACATTCTTCAAGCTTATCGCGAGATGTACCCGACGCAACCGTTAAAGGATGTCTATATGTTTTTTGACGAGATACAGCTCATAGAGGGTTGGGAACTCTTCGTGCTGCGTGTTTTCAAGAACTATTGCAAACACATCTACATAACAGGCAGCACGGCAAAGATGCTGTCTGGCGAAATGGCGTCGGCTCTTCGTGGTTGGCCAGACGAATATCGTGAGTATCCTCTTAGCTTTGACGAATATCTTGATTTTAAGGATGTTAAGGCAAACCGGTTTACGGAGGATGGGGCTGCTGTGCTGGCAAGCGAGTTTAAGCATTATTGTAAGGAGGGCGGCTTCCCGCAGGTGGTGCTTGCTGATGTGGCAACAGAAAAGATTAAGATTCTTCAGTCTTACTTCAACACCATGTTGTTCCGCGATATGATAGAACATTATGGCATCTCGGCTTCGCCATCGGTGGTGCGCTATTTCTTGAAGCGCGTCATGAACAACATCACGAAGCCCACAAGCGTGAACAATATTTACAATGAACTGAAATCGCAAGGCATGCGTGTCTCTAAAGACTCTTTGTATCAATGGCTCGACTATGCCTGCAACATCTTCTTGCTGCGTAAGGTGCCCAAGTACACACAATCGATAGTGAAGCAGAACCTCTCGCCTGCAAAATATTACATTGCCGACTTTGCCATGTGCAACGCCATTCTCTTACCGCAAAGCGATGATGAGGGCAAGGCGCTTGAAAACATTGTCTACATGACGTTGGAGCGAGACCTTGGAGAGGAAGACCAGGTGTTCTATTTTAACGAGACGGTAGAATGTGATTTTGTTGTTGTGAAGGCCGATCATGTTGAGCAACTCATACAGGTTTGCTGGCAACTTGACGACAACAACCTCAGTCGTGAAGTGGAGGGTCTTGTGGCAGCGTCCAGTTATACGGGTTGTAAGAACTGCACAATTGTGACTTACAACCAACAGCGCACCATAGACCACGATGGCTTGAGTATAGACGTTGTGCCTGTGTGGAAATAGAAATTATGAAAGGGAGGGATGTTGCTGTCTGGGCAACATCCCTCCCTTTCTTATAGCGGGTCCACATCATAGTAGACCTGCAAGGCACCATAGCGCTTGTCTTTCATCAGCTCTGCCTGTTGCTGTTTCAGGCACAGGCGCACCTTTGCGAGGTCTATCTGGTTCTCCAGTTTTATCACGATCTTGCGAATGTGCAGCTCCTTCACGCGAGCCACGGCGGGCTTGTCGGGACCGAGAATGCGTGTGCCGAGGAAGGAGCGCAGACGGCCGGCCAGCTCTATTGATGCCGACTCTACCGTGTGGTCGTCGCGATGCTTCATGAACACATAGACGAGATGGTAGAACGGGGGATAGTGGAAGAGCTGGCGCTCCTCCATCAGCGCCTGGAAGAAACCCTCATAGTCGTTTCTCACCACCTGGTCAATGACCGGCAGATCAGCGTTCTTCGTCTGCAAGAGCACCAGTCCGCGCTGCCCCTTGCGTCCTGCTCGTCCGCTCACCTGAGCCATCATCATGAAGGCGTGCTCATAGGCACGGAAGTCGGGATAGTTGAGCATCGAGTCGGCATCCAGTATGCCCACCACGCTCACGTTGTCAAAGTCGAGCCCCTTGCTTATCATCTGCGTGCCGATAAGAATGTCGGTCTTTCCTGCCGAAAACTCGCCTATCAGTCGTTCGTAGGCGTTGCGCGTGCGTGTGGTGTCGAGGTCCATTCGTGCCACGCGAGCCTCAGGAAACAGTTCGCTTATCAAGTCTTCAATCTTCTCCGTTCCGAAGCCGCGGCTTCTCAGATCCGTGCTCTCACAGTTGGGACACATCTTTGGCACGGCGTAAGTGTAGCCACAATAGTGGCAGGTCATCAGGTTCGTGTTCTTGTGCAGCGTCAGGCTGACGTCACAGTTTTTACATTTAGGCACCCATCCGCACACGTTACACTCTACCATCGGCGCGAAGCCCCTTCGGTTTTGGAACAAGATGACCTGTTTCTTCTCGTCCAGCGCCTGTCGCATGGCAGCCAACAGGTCGGGCGAGAACGGTCCGCGCATGATCTTGCGGTGGCGCAGATCCTTCACGTTCACCACCCTTATCTCTGGCAGCTCAATGCCCTTGTAGCGTGTGGTGAGCTTCACCAAGCCATACTTGCCCGTGGTGGCGTTATAGTAGCTCTCCGCCGATGGTGTGGCGGTGCCGAGCAGCGTCTTCGCCCCATACATCGAAGCCAGCACAATGGCAGCCGACCGTGCGTGGTAGCGTGGGGCAGGGTCCTGCTGCTTGAACGACGACTCGTGCTCCTCGTCAATGATCACCAGTCCTAACCGTTGGAACGGCAGCCACACAGCCGAGCGGGCGCCGAGAATTATGTCATAGGGCGTGTCAGAGAGCTGCTTCTTCCATATCTCCACACGTTCGGCATCCGAATATTTTGAGTGGTAGATGCCCAGACGGTCGCCAAACACATGCCTCAGGCGCGTTGTCGTCTGCACCGTGAGCGCAATCTCGGGCAGCAGGTAGAGCACCTGCTTGCCCTCGCTCAACGCCTTGTCTATGAGGTGAATGTAGATCTCTGTCTTTCCGCTCGATGTCACGCCGTGCAGCAACACCACGTTCTTGCGCATCATCTGCACCACAATCTTGTTGTAGGCATCTTCTTGTGCGTCGTTGAGGCGTTTTATGTTCTCGCGGTGCTCCTCGCCGCCATTGTTCAGCCGGCCGACCTCGCGCTCGTAGGTGTAGAGCAGCTTGCGGTCGAGCAGCGCCTTGAGCACCGCCACCGAGCAGTGGCTCTCGTTCATGAGCTCCTCCTTCGTTATCTCCACCACAGGCTCCGCAGTCGCTGTGCCTTCAATGGTGTCCCAGTGGCTCAGCGAGAGATAGGTTATGAACGTCTGGTGCTGCTTCAAGCCCTTGCGCAGCATGGAGAGCGCAATGTGGAGTGCCTGTTCCGAGCGATAGTTCTCACCCAGCGCCACATACGCCTCCTTGCGTGGGCGGTAGCCATCCTCCGACTTTAGTCCTGGTGGCAGCGCCGTCTTGAACACATCTCCTAAAGGCGACATATAATAGTCGGCAACCCACAGCCATAGACGCATCTGCTCCGCGAGCAGCATGGGTTGTGTGTCGAGCACCTGCAGCACCTCACGGGTCTTGAACGCCGGCTCCTGGTCGTGCATTCGCAGCACCATGGCGGTGTATGTCTTCGACCGTCCTAACGGCACGAGCACGCGCATGCCCGCCTGTACCTTGTCCTCCAAAGCGTCGGGCAAGGTGTAGGTGAACAGTCCGTCGAGCGGCAGCGGCAAGATGACATCTACATATCTCATTGTTCTTTTTATCTCAAAGCTCTTTTTATCTCAAAGCTCTTTTTATCTCAAAGCTCTTTTTAAAACGTTTTTTATCTCAAAGCTCTTTTGCAGAGCATTGTTTGTTGCGTTCTGCAAAATTACACATTTAATCCTGTCTTTCCTCTGTTTTCCTGCAAATAATCATCATTCCACCCCTGCGGCATAGAGAGGAACATTGGTCATCCATTCTTGGTCTTTATATGGTGACATGGAGAAGCGAAGACCTTTCATGCCGTTATGTGCTTCAACGAAAGTGCGGAGCGACTTGGAGCGAAGGTTTTCCTCAGCTTTCACCTCAACGGGCGTTATGGTGCCGTGGTGTTGCGTGAGGAAATCGATCTCCAGGCGCGAGTCGTCTCTGCTGAAATAATAGACATGCATGTTCTCCATGCTCATGAGCTGACACAGGACGTAGTTTTCGGTGAAGGCCCCCTTGCTCTCTGTCATCGCCTTGTTTGAGATAAGCATCTGCGACGGTTCCATCTCGCTCAGAGCGCCCAACAAACCGACATCGAGAAGAAACAGTTTGAACGCCGTCAAGTCTTCGTAAAACTTGAGAGGCATGCCAACATCTCTTACCCTTGAAATGCGATATACCAGTCCGGCATCAACGAGCCACTGTATGGCCATTTCAAAATCTTTGGCGCGTGCCCCTTCTCTCACCGCACCATATATAAACTTTTTGTTTTCTTTTGCAAGCTGCGACGGCACCGACTGCCACACCATGCTTATGCGGGTTGCCTCGTTGGGGCTAACATGCTTCGACATGTCGCTGCGGTAGACAAAGAGAATATTGTCTTGCACCGTGCGCACAGCGTTGGCATCGTTGGTGGCGAGATAGGTCTTAACGGCTTCAGGCATGCCTCCAACGAAGTAATATTCTCTTAACGCTTTTGTGAGGCTTTCATGTAGCATTGTTATGGTTTTCCAATCTTTGCTCCTTAAAATCTGTAGCAGTTGGTCGTCGCCTTTTGCCATGAGAAATTCTTCAAACGTCATGGGGAACAGGCGCAGAATGTCAACTTTGCCCACAGGTGCTGACTCGCCTTGGTGCATGGCGACGCCAAGGAGAGAGCCCGCCACTGCAACGTGATATTCGGGCGCATTCTCACAGAAATATTTTAATGACGTTATGCCCTTGCGCAGCTCTTGTATCTCATCAAGGATAATAAGCGTTTTGCCTGCCATGATGGGTTGTTTGCTTATGGCTCCAATGACCATGAGCACGCGTCGCATGTCGTAGTCGTCGGCAAATATGTCGGCAATCTCTGAGTTGCCGTCGCAGTTGATGTATGCCACGTTTTCATATTCTTGCGCTCCAAATTCTTTCAAGATATATGTCTTTCCTACCTGTCGTGCTCCTGTAAGAATGAGAGGTTTGCGGAAAGGGTTCTCCTTCCATTTTTTTAGTTGTGATATTATTGTTCGCTTCATCTTGTGGGGTTTTATAGTTTAACTTGCTGTGAAACAGCGAATATCGCTCACTTTTAACCGCGAAGATACACTTTTTTACACGAACTTTCAAACTTTTGCCACACTTTTTTACACGATCTTTTGGTGCTTGTCTACACTTTTTTACACGAACTTTGTTTTACGATAAGCTAATGATGAGGCTTGTTGCCGCTGATTTGCGACAAAAAATGCCCGTTTCCAGAATCACTTCTCGAAACGGGCCGAATTGTTTTAACGTATGATGATGGGCTATTTAAACTCTTGTTTGTGAACCTGTTGGGGCTGACAAGCTGTTGAGGCCTGACAGCCTGTTATGGCTGATAGATTATTCTACAACAACCTTCTTGCCGTTCACGATGTAAAGACCGGCGGGAAGAGCTGATGTGGCCTCCTCGGTAGATACATGCTTGCTGAAGGTGCGCACGGTGCGGCCGTCGAGGGCAACAACGTGTGTGGGCGCGGTGGCTGCAGCGTTGTCGGCAACGATGGCGTTAACACCCGATGTTATCTGCTCGGTCACGTCCTTAACCATATATTTGTCGCCGCTCTTCTCGTTCTGAACCTCCAGATATGTGGTGTGCTTTACTTTTGGCACGTCCACGGTCTGGGGATTGCCAGTGCCTGTGCTGAACACGAAGCTCACCTCGTCGGTTGAGGTGTTGATGCTTGTGGCATACACATACCACTTCTTTCCTGCGATGGTCGTGGTGGTTGTCATTGGATCGCCAGGCCATGCCTTAACGGAGGCGTGGCTGCCGTCGCCACCCCATGACCAACGGTTAATCTTTGTCCAACCCACCTTGTCTACATTCACATAGACCTTGATGTCGTAGGCGTTAAATTTGGCGTGGTTGTAAGAGCGTGTCTGCACGCCTGTAACCTTGCCGTTTGAGAGCAGACCCACCTTGAACGTGATGTTGCCTTCTGGAATCTTCACTATTGCGCCGTTGCTCACCTGCTTGCCGTTAGTGGCGGTAGGCTCTGTGCCGTCGGTGGTGTAGACAAGTTTTGCCGAGCTGTTGGCAGAGATGGCGCGGAGGGTTGTGCGCAGCGACTCGTCATAGTAGGTGCCTGAGGGCAGCGAGGGCCATGCCATCTCACTGCTTGCGGGGAGGAAGTAGCGCCAGTGGTGACCTTCGGCAGCGAGAGCGTAGTCCGCGAGGGTGTATCTGTTGGCAAGCTTACCCACGGCAGCCAGGAGCTTGCCGTTGTCGCCTGTTGTCTCAACGACGTAGATGTTGTTATTGCCTGTTTTCTTTGTCCAAGAGCTGGTGTTGCTTATGCCCACGAGGTTGCGCAGCAAGATCATGTTCTTGATATCGTTCTTGCAGTCTTGCCAGTGTTTCAGGAATACGCAAGGTGTGCCGGGCATGGCGAGCATGAAGGCGTTCACCGCCACGGTGTCCTGCTTGATGGGGTCCTGAGGCTCTGATTCTGAGCGATACTCTACGTCGTGGTTCTCAACGAAGGTCACGGCATAGCGCTTGTATGCGTCATCAGTATTGATGCCGCCGTTGGCGAGCTTCGACCAGTTCTGGCCGTTAGCAGCGTCGCGGCAAGAATAGCGGAAGGTGAAGTCGAAGGCGCCTGACATGATGCTGTTGTCCACCTTCGTCTTGTTCATCCAGTTTTTCACCGTGTTGGCGTTGCCGTCCCAATATTCGCCTACCGAGTAGGTGGGCTTTGCGGTGTTGTTGTATATGCCTGTAAACTTGCCGTCGTAGCCTTTCACCATGTCGTAGCGGAAGCCGGCATAGCCAAGGTCGTTGAGCAGGAAGTTGAGATAAGCCTTGACGATGGTCTGCACGTTTGACGAGTTGTGGTCGAGGTCGCGCATGCCGTCCCAGCTTTCGCCCGTGTCGTTGTTGGAGCTGAGCTTGTAGCCGTTCTTGTCGGCCCATGCCTTGCATTTGCCGCCATCGTCGTCGGCACAGATGTCGGTCGACTCCATCTTATAGGTCTGTCCGTTGTAGGTCTCTACGGGGAAGTCGACCCAGTTGGTGAGTGTTCCGCGGTGGTTGATCACCACGTCGGCAATGGTTCCGAGTCCTTTAGCCTTGAACGTCTTTATCATGGAGCGGAGCTCTGCCTCTGTTCCGAACGAGCTGTTATAGTTGTTGAACCAGTAGAGGTCGTTGTAGCCCATCGACTGACCTCCACAGTAGGCGCTCTGCGGTATCCATATAAGCTTAAAATACTCAGACAGCTCGTCGGCCTGTTTCTCCAGCACCGACCAGTTGGTGTCAGAATAACTGTTCCAATAGAACCCTTGGAGCATTACGCCCTTGAAGTTGGCGGGCCATCCCTGTGCGCTGGCGTTGGCTGGAGCGAGCATGGTGAGCGCCGAGAGAGCCAGTGCGGTCTTTGCCACATGGCTTCTCCCCTTACGGCAGATGCAGGTAGACAGATTCTGCAGTGTGTGTGTAAAAATTGAAAGTAGCATAAAGTGATGTTTTTTAGTGAAGTTTCGCATGCCAGAGCATGCGAAACTGCAATTTTGGTTTATTCGTGGTCTTTAAAATTCGAGCACCATGACACCTCTTGGGGCAAGCTTTACATCTTTGCTGATGTTTATCTTGTGACCGGTGAGGATGTTTGTTGCCTCTTGTGCGTCGCCGATGATCTCGGCATAACGTTCAGCCTTCATGGTGGCAGCCTTGGATGTGCCGTTGATGACGGTCATGACGTTCTTGCCGTTGTAAGAGCGTGCCACAACGTAGACGCCGTTCTGCGGAATGAACTGAGTCTGCTTGCCCTTTGTTATGACCTCGTTGCCCTGACGCCAGTGGAGCAGACGGGCGGTCCAGCGGAACATGTCGTTCTCGGCCTTGGTGCGTCCTTCTGTTGTGAAGGCGCTGCGGGTGTCGCCGGGGAAGCCGCCAGGGAAGTCTTTGCGCACGTTGCCGTCGGTCACCTGCTTTGTGCCGTTCATCAGCACCTCGGTGCCATAATAGAGCTGCGGAATGCGGTTCACGGTGAGCAGCAGGGCGAGAGCCTGCTTCAGGGCGAGCGTGTCTTGTGTCTCGCCGAGGAAACGGTCGGTGTCGTGGTTCTCGATGAACGCCATGACGTGGCTCGGGTCCTTATAGAGGTAGTCGTAGCAGAGCGAATTGTAGATGCGGTTGAAGCCGTTCCACCATGCGTCGGTCTCCTCGTTTTTGGCTTGGTTTACGCGGTCGAAGAAGGCGAAGTCCATGACGGTTTTGAGGTTAGAGTTCTCCTTCTGCAGAGGCGAGTCTTTCTGCCATGCTGCGGTGTAAGCTGGCTCTGTTACCCATGTCTCGCCCACGGTGTTGAAGTTGGGATATTCCTCGTTGAGCACCTCCATCCAGCGAGCCATGCCCTTGCGGTCGGCATAGGGGTAGGTGTCCATTCTGATGCCGTCGATGCCCACGGTCTCTATCCACCACTCCGAGTTCTGTATGAGGTAGGTCATGAGATGCTCGTTGCGCTGGTTGAGGTCAGGCATGGTCGGCACGAACCAACCGTCCACGGTCTCGTGGAGGTCAACCTTCGAAGCGTATGGGTCGAGCACAGGTGTAAGCTTGTAGCTTGTTTGCAGATACTTGGTGTTGGTTGTCTGCTCGCCGTCCATGGTCTGTGTCTTGACCGTGTATTTCTGGTTCTCGGGGTAGAGCCATTCGGGTGTGTTGAACCAGTCTTTCGTTGGCATGTCCTTGACCCAGGGGTGCTCAAAGCCACAGTGGTTGAAGATCATGTCCATGACAACCTTGAGACCTTTCTTGTGAGCCTCGTCGACCAGACGGCGGTAGTCGGCGTTTGATCCGAAGCGCGGGTCCACACGATAATAGTCGGTTGTGGCGTAGCCATGATATGTGCTGGTCTTGCCGTGGTCGGGCGAGTTGTTCTCCAGCACGGGCGTGAACCAGAGAGCTGTCACGCCGAGCTCAGTGAAATAGTCGAGGTGCTGGCGCAAGCCCTCAAGGTCGCCGCCGTGACGCAGCGAGGGCTGCGAGCGGTCCACCTTATAGGCGTTGAGGCCCTTGACCTCAAGGTTCTTGCCGCTCGATGCGAAGCGGTCGGGCATGAGCATGTAGAGCACGTCGGCGTTGGTGAAGCCCTGACGGTCTTCGCCCTTCATGTCGCGAGCCTTCAGCTCATAGTTGACGTTGGTCTTGTTCTTGCCCGTCTTGAAGCAGAGCTTCATGGTGCCGGGCTGCGCGTCCTTGATGTTCATGTAGACAAGCAGATAGTTGGGACTGTCGAGACGCACGAGCGAGTCGATCTTCACGCCGGGATAGTTGGTCGACACCTCGGCCGAGCGGATGTCCTTGCCATACACCATCAGCTGAACCGACGGGTTCTTCATTCCCACATACCAGTTGGTGGGTTCTATGCGGTCAATTTTCTGTGCTGCGTTCATAGCGAGTGTTCCTCCTAAAAGCAGAGCGGTCAATATTTTTTTCATGTGTCAAAAAATTTTGTCGTTTCTGTTGTAAAAGATTATTGTTTAGTTGTGTATGATGAGAGCCGACTGTGGAGCTACTGTGACGCTGCTGCCGTTCAAAATGCCCAGTCCGTTCTCGTCAACCTTGCCGTTGGCGAGAACCTTGGTGTACAGTCCTTCGGGCACGTTGATAGCTCTCTCAGTCTTGTTGGCGTTGAGCACCACGATAATGTCTTTCCATGAGTCGCCGCCGGCGTTGTTCTTGAGCTGAAACGCCACCACACCCTCGGGAGCGTCAAGGAACACGAGGTTCTTCTTCACCTCCTCGGCTTTGCCCATGCGGAAGGCGGGGTGAGCTTTGCGCAGAGCGATGAGCTTGCTGTAATAGTCGAAGACCTGCGGATAGCGCTTGAGGTTGTTCCAGTCGAAGCGGTTTATCGAGTCGGGCGACCTGTACGAGTTGTGCTCGCCTTTCTTGTCGCGCAGCATCTCCTCGCCGCTGAGCAGGAAGGGCACACCCTGAGATGTGAGCACCGCTGTCTGTGCCAGCAGGTCGAGGCGTATAAGCTCGTCATCGCTGATGTTGGGTACGGTTGCACGCAGACGGTCGGTCAGGCACAAGTCGTCATGGCAGCTGACATAGGCAATCATCTGTGACGGCTCGTTTGTCCATGCCGTCTTAGAGTAGTTTACCTTTGTCATGTCTACCTGCGGGTGGTCTATTGCTCCCGCAATGCCAAACTTTATGCTCTCTTCGCAATTGGGCATGCCTACAAGGAAGCCACCTTTTCTGTCGTCAGAGAAGGGGCCGCGCAGAGCGTCGCGCATCTCGTCACTGAAGGCACCTATGCCGTTAAGCTGACGGGCGTTGGCTTTCATGGCGAGCTTCTCCTGAGGGTAGGCGCATGAGCCGGCGCTCCATCCCTCGCCGTAAACATAGATCGAGGGATCTATCTTGTCGAGCTCGGCGCGTATGAGGTTCATCGTCTCGATGTCGTGAACGCCCATGAGGTCGAAGCGGAAGCCGTCGATGTGATATTCCCGTGCCCAGTAGAGCACCGAATCAATGAGATAGCGCCGGGCCATGGGCCGCTCGGAGGCAAACTCGTTGCCGCAGCCGCTGCCGTTGGAGAGGGAACCATCGTCGTTCTGGCGGAAGTAGTAGAGGGGCACCACCCGGTTCAGCACATTATCGGAGCGGTACATGTGGTTATACACCACGTCCATTACAACG